>Ga0187782_10003092_pt1 | contig 12371 bp, 11 predicted proteins | sample 0715_SJ02_MP15_2_FD_132454 | JGI IMG/M metagenome (GOLD analysis project Ga0187782, IMG submission 132454) | Tropical peat soil microbial communities from peatlands in Department of Meta, Colombia - 0715_SJ02_MP15_20_MG | ecosystem: Environmental > Terrestrial > Soil > Wetlands > Peat | place...
GCGCCCCCTCACCCGCCCTCGCTTCGCTCGGGCACCCTCTCCCACGAGGGGAGAGGGGATTTGCGGCGCGCCATCAACTACGGCGCGCCATCAACTGCGGCGCGCCCTCGACTACACCGGCAGATTGTCATGCTTACGGGGCGGCATTTCGACGTTCTTGCTCCGCAGCAGGGCGAGCGCACGCGCGATGCGCGGGCGGGTGGCGTGCGGCATGATCACGTCGTCGATATAGCCGCGTTCGGCGGCGATGAAGGGTGAGAGGAAACGCTCCTCATATTCGCGCGTGCGCGCGGCGATCTTCTCCGGATCGCCGATGTCGGCGCGGAAGATGATCTCGACCGCGCCCTTGGCGCCCATCACCGCAATCTGCGCGGTCGGCCAAGCGTAATTCACGTCGCCGCCGATGTGCTTCGACGCCATCACGTCATAGGCGCCGCCGAACGCTTTCCTGGTAATGACGGTGACGAGCGGCACCGTCGCCTGCGAATAGGCGAACAGGAGCTTGGCGCCGTGCTTGATGAGCCCGCCGTATTCCTGCGCAGTGCCGGGCAGGAAACCCGGCACGTCGACGAAGGTCACGATCGGAATGCCGAACGCGTCGCAGAAGCGCACAAAGCGCGCCGCCTTGCGGCTCGCGTCGGAATCGAGCACGCCGGCGAGCACCATCGGCTGGTTGGCGACGAACCCAACCGTGCGCCCGGCGATCCGCCCGAAGCCGACGACGATGTTGCGGGCGAACGCCTCCGACAGCTCGAAAAAATCCCCTTCGTCCACCGTCTTGAGGATCAGCTCCTTGATGTCGTAGGGCTTGTTGGGGTTGTCGGGCACCAAGGTGTCGAGCGAAGGCTCGATCCGCTCGATATCGTCGAAGGACGGCCATTCCGGCACGCCGGAGGAGAAATTCGCCGGCAGGAAATCCAGGAGCCGCCGCATCTGCAGCAGGCACTCGACATCGTTGTCGTAGGCCCCGTCGGCGATCGAGGACTTCGTCGCATGCACCGATGCGCCGCCGAGCTCCTCGGCGGTGACGATCTCGTTGGTCACCGTCTTGACCACATCGGGCCCGGTGACGAACATGTAGCTCGTGTCGCGCACCATGAAGATGAAATCCGTCATCGCCGGCGAATAGACGTCGCCGCCGGCGCACGGGCCCATGATCACCGAAATCTGCGGGATGACGCCCGAGGCGATGACGTTCCTTTTGAACACCTCGCCGTAACCGCCGAGCGCGGCCACGCCCTCCTGGATGCGGGCGCCGCCGGCATCGAACAGCCCGATGATCGGCGCTCGCGCCCGCATCGCCATGTCCTGGATCTTCATGATCTTCTGCGCATGCGTTTCCGACAGCGCACCGCCGAACACGGTGAAGTCCTTGGCGAAGGTAAAGACGCTCCGGCCGTTGACCGTGCCCCAGCCGGTGACCACGCCGTCGCCGGCGATCTTGGTCTTCTCCATGCCGAACTCGTTGGATCGGTGCTCGACGAACATGTCGAACTCCTCGAACGAGTTGCGATCCATCAGGAGCTCGATGCGCTCGCGCGCCGTGAGCTTGCCGCGCTTATGCTGCGCGTCGATGCGCCGCTCGCCGCCGCCGCCGCGCGCGCTGGCGCGGCGCGCTTCGAGCTTGTCGACAATATCCTTCATCTGCGCCGATAGCCCCTTTCCTCGCCGCCCGCCCCGACCGCTCCCGCGCCGGCCGGATTGCGGCGCCAGAGTCGCAACAGCAAGGCTCTATGGCAAGAGCTAGCGCGCCGCGGCGGCCGCGGTGACGATGTCGCTTCGCACATCGTCGAGCCGCACCCAGGCATTCGGGTCGGCCTGCGATTGGCGCCTGAAGTAGCGGTAGGTGGTGTTCGACCACAGCCGGATTTCGTCGGTCAGATTGTCGAGGATGAACTCGCCGCGGTCGGTCTTCACCGTCAGTACGGCATGGCCTTCGCCGCGCCCGAAATCTTCGCGGACGACAGTCATGAGCAGCGCTTCGCGCGGCCAGCCTGCCTGCATGAGCAGCCGGCGCTTCAGCAGCGCATAGCTGTGGCAGGCCCCTGCCCCGTCATCCGGATAGCGCCACCATTGGATCACGTTGTAGTGGTCCATGTCGCTTTCCGGCCGGATGGTGTGGTTGACCCAGCGGTTGACGCGCGCGAGGTCGTCCGATGCCGTATCGCCGAGTACGATGTCGCGCGGGAGCGAAGGGGTCACGTCGCATTCACTGGGGTAGGTCGAGCAGAACTGCGTCCAGCCGGCCGGTGTCGGCGCGCTGGCCTCTACGGTAGCATAGAGCGGCGCCCGGACAGCACTGTCGGTCAGCGCAAGACACGACGAGAGCACGAAAGCGAGAGCCACGAAGCGGCCAACCGCCGGCATCCGGCCGCGATAGTTGAACATACGCCACCCCAATACCGCCTTATTGGGGTCACCTCTCGCACACGGAGCTTGGTTCGGCGCTAAATGCGCGCCGGCAATTTGATTCGAGTACGGCTAAACGAAACAGCGAATTCATGCGCATTTTGAATAAAACTGCCGGCGTGCCGGCCAAGCGCGCGCTCGGGTCCGCACGCGCATGACTGCCCGCAATATGGGAACGGCGACAAGCCTGCTGATCGAGACCGCGGAACGTCGCCCGGGGGCGACTTTCGCCGCCTTTCTGGTCATCCATGGGCTGATCTGGACGGCGTTACCGGGGCTCCTTTACGCCAACTTGCCGCTCGACCTCATAGAAGCCCTGACCTACGGCCGCGAATGGCAGCTCGGCTACGATAAGCTGCCGCCGCTACCATGGTGGATGGTCGAGGTCGTCTACCGCATATTCGGCTTCGACACCGCCTTTTACGCGTTGGCCCAAATTGCCGTGATCATCGCGTTCCTGGCGGTCTGGAGGACCGCCCGGCCCCTGGTGGGCGCAACCGGCGCGCTCGTCGCCGTCCTGATCATCGACGGGCTCCACTACTTCAATTTCACCGCCGCTAAATTCAACCACGATGTCATCCAGCTGCCGTTCTGGGCGCTGGCCGGCTTCGCCTTCCACGCCGGACTGCGGCGTGGACGGCTCGCACACTGGATCTTGCTCGGCGCGGCGCTCGGGCTGGCGTTGTGGGCGAAGTATTTTGTCGTGGTTCTCGCCGCCCCGCTCTTGCTTTTCCTGCTGCTCGATCGCGAAGCCCGTTCCACCTTGGCCACGCCCGGCCCCTGGATAGCCGCGACGGTCGCGCTTTGCGTCATGACACCGCATCTGGTCTGGCTGGTGCGAAACGACTTTCTGCCGCTGCACTACGCCGAGGCCCGCGCGGCGCCCGCGCAGGGGCCGTTCGACCATTTGCTGCATCCGATCGAATATCTGGGCGGGCAACTGTTCTTTCTCATTCCGGCCCTGGTGATCGCTGCACCGCTCGTTTGGCCGCGGGCAAAGACCGCGATTGCCGCCGACGCGATGCCGGCCGACGCCTTCGACCGCCGCATCGTCACCCTCTTGGCCTTCGGTCCGGCGTCGACGCTGCTGGCGTTGACCCTCTTCACCGGTCGGGGCACCGTGACGATGTGGGGCTATCCGTTGTGGCTCTTCCTGGGATTGTGGATCGTGGTGTTTGCGCCCGGCGCTCTCGACCGTGCGCGGCTTGCGCGGAGCTGCGCCCTATGGGCCGCGGTATTCACCATTCTCGCACTCGGTTTCATTGCCGACTATACGGTCCTGCCGGCGCTGGATCACAGATACCGCTCCGCGTTCTATCCCGGCGACCGCCTTGCCGCCGTCCTCACGCAGCGTTTTACAGCCGCCACCGGCCGCGACCCGGCCTACATCATCGCCTCGATGTGGAACGGCGGCAACGTCGCACATTATTCCGCCGCGCATCCGCAACCGCGGGTGCTCATCGACGGCCTGCCGCGGCGCGCGCCTTGGATCGACCTTGCTGACCTGCGCACCCGCGGCGCCGTGGTGGTGTGGACCGACGGCGATCTCCAGGCCCTGCCGGCGAGCTTTGCCCCGGTCGCGGCCGGAGCCGAGGTCGGCGTCCCGTTCGATGTGCCATACCGGCGCGGAGACCGCGTCCTGCATGTCGGCTGGGCTATTCTGCGCCCGCAATCGCGATAGCGCGGCTGCCAATCGTTTGCTTCGGGGGGCGGTGCCTCAGTTTGATGGCGGCTGGCGTGACCGATCACGTATGGAGCGTGGCCGACATCGTCGTTATGATCGAAGCCGCAGAGCCGGTTCCGACAAAACGAGGGCCGTATAAGAAGCGGGCGGCATAGCGATGCCAAAAGCCTACATGGTGTTCAGCTATCAATCGCCGCCCGATCCGCAGAAGCTTGCGGCTTATGGAAAACTGGCGATCCCGGCGTTTGAGCCTTTCGGGGCACGCTTACTCGCGCGGGGTAATGCCGCCGCAGCCTATGAGCGAGGCTTAAAGGAACGGATTCTGATTATTGAGTTTCCAAGTCTGGAGCGGGCAATCGCAGCGCACGATAGCCCCGCCTATCAAGAGGCGCTTAAAGCACTAGGCGATGGCGCCGTTCGAGATGTTCGGATCATCGAAGGCGCGGACTAAATTTCAAAATGAGGCGCTACCCTTCGGGGCCATTGATTTACCTCGCCCCGGCGCGATGCTAACCTAGTCGGGGCGATCCGCCGGCGAGGGAAGATGGCGTACCTTAGACTCGAGTCGTTCCGGGCGACACCGCTCGTGCGCGAGCCGTTCGAACATCTGATTGTGCCGGGCTTCATCGGTCCGAGTGCCCTGGCCAAGATCAACACCGACTACCCGAATATCACTGCAAGCGGCAGCTTTCCGGTCGAGCAGGTTTCCTTCGGACCGGCATTCCGGACCATGCTGGATGAACTCGAAAGCGACGATTTTCGTGAGGCGTTCGAGGAAAAGTTCGCCATCGACCTGACGGGGCGGCCCACCGTGACCACGGTGCGCGGCCGCTGCGCCTCGAGCGACGGCAAGATACACACCGATTCGCTCACTAAAATCATCACTGTGCTCATTTACGCCAACGAAACTTGGGACCAGCCGGGTGGCCGGCTGCGATTGCTCCGTTCGGCCGACGACCTCAACGACATCATTGTCGAAGTGCCGCCCGTGGCGGGAACGCTCCTGGCGTTCAGACGCAGTGCGAATTCCTGGCACGGCCACGAGCCGTTCTCCGGCGAGCGCCGCGTCATCCAGTTCAACTGGCTTACCTCGCAAGGCAACCGGCAGATCGCGATGCTCCGGCACCATGCTTCGGCGTCGTTCAAGCGCGTGCTGCAAATGCTGCTGCCGGGTCGGGCCTAAGTTCGAACAGCCGGGCGTCCTTTGCTTCTCACCGATCGATAGATTGCGGCGATGCACGCGACTTCGGCGTCGACGCTGAATTCCGCACCGGCTTTGGCCCGCGCGCGCGCCCCCATGGCGGCGGCGGCGACGGGATCGCGCATGAGCCTTTCGAGCGCGGCAGTGAGTGCGTCGACGTCGCCCGGCGGCACCAGCAGGCCCGTTTCGCCGTCGGCCACGACTGTTTCGGCGGCGCCGGCGCGCGCCGCCACCAAGGCTGCGCCGGCGGACATCGCCTCCAGCAGCGTCAGTCCGAACCCCTCGTTGCGCGAGGTGAACGCATAGATCGAAATGCGCGCGAACCAGCCCGGCACCTCCCCGGCCGAAAGTTCGCCGAGAAAACGGATGCGCTCGGAGAGTCCGGCGGCGGCCGCCTCGGCCTTCAGGCGCGCGGCGAAGGCGCGGTGCGCGCCGGTCGTCTGGCCGATGACCACGGCAGTGAAATCCGGATAGCGCGGCAGCAGCCGGCACATCGCCGTAACGAACAGATCGGTGCCCTTCTGCGGCCGCACGCGGCCGAAGCAGCCAATGCCGTAACCGCCGGGCAAACCGGTCGCCGCCCAAGCGGCGGCACGGTCGGGTGCAGGCGCATAGCGCGCGAGATCGACGCCGTGATGGATGACGGATGCCGGACGGTGCAGGAACGATGCCGAGGCTGCGCTCGGGGCAATCACCGCGTCCACCTGATCGATCATCCAACGCGTCGTAATCGTCTTGCGACGTTGTCCGGCCGAGGTGAAGATCACGACGATCGGCCAGCCGAGGAATTTGAGCAACAACCCGACCGCCATCTCGATATTGCGCCGCGCGTGCCAGACCAGAGGCAGAGGCCGCGGGGCGCGCAGCCGCAGCAGATCACCAAGCGTCAGCGCCGTGACGCCATCGGGCCGGTCGCCGCCGAGCCAAGCAAGGCCGATCAGGCGTGCCAACTTCGGCGCAATGGCTTGATTCGACGCGGTGCCGCCGGAGTACCGCCAACTCAGGTTGGGTATGACAACCTCGATTCGCTCGCGGCCGTTCGCGCGCGTGTTGTTTAGTCCATGCATCGTTCGGCCTTGCATCGCCCCGAGTTCGATCGCGTCCGAGAGGGCAGCGTAGGTGAGGAATCCTATCTCGGCTGCCGTGCCGCCAGCCAAGCCTTCATGTAGCGATAGTAGCTGCCCTCGGCGTTGGCGACCGCGAGCAAGAATCCCTCCGCGCCATCGAGAAAGCCGCCGCGCAGCACGTAGGTGCGCAGAAAGGAGTAGAGACCGTGGCCGATACCGGTCAGGAACGATACCTTCCGACCGGACGCGACGATCGCCTGCGCGCTCGCCGTGGAATAACGGTCCATCCGCGACAAGGCGTCCTCGAGCCGCAGCACCGGGTGGTGGATGAGCGGCTGTGTGAGGCGTTTGACCGGGCCGTCGCAGATGACGCGCTCGTGGACGATCACGTCGGCGAAAGTGGCTCTTCCCCTCCGGAACAGCCGTAGCACGTAATCCGGATACCAGCCCGAATGGCGCATCTGCCGCCCGCAGAAGCTGGATAGGCGGGGAAATTCCCAGCCGTCCGCGACATCGATGACTGCAGTCTTGATCGCCGCCGCCAGCTCGGGCGTGACGCGCTCGTCGGCGTCGATCGACAGCACCCAAGTGCCCTTGGCGAGCGAGAGCGCATAATTCTTTTGTGGGCCATAACCATTCCATGCATGAAACTCGACGCGAGCACCTTTTCGCCGCGCGATTTCCACCGTCGCATCGGTGCTGCCGCAATCGACGACGATGCGCTCGTCGCAGAACGCGAGGCTATCGAGACAGGCGCCGATATTCGCCGCTTCGTTCTTGGTGATCACGATACCACTAAGCTGCATCGACTCCTCTCCGGCAGCGGACCGCTCCGCATTATGCCATGCCAGCCGCGGTGATAAGAAAGCGCAAATGGCCTCCCGGCAACGTCACAGCGCCAAATAGTTGCGTTGAACCTCGGCGTTTTCCGCCAACGTCGCCATGGATCCCTGCCAGCGGATCTGGCCGCGCTCCAGCACGTAAACGCGGTCGCAAACCATTTCCGCAAAGCCTGCATTCTGCTCCGAGAGCAGCACCGACAAGCCGCGTTTCTTCAGCGCTACGATCGTATTTGCAATCTCCTCGACGATCACCGGCGCGATGCCTTCGGACGGTTCGTCGAGCAACACGATGAGCGGGTTGCCCATGAGCGTGCGCGCGATCGTCAGCATCTGCTGCTCGCCGCCGCTCAGTCCGCCGCCGAGGCGGTGGCGCAGCTCGGCGAGATTGGGAAACAGGTGAAACAGGCGCTCCGGCGTCCACGCCGGCGCCGGCGTGCCGTCGGCGAATAGCCGTGGCGGCTGTCGCCCTGCGTCGAGATTTTCCAGGATCGTAAGGTCGGAGAAGATGCGGCGATCCTCGGGCGTGAAGCCGACGCCGAGGCGCGCGATCTGGAACGGCTCAAGGCCGGCAACCTCGCGCCCGTAAACGCGCACGGTGCCGCTGCGCCGCGGCACAAGCCCCATCACCGCCTTCATGGTCGTCGATTTTCCCGCACCGTTTCTTCCCATCAGTGCGACCACTTCGCCGCGCCCTACCGTAAACGCCACGTCGTAAAGGACTTGCGCGGCGCCATACCAGGCGTCGAGATGCTCGACGGCGAGCGCGGGCGGCTCGCTCATGAGAACGCAGCCCGTGTGAGCGTCCGACCACTGCCGAAATAGACCTGGCGCACTGCGGGATCGTCACGGATCGTTCTCGCTTCACCGTCCGCGATCAGCCGGCCGCGCGCCATCACGATGATCCGGTCGGCAAACGCGAATACCACATCCATGGAATGCTCGGTGAACAACACGGAAATGCCACGCTCGACGACCAGCGCCTTGACCAGAGCGAACAGGTCGTTGCGCTCGCGCGCCGCCATTCCGGCCGTCGGCTCGTCCATCAGCAGAAGCCGCGGATCGGAGGCAAGCGCGACCGCCAGCTCGAGCCGCTTCACGTCGCCATAAGCGAGTTCCCGGCTCGGGCGATCCGCCGCCGCATGCATCCCGACCTGCCGCAGCAAATCCAGGGCGCGGGCGCGGTGGAGCGAATTAGCCTTGCGCCACAGCCGGTAGGTTTCGCGCGCGTGCGCGATGAGCGCCATCTGCACGTTCTCCAGAACGGTCATCGAGCTGAAGACGGCGGCGATCTGAAAGGTGCGAGCGATTCCCCGGCGGCAGACGGCGCGCGGCGGCAGCCCGCCGATGTCGCGGCCTTCGAAACAGACCCTCCCGGCATCCGGCGCCAACTGGCCGTTGATCACGTTAAAGCAGGTAGACTTGCCCGCGCCGTTGGGACCGATCAGTGCCAGAAACTCCCCGCGGGCGACGGAAAAGCTCACGTCGTCAACAGCCCGCAATGCGCCGAAGCTCTTGCCCAGCGAGGCGACGGACAATTCGGTCATGCGCGGCGCCAGCGGGCTGCCAGCCGCAGGAACGCCCCGGCAAGGCCGGAGGGAAATGCCAAAACGAGGACGAGGATAATGCCGCCAAGCAGCGCGTGCCAGTATTCGGTTTTCTGCATCACGTAATCCTGCAGCACCGCGAAGACCGAAGCGCCGACAATCGGTCCGGACGGCGTCGCAATCCCCCCGAGAAGCACCATAACCAGCCCATCGATCGAGCGGCCGATGCTGACGGCCTCGGGAGAGATCGAGCCTTTGGCGAAGGCGAAGAGGCCGCCAGCCACGCCGCATACCGTGCCGGCAATGGCGAAGGCGATCCAATCCACCGTCTTGACGTCGATCCCGATTGCCTCTGCCCGCAGCGGCGAATCGCGCCCGGCGCGCATGGCATAGCCGAATGGCGCGAACAGCATGCGGCGCAACAGCAGCACACCGGCCACGACCAGCCCCAGAGCCAGCAGATAGTACGCCGCAAGCCGATCGAACGGCGGGCTCGGCCAGACGCCGAGCACGCCGTTGGAGCCGCCGGTGAACTCCTGCCATTGGAAGATGATCGACCAGACGATCTGGGCGAAGGCCAGCGTCAGCATGGCGAGATAGATGCCGGAGAGGCGCACGGCGAACCAGCCGAACAGCAGCGCACCGAGCGCGGCGGCCAGCGGCGCCGCCGCCAGGGCGACCCCCATGGGCGCGGCGAGCCACTTGACCGCCAGCGCCGCTCCATACGCCCCCAGCCCGAAATAGGCGGCGTGGCCGAACGAATGCATACCGCCCGGTCCCACGATGAAGTGCAGACTGGTGGCGAACAGCACGGCGACCAGCACGTCGACGCCGAGCACAAGCGTATAAGGCGATGCCTGTGCCAGGAGCGGCAGCGCCGCCGACACCAGCACCACCGCCGCGGCGAAAACCGCAAGCGCGCGCGAGGCCGGACGGATCGGCACGTCGGCGTCCGTCCGGCCGCGCACCACGGCCTGTGGGCGTCCCAGGAGGCCCTGCGGTCGCGCGATCAACACCACCGCCATGACCAGAAACTCGGCGACCAGCGTAAGCTTGGAGAAATTGACCGAGAAACTACCGAAACTGACCAATCCAACGCCGATGCAAAGTGCCTTGACCTCGGCGATCAGCAAGGCGGCTGCGTACGAGCCCACGATGGAGCCCATGCCACCTACCACCACCACGACGAACGCGTCGGTAAGGACGGCGAGGTCGAGCCCGAGGTTTGCCGGCTCGCGCGCGATTTGTAGCGCACCGCCGAGGCCTGCGAGGAACGCGCCGAGCGCAAAAACGGCGGTGAAGAGGATCGACTGATTGACGCCGAGCGCGCCCAGCATTTCCCGATCCTGCGCCGCGGCGCGCGCCAATCGGCCGAAGCGGGTGCGCGCAAGAACCACGTGAAGCACATAGAGCATTGCGGGCGCGACCACGATGAGGAAAGCGTCGTAGGTCGGCAGGCGGCGGCCGAGGACCTCGATGGCCCCGCGCAAGCCTGGGGCGCGCGGGCCCAGCAGATCTTCGGGGCCCCACAGCCACAGCGTTCCATCATTGATGAGGAGAAGCAGGGCGAAAGTAGCCAGGAGCTGGAAAAGCTCTGGTGCCGCGTAGACGCGGCGCAGAAGCACGACCTCGACGCCGGCGCCGATAAGGCCGACGACGAAAGCGCTCGCGGCAACGCCCGCCCAGAACCCGAACGGACCCGCGCTTTTCGCCGCGAAGGTGACGGCGATATAGCTGCCAAGCATATAGAGCGAGCCGTGAGCGATATTGACGATGCGGGTGACGCCGAAGATCAGTGAAAGTCCGGCCGCAACGAAGAATAGGCCGGACGCCGAGGCCAACCCGTCCACGGCCTGGAACGCAAGGCCTTCCCAGTTCATTGCCAAAGGTTATCAGAGGCCGCCAAAAGCGTCACCGAGGTCCCCAGCATCTGGCAGTCGTATCCGGCTCGACCTCCAATGAAACCAAAGAAACGGCGTCAATCGGCCGAAGCCGGACGCAGCTTTTTCACTTCGGCATCGGAGGGCAGCACGCCGGCGCCATCGACATATTTGAAATCGACCATGGTGCCACGGCCGTCCTTCACGGCGAGCTTGCCGACGAAGGCGCCGAGGGTCGCCTGATGATCGCTGGCGCGGAAATAAAACGGTCCGAACGGCCCATCGATCTTCAGGCCGCCGAAAGCATCGACAAGCTTTTCGGTATCGGTCGAACCAGCCTTGGCGATGCCCGCGGCGACAGCCTTGATGGTCAAATAACCGACGATGGAACCGACCCGCGGGTAGTCGTGGTAGCGCTTCTGATAGCCGGCCACGAAGGCCTTGTTCGCGGGCGTGTCCACGGCATCCCATGGATAGCCGGTGACGATCCAGCCGACCGGCGCCTCGTCCTTGAGCGGATCGAGATATTCCGGCTCGCCGCCGAGGAGGTCCACGACGACCCGATCCTTGAACGTGCCGCGGGTCTCGCCTTCGCGGACGAATTTGGCGAGATCGGTGCCGAACAGCGCGCTGAAGATGCCGTCCGGTTTGGCGTCGTCAACCGCCTGCACCACGGCCCCGGCGTCGATTTTGCCGAGCGGCGACGCCTGCTCGGTCACGAATTCGACATCGGGCTGATGCGCTTTCATCATCTCCTTGAACGCGCCGGCCGCCGATTGCCCATATTCGAAATTCGGATAGATCAAAGCCCAACGCCTCGTCCTGGTCGCTAGCGCATCGGGCAACAGCATCGCCACCTGCATGTAAGTCGAAGGCCGCAGCCGGAAGGTGTAGCGATTGCCGTTCGCCCAAGTGATCTTGTCGGTCAGCGGCTCCGCCGCCAAAAAGAAGATTTTCTTCTTGCCGGCGAATTCAGTGACCGCAAGGCCGACATTGGAGAGGAATGTGCCGCACAGGATGTTCAGCCCCTCTCCGGTTGCCAGCTCGTCGGCGACACGGACGGCGTCCCCGGGATTGCCGCCGTCGTCGCGGGAAACGACTTCAAGCTTCCTGCCGAGCGCGCCGCCCGCATTGTTGATCTCGTCGATCGCCATTTCCCAGCCCTTCTTGTAGGGCTCGAGAAAAGCCGGCTGGTTCTTGTAGCTGTTGAGTTCGCCGATCCTGATCGTCTGCTGCGCAGATGCAGGTGAAGTCGCCGACCCGCATACCGCACCGGCAAGCACGGCGATAATGCAAACGCGCATGGCCACGCTCCTATCGGTTGGAGGATTTCCATCCTCCGAATTCGCTCGCCCGGCGTCGCGCTTGCCGTCCGGTCAGGCCGGCCGCTCGCGGGCAGCAACGATCGCCAGCCACAAATAAACGAGCAGCAACGCAGCTTCGCCGAGCACGATGGACATGCTGCCGCCGTACACTTGCGGGAAAAACACCTCGACCACCGCCATCGAGACCGCCGAGGTCAGCCAAACCACCGCACCCCATGCGGCCGCGAGCCACAGCCCGACCGCAGCCACGAGATCGATCACGGCAAAGAACACGGTGGCGGTCTGCCAGGCAACCATATGCGCCTCGAAGCCGCCATCGGCGGACGCGCCGATCCCGCACAAGGCCGCCCAGTGAAAGAGCCCCTTGATCAGCGAAACCGCCGCCATGATGCGCAGAAACAGGACCAGACGCTCGGTCC
>Ga0187782_10003095_pt1 | contig 12368 bp, 10 predicted proteins | sample 0715_SJ02_MP15_2_FD_132454 | JGI IMG/M metagenome (GOLD analysis project Ga0187782, IMG submission 132454) | Tropical peat soil microbial communities from peatlands in Department of Meta, Colombia - 0715_SJ02_MP15_20_MG | ecosystem: Environmental > Terrestrial > Soil > Wetlands > Peat | place...
GCGTCGATCGGGTACGTGTTCTCCACGTTCTTCCGCGACAACCGCGCGATCTGGGCGTACTCGAGCCTCTTCTTCAACGCCTTCGGGGTGCTGCCGCCGGTCTTCTACCCGTTCCACCTGTGGCCGTCCGCGCTCGCCCCCGTCGCGCTCCTCATGCCCCCGAGCGCGGCGGCCGCTCTCGCCCAGATGAGCCTCGGCATCACGCAGCTGTCGACCGGCGAGGTCGCGCTCGCCGTGGGCGGGCTCGTCGTGGAGACGCTCGCGGTGTTCCTGTTCGCGATGTACTGGGCACGTCGGACCGTGCGAGGGACCTAGATGGCGACGGTCGAGACCGACTTTCCGAACGTCCCGACGACCGGGCGCGCGCTCCCCGCGTTCCTCATCGTCGGGTGGCGCTGGATCAGCCGGAACCCGGCGGTCGCGATCACCCCGATCCTGCTCCCGTTCATCTTTCTCTACTTCCTCTCGCTGATCTCCCCTCCGTCGCTCCTGCCGCTCGAGATCGTCGGGGCGATGCTGTTCACGATGCAGAACATCGGCTCGTGGGTCCTCGGCGACAGCGCGTTCTGGAGGATCGAGTGCTCCCTCCAGGACATGTTCGTCGCGAGCCCGTTGAGCCGGATCCGCTACCTCTTCGGGATCGCGTTCTCGAACCTCATCGCGATGCTGCCGGCGCTCGCCATCCTCACCGTCCTCCTCGCCTGGGCCGGCGGGCGCGAGGGGACCCCGCTCACCCCCTACGCCGGCCTGGTGATCTTCGCGAGCCTCGCCGTGATGTGGGTCCTCTTCTCGTCGATCGGGATTGGCATCTCGAGCCGGATCCGCACCCAGCGAGAGATCTGGCCGATCGGCAACCTCACGTTCACGATCCTCGGGATGCTGTCGCCGCTCTACTACCCGCTCTCCGCGCTCCCCCCGCTCTGGCAGGACGCTGCCCGCTTCCTCCCCACGACCTACGCCGCCTTGCTCGTCCAGGGAGCGCTCGGGATCACGCCGGCGACCCCCGCCCAGATGGTCTTCTACGGCGCGCTCCTCGTGGCCTGCGCCTCGGTGGGCCTCGTCCTGGTCCTCCGTCTCTACCGCTGGGGCGAGGGCTAGAGGGATGGGAAACGTTCATGCGGAGTGGCGTCTTCTAGGATTCGGTGCCTTCACCGAAAACCGCTTCCGATCCATCGTCCGTCCCGACCGTATCTCTGGTTTTCTTCCCGTCCCGCTCCTTCCGCTCGGGTCCTGCCGGCGGCCGGGGAACGTGAAATGAGCGACGATGAGTTCGACGAGATCCTCTCTGCGCTCGACCGAGAGACCGCGCGCATCCGGGTCCGGGCGGAGCCGCGACGGTACAACAAGCCGGCGACCGTGATCTCCGGGTTTCCCCCGGGGGTCGACCTCGCGGAGACGACACGCTCGCTCAAGAATCGCCTCGCCACTGGTGGCACGGTCGTGGACGGCGAGGTCTACCTCCAGGGCGACCACCGCGGGCGCATCCGAGAGGAGCTCGCCCGGCTCGGGTTCGACCCCGAGACGATCGAGATCTCGGACACCGCCCTTCCGAAGCGCGGACGACGCGGGTAGCCCTCTCGCTCGCGGACGGGCGCCGCGCGAATTTCCGAGCGTCCGACGCGAATTGTGCACGTCATCGAAGGTATATCCCCAAGCGGTAAGGGGCGCGAGGAGTTTCCGCCGATGGCAGAGTACGCACATCCCGAGGTCCTGGTCGAGAACGACTGGCTCGCGACCCACCTGAACGACCCGAAGGTTCGCATCGCCGAGGTCGACTACGACGCGGCGGCCAACTTCGACATGGGGCATATCCCCGGCGCCGTCCTCTTCGACTGGCGCAAGGACATCAACGACCCGGTCGCCCGGGACATCCTCTCGGGGGATGCGCTCACCGCCCTCTTCGCGCGGGGCGGCGTGAACGACGACTCGACCCTCGTCCTCTACGGCGACTTCAACAACTGGTTCGCCGCGTTCGCGTTCTGGGTCTTCTCCTACTACGGCGCGAAGAACGTGAAGCTCCTCAACGGCGGCCGCAAGAAGTGGATCGCCGAGGACCGCCCGCTCACGAAGGCGGTCGCGAAGCACCCCACGGGGACCTCGAAGGCGCACCCCCCGAACGCTCGCCTGCGCTCGTTCCTGGACGACGTCCGTAAGGTGCTCCCCGAAGTGAAGGCCGGCAAGTTCTCGCTCGTCGACGTTCGCGGACCGAAGGAGTTCTCGGGCGAGATCACCGCGCCGCCGGAGTACCCGACCGAGCACGCGCAGCGCGGCGGCCACATCCCTGGCGCGAAGAACATCCCGTGGGCCCAGGCGGTGAAGGACGATGGGACGTTCAAGTCCCGGGAGGAGCTCGAGGCGCTCTACACCTCGAAGGGGGTGACCCCGAACGCGCCGGTGATCACGTACTGCCGTATCGGGGAGCGGTCGAGCCACACCTGGTTCGTCCTCACCTATCTCCTCGGTTACCCGGACGTCCGCAACTACGACGGCTCGTGGACCGAGTGGGGCAACCTCGTCCGGACCCCGATCGAGAAGTAGGCCAGCGCCCGTCCTAGGCCGGTCGACGCCGGGGTTTCGGCGCCGCCTCCTTGCGGACGAGGAACTGGTGGAGCGTCCCCTCCGCGCGGTGCGCCAGCACGGGATGGCCGGTCTGGTCCGACCATCGGACCATCTCGATCGGGCTCGTCGGGTCGTCCGTGACGAGCAGGATCGACTCTCCCGGGGGTCGGGCAGCGAGCTCTTCGTTCAACTTCGTGAGGACCGCCGAGCACTCGATACCGATCTCGTAGAGTTCGAGGTCCGGGGTCACGGGCCAGCAGCGGATGCGCTGGGTCCGGATCCGCTCCTCGAGCCGCCGGGCGATCGCCCCGGCGCTCTCTAGGAGCTGTACCGGGTCCTCGGGCCGGGCGGCTCGCACCCGCACGACCCAGCCGTCCGCGTACGGGGCATCGTTGAGCAGGCGAGGGCGGTGGACGAGCTCCTCGTTGCGCTCGACCAGGACCACGTCGACGGGCATCCGGACGGCTCCCGTGTACCGGTAGCTCTCGACCGTCGCCACGCTCCGTCCGCGGCCGACGGCCCCCTCGACCGGCCGGAACGCGAACGACCGGAACGGGCCTGCGAAGGCGCTCAGGGTCGACAGCACTCCGACCCGAGCCACCCCTCCCTCGGACTCCGGCGCCCACCAGACGTCGTTCTCGAGGTCGTAGAGGCGGTCCTCCGGAAGCGAACAGCCCCCGAGCTCCATGTCGTGAGGACGTTCGCAAAAGGTCTTAGGGCTTCCCGAACGCCAACCTTTTTGGGGCATCGAGAGACTGAAGGACCGATGAGAGTGGCCGCCGCGCCCGGGGAAAGCGTACGGCCCGCGGGAAGTGCTCGATGCCGCTGCGGTCACCTTCCCACGCACCACATGGAGGTCGTGCCGATCGGCTCGAGCGCGAGCTTCCGACTCGTCCCGAACGGCCCGTGCGTCCTCTGCGGAGAAGCGGTCTGCCGTCACTACACCCCGGGCGGCGCCTGACCGGGTCGACCGGAGCCCCGCCTCAGCCGTACGCGGCCTTGATGAGGTAGTCCTTCAGGCGTTCGAGGCGCGCTTCCCAGAAGTGGAAATGCCAGGACCGTGCGTCCTCCCATGCCTCGGTCGCGCCCCAACCTTCGTGCTCGAGCGTGACATCGACCCCCTCCGGGGACTCCTGGAGACGCACGTAGACCTGGGTCTTCGCCGCGGGATGGTTCATCAGTCGGTCGAACGGCGGGGGCGCGAACCAGCTGAAGCCGATGTCGACGTCGGACGTCATCCGAAGGATCTTTCCGGGGCTCTCGAACGGGGGCGACTCTCCCCGGAAGGAGAGGCGGTAGGTACCGCCGACTTCGGCCTTCACGTCCGCCTCGTCAGCGAGCCAGTGAGCGAGCTGCGCCGGGTCGGTGAACGCGGCGTAGATCATCGGGACCGGAAGGGGGACCGTCACCTGGATGAGAATTGGGTCGAGCCCTTCCTGGATCACGGGGCCCGTTCGGGCGCGGGCGGCTAAAGGGTTTGCGCGGGAGCGGCGCCCAGCCATCTCGTCCCGATCCCGGGGACGACTCGGTCGGAGCATCCTGTCGACCGGCAAACGGATAAGGAAGGAGGCGCCCGAGCGCGTCCGTGGATTCGGTCGTCTGGGCGGCCATCGGGTTCCTCGCCGCCGTCGGGGTGATGCTGCTGCTCCTCCTCTTCGCCCACCGGTCCCGGACTCACCGACCTCCACCGAAGCCCGTCGTCCTACCGCGAGCCGCGCTGCCGCTCCGCGCGGCCACGGGCCCGGCGACCGAGTCGCCAAGGGGCCGACCCGAAGAGTAGTGTCATCGCCTTTCGTCCTCGCTCGACGGATTATATGGCTCCCGGTGCTGGCCGGTCGGTCGATCGTATGGCCGTTAGCAGTCGGGAGATCAAGGTCCGAACCCCCACCCGCGAGATCGATTGCTACCTCGCCGAACCGACGAGGGCTCCCGGTCGCTGCCCGGCGGTCGTCGTGGTCCACGAGATCTTCGGTGTGGGAGAACATATCCAGGACGTAACCCGGAGATTTGCGGCTCTCGGGTACGTCTCGGCGGCTCCCAACCTGTTCACGGGTGAGATACAGGAGATCCTGACGCCCGCGAACATCGCCTTGGCGATGCAGTCGTTCGCCGAAGCGCCTCCCGACCTCCGCCGCGACCCGGCCAAGCTGGCCGCGTTCGCGCAGACCCAGCCCCCTGAGCGCCGTCCGATCCTCACCGCGTTCGGAAAGGTCTCGAACCCCACGGTGCAGGCAGGGTTCGCAGAGGACCTGCTCACGGTGACGCGGTACCTCCGCTCCCTTCCGGAGGTGGACCCGGCTCGGGTCGGGTCGGTCGGCTTCTGCTTCGGCGGAGCGATGTCCGCCCGACTCGCGACGGTGGACCCCGACCTGCGCGCGGCGGTCATCTTCTACGGGCAGAACCCTCCCCTCGAGGACGTGCCACGGGTCCGCGCGTCGATCCTCGGGCTGTACGGCGGGGAGGACCCGGGGATCACCGCCACCGTTCCCCAGTTGGCGGAAGCGATGAAGAAGGCGGGCAAGCAGTTCAGCCACCATGTCTATCCCGGCGCGAAGCACGCGTTCTTCAACGATACGCGCCCGAACTATCACGCGCCGAGTGCCGAGGACGCCTGGAAGCGGGTGGTCACGTTCTTCGGCAGCAGCCTCGGACCCCTCGACGGGCCGACCGTCTAGGCCCCGAAGCTCCACCGGTCGAGGGTGGGTCGGTCACCAGAATCATCAATACCCGACCCGCCCATCCGCTCCTCCCACGGCCATGGACGGGTCGCTCTCGCCGGAGGAGAAGGCGGAGATCTACTCCGAGTGGTGGTCGCAGCCGATGTGGAAGACCCACGTCCTCGTCTTCGGGGGACTGGGGACGATGATCCTGGGCCAGATCGGCCTCTTTGTTCAAGCGACGAGCGGCGCGCCCGGCTTTACCGCCCTGGTCTTCCTGTTCCTCGTCGTCATGGTCGCCGGACTTGCGGTCGCGGTGGTGGGCCTCTTCCTTCGACGCCAGGCGTTCAACCGGCTCGCCTATCGGTCGTGTCGGAACTGCGGTCAGTCGAACCTCTCGAGCTCCGGGTTCTGCCGTAAGTGCGGTGTCCCACTTCCGGGAACGCCCGACGCAGGACGGGCCGCCGCTTCGCTCCCGAGCTCTGGCCCGAAGTGAAAAGACCGCGGTTCTGCTCCGTCCCCGGTATCCCGCGGCGATGGCCGGACCATCGCGGCCCGGTCAGTTCGAAGGTGGCGGAGAGCTCGGGGGCGGCGAACCACCCGACTTGCTCTCCTGCCACGGTTGGGCCGAAGTCGTTGCCTTCGGCGGTCGCCGGGCGAAGTAGACCATCCCGATGAGGAAGATCACGGCGAGGACGGCGACGGCCGCGATGATCGCCCAGCCGGTGTTGCTGATGCCGCCCGTGCCGGAGGAGCTCGAGCCCGAACTCTCCGCGTGGAGAGCGATCGGCACCGTCGAGGTCGCGCCGCTCGTCACGGTGACGTTGTTGTAGTAGGTGTAGTAGCCGGGTGCCGTAACCTCAAGGGAATACACGCCGGGGGCGAGCATCGCGCTGTAGGCCCCATCGGACAGGGTATCGACATTTCCGTCGACCCGGAGCGTTGCCGTGCCGGGCGAAACCGTGATGCTGAGCGTTCCGGGGATGATCGAATGGAGGGCGATCGTAACGGTCCTGACCGAGGAGGAGTTCACCGTCACGTTGCTGAAGTACGGCTCGTAACCGGCCTCGGTCGCCTCGATCGAGGTCATTCCGGCGGGGACGGTCAAGGAGGCGTTCCCGAACGCCAGGGTCACGGGCTTGCCGTTGACCCAGACCGAGGCGCTCGAGGGGCTGACCGTCAGGTTGAGCGTTCCGGGGGTCGGCGAGAACGCGAACGAGGTGTCCGCACCCGGTAAGGCGAGTGTGACGGTCGTGTACGCCGGCGAGACCGTATACTCCTGGGCCGCCGCCGACACGTTGTACTTGCCCGCGAGGAGCTCGAAGACGATCTCGGACGTGGGGTAACTTGAGCCGGTCTGGACGAAGGGCGTGTTGCCGGTGCCGGTACCGTTCACGACGGCCGACCACACGATGTCCGCGCCCGAGGGGAAGCCGGTCGCCTTGACCGTCAACGGGAGGAGCGCTCCGAAGGAGATGTCGACCGTGACCGGGCCGCCGTTCACCTGAAAAGCCGGGGGTGCACCGGTCACCGCGTAGCCCCCGGGCGGCACGACGCTGAGCGAGAACGTGCCGTTCGGTGCCTCCACGGAAATCGTCGTCGAGGAGGACCCTAGGAAGACGCCTCCCTCGGTGACATTCCAGGTGACACCCGTAGCGAGGCCCGTTTCCGTGAACGTTACCGGGTAGAGCGTGAACGGCACCAACGGAACGTAGTCGCCCGCGACGGTGATCGCTCCGCTGTTGTTGTACGGGAGGACCCCGTAGGGGTTTCCCGTGGTGCCGTAGTTCGACCAGTAGCTTCCGCCCTGGTACGAGGTCCCGATGATGCTGCCCGTGAGCGCAAAGCCGAGCACAGTCACGGAGTCGGTCGCGGGCTCGTCCGTCACGTTCCACGTGTCGGTGTAGGCGGTCGGCACGCAGATGTCGTACTGGTCGCAGGGGAAGGGGTCGACCGTAGGGGTGATCGCGGGGATCCCGACCTCGAAGAAGTTGTTGTAGACCAGGTCTCCCGACTCGGTCTCGTTGACCGCGGTGGTGAGCGCGCCCGCGGCGTCGACCGAATAGGGGTTGAGGGCGACCACGGTCGTGGGAACGAACGTGTTGCCCCAGATGGTATTGCCGGAGCCCCCGTAGAGGAGGAGGCCGTTCCCCTCGTCGTCGAACGTGTTGGACGCCACCAGGATGTCCGTGCAGTCCCAGATCATCACTTCGCTCTCGGGGAATCCGTGCTGGAAGTTGCTGAGCCAGCCGGAGATCCCCGCCGCGTGGACGAGGGCGATGTTGGACGCGTCATAGAACTGGACCTGAAGGTCGTTGGTCGAGGGGAGTCCGAGCGCCGTCACCATGGGGGAGGAGAAGTCCCACGAGGGCAGGTTGATCTCGAACGAGGGAGGTGTGACGTCCACGTACGCGGTCGTGCCCGCGAACAATAGACCCGGGAACACCGGGAATAGGTAGTCGTCCCATTGGCCGAATTCGGGAGCGAGCGAGCCGACCTGGTTATCCTCGATGACGTACGGGTCGACCGCTGTGCCGGCGCCCGCGGTCGAAATGGCGGCGAGTTGCCCGTTCGTGAACGCGAAGAGTGGCGTATAGACTCCGAGCGCGGCGTCGGCCGCGAGATGGACCGCCGGCAGAGTTACGGGAGCGGTGGCGGTGACGACCTGGGTCGCCGGCGCCCGCTCGCTCTCCAGGAAATCGAGGAAGTACGTGCCGCCGGTCGGCAGGTAGAACGTGGTCGTGCCGGTCGTCGATGTGGGGACCCATTCCGCGGTGCCATCGTCCTCGGTTGTTCCGGGGTTCACGAACAGGAAGGCGTACGCCGCGACCGGGTGGACCGTGACGGTGTCGCCGACCGAGCCGACCTGTCCGGAGTAGTTCCAGAGACCCTCGACCACGCCCGGACCATTCCGGACGATGCCGATCGGATTGGTTCCTCCGCTTGAAGTCACCAAGAGACCGACGCAGGTCTCGCCGGTCTCCTGGCCTGCGCTGTACGCCGACGGAACCTCTTCGAGGTGGCCCGCGGTCGCGTTCCAGAATTGGAGCGAGACGGTCGCGTCGGCCGCGAGGAACGCGGTCGTGTCGCCGTCGTCGTTGCCGAGGATATCGATCTCCATGTCGTTGATGAGCCCGATCGGGTCGTAGTTGTACCCGTCGGCCTGGTAGTAGGGGGTGGGTGCGGCGGAGGTCGGGGCGAGGGCGGAGGAGTTGAAGATCAGGTCGTCGTAGGAAGCCGAAGTGCGGAAGGTGGCGTTCGAGAGGGTATAGTTGAAGTAGATCGCCGGGCGGTCGTTGATGATCGACGCGTTCAGGTAGAGCGTCAGCGAGAACGGATAGGCGATGGTGAACGACGGGCCGAAGCCCTGGTAGAGATACGGGAAGTCGGCATAGGTCCCGTTCGCGAAGCCGTAGATACCGTTCGCGGGGAAGTTCCCCGAAGGGTTGGAGAAGTTCCAAACCTCGTCTCCGAACGTCAGGTTGCCGGTGCTGATCGTGTAACCGATGTAGTTCTGGCACCAGTACTCGTAGCTCGAGTTGCCAAAGACGGTGACGCCGTTCAGCACGGAATTGAGCTGGATTCCGAACGTGTCCGGGCCGTCCCCGTCCACGTAGAGCGACTGGAGATTCGTGATATTGACGGTCCCGGCAACGGTCGTCGAGTTGAGCTCGTAGGGAGTGAGAACGCCGGACTCGTTCTCGAGACCAATGTCTGCGACCCCCATCGGCGCGGGCGCCTGGGTGTACGAGGGCTGGATCGGCTGATGCGTGTTGGAGACCTCTCCGGCAAAGTTCGGAAGGTGTACGGCCCCGGGCGAGATTCCCTTCGATCGGAGGGCGTCTTCCACGGCGAGCGCGTGCGCGAGCCCTTGGGCGGAGGGGGTGGTCGTCGCCGCGGCCGTCGAAACGGGAGCAGCGTGGCCGGGAAGTGCGGACGGTGCAGCAGAAGAGACCCCCCCGAGCTCAGGGGAGAAGGCCGCCACGAGTCCAAGCGACCCGATGGCCATGCTGAGCACTACGGCGACGGCGAGCACCGGCCGAGGAGACCACCCGACCATGCCTCCTCGGAGGAGAAGGGGGTGATATCGTTTCCGGAGGCGGAGAATCCGGCCGCGGCCCCACCAAAATCGCGCGAAGGGCTTTCCCATCACCCAAATCGGTCCATCTGTCGATCGAACTCTTGACGGGTCGTTGTCCGTTCGAGCTTTCGGAAACGACTGGATACGAGCACCGCTCCCACCCCTGTGGCGAGGAGGAGGATTCCCCCAAGGGTCCCATCTCAAGGATTACCCCGGCAACGGTCCACGCGGTCCCGGTGGAAACGAGGATCGCCGCGCGGATCGCCCAAGGCACTTCGTTCCGCAGCAGACGAATCGACTCCGAGGTGGGTAGACTGTTCGCACGTCGAACCTCACGCACAGCACTACCGGCTCCCACGAAACCGGCCCGGTAATGGAGTCGGATTCCCCCCGCCGTCGAGAGATGGGACTCTACCGTGGGCGCTCGCCGTAGTCCGGTAGAGTGGAATGGGCAAGTTGCCTAAACTTGTGGGGTGAGGATTTCCAGAGATTGGATCGGTATGTCCCCTACTCACACTCTGCGTGAGAAGGCCCTCGCCTCAGCGAAACCACGGAGTCTCCCATTCGCCTGGGGCATATCGCTGGTGGGAGGGCGCCTAGAGGAGCCTTCCGCCTCGGAGGGCCGGTGTCCCGTCGATCGCGACGTCGGCGCCCGCGAGCGAGATCCAATCCATGAAATTCGACCCGTTGGTGCCGCCCTGGAGGTGGCCGTTCCTCCCGATCACCAGGGTCACGCATCCGCGCTCGACGGTCTCCAGGATCGGGACATCCTTGACGGCCGGGTTTAGCCCGAAGACGAGCGAGCCCGTGCGGTCCTTGCCGGCCGTGCCGCTCCTGTACATCGAGTCAAACTCGGCCTCTCCTTCCTCGAAGGAATACGAGGAAAGTCTTCCGCCCGAGAACTCGAGCGTTCCACCGGCGGTCCAATGCCACCAAATGTTGGTCCGGCGATTGGCGTGGATGATCCCCTCCGCCGTCTTGGAGTCGAGGGCCACGTCGATCCGTCCGGCAGGGATCTGCGCCAGCATGTCGTTCGGGCCGTATCTCTTGTCCCGGGGGTGGGGAGTCCCGTCGTGCACTCGCGGAGCCCCTCCGGCCAAAGCGACCTCGAGGTCGGTTCCGTTGAAGTGGGTGATCCGGACTCTGTTTCCGGCGGAGAGCGCCCGGTAGAGCCGGGACCCGCTCTTCACCGTGTCGACCGGGTCGGTGAGGCACGCGCGGAGCATGCTCTCTTCCCACTTCGCGCGGTCCAACCCCCACTGCCGAGCCCGTCCTTCCGTCGCGAACCCCGTGGCCACTCGCGCTCCGCGGAGGCCCGACTTCCGGGCGACGTCGTACCACTGCGAGAACCAGCCCAGCGCTTGCTCAAAGGTCCTCTCTGGAATCTTGTCGAGTCGGTCGGTGTCGGCCGGACCCCAGAAATGCACGTACAGGTCCGTGGCTTTCAATGCCGCCCACTCGGGGGCGCTCGTCGTGCCGAGGAGCTTGCTCTGCTTTCGGTCGATCGCGTGCCACCACGCTTCTTCGTCCTCCTGGATGTGGAGGGTTCTGCCGCCCACACGGCGGATTTCGTCGACCATCGCGGTGGCGATCGGCATCGTGTGGTTCCAGGATTCGACGATCGCATTTTCACCGGGTCGGACCTTGAGGTACTTGGTGACGATGTTGCGGGCCGCGTCGCGCTGCAGCTTCGAGGGGGTTTCTTCCGGTGCCGACATATCCATACTCCCGCCAGGCGAGGCGTGGATAGATGGGAGCTAATTTGAAGCCGTAGGAGAGCGAAAGTATACCTGTCTTAGATCCGAGGGGCGCTCGAACCGAACTGGGCGGGACTCCTCGCCTTGTGGGTTGAGGGAATCTGTGAAAACAGAATCGCGAGTCCCTCTACGGTTGGCCGGACTCACGCGCGTGCAGAGGTCTGGGGTGCCTTGGCCCAGGGTCCAGAGTCGCTCTACAAGGGAAGACGGGGAACCTCGTCCCTCTTGCGGTCGATCAGTAGTGGTCGGGGATGGGTCCGTCCCACGCTTCGTCGGGGTGGTCGTACATGCAAAGAAAGATCCCGTCGGGATCCTGAATGTAGAACACTCTGAATCGGTGCGGGTGGTCCGGAGGGCTCGACCAGACCTCATCTTCCATTGCGCTCTGCAGTTCGGTGTCTCCAGCGAAATCCCGTGCCACCTTCTCGCGGTTCCAGAGCTTCGGCGTGGCGATAGGAATTCCGAGTTTCTTTACCCGCTCGAGCATCTCCGGTACGCTTCGGACTCGAATCTCCAAATGGTCGAGACCTTCCCCAATCGTGTAGGGAACCCAGTAGGGACTTTTCTCCGAGTACCAGTTGAATTCCATTCTCTGCCCCGATCGCCGATCCCGAAGCAGGACGTAGCCGCTGTCGTCGTTGACCACCCGGCGTAACTCCTCAAGGTCCAGGAACTGACGGTAGAACGCAATGGATCGTTCCAAGTTTGTTACCCGAAGTCCGAAGTCTCCTAGCCAGGCGTCGCCCATGCCCCGGTATCGTTCTCGGGAGATTAACCCGCTGTGCACTCTCTGCCCCGGGTCCTCCGTCATCCGGCGTGGCGATGGTCGAAATGGACTGGTCGGGATCCACACCGCCGGGAGTTCAAACACGTCATCGGTGCGCCGTGCTGCGATTGCCGAAAGGTCCCCCGTTCTCGGCCGCAGGGGCGCCAGGCCCTCGTTAGAGACTGCTCATCTTTCGAGCCGCGTCGCCGCCGACGGCCATGAAAGGGGATACGCCGTCGAGTGAAGAGTCTGGTACGCGGAAGCCGGGGGACCTTCGGGGAGGGAACTTAATCTAACGGAACCAGTCCCCGTTCCGTGGCCTCGGTCCGTCGCCTCTCCGCGATCATGTTCACCGACATGGTCGGCTCGACCGCTGCGGCCCAGTCCAACGAAGAGAGCGCTCTGAAGCTCCGAGACGAACAGGCCGCCCTCGTACGGCCCCTTTTCGCCGCTCACCAGGGGCGCGAGATCAAGTCGATGGGCGATGGATTCCTTGCGGAATTCGATAGCGCCCTTCGGGCGGTCCAATGCGCCCTGGACATCCAGCA
>Ga0187782_10003096_pt1 | contig 12365 bp, 11 predicted proteins | sample 0715_SJ02_MP15_2_FD_132454 | JGI IMG/M metagenome (GOLD analysis project Ga0187782, IMG submission 132454) | Tropical peat soil microbial communities from peatlands in Department of Meta, Colombia - 0715_SJ02_MP15_20_MG | ecosystem: Environmental > Terrestrial > Soil > Wetlands > Peat | place...
AGAAGCTGATCAGATCGATCTTGAAGCGCTCGAGGTCTCCCGCGGTGAGCACTGCACGCACGCCCGGCAGCTCACGGGCCGCCCGCGCATCGATCGAGCGAATTCGCCCGCGCGCGATGGGACTTCGTGCGAAGGCCACATGCAGCATCCCCGGCAGCGCGACGTCGTCGACGAAGACGCCGCGGCCCGTCAGCAACCGGGTATCTTCGGCGCGCGGCATCCGCTGGCCGACGTAGCCGGCAGTGATCTGAGGCCCGCTCACTTCGATTCTCCCGCCGGGTCGCCGGCGAGCCTCAGAGCGGCGCGCCTGATCCCCTGATAGCCCGTGCAGCGACAGAGGTGGCCGGAGAGCGCTGCGAGCAACGCTTCCGCGCTCGGCTTTTCCGGGCCGCGCGTGAGGGCAGCGAGTGTCATCACGACCCCCGGCGTGCAAAAGCCGCATTGCAGAGCATGCTCGTCCCGCAGCGCTTGCTGCACCGGGTGGAGGGTGCCGTCGGGGCGAGCGAGCCCCTCGACCGTGGTGATGCAAGCGCCGTCCGCCTGCACCGCCAGCATCAAACAGGATCGCACGGCCTGGCCATCGACGATGACCGTGCAGGCGCCGCACACACCGTGCTCGCATCCGACATGCACGCCGGTGTAGCCAGCGAAGGTGCGAAGAAAGTCGCTGAGCAACAGCCGCCCCTCAACGGTCGACATGTGCATCCGGCCGTTGATGCTCACTCGAATGCCGTGCTCGCTCATGCGCTGCGCCTCCCGTCGAGCCCCTCGCTCAAGGTGCGCGCGAAAATGCGCCGCGCGACGGTTCGCCGATATTCGGCGCTCGCGTGCTGGTCGTCGAGCGGAGCGGTATCGGCGACCGCAAGCTCGGCGAGGGCTCGCACGTCGAGGCCTGCGATCGGCTCCCCGACGAGCGCCGCCTCCACCCGGCGAGCCTTGACCGGCGTGGGGCCCATGCCGAACCAGGCGATGCCGGCGCGCTCGATCCGGCCGTCCCTTGCCGCAACGGCGCCGGTCAAGCCGAGCAGGGCGAAGTCGCCCGCTCGCATCGCCACCTTGCGGAACAAGGAGATCGTGCCGGCCGGCCAATCGGGAAAGTGCAGTGCCGTGATGAGCTCATCGAACTCGAGCGCGGTCGTATAAGGGCCGAGATAGAGGTCCTCGGCAGCGATGCGGCGTGTGCGGCGTGTGGAGCGCACCTCGACCGCGGCGCCGAGTGCCACGGCGGTTGCCGGCAGCTCGGCCGCCGGCTCGCCGAGCGCGATCGAGCCGCCGATGGTGCCGCGGTTACGCGTTTGGTGATGCCCGATGTGGCGCGTCGCGGCGACGAGGACGGGCAGAGCGCTCGTGAGCGTCGGGTGGGTGATCACCTCGTTCTGGCGCATCATCGGGCCGATCCAGGTTTCGCCCGCCGCGCGTGCGACGCCCTTGAGCGCCGCAACTCGGTTGATGTCAATGAGAATGAAGGGCTGGCTCATGCGCAGAGCCAGCAACGGCATCAATGTCTGGCCACCGGCCAGCACGGTGGCCCCGCCGCCCGCTTCGGCGAGGCGCTCGCACGCCTCTTCGATCGTCGTGGGCGCAAGATAATCGAGCGGTGCCGGCTTCACCGCTTGGCCTGCTCGCTGAGCCGCGCCAGGAGCGCGGGGTCGATGATCACCACGGGTGAGGCAGCCCGCCGGCCGAGCTCGAAAGCGGCCGTGGCAACGATCAGAAGAAGCAAGCCGACCGCAAGACCCATCCAGTCCGACTCACTGCCGCGCTGCGCGTGCCCGATCAGGTATCCGATGAGCGCAGCGACGACCAGCGCGAGCCCCCAGGCCACGGGAAAGCGACTCGAGGGTGCGGCGAAGCCCGCAAGCGGCGCAGCCTCCGGCCTGCTCGAGGCGCTCGCCGCAGCTTGTGTCGAGACAGCCGTCCCAGCCGGCGTGCCGAGAACCGAACCCAACTCCTCGAAGAACTTCGCTGCGAGCTGCTTGGCGGTCGCATCGATCAGCGGCCCGCCGAGCTGCGCCAGCCGGCCGCCGACCTCGGCATCGACTTCGTAGGAGAGGAGCGTCCCGCCCCAGTTGTCGTCGGCAAGCCGCACTCTGGCGCCGGCCTTGACGACGCCGACGGTGCCGCCCCGGCCTTCGATCGTCAGCGTGCAGCCGTTGGGCGGATCGATATCCGACAGTGTCACCGTGCCGTCGAAGCGCGCGCCGATCGGGCCGATCTTGATCTCGGCTATTGCGCGCATCCGCTCGTCGGATTCCCTGGTCACCGACTGGCATCCGGGTATGCACCGCTTGAGGATGTCGGGATCGTATAGCGAGTCCCATATGCGCCGACTCGGCGCCGGGATCTTTCGTTGTCCCCTCATCTGCATGGCGTAAGGTCTCCCCTCGGTTCGGATCTGCTCGTGCGCCTCTCGCTCGCGCTGGACCATGCATAATGTCGTGCGGCTTCGGTCGCTCGCGAATCGCCTTCGCGGTCAGGGTCAGCGCCGCACTCGAGCTGCGGGCTAGGAAACGTAATGGTTCATAAAATATATCGGCCTCACTTGTCAACAGCACGGGATGCCCGCGCCGTGCGTACGCGCGAGGCTTTGCGGCGGGCGATGCTCGATTTACTCGAGACGACACCCTTCGATCAGATCACGCTGCGTGACCTCGCGGCGACGGCGGGCATCGGCTACACCACCTTCTTCCGCCATCACCCGACGAAGGAGGCGCTCTTGCAGGAGATCGCGGCCGATCAGATTCGCCGCCTCGTCAGCTTGGTGCTCCCGATGCTGGAAATGAGCGACACGCGTCCGGCCTCGATTGCGCTCTGCCGGTACGTCGACGACCATCGCAGGCTGTGGTCGACGCTGCTCACGGGTGGTGCCGCGGGAGTGCTGCGGGAAGAGTTCCTGAAGGTCTCCACCGAAGTCGCCTCCGGCTGGCCGCGCACCGGCGCATTGCAACCCTCCGAGATCGTCATCATTCTCGTGGTGAGCTCGACAATCGAGCTGCTCGCGTGGTGGCTGCGACAGAAGAAGCCGCTCTCCGTCGAGCGAATTGCCGAGATCCACGAGCGCCTGATCATCTCGCCGGCGATCAACCCCCGCGGACGAGGTAAACCGACGAAGTCGCGGCGCGGCGCGCCGCGGCAGGCCCGCATGCGTTGACAGTCTCGAAAGTTATGAGCTAGTGTGTGTCATATCTTGCGCTCGCTTGGATTTGAGTTTCGGACGAGCCGCGGGCGCGACGCGGGCCGTGCCCGCAGGGAGCTCGAGTGGGAAATTGAATGAGCACGATCGCTGAAGGTGCCGTCTACTGGGATCCTTACCGGCCGGATTTCTGGATGAACCCCTATCCGGTGTTTCGACGCTTGCGCGAGGAGGCTCCGCTCTACCGCAACGAGCAGTATGACTTTTACGCCCTCAGTCGTTTCAGCGACGTCGAGAGCGGGTTGAACAATCGGGAGACATTCAGCTCCAGTCGCGGTGACATCCTCGAGTACATCAAGGCGGACATGCACATCCCGAAAGGCATGTTCATTTGGGAAGATCCGCCGCTTCACACGGTGCACCGTGGCGTGTTGACGCGGGTGTTCACGCCCAGGCGGATGAACGATCTCGAGGGGAAGATTCGCGCTTACTGTGCCAGCTGCCTGGATCCGCTGGTGGGCGCCGGTCGCTTTGACTTCATCACCGATTTCGGGGCACCGGTGCCGTCGCGCGTCATCGGGATGCTGCTGGGTATCCCCGAGCAGGACCAGGAAGCCGTTCGCGAGAGAGTGGATGCATCGCTGCGCACGGAAGCGGGCAAACCGCTCGAGGTCTCGCAGGCCAGCTACCAGGGAGCGGGTTTCGAGGAATACGTCGATTGGCGAGCGAAGCACCCGTCGGACGATCTCATGACGGAGCTGTTGAACGCCGAGTATCAGGATGAGACGGGCACGAGGCGTAAGCTCACTCGCGAGCAGATCCTCATCTTCGTCAACTTGCTGGCGGGGGCCGGCAACGAAACGACCACACGCCTCATCGGGTGGGCGGGCAAGGTGCTCGGCGATCATCCCGAGCAGCGGGCGGAGCTCGTCGACAGTCCCGCCCTGATTCCGAATGCCGTGGAGGAGATCCTTCGCTACGAGCCTCCAGGTCCGTGCGTGGCAAGATACGTGACGCGAGACATCGTGCTCCACGGTCAAACCGTTCCGGCAGGCAGTGCGATGCTCCTGCTCGTCGCATCGGCAAATCGGGACGACAGGCGCTATCGCGACGGTGATCGCTTCGACATCCACCGACAGGGCCCGCCCCACGTCACCTTCGGGCGAGGCATCCACTCCTGTCTCGGCTCGGCGCTCGCGAGAGTCGAGGGGCGCGTGGCCCTCGATGAACTGCTCAAACGCTTCCCCACCTGGACCGTGGATCTCGATAACGCAAAGCTCTCCTCGACGTCCACCGTGCGCGGCTGGGATAGTCTGCCGGTATATACGGGAAACTCCGCTCGGAAAGTGACCCGCGAAGCGCCTGCGGACAGTTTGAAGCAGCCCTCGAGCTCTCAACCGGGCGTGGCGAGTGCAACGGCAGGCGCGGCGAGTGCAACGGCAGGCGCGGCGAGTGCATCGGCCAACGAGGAGAGCTGGGAGCTCACGCTCTCGACCCCGGCGGGTCCGCAAACGCTCAAGGCCACGATCGTCAGACACGGCGATACGTTCGCGGGTACGATGTCGGGTGAAATGGGCGTTCAGGACATCAACGGCAAGATCTCCGGCAATGCGCTCAGCTGGACGATGAACATCACCAAGCCGGTGGCGATCAAGCTCGGCTTCGACGCGAGGATCGAGGGCGACCGGATGTCGGGCAAAGTCAAGCTCGGCATGTTTGGCAGTGCCGCACTCACCGGCAAGCGTGCTTCCCGATGACGGGAGCCGCTTTAGCGCGCAAGCCCACCGCCCGCATCGCGGTGATCACGGGCGCGAGCTCCGGAATCGGATTGACGGCGGCAAAAGCGCTCGCCTCGCAGGGATGGCGAATCATCGGCACGGGCCGTGATGCCGAGCGAACCGCGAGGGCCGAGGCACAAATACGCGCGGCCGCGGCATCGGGTGTCCGGATCGACATGATCAGGGTCGATCTGGCGCTCCTCTCCGATGCGGCGAGGGCTGCAGGCGACATCTGCGCGCTCACCGACCGCGTCGACGTGCTCATCAACAATGCCGGAGGCACGGCCAAGCAACGCGTGATGACCGCGGAGGGGAACGAGGCGACCTTCGCGGGTAATCACCTGGGGCACTTCGTGCTCACCCATCGGCTGTTACCACTGCTGCGCGCGGCGGCCGCTCAGGGCGCCCGGGGATCGACCCGAATCATCAACGTATCGTCCAGCGCTCACGAGGTCGCTCCGGGGCTCGATTGGAACGATCTGCAAATGACAGTGGGCAACTTCGTGCCGATCGCCGCCTACTGCAACGCCAAGCTCGCCAACCTTCTCTTCAGCCGGATGCTCGCCGAGCGGCTCGCACCGGAGGGCATCGTCGTTCACGCGATGCATCCCGGGGCTGTCAGCACCAACTTCATCAACCACGCCGACGAAGGCACGCAGAAGTACCTGAGAGGGATCAACCTGGTGAGCCCCGAAGAGGGCGCGGATACCGTGGTGTGGCTCGCGACCGCAGATGAGCCGGGTACGACCAGCGGGGGCTATTTCCATCAGCGCCGGCGAATACCGACGAGCGCAGCCGCCGACGATAGGGAGGCGGCGCGAAGGCTTTGGATGGAGAGCGAAAGGCTAGCGGCCGCCGTCCTCGGCCAAGGCTGATAACTCATCGCGTCCGGATCGCGTCCGGACATTGCGCGCACACCCCGCGCGGTATTCACCGCGTCGCGGCGGGGGCGGCAGCCGGCGATCTCTGAGTGGCCATTGCCTCGCGCGCGCCGGCGCGAACGTAGGCGTAAAGCTGCATCGCTTGCTCGCGCGTCATCGACTCGAAGCGCGGCATCCCACTCTGCATGAGCGCACCTTCGTGCAGAAGCGTCCAGAACCTTTCCGGGTCGAGAGCGATCTGTGATTCCCGAAGATCCGGCGCGGGTCCTCCCGTCGCCACGAGATCTCGGCCGTGACAGACGGCGCAACCGAAGAACGCGGCATGTCCGGCTGCAATGTCTGCGGGATCGAGTCGCACGCTCGGATCATCGACGGCTCTGACCGTCAGGTCGCGCGGTGGAGAGGCCGGCAGAACCGCCTTCCCGTCGAGGCGGAAGGTGATCAGGCGGCGCGGTCCGCTGAACTTCCAGCCGGCATTCATGAGCTCTCCCCAGATTGCGGCAGAGCCGCCGTACCCTGCCAAGACCGAGACGAATTGGTGGCCGCCCACCGCATAAGTCATCGGCGCCGCGATGATTCCCATCCCGGCATCGAACTGCCGGAGCCGCTTGCCTGTGACGGCGTCGTAGGCGGACAACAAACCATCGGCGGCGCCCTGAAATGCGAGATTGCCCGCGGTCGCAAGAGTGCCGCCGTTCCAGATCGTGTCGAGCGGCACGCGCCATGCGGCTTTCTGCGCGACCGGATTCCACGCGACGAGCGCACCTTTTCCATCTTGCGGATCGGCTAGGTACTCTTTCAGGCTGAGGCCCGCGAGGGTAACTCCTCCAGGGATGGGCTTGCCCTTCACAAACCGCGTGGCCGACTGCATGTAGGGTAGGTAGACCAGGCCGGTCTTCGGGCTGAAGGACATCGATTGCCAGCTGTGGGCACCCTGGGTCCCGGGCCAGATGATTGATTCGCCCGTTTCGTAGCGGATGTTCGCGGCTTCGACCGGACGACCAGTTTTGACGTCGATGTGATCGGCCCACGTGACCTTGCCGATCTTTCCCGCCGAGATCAGCGCGCCGCTGTTGCGGTCCAGTACGTAGAAAAATCCGTTCTTGGGCGCCTGCATGAGCACCCGCCGTTTCCGCCCATCGATCAGAAGGTCGGCGAGGGTCATTTGCTGCGTGCAATCGTAGTCCCAGGAATCACGCGGATTGGCCTGGTAGTGCCAGACATATTTACCCGTATCGGCGTCGAGTGCGACGATCGACGCGGTGTAGAGATTGTCACCGCCGCCGGGACTGCGCAGCTCCGGATCGTAGGGGCCCGCATTGCCCGTGCCGATGTATATGCGATCGAGCTCCGCATCGAAGGTGATGCTGTCCCAAACGACTCCACCGGTTCCGCTCTTCCAGTACTCTCCCTTCCACGTCGCCGCGGCACGTTCCATTGCCGGATCGCCGCGATTGTCCGCCGGTGCGCCCGGCGTCGTGTAGAAGCGCCAGACCTGCTTACCGGTTGCCGCATCGTAAGCGGTGACATAGCCGCGCGCGCCGAAGTCCGCGCCCGCGTTGCCGATGATGACCTTGCCGTTGAACGTTCGAGGGGCGCCGGTGACGGTCTGCATCGATTCGGGGGGAACGGTCTGCACGCTCCAGATGAGCTCTCCCGTGGCCGCGTCGAGTGCCAGGAGGCGGCCGTCCAGGGCGGCAGAGAACACCCGGCCATCCGCGAAGGCGACGCCGCGATTGGCTCCAAACCCGTAATGCATCTTGACCGGATACGCCTTCCACGTTTGCGGGTCGTATTTCCATCGGAGCTTTCCGCTGGCTGCATCGACTGCGTAGACGGCGGCATAGCTTCCGGTGAAATAGAGCACCCCATTGACCGCCAGCGGCGTCGCCTCGAGCGTGACTTCGCCGGGCAAGTCGAGCCACCACGCCACGCCCAGGCGGTCGATGTTCGAGCGATCGATCTCGTCGAGTCGGCTGTAGTCGCTCTCGTTCGCATCCCCGCCGTGCATCGGCCAGTTGTCGGTGGCTCCGACGCCGACTCGAGGCGGCGCCCCATTCCTGAGGTCGGGGGATGCCATCGAGCTACTCGCGAGAACGATCGATGCGACGACCGCAAGGAGAGTCGGGTAGCGGGGCGGCCTCATGGGATTTAAGGGCCCCTGCATCGTCTTGATGGCTCTGGGTGTCAGCAAGATACGTTACACAGTATTACACAACTCGGGCCGCTACCAGTGTCCTGAATCAGAAATTCGCCGGCATTCGAACGCCGCGGCGCCCCGCCCGCTGCGTTGCTGCTCCCTTGAATACGCTAAAGTATTCGCGGTCGTCGCGCCTTGCGGTCGGGCCGCGGCGGCGCTCTCGCGGGGCACGGCGAATTTCTGACTCAGGACAGTAGTGCTCCTCGTGCGCCGAGATCAGCCCATCCGGAAGTGCTCCATGCTGCCGCCCTTCGAGAAGGGGCGGATCAGCTCGCGCAGGGCTCCGCAGCTCGGCGTTTTGCCGTACGCGGTGTGGGCCTCCATCGATTCCCATTCGACCAGCAACATGAACTTGCCCGGGTTTTCGACCCCGCGTCCCACGCAGACCGACTTCACGCCCGGGACACGCGACAGCAATGCAATCCCGTGCTCCTTCATTGCCGTGGCGAACTCGTTCTCCAAGCCTTCCTTGATCAAAACCTCGGAGCGTTCCAGAAGCATCGTCCCTCTCCTATCGAGCGGTGTTCAGAGACGTCCCGGTGATGGCCTTGCCTTGCAGAGATTTCTCGATTCCCTCAAAGGCCCCGGGAGCGGCGTCATGGTAACCCCTCTGGCGCCGGGCCTGCGGACTGGCTACTCTGCAGCTAAACAGCCAGGAGCGGTTGGCCTGCGCAGCGGGAGGGAGAGCGGTGATTCCGGCAGGCTTCGATTTCAGCGGTCGAGTCGCCGTCGTCACCGGTGGCGGCTCAGGAATAGGCGCCGCTACTGCGATGCTGCTGGGCCGCCTCGGCGCGAATGTGGCGATCGCGGGACGGACAGTCGACAGGCTGCAAAGCAAGGCGGCGGAAATCGCCGAGGCGTCGGGCAGGGGCTGCATCGCGGTGCCGACCGACGTGCGCGATGAGGAACAGGTGGCGAATCTCATCCGGCGGGTAGTCGAGCATTACGGCCGGATCGATGTGCTCGTCAACAATGCGGGCGGCACTTTTTTGTCCCCGCTCAGCGACGTGACGAGCAAGATGTGGGACAAGAGCTTCGCTCTCAACGTGGACGCGGCCTACTACTGCACCCGTGAGGCGGGACGGCACTTCATCGCGCAGGGATCGGGCGCCATCGTCAACGTGTCGTCGCTGGCCGGTGTGCATGGCACCAAGGGAGGGGCGCCTTACTCTTCTGCGAAGGCGGCACTGCAGATGCTCACGCGGGTAAGCGCCGCCGAGTGGGGCCCCTACGGCATCCGCGTGAATTGCGTGGCGCCGGGCATGATCCTCTCGGAACGCGTAACGGAGCATTTGGAGAAGTCCAACATCGACCTGCGCGCCGGCATGGCAAATTTGCCGTTGCGCCGAGCCGGAAAGCCGGAGGAGGTCGCGAACGCCATCGTATTTCTCGCGAGCGATGCGGCTTCCTACATCACCGGCGAGACGCTCTCGGTCGGCGGCGGTCCGGTACTGGGCGGCCCGCGCGACCTGTAAGGCTCGGGGTCGCCGGGCACAGCCGTAGCCCGGCGCTGCGCTCGGTCCGAAAACCCTGCCGCTCGGCTGGCGACTGCGCGCTGCGCGGCGACTGCGCGTTGCGCTGGCGGCTGCGCGCTGTGCGCGACTCTACTTGCCCTTCACGGCGACGAGCGCATCGAAGAGACTTTCGTCGGTGTGCTCGGCGCAGCGCTTTTGCAGAGCTTGAGCGAAGCGGGTGAGGCCGCCCGGATCGAACAGGTGGCCGCCCGACTGCCCGACCGAGTAGCCATACAGCCACATCATGATGGTCTCGGCGCTCTCGGCGTCGGAGTGCGCGGTCTCCTCGTGCCGCGACTCGAAGTCCGCGCAGTTCAAGGTCATCAGGTTCATCGGCTTGTCGCGCTTGGGTCTTACGGTCGTGACGGCCTCCAACAGGCTCACGCTCGGATTGTTCTTGCACTCAGCGTCGAGCGCGAAGCCGAAGGAGAGCAGCGCGTCGCCGTACATCATGTGGTCGCCCGATTTCGCCACCGAGTAGCCGAACAGCCACATCACCATGTTGATCATGTCGGGGTGCCTGGAAGGCTCCGCGACCGCGGTTTCATCGGGCGAGCCGATGATCTCGTGCTCGTACTTGTCGCAGCTCAAGGTGGCAAGATTCAGCTCGGCGGCGCTGCCGGCGAGCGGGGCGAAGCATCCCAGGAGGAGCAGTGCGCCGGCAGCCTTCGTCATGCTCTTGAGCACGATAGCTCCTTGACCCAGGGAGCGAAGCGGCCCGAGTTGACCCAGCGCTTGGCCGCTTCGACGTCGGGCGCGAAGTATCGGTCCGCCGCATAGTGGGCAACCTCACTGCGAATGCCGGCGTGAACGCGCTCCAGAGGCTCGGACGAGCGGGCGGGGCGGTGAAAGTCGATTCCCTGCGCCGCGGCCAGCAATTCCATGCCGACGACGGCGGAGGCGTTCGCCGTCATGGCGAGAAGGCGCCGAGCGGCGTGAGTGGCCATGCTCACGTGATCCTCCTGGTTCGCGGAGGTCGGTATGGAGTCCACGCTCGCCGGCGCGGCGAGCGTCTTGTTCTCCGACACCAGGGCGGCGGCGGTTACCTGCGCGATCATGAAGCCCGAGTTCAAGCCGCTGTTCTCCACCAGGAAGGGGGGCAAGCCGCTCATCTTGGGATCGACCAGGACCGCCAATCGCCGCTCCGACAAGCTGCCGATCTCGGCGATGGCGAGCGCGAGCGTATCGGCCGCGAACGCGACGGGCTCGGCATGGAAGTTCCCACCCGAGAGCACATCGCCTTGCTCGACGAAGAGCAGCGGATTGTCGGTCACCGCATTCGCCTCGACACACAGCGTGGCGCCGCAGTGGCGAATCAGATCGAGACAGGCTCCCATGACTTGCGGTTGGCAGCGAAACGAGTACGGATCCTGCACGCGTGAGCAGTCGAGGTGCGAGGCACGGATCTCGCTCCCCGCGATCAGGCGCCGATAGGCGCCCGCCACCGCGATCTGTCCGGGTTGACCGCGCACCGCATGAATGCGCTCATCGAAGGGAGCGTCGCTCGCCTTCAGCGCATCGACCGACATCGCGCCGGCGACGACGGCGGCAGCTAGAAGGTCCTCCGCGCCGAAGAGCCCTGCGAGCGCCAGCGCGGTGGAGACCTGCGTGCCGTTGATCAACGCCAAGCCTTCCTTCGCGGTCAATTGCTGTGGCTTCAAGCCCGCCCGCTCGAGTCCCTCGGTTGCCGCGAGCACCTTGCCGCGGCAGCGCACCTGCCCGATGCCGAGGAGCGCGGCGCCTAGGTGTGCGAGCGGCGCGAGATCTCCGGAGGCGCCCACCGAGCCCTGTGCCGGAATGACCGGATACACCTCGTGCTCGAGGAGCGCCGCGAGCGCATCGATGAGCTTCATGGAGATGCCGGAATGGCCGCGCGCCAGCGCGTTGACCTTGAGGGCGATGACGAGTCGCACGACGGCATCAGGCAGCGCCTCGCCGACCCCCGCCGAATGCGACAACAGAAGATTGCGCTGGAGGAGCGCGAGCTGATCGCCCGGAATGCGGGTTTGCGCGAGGAGGCCGAAGCCCGTATTGATGCCGTAGGCCACCTCGCCCTGCGCGACGATCTTGCGGACGAGCGCAGCCGAGGCAGCGACGCGAGCCCGATCCTCGCCGCCGAGGCCGATCACTGCGGGCTCCTCGTAGATTCTGCGCAGCACCGGTAGCGTCAGCCGTCCGGCGCGCACCTCGACCCTGACGGTCACGTTACCGCATCGCTTATCGCTTGGTCTCGATCATGGGCAAGTCTAGACCCTGCTCGCGGGCGCAGTCGATGGCGATTTGATAGCCGGCGTCGGCATGGCGCATGACGCCCGTCCCGGGATCGTTCCACAGCACGCGGCGCACCCGGCGGCCCGCCGCCTCGCTCCCGTCGCACACGATCACGACTCCGGCGTGCTGCGAGTAGCCCATGCCGACGCCGCCGCCGTGGTGGATCGACACCCAGGTGGCACCGCTCGCGGTGTTGAGGAGCGCATTCAGCAAGGGCCAATCCGACACCGCATCCGAGCCGTCGCGCATCGACTCGGTCTCGCGATTGGGACTCGCGACCGAACCCGAATCGAGATGATCCCGGCCGATGACGATGGGCGCCTTGAGCACACCGTCCGCCACCATCTGGTTGAACGCGAGGCCCAACCGATGACGCTGCCCGAGTCCGACCCAGCAGATTCGCGCCGGCAAGCCCTGGAATTGGATACGCGAATGGGCCATGTCGAGCCACTGATGCAGGTGCGGATCGTCCGGAATCAGCTCCTTGACCTTCTCGTCCGTCCGATAAATGTCCTGCGGATCTCCGGAGAGCGCGGCCCAGCGGAACGGTCCGACTCCGCGGCAGAACAGTGGGCGGATGTATTCCGG
>Ga0187782_10003097_pt1 | contig 12363 bp, 8 predicted proteins | sample 0715_SJ02_MP15_2_FD_132454 | JGI IMG/M metagenome (GOLD analysis project Ga0187782, IMG submission 132454) | Tropical peat soil microbial communities from peatlands in Department of Meta, Colombia - 0715_SJ02_MP15_20_MG | ecosystem: Environmental > Terrestrial > Soil > Wetlands > Peat | place...
CAGGTCGTTTTTTTCCTGGTTGAATTGATCCTTGAGATGTTCCGGAACGCCGCTCCTGCTTACCTTGCCGGGATTCGTGCGGGAAGAGTGAAGAAAGGTGCCGCCGGTGCGCCCGGCACGGTTAACGATGTCCTCGTTCAGCCGCTGAAAATTATTCGAGTTGTCGTACTTCTCGTCGCGAATGATATCCACCAGACCGCCCCAGCCACGCCGGAACCCGATTACTTCATATCCTTCGCGGATGGCGCGGAGGGTAACCGCGCGAATCGCTGGGTTCAGACCCGGGACATCGCCTCCGCCGGTCAGAATTCCGATCACGCCCTTCTTTACGTTGATGTTTGCCATGTTGCTAGACTCGCCTTTGAGTGGAGTGTCAAACACATGATTATCTGACGTGCTGGGGAATTAGAAAAGGGGCTGCATCACTAAGCGATGTTTGCAGGGAGAATTAAAAAAACTGATGATCCAGATGGTAGCGGCTGCCACTGGCATCCCGGCGGCTATGGCTCGATACGCGTGCCCAGCACCCCCAAGAACTGCGCAAGCCATTCGGGATGAGCCGGCCACGCGGGCCCCGAAACCAAGTTCCCGTCGGTGACCGCCTCGGTCATGGCTACATCCACGAAGGTGCCTCCAGCGCGCGTCACGTCCGGAGAAACCGCCGGGTAGCAGCTGCACTTCTTCCCTTTCAATACGTCCGCAGCAGCGAGCACCTGCGCGCCGTGGCACAGCGCGGCAATGGGTTTCTTTTTCGCGGCGAAGTGACGGACTATCTCCAGCACGCGGGCATTCAGACGGATGTATTCAGGCGCGCGGCCTCCCGGAATGACGAGTGCGTCGTACTCTTCCGGTCGTGCGGTGTCAAAAGTGGCATTCAGAGCGAAATTGTGGCCGCGTTTTTCGGAGTACGTCTGATCGCCTTCGAAATCATGAATGGCTGTGCGCACGGTGTCTCCGGATTTCTTGCCGGGACAGACGGCGTGCACCGTGTGGCCGGCCATCTGCAGCGCCTGAAACGGCACCATCACTTCGTAGTCTTCGACGTAATCGCCGACCAGCATGAGAATCTTTTTGCGAGCCATGATGCCTCCATTTCGGAGTGCGGCGGCCCTGCCGCTTTGCGGGGTAAAAACTGCCCAGCAGAGAAAACAGCATAGCACGCGCAGGACTGCCCTCTGCGGTGATCCCCGACGTTGCACATGGTCGTCCTATAGCTTGCGATCAACTCGGAGAGCGGCGGCAGGCCGCCGCACCCCAAATTACTGCGCCGTTGCCGAAGCTGGCAGGGTGTTTTCCTGAATGGTCAGCAAGTCCGTACGCATTTTGTCCCACTCGCGGAGCATGAGCCCGCGCGCCGCAAAAAAGCGCCGGATTTGCGCGGAGTCCCAGTGCAACACGTCTTCGAGCACGGGCACGAGAACGCTCATGGCATTGTCGCTGACCACCGTGCGTCGCGCGAGACGCGTGATGAACTTGGCTTCGGAGACCGCGATGGTCAGGCCGTCATACTGATTGACGTGCATCATTACCGGCAGGTCCGAGCTGCCGTCGCCCATATAGATGATGTGGTCGTGGCTGATTCCAACCGCTGCACGAATCTCTTCGAGAACCGTGACCTTGCCCCACCCTGCCGAAGCGCGAATCACGGAATCTACTCCTCCGTTTTCGTTAAAACGGAAGCGCGTGCCGAAAATATGATCGGGGGGAACGATGCCCTCGAGCGCCGACTCGATGATCTCCTGGGGTCCCGCGGAAATCACGTAAAAGGAAAAATTGTAGTCGTCGCTGATGCTGTTCAGCGAGCGCGCGAACAGGCTGACGTCATGTTTCAGGCGGATCCGCTTGCCGGTTTCAATAAGATGTTCGCGGCGCACATTGCGAAAACCCGGGTCATGCAAAATCAAGTAAGACAGCTCCGCGCCCTGTTGCACGAAGCTGAGGTTTGCCAGGCCTTTGACCTTCTCGTCAAAGCCGTGAAAGCCGATAAGTTCGCTCAATACGACCCCCGAGTCGTTGAAGCTGAGCGTCTGGTCGAAATCGCTGGCCAGAAGGTACTGCTGTGTCATAGGGGTGCCACTCCTCTTTCTGCCCGCCAGTTGCAGGCGCGAGCCGGGCTGAGCGGCTCGGAAATTCCCCACACATAAACCGTAACCTCATTTCAAGGTCACTGCCCCACTCATAATTTTGATGGGTGCTATGCGCGGAAAACGTGAACGTCTGGTTAGCTGTCTATGAGATGCGGCGACCTCGTAAATGGTTAGCAAGAAAGGGCTTAAATGTGGAAACCGCTGTGGAATGAGTGCCTTAGCCCACACCCGCAACGGAATTATTGATGCGAAGAAAAAGCGATGGTGCCCAATGAGGTACTAAAACCTACTTTGTAGCAAGGAACCAGCCTCTGATCTTGTCCAACCAGGCAGCGGGCGTTTTCTCGGAATCGGCTTGAGGAATGGGCTCGTCGGAAACGGTGTAGAGCTGGCCGTTCCGCAGGTAAAGACGCTGCGTTTCGGCGCGATTCAGTGGCCGCGCCCCGCGACGGCCGAAGACCGCGAGTTGATTGCCGGACTCGTCCACTGCGCGGTCGCGATCGATGCCTTTGGAAACTGCCAGCGCTGGACCTTTCGTGTGAGCGGTGGCGATGAGTTTCGGCGTTGGGCGCGGGCTGAAGCCGGAGAAGTGTGCAGGATCATCCCACGGCGAGATGATTTGCAGGACGCGCAGGCCATTCTTGCCATCGGCGACGAAAGCAAAGGCACTGCCCGCCACCATGCCGATTTTGACGTCGTTGACGTCGTTGAGCTGGCCATCCGCAGTGAAGCATTGATCGAGCTTCGGAGCGGCGGGGCGTTCCACATCGACGATGCCCAACCCTTGCTTCCCTGCCGAGACATACGCATACGTGCGTGCAACATAAACGTTGCGCGCATCTTCGAACGGCACCAAAGCGCCGGGCACCGGCTTCGGTTGCGCGAGATCGGTAACGTCCAGCACCTTTAATCCGTCGCGATCCACCACAAAGGCATAGCGGAACTGCACCGCAATGCCGCGTGGACCATTCAACACTGGAGCACCGATCGTCGCCGCGATTTTCGGCGCAAGCGGATTGTCCAGGTCAACGACCACGAGCGCTTTATCGTTGAGCACGTAAGCAAAAGTTCCCACGATAGTGATGTGCCGCGCCCCCGTCAGAATGCCGTTGGGATTGAACGCCAGTGCACGGGTCAGGAAGTTGTTCGAGGGATTGCCGTCGAGCAGCGTGCCGACACCGGGGCTCTTGGACTTCAAATCAGGATTGCCGACGATGACCAGGCCTTCTTCTTTGTCCGCTATGTAGAGAAAGCCGTACAACAGATGAATCGGCTGCTCTTCGTTCTCGGGAAGCCGCGTACGCAACGGGTCGACGCCTAGAGTTGTGGGCGAAGCAACCGCCACTGCGTTCTTCGTCGGCAGATAAAAGCGCTGGCCGAGCGGCGAAACCGGTGCAGTTGAAATCCTTTGCGAGAATCCTTTGTTGTCAATGTTCGCGATGTCGTAGATGCGCAGGCCGCCCTTACCCGTCGCGGTGTACGCATATTCGCCACGCGCTTGAATATCCAGCACGTTTCCCTCATGGCCGGCAGCTGCCGAGAGTTGCCGCCCATGCGCCACGAAATTCTCGAAATTATCGGGATACGCGACGCGCTGCAGGTCGCTGCCGTAAATGGCTTCCGGCTCATCGTGCTCGGCGACAGCGATTGCTTCAAATCCTTTGTCGCCGGTGGCCACGTATACATAGCGGCCGATGAAGTTCATGAAGTTCGTGCCCTGTAGAAGGAGTTGCGCCACCCAAGCGTTATTGTCACTTGCGGCGGATACGTGGCAGTCCGAGCACTCCTTGGTTTCCCGCGCGCGCACCGTGTGCGGCACAAAAGTGCTGAAGGCCTGGCCGGAAAATCCCTCGGCAGAAATAGTCTGCTGCGTGTAGTAAAGCCATTCGCGATGCGCGTTTTGCGAACTGACCAGCACCGCGCAGGAAGAGCGCGCAGGCGCGATGCGATGACCCGTGACAGTGCCGTCGACGCCGAGGAAGTACGCATCATCCCGCAGCACCTGAAAATTGTAGCTGGTGTAATTCCGCGTCAGCAGCCCTTCGTTGTGCAACATGGGACGCCGCGCGTTGGCAGTCATTTGCAGGTGGCAGCCAAAGCAGGTCGGCGTCCACGAGGTGTGGCAGGCGTAGCACGTCATGGAGCCATTGCCATGAGCGAGCGTCGAGTCATCGTCCGGCGTGTGCGAAAGTGTCGCCCCATCCTTGCCCATCAACTTGGCGCGGAACGATTTCATGCTGAAGTGCGAACTGCCGGCGGTGACCGTGTCTTTGGTCTGCACGATCTCCCATTCGGTGTTCTCTTCGGTCATGGAGCGCTGAATCAGCTTTTCATCGCGCCATTCAAACCGCCGCAACCCCCACGGCGTACGCAGCGTATCCAGGCGCTTGCCGCGCGAATCGCCGGGACGTAGCGGATCGGCGGCGGCAGGCCCGGAAGTTGTCGGCTTTGCCTTTTGGCGAATCGTGCCGTGGCAATCGATGCAATCGATTTCCACCGCCGCGCGCGGCTCACCATAGATCTTGCCGGTGCCGTGATTGTCTTGTTCAAAATGGCAATCGACGCACTGCATCCCTTTTTCGAGATGGATGTCCGCAAGATGGACGGCCTTTTGAAAACGCTGCGGATCGTCGAAGGCGATCTCCTTGCCATCCTTATCGAGCCAATTCCCTTTGCGATCGTGCTTATACACCGCGCGAAAAATCCAGCCGTGCCCGTGAAAATCGGCGAACTGCGTAGTTTTCAGCCGTGCGTTGAATTCCGGGCTCCCGGTTTCTTCTAAGAATTTCTCTTCGCCCCATTTGCCGCGTGCGGCAGCGGCCTCCGGATTCCGCAAATAGGATTCGTAACGCTCTTCTTCGGTGGGATTGTGTTGTTGCGAGGAATACATCTTGTCGCCGTCGATTTCGTTGTCCCACCAGGTCAGGCCGAAATACGTTGTGACCATGTTCGTCCCGGGATGGATGTGGCAAATCATGCATTGACTCGAAGGAATCGCTCGCGTAAACGCATGTCTTAGCGGATGGCCCGGCTCATTTTTCGGGATCGTTGGATCGACCGAGGCGCTGAAACCCGAATGTCCGAAAGACGCATAGGGACCGGAGTGCGCGGGATCGCGGTCATTGGCATAAATAACGTGGCACGCCGAGCAACCGCTGGCGCGATAATCGCCAGGGTGATCGTCGGTGCCGGGAACAGAAAGGATCGGATCAAGCAAACGCGTCTTCTGCAGACCCAAAAACACGGGGTCGGTGCGTAACTCTGTGCTAAGTCCGCGATCGCTCAGCTTGTCGTCCGGCTTGCCGGGATCTTCTTCGGGCGACGGATTGCCAATTTCGGCTTTTTTTCCGCCCCCGCGCTCGAACACCCGCAGAATATTTCCCGGTTGCGAAACTTCCCAGCGGTATAGTGGCGTGAGTTCCGGAAGGGCGCCTTTGTTTCGGGTTTCTTCGGCTGTGGGAGGGGGAAAGGTCTTCAGCGATTGTGGCTTGCCATCGCGCTCGTAGCTTTCACCAAAGTGCGTGTTCTTGTAGGGAATACCGCCGTTGTTGTACAGCGCCGCGCCCCAGAGAAATCCCGCGTGGGTCATCATGCTCGTGGAGACCGCGCGCGTCTCGCTCGGATGACAACCGATCACCCCGCAGGTCTCCGCGGCGACCCGCAGATCGCCGGGGTTACGAAACTTGATGTATTCCGGCGATTCCTTCAACCATTTTGTGTACACATGTTCGGGAATTGCCGAGCGCCCGCGGAAGGCCGGGTCGTGCGGTTGCACGTGCGCTTTTTCTTTGACTTCTCGATACGATGCAGAATCGGGCAGAGTACCTGGCGCAACGGAAACAGAAAAATTGCCGCCGTGACAATCGGCGCAGCCGAGATGCACAGCTCTCGAAGGATGCATGGTTGGCTCGTCGGTAGTCGTGTGGCAGGTGATGCAGCCCGCCGACTTTCGTTGCGCTTCCTCTTGCGACTGTTCAAGCAACCGGCCGCTCAATTCCTGTGCAGCGGCACTCGAACAGCGAGTGCGCGCCCCGGCACAGAGCAGTAGAAGCACCATCGCCACGGCAACGAACGTCGTAGCGTGGTCAAGTCTGCTCGCCTGGCCATGCGAAATGACTCTTGCCGATCTCAGGAATCCTCGCATTTCGTCTCTGTGATCTCCGTCCGCTGTGGCGAATTTGTTCTCTTTCAGAATGTAAACTTCGCTTCGCCGAACACCGAAAACTGCGTCCGCCCGGTATAAATGTCGCGAAAGCCTTGCCCAGGCTGAAGCATCGACGCCCCGCCCGTCAAAACGAGATTTTCTGAAAGCGGCGGACGGTATTGCACGCCGGCGCTGAGATCCTCGCCGATATTGTGGCGAATCGGCGAATCGAACAGTACAAGCTCAATTGGCTCGGTGTCCATAAACTGCAGAAAATTGAAATTCGCAAATCCCTTCAGCTTCGGGGTGATGTTGATATCCGCGCCAGCATTCAATAGAAAAATCCCGGGATTCACGAAGTTCGCCTGGCCTTCTTCCTTGGCGGAACGCATGTTGGGCAGCAAGCTACCTTCTTGCGTGAGCGCGATGCCAGTGTCCGTCAGGCGAATGGCTTCGCGGTTCCAGAAGCTGAAAATCCCGCCGGCGAAACTGGGCAGGTCCACGATGGAATCGAAGCCATGTGCCCGGCCATCGCGGGGGTTTGCATCTCCGGAAGCATAAAAGGTGGAAACGCGATAGCGGATCCAGTCGCGGTCGAGCGAAACCTCGGCTGCGGCCATTTGAGCGTTCACGGTCACGCGCCTTCCCGCGATAGGATTGAAAGTATCCTCGCCGGCAGCCTCATAGAACGCATGCGTAACGTTCAGGCGTTTGATGTGCCCGCTGCCAAGCCAGCCGAAGTAGCCCACGCGAATGCCGTGTGGAATGAGCCCACTCCCCTGGCTGACCACCGCCCCGATGGGCTCAGGCCGAACGAGAAACCCATTGTCATCGTAATGAATGCTCGGATCATCTTTGTTCCACGCACCGACGAATTCCGCCGTGTACCCGGGAAAGAAGAAGTCCTGCAGATAAACGTTCGCGAGCACTACCTGCTGTCCGCGATGCGCGAAAGAATTCAGCCCGCTGTTGGTATTCTTCTCCAGGAAATTGAAATATGCGGCATTGTATTCGACGCGATCGCTGTGCAGATCGCCGAACACCCGCAGGCTGGGCTGCTCATCGACAAACAAAAAGCCGCGAAAATCCGCGTTGAACTGCTGGATGCCCGCCCGCGCGGAAACAACGTCGTAGTTAGGACTTAGGTCATGCAGCTTGTATTCGAAAAACGCTTCCTGCAAGCCAACGTGATCGTCAAAACGCGTCGTGCCTTTGCGCGGGTCGGGGCTAACAATACCCAGTTCCTGGACGCTCAGGTAATTCAGGCTCACTTCCGGCGTGACACGGATTCGCCAGTCCGCGGGTTTGAAGGACGTGTCGCCGTGAAAAAGATCGAAGCTGAAGCGGAAGGTTTGGTCCAGAAAAAACTGATCGCCTTTGCCGAAGTAATCCGCACTGCCGGGTTGCACCGTGGTGACGCCGCTAGGTGTGGGCACGCGCCGGCCCTCTAGAAAAGTTTCCGCCGTGCCGGTGAAGTCCAAAAATACCTGCTGGCCAAACAGTTCCGGCCAGATGGGTTCATCGCCCTTGAAGCGGTTGTGATTGTACGGATCGTACCAGTGCGGACGCACGTAAGGAGTTTCACCCTGCGCCGCGTAGCGCTTGTAGCTCGGCTGCGAAAGCTCCCAGCGGTTCGGCACGGTATGGAAAACGTCCGCGGCGGGCGGCACAACGTCCGGTGCAAGTTCGAGAACGTAGTTCGGGTCGGCATCCAGTCGGTGGCGGAATTCCCGATAGCTCCCTTGGGCAACCCCTCCAGCCGCGGGCAATGGCGGCCCCAACTCCGGTTGACGCGGTAGACGCGAAGGGGACACAGCGCTAACCGAGGGCACCAGCAGAATTTCGAGCTCCACAACCTCGTTCGCATTCAGCGCCAGCGTGGCAACCGAAAGTGTGGAATAGCCGCTTGCTTCAACCTGCACTTCGTAGGTTCCCGGGGCCAGGGGAAAGATGCGGAAAACGCCTTCGCCCGAAGAGACCGACTTGGCCTCCTGCTTGGTTTGTGTATTGCGCAGAACGATGTGCGCGCCGCCAATGGGCCGCGCATCCGGCTGGGCTGACTGCTCCCGCACCACCCCTTCCAGCGCGGCAGTAGTCAAGGCCTGCTCGCGCGGAATGCGCTTGGGAGGAGCCGGTTCGCGGGAGATGGTGACCCCGGTGTTCTGCGCCGAATCCGCCGTCTGCGCTCGCAGTGAAAAGGCGCGGAGCGAAACGAACGCGACGCTTATGGCAAAACCCACCAGCGCCATGCGCAATCTGGTCGAAGCGGAAAGATGCATGCAGTTTGAACAGCCCAGCCAGCCGAGCGTCACAACCTCGGTTAACTAAACCGGATTCCGCGCAAAGCGGCAACCATTTTTCGCGCTGCCTGCGAATATTCGATAACGCCCCGTCTGTGACCGCCGGGGTCACCGATTCGCACGATGTGCGAGAGAGTCAATAGTGCCGCTTTTGGCGCGTATGGTACCAACGAAAGTAGCACCCATGGAGCATATTCTCCGCAAACCCGTGGAATCGCGCCACGCTTACAGGCAGCGGCGTAAGACCATCGCCTTTGGCATGGTTTTGGCGCTCGGATTGGCCGCAGCGCTGGCCGTACTGCTGATCGGTTGCGGCGGCATCGTCACCAGACCCAGCAATGCCGATCCGAACCCGGACCCGCCGACTCCCTTGAGCGCTTCCGACGTGCAGAATATCGTGCAGGCTTCGGCACAGAGCGCCAATGCGACCAGCATGGTCATCGCCGTTGTAGATCGGGGCGGTAGCGTACTCGCGGTCTATCGTCAACCCGGCGCGGCAGCCACGGCCGCCGGGAATTTTGGCGCGAGTGTTGATGTGAATGATCTGGCGGTCGCTTTGGCGCGCACCGCGGCGTACTTCAGTAACGACCAGGCGCCGCTGTCGTCGCGTACCGTTCGATTTATCAGTGGCATTCACTTTCCACCCGGCGTGGCCAATACCCCCAACGCTGCTCTCTACGGGATTGAGAACACCAATCGCGGCTGCACGCTGACGGCCAGCTATCTTCCCGGTCAGGCGGTACAACCTTCGCTGGCGCTTGCAGGAGGGCCGGGACTCGGCATCATTACCGGCAAGGCCGACCTGAATGACAGCGACCCGAACGCAATAAATCCCGCCGGCGTGCCCATCTTTCGTGATGGCGCGGTCGTGGGCGGCGTCGGAGTCGCGGGAGTTGCCGCGGATATCGCGGAATATGCGGCCTATACTGCCGCCACCTCCGACGGATTTGGGCCAACGCCCGCACCGCCCGGCGTCGTCTTCATCAATGGCATCGCGTTGCCTTTTGTGAATCAGACCACTGCTCCCGCCGGCGTGAGTCCCGGCACGCTCGCCGGGACATTTCTCGTCGGACCTACGGCCAGCGCTGGCCAACCTCCCGAAGGTGACCTGATCGCGCCCGCCGCAGGCCCGCTCGGCGGCTTAGGCGTATCGGACGTGCAACAAATTCTGAACAATGCGGAGTCCACCGCGAACATAACCCGCGCACTGATTCGGCTCCCCCTCGGCTCCGCAGCGAAGATGGTGATCGCCGTCGCCGACCTCGACGGCACGCTCATCGGCCTGCGGCGCATGACCGATGCCACCATGTTCAGCGTTGACGTGGCGGCCACCAAGGCGCGAAACATGGTCTACTTCAACAGTACCTCACGCACCGCCGCCGATCTGAACCAGGTTCCTATAGGAACGGCGGTCACAAATCGCACCATCGGCTTCGGCGCGCAGCCGCTCTTTCCTCCGGGTATGAACGCGTCCTCCAGCGGGCCGTTCTTTAATCTGTACGCGCAGGATGTTGCCAATCCTTGCACCCAGGGAGCGCAGCGCGATCCGCCGAATGCCAACAAAAGCGGCATCGTTTTCTTTCCTGGAGGCGTGGGACTGTATCGCAACGGCACGCTCGTTGGGGGACTCGGCGTCAGTGGCGATGGCGTGGACCAGGACGACTTCGTGGCAAATGGCGGGGCCGCGGGATTCGAAGCACCCACGCAGATTCGCGCGGATCAAATCTCAATCAATGGCGTCCGCCTGCCGTATCTGAAATTCCCTCCCAATCCCACCATGTAGGCCTAGCGCTCGGCCTTGTAGCGCCGGCTTTTATGCCAGCGCTCTTGTGCGCGGGAAGAGCACGATGAACTGGCGCTACTGTTTTTGCGGCGCCGAGGGGTCCGGCGAGTCGGCAACATTCACATCGAGAAACCACTTGTGCGCCGCGTCGCCCGGCGGGTAGCAATTTCCGTCGGCCGCGTACTTTGCGGCGCAATGCGCCGTGCGCTCTTTGCGGCGTGGGGACTGTGCGTATTGCCAGACGGCCGCTCCGGCAAATCCGCTCTCGGCGGGAGTAGACGGCGTTTGCGGAAAGGCGCAGCCCGGCGCAGGCGGGCACGCGTCGTTGAACACCCAAAAGACCAGCTTCCGCCCAGCGAGGTGGTCTTGCAGGTCCTGCGCCGTGGTGATGATCACGCCTCCGCCTTCGTCGACGGGTACCGCCGAGCAATACACGCCCGCACGGAAATGGGCGGTCTCCAGCGTATCAATCCATTCGTTCACGTACGCGTGATACGCGGGGCTGAGTCGCCCGCCTTCCTCGATATCCAGGAAGATTACCGTGCCCGCGGGGAAGTCCTCCTTGAGAGCCGCTTTCGCGGCGTCCTCCGCGTCAAGTTTGCCTTTTTGCTTCGCGTCGGACAGAGACTTCAGCTTGCGGCTCGCCCGGCCATTCCACAAAACCACAAAACCGAATCCCTGGGACTGGAGTAACGCTCGTTTGCCGAGCCACGAACTGTTTTTCTCTCCGGGTGGGGGACCAACCCAGTAGCCTGCGAAGGAGAACGTCTTGCGCAGGATCGGCAGAGCGTCGTCGCCGGGATAAGTGTTGGCGTCAAAGCCCAAATAAGCTTTGCGAGGGTCAGCCCGCTGCGGAGGCGCGGCGCTGGTCAGAAGCAATGCGCAGAGCAACCCTACGATAACGAGACACAGGAGGCCGACGAGACGCATGAAATGACTTTACAACAGCGCAACACCTTGTCGCGGCAAAATCACGCATCCATGTAGTGCGCTTCGCCGTTGCCAAACGACCAATTCTCCCAGGAGACTTCAACGAGGTTAATGATGATGTCCTCGGGCGGGACTCCTGGAGCAGCGGCCAGCAATTCTCTTATGCGCCGGTATAGCTTACGTTTCTGTTGCGGTCTACGGCCGGCGCTCAACGTAATTTGCACGAAGACAATGTTCTCGGAATGCGAAATGCCCAGGTAATTTGGGCTGAAGTTCAGTCCTCCGCGTGGATGTTCCGTAATTACCTGAAAGCGATCTTCGGGCGGGACGGCCAGTGCTTCGACCATCGCCTGATGCACGCCGTCAGAGATGCTTTTGCGGTACTGAGGTGAAGTGCCTTCGAGAAGATCAATGCGCACAAGGGGCATAGCATTTTCTCCCGAAGATTCGATGCACAGCAGAAATTCCCCGGCACACAAGCGTTGCACCGCAGCGCGAGCCTGCCTGCAGGCAAGCCCCCCGAGCCCTGCGCGTCTGAGTTCAGCCGTGACGCAGCTTGTGGCCCGAAAGGTTCCCCAGCCCGTCATACGCCGCGTATTTGTAGGTTTCGGAAAGCGTCGGGTAATTGAAGACCGACTCAATAAACTCATCGATGGGCAGCCCTTTATCCAGCACCATCATGCCGATGTGAATCAACTCCGTCGCGGATTCGCCGATCATGGCGATGCCAAGCAGCTTGGTCGCTGCGGGCGAAAATCAGCTTCAGCATCCCCGCGGTATCGCCGGTGATGTGCCCGCGCGCATTGTTTTCATACAGGGCGCGCCCCACGCAGTAGTCAATTCCCTTCTCTTTGCAGGACTCTTCCGTTTCGCCAGCCGCCGAAATTTCCGGGATAGTGTAGATCCCCATAGGCAGCAGCGAAGCCACACGCTGTTTATACTTCAGGCCAAACGCATGGCACACCGCGACGCGGCCCTGTTCCATGGAAGTTGAGGCCAGCGCCGGGAAGCCAATGACGTCCCCGGCAGCGTAGATATGCGGCACAGCGGTGCGGTAATTCTCATCGACGCTGATATAACCGCGCTCGTTGAGAGACAAACACGCTTTTTCAAGTGTCA
>Ga0187782_10003098_pt1 | contig 12360 bp, 10 predicted proteins | sample 0715_SJ02_MP15_2_FD_132454 | JGI IMG/M metagenome (GOLD analysis project Ga0187782, IMG submission 132454) | Tropical peat soil microbial communities from peatlands in Department of Meta, Colombia - 0715_SJ02_MP15_20_MG | ecosystem: Environmental > Terrestrial > Soil > Wetlands > Peat | place...
CGCATTCGTAGTTGGTGGAGGGGTTCACCGGCCCTCGAAGCAGCATTGCGCCGCGGTCGAATACCCACTTTCGCGCGGCGCCGAGCAGAGCCGCTGCCACTTCCGTGGCGTTCGTCGATTCGAAGAATCCGAAGAAGCCGGCGTTCTCCTCGTGAAACTTGTTGTGGTTACGGTCTAGTATAGCGGCGATCCGGCCCACCACGCGGCCGTCGCGCCGCGCCAGGAAAAACTCGGCCTCTGCGTTGGCGTAGAACGGATGCTTGGCCCGGTCCAGCAGTGCCTTCACCGCGATCCGCAATGGAGGGACCCAAAAAGGGTCGCCCTGATAGAGCGAGTAGGGAAACTCAATAAACTCTTTCAATGCCTGCTTGCTATCTGCCGTTACCACCTCGAGCGTCAATCGAATCCTCTCTTCTTGTTAGCTTCCGGAACATCACGGGCCCGACCGCAATCAGGGCCGCGGCAAGCAGCGCGCCCGCCAACAAGTCAACCGTGTAGTGGTATCGGAGATAAACTGTAGCAAAAATAATACAGAGCGTGTATAGCAAATAAACTCGGGAGAGCCATTTCGAGATCTGTCGGCTGATCCACCAGGCGATGATCGTGAGCTCCCCGTGGCCGCTAGGAAAGCAATCGTAATGGGCTGACTCGAGGCGATCAAGCGTCGTCCGCATCGCTTGCACCACCCATCCTCCCTGCAAAGGCGAATGCTGTAAGTGATCGAGCAAAAAGCGGGGCCCGCGCGCAGGCACAAGGATGTATCCGACATAAGACGCCAGAAAACCCAGCGAGATCAGGAAAGCGCAATACCGAAAGTCCGCGAAGCGGCGTTTCCGCCATAACAGCCAGGGGACCAACAGGACCGCGGGAACAAACAGAGTATAGACAAGTTGCAAAAAGCCCGTGATCACCGGCGTTTGCACGCGCTCTAGCCAGACGGTCGGATTCGCATGCCAGATCGAAAAGTCGAGGTCCGCGAGCCATTGGTCGGTGGCCGCGCCTCGGACCGCTGGAATCAGGATCGCCATCTCCCTGTAGCAGAAAGCCACCAGCGGAAGCGGATACCAATGGCGGAAGTACCAGATCGCGCGACTATCGCGCGTCGAGGCCAGCACGATAGCGATGGCAGACCCAACGTGCAAGGCCAGCAATTCCGGGGCTTCGTCAAGCCGATTCCAGTACACCGCGACCAACGCACCGACGCCAGCAAGGTAAGCCAGGATCAGTTTGTCAACGGCCCAAAAGCGCCCATCTGAATTCAATACTTCAGCCAACCGGCCTCCTTGTACCAGGTAAGCGTTTGGGCGAGTCCAAGCTCCAGAGGTGTCTGCGCTTCGAAGCCGAGCTCCTGCACCGCGCGTCGCGTGTCGCAGGTCCAGTGGCGGCATTGCGCTTCCTTCACCTTCTCGCGCGAGATGATCACCGGCTTCCCGGTAAGTCGCGAGCAAACTTCCGCGAATCCGCCTATCGCGTACGCAAGCGGCAAGGGAATCCGTAAGGCTCGCGTTCTTTTCCGCATGAAGCGTGCCGCCACGGAACTCAGCTCGCTCCAGGAGACCGCCTTCGCGTGGGCAAGAAAGTACGCGCGGCCGCCGGCTTGAGGGGTGCGTGCCGCTGCCAGCAACCCGTCGGCCAGATTTTTTACATAGATCGCCTGAAACCAGCGTTCGCCGCCCGAGATTTCCAGCACAAAGCCCCTATTAATCGACCTGAGTATTCCCAGTACGTCTGTGTCGCGCGGACCGTAGACCACGGCCGGCCGCACTATTACCGCGTCAGGAACCAACGCCCGCGCAATCCGCTCCCCTTCCAGCTTGGATTTTCCGTAGTGGGTGATGGGATGCGGTTCGGCGTCATCGGAGACTGGCGTGCCGTCGATGCTGGGCCCGATGGCAGCGAGAGAGCTGACGTGCACAAGCCGAACCCCGCGCCCGGCGACCGCCCGCGCGAGGTTCTCCGTTGCCCGCGCGTTGCCCGAGTAGAACTCGCTTGCCGAAATCGCCTTCGTCACACCAGCAAGGTGGATCACGGTGCCGACGCCTTCAAGGGCATCCCTCACGCCCTCGCCGGAAACGAGGTCACCGAAGACAAGCTCAGCCTTGGCAGGCAACGCGAAACGATGTCGCTTGAAACTGTCGCGGCGGATCAGGCAGCGCAGAGGCTCGCCACGGGCGCAGACGGCCTCCACCAGATGGCTTCCGATGAAGCCGGTTCCGCCGGTGATCAGAATCATTACTGCGCTATATTACGGAAAAACCAGGTCCGCGAACTAGCTTTCCGCAGTCGAGCCAGTGTGCTGCGAATTTATCTGGAGGCTCAACCCTTTCACGTGGGGGACCGGGAAGGTCATCTTGGGCTAGCCGGCGATTTCTGTCTATCTGCCGATCAAAACGAAACAGGAGGTCGGTGGTTCAAATCCACTCGCCCCGGCCATCTTTCTCCGGTCCGGCCCGGACACATAGGTGACACAACGTACCTAAGGCATGGGTAACACTTTTGGCCCGAATGGGTTCTCGAGTGGTTCGAGCACCCGAGTCTCCAGATCGAAGTATCCTAGATCGCACTCCATCAGAACTGCTCCTCTAACCATGACGATTGTGGCTGGAACGCGACTCGGCCCTTACGAAATCCTTTCAGCTATCGGTGTAGGAGGAATGGGCGAAGTTATCGCCTCCGAGACACGCGATCAGTCGCACCGTCGCTATCAAGATTGGTTTATTATCGAGACAGGAGTGTCACAGGAGGCCCGGCAATGACGCAGGCGATCCCCGAGAAATTTCTCGATCTGTTTCAGAAGAGGGCGTTCGCGAATCTGGGAACGATCATGAGCGATGGCAGTCCGCAAGTCACACCGGTTTGGGTGGACTACGACGGGAAACATGTGCGGTTCAATTCGGCGCTGGGTCGTGTGAAAGACAGGAACGTGCGTCGGGACCCACGCGTTTCGCTCTCGATCCTCGACCCAGAAAATCCGTACCGTTATCTGGCGATTCGAGGGCGCGTCGTGGAAATCACACAAGAAGGCGCCGATGAACACATCAACAGCTTGTCGCAGAAATATCTGGGGCGGGCCGTGTATCCCTACCGACAGCCGGGGGAGGTTCGCGTGCTTTATAGGATCCAGCCGGAGAAAGTGAGCGTGATGGGGTAAGCTAGCGGGTCGCTCGGACCTGTTTCTCATTCTGGCAGGATGAGCTATGACATCATTCAAAAAATCGTTCCCGTTTCTCCGTACGCTCAAGAAATGACGCCGGGCACAAAACTCAGCCGCTACGAAATCGCGCCCAACCCAGACAGCGGGAGGTACCGATGACAAAGTGGCCTCTCGCATCGGCCCTATTCCTCTTTCTTGCGGCGTTGCTCGGGTCTGCTGGCGTTTCGCCGCCGTCGTTAGCACAGGCGCTTACTCCACAACAGCAGGTCGCGCACGATATCTACAAGGAACTCATCGAAATCAATACTGTCACGGCCACCGGCGATACCGGCAAGGCCGCCGACGCGATGGCTGCCCGTCTTCGCGCTGCGGGTTTTCCCGAGTCGGATGTCTATATTTTCAAGCCAGCGGCGGGCAAAGGCAATCTGGTCGCGCTACTGCATGGCACTGGTGCTCGCCGTCCGATTCTGCTCGTCGCCCACCTGGATGTCGTCGAAGCGCGTCGCGAGGACTGGTCCTTCGATCCCTTCAAACTCACCGAACAAGATGGCTATTACTATGGCCGCGGCTCTAGTGACGACAAATTCATGGCCGCGACCTTCGTTTCAAATCTGATCCGTTACAAGCAGGAGGCCTACAAGCCTGATCGCGACATCAAGATGGTCCTCGAAACGGATGAGGAAATTCTTGACCGCAATGCCGTCGGCATGCAGTGGGTCATCAAGAACCATCGCGACCTCATCGATGCTGATTTCGCTTTGAACGAAGGCGGCGGTGTAAGCATGCGAGGCGGGAAAGCTCTGCGCAACAACATTCAAACCAGCGAAAAAGTCCCCTGCGACTTCAGACTCGAGGTGACAAATCCCGGCGGGCACAGTTCGGTTCCATCGAAAGACAATGCCATATACCATCTGGCAGGCGGTCTCACGCGGCTCGCGCAATTCGACTTTCCGATGAAGCTGAACGAGACCACACGCTCCTGGCTCGAACAGGCCGCCTCATTCGAAGAAAAGCAGCTCGCTGCCGACATGCTATCGACGGCCTCCGCACACCCTGATCCAGCCGCTGTCGCTCGTTTGTCCGCGAAGCCTGTCTACAACGCGCAACTCCGCACGACGTGTGTCGCGACCTTGCTCGAAGGTGGGCATGCCGACAATGCGTTGCCGCAGAGAGCGCAAGCCATCGTGAATTGCCGCGTGTTGCCGGGCGAGTCCATCGATGACGTGCAGAAAACCCTGGTGCGTGTCGTCGATGACAACCAAATCTCCGTAACTCCGACGTGGGTACAGGTCCAGAGTCCGCCCTCGCCGCTCAACCCTGAAGTTTTCGAAGCGATCAAGCAAGTGACGACGCAAATCTGGCCTGGTATTCCCGTCATTCCAACGATGAGTACGGGAGCAACCGACGGCAGCTTTCTGCGCAACGCGGGCATTCCGACCTACGGTACGTCCGGCGTCGCTGCGGAGGTGGAGGATGTTCGCGCCCACGGCAGGGATGAACGCGTTTCTATCAAATCCTTTTACGACGGGCAGGAATATCTCTACCGCTTGGTGAAAATTCTGGCTGGCGGGAAGTAGCGATTTCGCTTTCGCGTCTGACCGCGATGCAGTGTGCCTTACAGCCTGAAATAGCCTATGCCACGTTTCGACATCATTGCTGTGGGCGGGGGACTCGGCGGTTCCGCAATCGCCAAAGTGATGGCCGAGCGAGGGGCGAAGGTTCTGGTTCTAGAACAAGAATTGCAATTCCGCGACCGTGTCCGAGGAGAGTTTCTTGCTCCGTGGGGAGTTGCGGAAGCACGAGAACTCGGCCTTCTCGAAACGTTTCGCGCGGCAGGGGCGTGCGAAGTTCCATGGGTCGATTTTGGCATGGGCGCCCCGCGCGACCTGGTTGCCACTACCCAGCAAAGGCTCCCAGCTCTCACCTACTCGCATCCTGAGATCCAGGAAGCGCTCATCGATGCGGCTCATAAGGCCGGCGCCGAAGTCCGCCGGAGCGTCGCGGCTCAAAAGATCCAGCTCGGGGCGCATCCGGCCGTCGAATGTAAGGGAAACGGTTCCGTCGAGCGGATCACGGCTCGCCTAATTGTGGCGGCAGACGGTCGAAACTCAGCCGCGAGAAAGTGGACCGGATTCAAATCGCAGCGAGACGAACATCCATTTTTCTTTGCCGGTGTTCTTTTGAGCGACGTGCCTGCCAGGGAGGATTTGAGCTGGATGATTTTCAATCCGAACTTCGGCACCGCCGCGCTAGCGATTCCGCAGGGCAGGGGTCGCTTCCGGAGCTATCTCGCCTATCCGACGAGTTCAGAATATCGCATACAGGGCAAGGAAAAGCTGGCGCTTTATCTTGCCGAGTCGGTGAAAGCCGCGCCCGTCCTCGCCGGGCTCTATGCGAAAGCAAACGATTGTGGACCCCTGGCCTCGTTCGATGCGAACGACTCGTGGATTGAACATCCTTACAGGGATGGCGTCGCGCTGATCGGCGACGCGGCGGCAACAAGCGACCCCACCTTTGGGCAGGGAATGTCTCTCACGCTACGTGATGTTCGGGTTCTGCGCGATCAGCTATTTGGTGACGGCGATTGGGACCGTGCCGGCCACCGCTATGCGCAACAACACGACACGTACTTTGCAAACTGTCACAATGTCTGCGGCTGGTTTCGCCATATCTTTCAGGAACAAACACCCGCTGCGGCCGTTCAGCGACAGAAAGCGATGCCTCTCATCGCGCAAGACCCCACACGAATCCCCGACCATCTCTACAGCGGTCCGGATCTGCCGATTGACGAAACGGTCCGGCTTCGTTTTTTCGGCGAGTGCTGATTCCGCGCGCAATTTCTATGATAAACGCTGTGCACTCGATAGGTCGATGCAACACCATCTAAGAAGTGATCGTTTTTCGGGATGGTGTCTATGACCCGAGGAAATGGTTCTGGCGGCTAGCTAGGACGCAACGCCCGATCCAGATGGGCGCAGGCACTTCAGGGATGAATCACCAAAGTCCTAAAGCAATTTCAAAGTGGTTATAGTCTCAGTCACATTCCGGACCAATCGGTTGTTTAAAATCCACCAGCCACGACTCTACTGTGGAAACTGCTATTATCTTCGAAACACGCATCTCGTGGAGCCTGGTGCCCATGCTCTACCGCACAGACGACCTGCGCATCAAATCAACGGAAGTAGTCGTTCCTCCTGCTGTGCTTGAAAAGGAATTGCCTGAGACGGAGATCGCTTCGTCGACCGTCTACTACGCACGCAAAGAGGTTTGCGAGATTCTCCGCGGCAAGGATCATCGCCTGCTCGTTGTCGTTGGGCCGTGCTCGATTCACGACACGAAATCCGCCCGCGAGTACGCTCGACTTCTCAAGGGCGCTATCGACGATCTTTCCGAGCAGCTATGCATCGTCATGCGCGTCTACTTCGAGAAACCACGCACTACGCTGGGCTGGAAAGGATTGCTCAACGATCCCTATCTCGACCAGTCATTCAAAATCAATGATGGCCTGCGCCTGGCGCGGCATCTGCTTCTTGATCTGGCTGAGATGGGAGTGCCTGCGGGAACCGAATTCCTCGACACATTCACTCCACAATACGTGACCAGCTTGGTAAGTTGGGGCGCAATCGGAGCCCGCACAACCGAGAGCCAGGTCCACCGGCAGCTAGTTTCGGGACTGTCGTGCCCGGTGGGTTTCAAGAACGGAACCTCGGGAGATGTGCAGATCGCGATCGAAGCTGTCCTGTCGGCAGCCCACCCCCACACGTTTCTGGGCCATACGAAGGAGGGACGATCGGCCATTTTTGTGACCACTGGCAATGGGGACTGTCACGTCATCTTGCGCGGAGGAGGAAGGACCGTTAACTACACGACCGACTCTGTCGCCCAGGTGTGTCAACAATTAGAGGCTGCAGGCTTGGAGCCTCACGTCATGATCGACTGCAGCCACGCCAACAGCAACAAGGACTATGCGAAACAGGCTTTCGTTTGTCGCGATGTCGCGCGGCAGATTACGAATGGAGGCCGGAACATCCTCGGCGTAATGCTTGAAAGCAACATCATCGCCGGAGCGCAGAAGCTCGTCGAAGGGCAGTCCCTGGTGTATGGGCAGAGCATCACCGACGCTTGTATCGGATGGGATGAGACTCTACGGCTGCTCCGAGAGCTGGCCGGGGCGGTTCGATCCGGACGGTCACACCAAGAAAGCTAGGTGCCGTATCACGGTGTCGACGGAGGCTTTGACTCCGTCCCGGCGAGCCTTTAGACTCCATTGGGTCCGACATGGGGCCCAACCTCGATATCGAGAAGTCCGGCAAAACAGAGCGATAGCTCGTTCTGGTGCGACAATTCTCAACGCATGTAACTGCAGGCAGAAGAACGACGGAGGACCGGGCACATGCGAGCGAGCGCGATCCTGTAGCAGCACGGTTTGGCGAGCTGTCGTGATTCTGTCCGCGCTTGCTTTCCGTTTTTGTGATTAGCTCATGGCGGGAGTAAGGCAATGAAAATCCTGCTGTACAATCCAGACAACGGTGTGACCCGCAACTTCATGCCGCATCTTTGGATGTTCCTCCTACAAACACTGACTCCGCCGGGCCACGAAGTGTCGCTGATTGACGGCAATGCCGAGCCCCTGGATGAAGACGGTATTGTCCACTACGTGCGTGAACAAAATATCGGACTGGTCGGCATCGGTGGGATGACCCGGATGATCGCCAAAGCCTATCGCATGGCAGATGCAGTGCGCGCCGCCGGAGTGAAAGTGGTGATGGGCGGCCCTCACGTCACCGAAATGGCCGATGAAGCCCTCGGGCGAGATGGCGGCTTGCGCCATGCCGACGCCGTGGCTCTTGGCGAGGCCGACGAAACGTGGCCCAGAATTGTCCAAGACGCTGCACGGGGCATGCTCAAGGAAGTTTATGCACCAGTTGACGACTTTGGCCACGAAAGGAAACCGTCGCTGCAGCAGTACCCTGAGATTCCCTGGGACAGAATCAATCTCGGCCAATTCAATTTAGTCCCCGAGATGTTGCATCCGGTGCTAAAGCGTGTGGGCTCTGGTTGGGGAACCTTTCGGATTATTCCCATGGAGTCTGGGCGCGGTTGTCCCTACGGATGCGAATTTTGCACGGTGACTGGATTTTTCGGTGATTCGATCCGCTTTCGCACGAATGAAAGCGTCGTGAAAGAATTGTTGCTCCTGAAGGCGCGCGCGAGAAAGGAAGGCGGTCACATTGCCGTTTTTTTCATCGACGACAATTTTGCGATTAACGTAAAACGCACAAAATCATTGCTGCGAGCGATCGTGGCCGCAAAGGCACAACTGCCTTGGATCGCGCAGATCAGCGCAAATCTGCTGCGAGACGAAGAACTCATTGATCTGATTGCTGCCGCAGGAGGCAAGTGGATCTTTATCGGTATGGAATCCATCGATCCCGCCAACCTCGCCGATGTAAAAAAGGGCTTCAACAAGCCGGCGGAATATGGGACGGTGCTCGCTCGGCTTGCCCAGCGCAACATCTATGCCGTCACGTCTTTTATCTTCGGCATGGACAATGACGTGCCCGGCGTAGCGGAGAGGACTTTGAAGGAAATTAGCCGGTGGCCTCCGGGGCTGCCCGTCTTTGGCTTGCTTACGCCACTGCCCTCGACGCCACTCTACAAGCGGCTGGAAGCTGCCGGACGGCTTACGCGAGCAAAGCACTGGCTGGAATTCATACCCTTCGCAATGGCGCATACGCCGTTGAAGATGAGCATCGACGAAGCTCATCGCGAGTTACGAGCTGGATGGGTCAACTCTTACAGTCCGGCGGCAATCGAAAAGGCCGTGGATTCACTCAACCATAAGCCGTTGGACAACCGCATCAATATTTTCATCGCGCGCCTCTGTTTCCGAGGAATTTACTTTCCACAACTAGGGCGCTTCGCATGGATGAAAACGATTCTCGAGAATCGACGTACCATTCTCAAGCTGATCAAGCAGGGGATTGGGGAGATGTTCTTTTCTCAGGTCACTCGATCGCGGCAGAAAATACCCGCGTAAGAAGCAGGCTGCGAGGAAGCTTTACGACTCTGACGGCCCTGTTGGTCCTACCAATGGGCAAATACAACTCTCTCGACCTGCCGGCAGTAGAGCTGCAGGGGTCTGATTCAAACGTGCACAGCCCCGATCCGGAAGCTTGGTCCGGTCACGGCAGTTTCAAAAACTGTGGGAGTGCGTCCGCGGCGCGGCCGATGGCCCGTGAAAAACTGAGCTTGGCGATATTGTGCGCAAAGACGGCATTGATGAGATCGAATTCGGCGGCGGTGACGGCTTGTTCGGCTTGCGTGTAACCCACGGTCGTGCTGACACCGGCCTCGAGCTTCTGGTGTGTTAGCTCGGCCGCTTCGCGGCTGACCTGAAGATTTCTCTGAGCCACTTCGACTTGACTGCCGGCCGCTGTCAAATCGAGGAAGGCGCTGCGCACGTCGCTTTCAATTTGACCTTTGAGGTCTTCGTATTCGGCGCGGCGCTGGGTGAACGCTGCGTCCGCCTGCTCAATATCTGCTTGCGCGCGTCCCCCTTGCCAGATGGGAATTTTCAAAGTGGCGACGGCCGTGAACGTCGTTTGCAGCTGTGACGGATTTACACCGATGCCCCCGTAATCCGCATTGATGCTGAGGGAAGGATACTGCTCAGCGCGAGCAGCAGTGCGGGAGCGCTCGGCCGCTTGCATCTGCGTCTTCGCCGCTTTGAGATCGGACCGATGCTCGAACGCTTGCGTGAGTGCGTCTTCGATCGTAAGCGGCCCGCCGGGAGCGTAAGGAATCTCGTCGATGATTTCATAGTGGTCGTTGGGTGGCAGACCGATCATGCGTGCCAGGTTGATCTTCTGCTTGGCGTAGTCATTTTGGAGGGAAAGCAGACGCTGCTGCTCGGTTAGAACCTGGACCTCATTGCGATCCGCATCGACCTTGGCGATGAGCCCTCGATTCAGTTGCTGGACACTTTGCTGGTACAGGGCATTAGCGGCGTCAACTTGAGCCTGCTCGGAAGCCAGGCGCGCCTTGGCGGCGCTTGTCTGTAAGTAAGCACCTCCGACGGCAAGCACAATTAGGTCGCGAGCGTCCTCGGCAGAGTAGCGATTCGCGCGTGCGACGTCACCTGTGGCACGGTAATTGTTGATCGCCGTGAAATCCAAAACCGTTTGCGTCAGATGGGCTCGGAAATCGACATAGTTGAACGGCCCGATGACCTCCGGAAGCGGGAGGAGCTTCGAACGGAATCCGAGCGCCCGCAAATCGGTGGTCTGGGCGTCTTCCGTGACGGTGCCATTGAAGTTGGGAAGCAAGACGCTGCGCATAGCATGGGACTGACCTTCGGCTTGGCGTACGGTTTGGGTGGCGTTGGTCTGGCCGAGATTGTAGGCGAGAGCGCGCTGGATAGCTTCGCGGAATCCCAGGGCGCCGGAGAAGGGCCTCTGCGCCGTGCCTGGTGTACTGCCGGTATAGACTCCCTCGACCTGCACCGTGGAGTTGAGCGTATTCACGCTGTTGGTCAGGCCGGCAATGGGCGATTCCGTGGCTTTCACCGTACCATTGGATTGCGACGTGCGGCCGGAAAGGGGAAGCTGCACGGCCTGGGTGGTCTGCGGCTGCGACGGAGCGACAAATTGCGCTCGGATGGGCAAGGCCAACGCGAGCGTCGCCACAAGAAAGAGCAGCGCGCGGACCGGCCGGAGCAAGACCGGTCGGAGACCGCGCGGGATTCGAGTCACTACGTCCATCGATGTTTGCATGAGGCTCCTGAGATCGCGTCAACTGAGTTGCTTACGGAAGCGCCAGATACTGAGCGAAACCAACACAACGGTGAAGGCCAAAAGCGCCAGGAAATTCGGCCACAGCGTGGCTATGCCGCTGCCTTTGATCATGGCGCCGCGCGAAATTTGCCCGAAGTGCTGAATGGGATTGAATTGAGCCACGGGCTGCAGCCACTTGGGCATGGCTTCTACGGGGGTAAAGGCTCCGGAGAGGGAAGTGAGCGGGGGATTCACGAAAAACAGAGTGAGCTGCGCTTGTCTCGCCGATTTTGTAAACGTGGCGATGAATGTCCCAATACTGATGCCACACAGCAAACACAGCGCCGCGGCGCTAATCACCAGACCTACATCGCCTCGGAACGGAATGCCGAAAATGGCTCGCATCATGATTAGGGCCATCACGCCCATCAGGCACAGCAAGGCGAAGAGCGGAAAAAGTTTAGCGACGATGATTTGCGTAATTGAAGCGGGCGAGATCAGCAACTGCTCGAGCGTGCCTGTTTCGCGCTCCTTCACCAACGCTGCTGCGGAGATCAAAGAACCATTCAAAATCAACAGCACGCCGAGGATTCCTGAGACGATGAACCACGTGGGCTCGAGCCCGGGGTTGTACAGATAGGCAGGGCGTAGAACTACCATGCCACGATGGTTCACACTCGGCGCGGCAATCTGCTGAAATTGCGCATGAATACCCTTGCCTGCGATCCCCTGGTTGTAGCTGGCGATGACCCCTTCGGTGTAACCTTGCGCGATCGTCGCCGTGTTGGAGTTCATGGCATTGAGCAGCACTTGCACCGTCACCGGCCGGCCGCGCTGAAGGTCGCGCGCGTAATCGTAAGGAATGATGAGCCCGGCGTCGAGCGTGCCATCCGCAAGGTCCCGCGAAAGTTCGTTGATCGAAAGGTACGTGCCCCTGGCCTGAAAGCTCTTGCTTTCTGTCATTTGCGCGATGAGCTCGCGGCTTTCCGGCGTTTTACTGTCGTCGACAACTCCCAAGCGTAGATCCGCCACGGTGGGATTCAGGGCAAAGCCGAAAAGTAAGAGCTGCAAGGTCGGCGGAAGGATCAGCGACGTGGCCAGCCGCCGATCCCTGAGAATCTGCCGGAATTCTTTGTGGACCAGCGCCCGCATACGTGAACCCACGAGTGTGCCAAGCCCTCTCATGCACTAGTCCTTGAGCTGCATGCGCCGCATACTCCACCAGGCAATGGAGTAGAACAACGCACCGATTCCGCCGATGGTCAGCACCTTCCACCACACCGAAGGCCAGCCGCCACCGGCCAGCAAAGCGTCGCGCACCACTTCGATGTAATAGCGCCCCCACACCAAAACCGTGAGCCAGCGAATCGAGGCGGGAATATTGGAAATGGGAAACAGGAGCCCGGAAAACATGTACACCAGAAGGAAACC
>Ga0187782_10003099_pt1 | contig 12359 bp, 10 predicted proteins | sample 0715_SJ02_MP15_2_FD_132454 | JGI IMG/M metagenome (GOLD analysis project Ga0187782, IMG submission 132454) | Tropical peat soil microbial communities from peatlands in Department of Meta, Colombia - 0715_SJ02_MP15_20_MG | ecosystem: Environmental > Terrestrial > Soil > Wetlands > Peat | place...
CATCCTTGATCACGGGCACCATCAGTCCGGCCTCCGTCGCGGTGGCGATGCCAATATTGTAGTACTTGCGGAGCACGATCTCCTGGGCGGCCTCGTCGAGCGTGGCGTTGAGCATCGGGTGTCTCTTCAGTGACGCGACCACGGCCTTGACGATGAACGGGAGGAAACTCAGCTTCGCGCCGTGCTGGCGCGCTTCGTCCTTCAGCCGTTCGCGCGTCCTCTTGAGCTCCGTGACGTCGCATTCCTCGACGAAGGTGAAGCTGGCGACTTTCGAGGCGGTAAGAGCCATCTTTTGCGCGATCTTCCGCCTCAGCCCCGCGAGGGCGACACGCTCTTCCGTGGGCTCGGGTGGCCGCCGCAAGAGCTCGGCGTTCGGCGCGCTGGCGCTTCGGGGTGCACCGGGGACGGGGCCGGCGGACGCGGAGGAGGTCGAGACCACATCCCCTCCGAACGCTTCGACGTCCCTGCGCGTGACCCGGCCCTGGGGTCCGCTCGGTCGCACGCGCCGGAGATCGACGTTCATGTCGCGAGCCAGTTTTCGCGTCGCCGGTGTCGCGAGGGGTTTGTCATTGTAGTAGGCGCGAACTTCCGCCAAGAAGGCCTCGCCGGAAGTCTCGACGCCTCCTCCCGAGAACGGCAGCGCGCCGCGAGGGGTTTCGGGGGGGTGTCCCCTCGCGGGGGCCGCGAGCTCTCGCGGGCTGGCCGTCGCCCCGTTGGCGTGGGTTCCGTCCGATGGCGATCCGGGTGCCTCGTCCGAGACTCGAGCGGAGGTGGCGGCCGTAACCGAGGCGCCGGGCGCTGCAACGTCCAGCTCGAAGACGACCAGGACGGAGTGGACCGGGACGATCTCGCCGACGCGCCCGCGCGTCTCCACGACGGTGCCGGCTTTGGGCGCGGTGATCGTCACCGTGGCCTTGTCCGTCATCACCTCGACGATCGCCTGGTCCTCCGTGACGATATCGCCTGCCGCGACCTGCCAGGCGACGATCTCGCCCTCGCTCACGCCTTCTCCGATGTCCGGCAGCTTGAATTCCCAACGTGCCATCGATCGCCGTCCTCTCCGTCGACGCTAAAATCGTGCCGTTTCGATGAGCGTGGGCAGTATCCGGTGAGCCCGGGGCAAGTAGTCCATCTCCAAAGCATACGGGAACGGCGTATCGAGCCCACAAACCCGAGCCGGCGGTGCCTCGAGGTGAATGAACGCATGCTCGTTCACGAGAGCGACGAGCTCGGCGCCGAAGCCGCACGTCTTCGGCGCCTCATGCACGACGACGACCCGGCCCGTCTTCTTGACGCTCGCGACGATCGCCTCGATGTCCACGGGCCATAGCGTCCGCAGGTCGAGAATCTCGCAATCCACGCCCGCATTGGCTGCCTCGGCGGCAGCCGCGATCGCCTCGTAGAGCATGGCGCCCCACGCCAGGAGCGTGACATCCTTGCCGGCCCGAACGATGGAGGCGCTCTGCAGCGACACGGTGTAGTCCTCGTCCGGAACGTCGCTCCGCGCACTCCGGTAGACGCGCTTGGGCTCGAAGAAGACCACCGGATCGGGATCGCGAATGGACGCGAGCAAGAGGCCCTTTGCATCGTAGGGATTCGACGGACAGACCACTTTCAGCCCGGCCACGTGGATGAAGAGCGACTCGGGCGATTGTGAATGATAGGTTCCGCCCCGTATTCCCCCGCCGACCGGCGCGCGTACCACCACCTTCGCCGGATACTCTCCACCGGATCGCCAGCGGAGCTTCGCGAGCTCGCTGACGATTTGATCGTAGGCTGGATAAATGAAATCGGCGAACTGAATCTCGGGGACAGGCAGGAGTCCGTAGAGGGCCATTCCAATTGCCGTCCCGACGATTCCTCCTTCGGAGAGGGGCGTGTCGATGACCCGTTCGTCGCCGAATTCATCCCAGAGACCCTGGGTTACCCGGAAAACGCCCCCTATTTTCCCCACGTCTTCGCCGAGGACGACGACTCGCTCGTCTCGACGCATCTCGTGTCGGAGTGCGTCATTGATTGCTTGCACCATGGTCCTCTGCGTCACGGGCCTGGCCTCCCCCGCTCGTCCTCCATCACCCACTGCAGTCCGCCGTCCCAAGGCCCGGTGGGCATGGTCAGCGCCCCCGCAAAGGTGAACATCGCCTCGCCCGCCCGGTTCGGAGCCGTCCCCCGCGGACACACGCTCTCTGCATGGGCAGGCGCCAGCCTAGCACCGTGGGGCTGTTTCGTGCTGCATGGGACGCACGGCCTCGTTTCAGCTACGATGACCAAATGGCGCGGCGCGCATTCGTACCGCCCCCGACTTTGACCTCCGACGCGGCCTCGCGATCGCACCGGACCAGCGGCGCTCCTCCTGCACGCCCTTCCGCTTCCTCGAAGGGTCTACGTCCGAGCTCAGTCCCCCCGCGCTCGGCGGTCGCGCCCGTCTCCTCTGCGGCTCCGGGGATGTCCGAGCCTCGCCGCCCGGTCCCATCGTCTCCGTCGACCTCCCTCGAGGGTGTCCCGATCGGAGCCTGCGCTCAGCTTCTGGACCGGCTCGCTGCGGCCGACGACTCGGCGTACATCGCGTCCTGGATCGAGGGCGTGGTGGCCGGGCGGACGCGCATCGAGCCCGCGCTTGCCGTCCGGTTGCTGCGTGCCTATCGCGAAATGGGTCGCATCGATCGAGCTCGGGAGATAGCGGCCTCGTTGCCCAGTGCCCCAGGCGCATGGCAGCCCCTCGACGCCGCTCGTGTGGCCATCGAGCGCGCGATGCTTGCGACGATGGACGGCCGTACCGACCATGCGGAGGCCGAGCTTCGACTCGCCGGCCGCAGCCTGGCTGCGGCCGCGAAGACGGCAGGCCTGAGAGAGCAACTGGACCTTCATCTTGCACAGGCACAGCTCGAGCTCAGGCTCGACCGGACGGTCAATGCGGTTCAGGCCCTTCGTCTGGCGGAGCACGTCTCGGAACGGCTGGAGGACGGCGGGTGGCGCGCTCCCGTCGCGATGACGCTTGGCCACTTGGCGATGCGCCTGGCCGATCCGAGAACGGCTGCTCGCCATTATGCCGCGGCTCTCGACCGCGCTCTTGCCCGCGGTCCGATGGCGATGACGGCGCACGCCAATCTGGCCATCGCGCTGGGCAGCATCGGCCGTTTCGACGAAGGACGTCAGCACGCCCTCCTTGCCATCGGAATCGCGCGCGACGTCGCTCCCGGCTGGCGGCACGCGGACGCGTACGATGTCCTGGCCATCGTCGAAGTTGCCGCGGACCGACCTCTCGCTGCTCTAAGCGCGATCGACGAGGCGCTCGTCCTTCTCGGAGACATCGACCATCCCATGCTCCGGTTTCAGCTCTCGGAGCACCGGACCTGGGCGCTCGCGATGCTCGGGCGCATTCAGGGGGCCCGTCAATGGCTCGGCAAGACAGAGAAGCTGCGCGCCGATCTCGGCGTCGTCGAGGAGATCGAGGACCACGATCTCGTCGCGACGCGAGTACGTACTCTCGAAGCGTGCGGCGATCTGCGCGATGCGATGCGTCACGCATCGGAGCATGTCCATCGATTGCCCGAGGCGTTCGTGACGGGTTCGCTCAACCTGGTGGTGGGTCGTTGCGCACTGGCGCTCGGCGACACCGCGGCCGCGTGCGCGGCCGTCGAACGGGCCGCTCTATCCGGGGACAAGCACGGCTGGGTATTTCCGGATCGTCAGGTCTCGCTTGCGCTGTGGCATCTCGCTCGCAAGTGCGGCGACAGCCGGGTCGTTCGCTATGCCGAGCGAACGATTGCGCTCGCACACGCAAGCGCCGCGGCCGATGCGCCCCTGCCGACGCCGCGCCGGTCGTCATCGGCCATCATCGCGGCGGCGCCTTCGTCCGATGTCCTCGAAGAGATATCCGAGCCTTCGGAGGGAGAGACGCTGATATACGTCACGACTCCGCAAGGCGTCGCCCGAGTCCCCTTGCCGGACCTTGCCCGCGCGACCGAGGGTGCGAGGCTGGTGGTGGATACCCTGGCGCACGCGCTTCGCGTGAACGATCGCGAGGTCTCTCTCGAACGACGGCGAGCGCTCGAACCCCTCGTCGTTCAGCTCCTACGCCGGGCGCGAGAAGGCCTGAGCGCCGACGAAATTCTGCGTGCGGCCGGTGGGCCCGGTCCGGAAAGCGCGGATGCCGAGCATCGCGTCCGGGTCCTGATCTCGCGCGTGCGCGACCTATTGGGCGATCCAGCGGCGATCGAGCGAGTGCGAGACGCCGGCGAGCACGGCCGCACGAGGTACCGTCTCGCTGCGAACGTTCAGTTCGCCCTGGTCGAGCCGCTGTTCAGCCCGATCGCGGCCGTCTGAGCGTCGTCCCTTATTGAGCGCGAACTTCGCCGCGATTTCGGCCGGACGCGAGGAGCGCAACGAGCGCGACGGCGGCGCCCGCGACGATCCATTTCGGGGGATAGATCACGTCGGCTGACGGGTCTCGGCCCCCGAGAATCGGAATCCCGTCGACCGCCCAGAACGCCGCATGAGCGACTATGGACGCGAGCACGCTGCCGGTGGCGCCGCGCAGAACCGAGAGCCCCGTGCCGAGGATCAAGGCGCTGGGCATCGCACGGAGGTCGAGGGACGAGCACGCGTAGAGTACGGCGGTCAAGCCAGCCGTGATCGCCGGCGACAGAGACCGGCGCAACCGTTCGAACAGGACCCCTCGGAAGAACAGCTCCCTGACGACCGGTATGATCACGAAAATTCCGAGCACCAGCTCGGTGCGCGAGCTCCGTGCGACGAGCTTCCCCATGCTTTCGAGCTCGACCGCGTCGTACGGCCACTTTCGAAGTACGAGGTCGTCCAACGTGGAGAGGAGTGGACGCAGACCGGCGCCGGCGACCACGGAGGTGAAGAAGTCCGCGAACCCGATGGCCTTCACGGAGAGGGCTTCTCGCACGCTCGAATGGGCGGCATGAACGCGCAATATCAGCCACACGACGATCGAGGTCGCGAGCACCTCGCATGCCGTGATGTTGACGACGTCGGTCAGTCCGCCTGGACGCAATGCATCGGTCGTTCCGATGCACGTCTGCTCGAACAACGACAGGCCGATCGTCCACATGACCGCCGTCAGAGGCGACATGGGTCGATCCGTCTCGTTTGGTCGAGCCGACTTCATCGCCCGCGAAGATGCGCCGGCACGCCGCGCTTGATGACCGTGTCGCGAGCGAACCTGGGGTCCAGCGCGGGAAAGTCGCTCGTGAAATGCAGACCTCGCGTCTCTCGGCGACTGGCGGCGCACTCGACGATCAGCTGAGCGACGATGGCGATGTTGCGAAGCTCGAGCAGGTCGCGCGTCACGAAGTACTTCCAGTAGTACTCAGCGATCTCTTCCTGTAATAGTGCGATCCTCCGCGCGGCGCGTCTGAGTCGCGAGCTCGACCGGACGATGCCGACGTAGTTCCACATGAGCCGCCGCAACTCGTCCCAGTTGTGGGTGATGACGACCGCTTCCTCGCTGGGTACGGCTCCGCCCACCTCCCAGTCCGGAACCTCCGGCCAGGGTCGTCCCCGATCGACCGACCCACCGAGCGCCGCGGCGGCGCGGTGCGCGAAGACGAGCCCTTCGAGCAGCGAGTTGGAAGCGAGACGGTTCGCTCCGTGCAGCCCGGTGCACGCGCACTCTCCGATTGCCCAGAGACCCGGGATCGTCGAACGGCCCTCGAGATCGGTCGTCACGCCTCCACACATGAAATGAGCAGCCGGCACGACGGGAATCGGCTCGGTCGTGATGTCGATCCCCCAGTGAAGACATTCTTCGTAAATATTCGGAAATCGATCCCTCACGAATTCGGGCGACTTCGCCGTGACGTCGAGCAGAACGTGATCGGCGCCGCTCTTCTTCATTTCGAAGTCGATCGCGCGAGCAACGACGTCTCGCGGCGCCAAATCGCCCCGCGGATCGTGATCTCGCATGAACGGCGACCCATCGACCAGGCGGAGGACCGCCCCCTCGCCGCGCATCGCCTCCGTGATGAGGAACCGGCGTGCCTGCGGGTGGTAGAGGCAAGTCGGATGAAACTGGTAGAATTCCATGTTCGCGATTTCGGCGCCCGCGCGGTACGCCATCGCAACGCCGTCGCCCGTCGCGACGTCGGGATTCGTGGTGTAGAGGTAAACCTTGCCTGCGCCCCCCGTCGCCAACACGACGGCACGCGCGAGGATCGTCTGCACCCGGCCACTCGCTTCGTCGAGGACGTACGCGCCGGCGCACACCTCGGGTCCGCCGTACTTCGCCAGCGTGATCAGATCGACGACGGTGTGAAATTCGAGAATCCGGATCCGGGGCGAGCGGGCAATCGCGTCGAGCAGAGCCCGCTCGACCTCTCGTCCCGTCATGTCCGCCGAATGGGCCACGCGTCGTGCGCTGTGCCCCCCCTCCAGGTGCAGGTCGAGGTCGTCGTCCTTCGCGCCGACGGCATGGTCGAAGCGAGCGCCGATGTCGCGCAGCATCCGGATTCGTCCGGGCCCTTCGTTGACGGATACTTCGACGGCCCGCTCGTGGCACAGGCCGGCGCCGGCAGCGATCGTGTCGACCGTGTGGGCCTCGAACGAATCCGCGGCGCTCAAAACGGCCGCGATGCCGCCCTGAGCGTACTTGGTGTTCGATTCGTCCGCACTGCGCTTGGTGACGATCAGCACGTCGCCATGCGCCGCTGCCTCCAGCGCAAACGTCAATCCAGCGACGCCGCTGCCGATGACGAGGTAGTCGGCGTAAATGGCCACCCGGCCGACGTTAGCGCCCTTGCGTCGGGTTGACACGTGCGCTCTCTCCTCCTATCGATTTCTCGCTCTCGATGCAGCTCGATTCCTCGTTCGCAGGACATCGCCGCTTTCTCGAAGGGAGCGCGCCGTGAAGATTCTCGTCGCAGTCAAACGGGTGGCCGATCCGGACAACCTGAACAAGATCAAGCTGTCGGGCCAAGGTGCAGTCGACGTCTCGGCACTCGAGCCGAAAGCAAATCCCTACGACGAATATGCGCTCGAGACGGCCCTGCGGCTCACCGAGAACGGCACCAACCCGAAGCAGCGACTAGGTGAGGTCACGGTCGTGACGCTCGCGCCGAAGACATCCGAGCAAATGCTGCGCGCCATGCTGGGAACGGGGGCCGATCGCGCAATCCGTGTCGATGCCGCCGACGACGAGCTCGACGGGGGGCTCGTTGCGCGAGCGCTGAAGGCCATCGTCGATTCGGAAAAGCCCGACCTGGTTCTGCTCGGCTATCAGCAGACCGAGCACGAATCGTGTGAAGTCGGCGCAATGCTGGCGGAGCAGCTCGGCTGGCCGCAAGCGACCTTCGCGGGCAGTATCAAGAGCGAGGCGGACAAGGCGCTCGTCGTGGGACGCGAGGTCGACGGCGCGACGGCTTTCGTGCGCCTCTCGCTGCCGGGAGTGGTGACGGTGATCGACAAGATCGTCCACCCGAAAAGCGTGCAATCGAGCACCACGCCCCCGACGCACGCCTACCAGGATGGTGTCCGGTTCGCCGCGCTCATGGCGATCATGGCGGCCAAAAAGAAGCCTCTCATCGAGACCAAGCTCAGCGATCTCGTGCCGGAGCCGTCCAAGCGGGCGCTGAGGGTGCGCTACACGAGGGCGGTACTGGCGCCGGCGCGGAGCGCGGGTGTGAAGGTGAAGACCGTGAAGGAGCTCGTGGCAAAGCTCCGGACTGAAGCCAAGGTGCTTTGAGATGAGCCGCACTCTCGTCGTCGCAGAGCTTCAGGGCGAGGTCGTACGGAATGCTACGTATAGCGCAATTACGCTGGCAAAGCGGCTCAATGGTCCGTTCGCGATTGTCGCATTCGGGTCGCGATCGAGGGCCGCCGCCGAGGCCTTGGTGAGCTACGGCGCGGAGAAAGTCCTGATTGTGGACGACGCTGCCGTGGACCAGTACGTCTGCGAACGTTACGCACCGAGCATCGCCACGATCACGCGCAACGGCGGCTTCGACACCGTTGTCGTCACGGCCACCGCATTCGGCAAGGACCTGGCACCGAGACTCGCCGCGAGGCTCGACGCCGGGTACGCGGCCGACATCAGCGCGGTCGAGGTCACCGATGGCAAACGCACGTATTGCAGGCCCATCTATGCGGGAAACGCCTACGCATGGCTCGAGATCGACTCACCGATTCATGTGGTCAGCGTGCGTCAAACGGAGTTTGCGCCGGCCCAGCCGTCCGGAGCCAAGAGCACGGTCGACGTGGTCCCTCTCGCGCCTTCCGAGCCGGCGGGAGCGCGCATCGAGTTCATCCGCGCCGAGGTTGGCAAGAGCGAGCGCCCGGACCTGGGAGAGGCGCGCGTCGTCGTTTCCGGCGGCCGGGCGCTGAAGGAGCAGTTTTCGCAGGTGCTCGAGCCGCTAGCCGATGCGCTGGGAGCTGCAATCGGTGCGAGCCGCGCCGCGTGCGATGCCGGCTTCGCGCCGCCGGAACTGCAGGTCGGCCAGACCGGGCGCACCGTGGCGCCGCAGCTCTACTTCGCGATCGGAATCTCGGGAGCCATCCAGCACATCGCAGGAATGAAGGGGTCGAAGGTCATCGTGGCGATCAACAAGGACCCGGACGCCCCGATCTTCCAAATCGCCGACTACGGGCTCGTGCAGGACCTCTTCGTGGCGGTCCCCGAGCTCGTCAAAGAGCTGCGAGGGTGACCCTCGTTGGACGTCGGGGGAACGCCTCGCCGGTACTCTCGCATTCTGCTCCTGCGCGTTGTAAGCGCTCTCAGTCGTGAGTTACCTCGTCCTCGCCCGCAAATACCGGCCTCAAAGCTTCGAGGATCTCGTCGGTCAGGACCATGTCACGCGCACTCTTGCGAACGCCATCGGGACCGGTCGGATAGCGCATGCCTTTCTCTTCACCGGGGTCCGCGGGGTCGGCAAGACGACCAGCGCACGGCTGCTCGCCAAGTGCCTGAATTGCGTCGGAGCCGACGGCCGAAGCCGGGAGCCGACGGCCACGCCCTGCAACGTGTGTTCGCCATGCTGCGAAATTGCACTGGGGCAAGACCTGGACGTCCAGGAGATCGACGGAGCAAGCTACAACGGCGTCGACGAAGTCCGCCGCTTGCAAGAGGGAATCAGCTTCAGGCCCGCGCGTGACCGCTTCAAGATCTACGTCGTGGACGAGGTCCACATGCTCTCGACGGCCGCGTGGAACGCGCTTCTCAAAACGCTCGAAGAGCCGCCCGCGCACGTGAAATTCATCTTCGCCACCACCGAGGCGCACAAGGTACCGATCACGATTCTGTCCCGGTGCCAGCGCTACGACTTCAAGCTGATCCCCACTCAGTCGATCGCCCGTCGCCTCGGCGAGGTCTTGGCGCTCGAAGGCATCGAGTACGAGACGGCGGCCGCTCAGGTGCTGGCCCGCGAGGCGGCCGGCTCGATGCGGGACGCAATGAGCATGCTCGACCAGGTGATCGCATTCGGTGGGAACAAGCTGACCGCCGCCGACGTCGCTCGAGTGCTCGGCGTCGCCGATCGAAAGATCCTCCACGACTTGACTACTGCCCTCGTCGAAGGAGACGCCCTCGGTTGCATCGGGGTCGTGCAGCGCGTCGCGGAGCAGGGATTCGACTTGACCCAGGTGGCCAGAGACACGCTCAGGCAATTGCGCAATCTGGTCGTTGCCAAGGTCTCCTCCACTTCCTCGACCGCCGAGGCCCCATCGATCAGCGAGCTCCTCGACCTGGCGGACGACGAAACGCGAGACGTCGTCGTGCTGGCGAAACGGGCGGAGGCCGACGATCTTTCACGGCTGTTTCAAGGATTTTCACGCGCCTACGACGACATCGTCCGCAGTGGACAGCCCCGCATGGTCCTCGAGATGGCGCTCGTGCGTCTGGCACGACGGCCGCCCCTCTTGCCGCTCGACGATCTGCTGGCGCGGGTTGGTGACCTCGAGCGCCGGTTGAATGCGGCCCCCCCTGCGGGGCCTTCGCCTCGAGGCGGCGGGGGGGGCGGCAAGGTCGGAGCACGTGCCGTGCCGGCCGGGCCTCCACACGCATCGTCAGGGCAGGCGGTCGTGGCATCGCCTCAACCGCTCGACGAGATCCCGGCACGGCCTCGAGGTGCGCTCGCGCTGGCCGGGCTTGCCCCTCCGTCCTCGGTCGGGGTGCCCAGCGCGGCGCAGTCGGTCGATCCCGTCAAGCGAGTCGTCGTACCGATGCGTCCAGCGGTCTCGACCCCGGCGAGCCTGCCGAAGACCGCCGATGCGGCCGACGATTGGCGCGCGATCGTCGAGCGCCTCCGAATCGCGCACCCCGCCAGCGGAGCGCTCTTCGAGCACGGAGTTCCACTGGAGGTGTGTGCGACGCGTGTCGTCGTGGGATTCGCGGCCGACGCGCCATTCCTGGCGGCGCGCGCGACGGCGCCCGAAGCCCTCGATGCGCTTCGGGCGGCGGCACTTGCGCACTTCGGGGTACCGCCCGCGATCGTCGTCGATACGTCCACGAAAGGACCGGGAGGTGCGCGTTCCCTTGCCGCGATCGACGCCGAACGGCGCCGCGCGGAAGATGCGCAGGCCCGAGCGGCGGTGGAAGCCCACCCGATCGTTCGTGAGGCCATGCGTCTGTTCGACGCGCAGCTGCGGGACGTTAGGCTGCCGCGGGGCGAAGGATAGGCTAAGAAATCGGTATGCAATTCCGCGGCGGGATGGGTGAGCTCATGCGACAAGCGGCACGCATGCAGCGAAAGATCGATCAGGCAAAAGTAGAGCTCAACGACCGCGAGCTGACGGTCGAAGGTCTGGGCGGGAAGGTGAAGATCGTCGTCACGCTCGGGCGGAACGTGAAGCGCATTCAGGTCGACAAAGAGCTGCTTCGGACCGAAGACATCGATCTCGTCCTCGACGGCGTGTGCGCTGCGCTCAACCAGGGCATCGAACAAGCCGACAAGCAGATGGAAATGGAGCTGGATCGGATTACGGGCGGCGTGAAAATACCGGGGGTCGTCTGAACGACACATTCCGTCGGACCGTCAAGCTGCTGTCGCGCCTGCCCGGCGTCGGGGAGAAGACCGCGCAGCGCTACGTGCTCTGGCTACTCACGGCCGACGAGTCGATCGCCCGAACCGTGGGCGATGCATTGCGGTCCTTGCGCGACGCGCTCGGACCGTGCACGTACTGCGGCAACATCGCGGAGATTCGGGAAGGACAGGCAGTGTGTAGCATCTGTCTCGACTCGAAGCGCGACGCGAAAATCCTCTGCGTCGTCGCCCGAGTGCACGACCTGATGGCAATCGAGCGAGCGGGTTCGATGCGCGGACGGTATTTCGTTCTCGGCAAGCTGCTTTCGCCGCTCGAGGGGGTGGGCCCCGAAGACCTCCCGATCGGGCGGCTTCTCGACCGCATCCGCAACGATGGCGTTGCCGAGGTCATCGTCGCGACGCCTCCCAGTGTCGACGGTGAGGCCACCGCGCTCCTGCTGAAACACGAGATCGCGCCCCTGGGTGTCACCATGACGCGCATTGCGAGCGGAGTTCCTCACGGCGGCGATCTCGAGTTCGCCGATCCGATTACGATGGGCCGCGCGCTCGCGGGCCGTCGTGCGCTATAAGTCTGTCGATGCACGACGGCGATCCGGTCGAAAGGGCTCCGGCCGCGATCGGCCCCTATTCCCCCGCGAGGCGCGCCGGCGACCTCCTCTTCGTCAGCGGACAGATCCCGCTCGACCCGGCCACGGGTCAGCTCGTCTCGGCGGAGGTCTCGGCTCAGACCGAGCGCGTCCTGAAGAATCTCGGTGCGGTGCTCGCAAGGGAAGGGGCGAGTTTCTCCGACGTCGTCCGAACGACGATCTACGTGACCGATCTCGCGCATTTCGGGCTCGTAAACGACATCTACGGCCGCTACTTCCGGCCGCCGTACCCAGCCCGAGCGACCGTCCAGGTGTCCGGGCTCCCGCGCGGCGCGCTGGTCGAGATCGATGCCGTCGCCTTCATGCCAGATCGGCATTGAGCTGGAGTAGTGCCTGCTGCACGCGCTGGCGGGCGTCGACGGAATTCGGGTCGATCGGTCTTCCGAGTGCGACGTCGACGCGTGTGAACGGCCAAGCCAGCACGTAGCGGTCCCATGTCCGTGGGAGGACGAGCCCGCTACGAACGGCCCCGGCGATCGGAACCACGACGCCGCCAGTTGCTCGAGCGGCGACAAGGGCTCCTTTCTTGACCGATCCCAGGGGTCCACGCGGGCCGTCGACTGCGAACGCCGCGTCCGCGCGCTCGCGCCGCATGACCCGGACGAGCGCAGCCAGCCCGCGGGCACCCCCGCGCGAGCTCGAGCCACGCACGACCAGCAATCCCTGCAGAGACAGAGCTCGCGCCCCGATGTCGCCATCGCGCGACCAGCTC
>Ga0187782_10003101_pt1 | contig 12354 bp, 12 predicted proteins | sample 0715_SJ02_MP15_2_FD_132454 | JGI IMG/M metagenome (GOLD analysis project Ga0187782, IMG submission 132454) | Tropical peat soil microbial communities from peatlands in Department of Meta, Colombia - 0715_SJ02_MP15_20_MG | ecosystem: Environmental > Terrestrial > Soil > Wetlands > Peat | place...
GGCTACGTGGCCTCCGCCATGCTGACCAACGTGGGCCTGGCGGTCTTCCTCGCGTTCGCGCAACACCCGCTGTACTCCCCGTACGCGGACCTGGCGCACCGGCCGGGGGGCATTTCCGCGCTGGCCGACCAGCAGATCGGCGCCGGCGTGATGTGGGCCGCGGGTGACCTGCCGTTCGCGATCGCCCTCGCGCTGCTGGTGCACCACTGGCTGGCGGTGCAGGAGACCACGGCGCCCCGCCTGGACCAGCTGGTCGCAGGCGCGGCCGGCCGGGGGTGGCCAGCAAGCGCAGGTCAACCATCGGCGCCCGTGGCCCAAGCGGCCGCGCTGCCGCCGGAAATGACCCGGGTCACCGGGCCGGACCCGGATTACCCGCCGGTGACCGGGCGGTTACGGTTCCCGTTCCCGTGACGGCTGGCGCGGCGGGCTGGCACCCGCGGGACCGGTCGCCCCGGCCGGGTGGACGAGCGCGCACGCGATTCGGGCCATGAAGCTGCGGATCGTCGTGGTGGCGCACCGGCGCACCATGGCCTGGTCCAGTCCGGTGCCTGCCCGGCCGGGCTGCAGCCGGTACGTCCCGGCCACGGCGAGCAGCGTAATCTGTTCCCCGGCCGGGCTCAGCACCAGGTCAGCCTCCAGGGCCGGGAACACCGTGCCGTCGGCGGCCAGCGCCTGCCAGCGCACCGCAAGCCGGGCACAGTGATCGGTGTCGGCCAGGCCGGCCAGGCGGACCGCGGCCAGCCGGGACCGCCCTGCCGCCTGCGCCAGGCCGGCGATTCCCTCACTGTAGGCCGCGTGGCAGGCCCGCAGCAGCACCCCGTCCCGCGCCAGGATCCCCAGCCGGGCCCGGGCCGTACCGAAGCTGACATCCAGTACCACGCGGTCGCCGGCGAAAACATGCTCTGCCACAACGCCAGTCCACCGGTCCGGCACCGGCCGGACAGCGGCCACAGGTCCTTTCATCCCGCGCCGAAGGTCCGCCAGCGGCCTGCCCGGGATACCGGCAGGCCTAACGATGACCCCGCATCTGCCGGGACGGCCGCCGGGGGCCGGCAACGCCGCAGCCGCAGCCCTGGTCAGCGTCCCGCCCGTCGGCCCGCCGACCGACACGCCAGCAGCCGGGCCGCGGGGCCCAAGGTCCCGCGCGCAGGGACATTGGTCCATGGCGCAGGCTCCCGCGTCGCGGTGGACTGACCACGACGAGAGGGCTCGAGGCAGACGCGGAGCAGCGGGACCAGACCCGCGCACCGCGCAATCGAGATCCGCGAGAGGCGGAGGCGGGTCCTCTCGTCGAATCCTGCCCGGGACCGGCGCGCCCGAAGGCACCGCCAGCCATCTCGGCGGCTATTTTGCGTTCGTCATTGTCGTGGTCATCGCGGTGACTGACGATCAGTCCGGGCCGTCGACGAGCGCGTCCCAGAACGTGACGTCTTGCGCCGCCGCACCAGCATCGAGCTGCTGGCCAACCGGGTCGTCCGGTGCGACGAAGCCGACCGGTCACCGGGCGGCCCGCGCGGTCGCTCGCGTCCCGGTCCCGGCGGCCTCAGCTCACCGTAATCAGGTGCCTTAACGGCTGGCCAGGACCCGCGCCAGAACCCCGGTATAGCGTTAGCCGCCAGGCCGCTGGTACCCGCCAGCAAGCGCCTTCCCCTTGGCCAGCAGCAACTGAGCTTCCTGCGTGGTTATCAACCGCTGCGTGCGTACGTTCCGCAGCCGGCCCGAAGTTGAAATCGCCACGCTTACCGCGGCCGCGGTGACATCATCGGGCAGATCGCAGATGAACACCCAGTCGTCCGGCCCGAAGCTCCAGTAGAAGATGTCGAGCTGACCCCCGGCATCTGCGCACACCTTCCGCACGGCGGCCGCGCGATCGCTGGGGTTGTCCACCATGAGCGCCCAGGCCTCGGGGCTGTACCCGCCCGTACACAAGTATTTCGGCATCACCGCACCTCCAACGACTCATGCGATGCCTGCTAAGAGCAGCTAAATGGTCCCACCGGCGAAGCCGGGCGTCAACGCATGAAGACTGGCCTCAAGGGCGCCGACCCGCGCCCCGCCGCCCCCATGGCGATCCATCGCGCCGGGGCTGGCCCCGGCGCGGTGAGCCAGTAACGCCGAGCGCGAACGCACGAGGCCGGGCCTGAATACCTGCGCCTCGCTCGTCTCACCGCCTGCGCGCCTGGCTGGCCCGGTTCGGCGGCCGGGAGGATGTCGCGTTCGCGGTACAGGCGTGCACCGGGTGGCGGTATGTCGCCGGGGAGCTGGCCGCGGCCGGCATCGGGGTGCACCTGGCCGAGCCTGCCGGCACCGCCTCCTGGCGCGGCCGCAAGCGGCACGCCAAGACCGGCAAGACCGACTGCCGGCACCTGCGGGTGCTGCTGGCCGAGGGCCGGCTGCCGGAGTGCTGGATCCCGCCGTCGCGCATCCTGGAATGCCGCGCGCTGCTGGAGCTGTACCACGACCTGCGGGCCGGGCACACGGCCTGGGCGCAGCGGATCCACGCGGTCTTGTTCCATCTGGTCGTCCAGGACGAACACGCTGATCGGCTTTCCCGCCGGGTCACCAGATGCCTCTTGCTCACCGTTCTTGATACCCGGCCTTCGCATGGGATCATCTAATCCGCAGGTCACGACACTACAGCGTGCTATGCACTCCCCCGCTAACCCTACAGCAGGCTTGATCAGCCCCAGCTGGGGGCGGCCGCCGGGTCTGGACCAGGCCGGGGCGATCGGCGAATGTGCACACCAGACGGTCTCTAGTCCAGTGGCAGCCCGCGGGTTTAGCGCGTCTGCTGCCATCCGCGCCCCGCCAAGGTCCTGTTCCCGGGCAGGAGCCACGGCGTCAGGGCTCGTCCCCGGGCGGTCGGCGCAGCGGGCTGCAACCCGCCGGCCGTGCCGTGCCCGCGGGGTGAACCAGGGCGCACGCCACCCGGGCCAGGAAGCTGCGGACGGCCGCGGCGGCGCACTCGCGCACGACCGCTTGTTCCAGGTCGGCGCCGGCCCGGCCGGGCTGCGACCGGTACGCTCCGGCCAGGGCCAGCGCGGTGATCTGGTGCCCGGCCGGCACCAGCATCAGGTCGGCCTCCAGGGCCGTGAACAGCGTGCCGTCAGCGGCGATGGCCTCCCACTGGAGCGCGATATGGGCGCACTCATCTGTGCCGGACAGGTCATCCAGGCAGACCCCGGCCAGCCGGGTCAGGCCAGCGGCCGGGCCAGCCGCGTTCACCAGGCTGGCAGTGCCCTCGCCGTAGGCCACTTCGGAGGCGCACAGCAGCATTCCGTCCCTGGCCAGGGTCCTCAGCCGGGCCCGGGCGGCATGGAAGCTGGCATCGAGCAGGACGCGGCCGCCGAGGACCATGTGGTCGGTCACGGCATCAGTCCACAGACCTGGCACCGGCCGGGCAGCGGTCACAGGTCCCGTCTGCCCGCGCCGAAGGTCAGAAGCACCATGGCCGAAGTACCCGAAGCGGAGAAGATCCCGAGCGGACCGCGCACGTCCACGGCACGCACGAACGTGGATGCCGGTGCGCGAACTTGACCCCACGGCTGCTACAGAGGTTGAAAGGCCAGGGTGTCATTTGGATCTTTGGCTGGTGAACAGGCCGGTGCTGGGTGCTGAACGCGGACACCCTTCACGGCCCCGCGGACTAACGGTGCGGGCGTCGCTCGATGATCTTCGCGTGCAGGAGCCTCCCGGCGAGCTCGATGCGGAACGGGGGATCGGCAGCGGCGTCCTTGGAACGGAGTTTGAGCTTGGAGTAGGTGAGGCTGAGCCCGCTGGCGTCGATCACGGCGCCCGGCGGGCTGATGATGAACAGCCTGCCGTGCACCATGTCCGTGTCGATTCGCAGGGCCCTCGAAGTGATCACCGCATGGGTGAAGTCAAGGGTGACCCGGCACAGTTGCGTGCGAAGCTCGATGCGCGCAGGTACCTGCCAGCGCCCATCCAGTACGTACCTGCTGCCGTGTTGCCGGATCACGAGCACGTCCGTGGCTGCGGGCGCGGCTGGCAGGTCGGCGGTGAGCTCGGCCAGCTCGCCGAGCGTCCGGGCGGAAAGGGCGCTCTCCAGCCGGGCGTCAAGTTCCCCGGCGCTGAGTCGCCCGTCACCCGCGGCAACCCGCAGCACGTCCACGACGCGGTCGCGATCTTCGTGCGATGCCCGCAGGTCGGGCAGATCGTCCGGCATGACAAGCACGCTACAGCGGCTGACGGCCAGGGTGTCATTTCGATCCAGGGTTGGCGATCAGGCCGGCGCGGGTGACCCGCCAAGATGAAGGGCAAGCCGAATGCGGCCGGGGCCGCCTGCCCAGGCCGTGGCCTGCTTACGGTGGCCCGGGCTCGCGCGGCATCCGGGAGGGATCCAGGTCGTCGGCACTGGCTGTCGGCTCGGCGGCCCCGGCAGGATGGACGATAGTCGCAGCGAGCAGGCGGAGGAAGGCCTGGATCGTTACCGCGGCGGCCCCGTGCCAGGTCACCCAGTCAAGCTCCGCGCTCATGGTGCCCAGAGGTGTCCGGTACACCGCGGTCAGCGTCAGCGTGGTGGAGTGCTTCCCGGCGGGGGCCAGCGTGATGTCGGCATCTAGGGCCGGGAACAAGCCGCCGGGCCCGGTTACCTCCCACCGCAGCGCGAAGCGGGCGGAATCGCCGCCTGCCTTCAGGTCCTGGACATGCACCTGGCAGAGCCGGCACAGGCCCAAGGCGGAGGCCAGCGGGCCGGCGGCGGTCAGGCCGGTGATCCCGTCGCTGTAGGCCTGTGCCGAGGCGCTGGCCAGCAAGCCGCCGCCGATCAGGGTCGCCAGCCTGGCCTGGGCGGCAGCGAAGCTGACATCCAGCGAAACCTCACCGCTGACGAACACACGGGGAGTCAACCCGGCCAGCTGGCCACCCGGGAGAGGCCTAGGTCCCGCCCGCCCCGGACGTTCGCCCAGCATCGAGCCACAGCGGCCGTAACCCCCGGTCTGCGATGCCCGCCGACGCGGCTGAGATTCTGCGCCAGATCAGCACGGCCCGAGGCCCGTTCGGTTCGCAGGCGCGCGATCCAGGCTAGCCGTCATCGACCCGGCGGCCGCCATCCGCATTACCGGCCCTCGGGCCGGCCACGGGTCCCGCGGGTGATTGTCGCGGCCTGGCCTATCCGGGCTTGCCGCTGTCGAAGGTGCGGGCGGCAGCTGCCTGGGTGCGCTGGGCCATGCCTGGTCAGAGCCGCGGATCTGCTTGAGCACGTACCCGGCCGCCCCGGCCATGATCGAATCCAGCAGCGCCTGCTCGCCGGCGAAGCCGGTGAACATCAAGCAGGCCACCTCCGGAGCCCGGGACCGGACCTCCCCGCAGACCGATACCCCGTGTTCCTGGACCCGTGTTCCTGGAGCGGCGTGGCTCAGGTTCCGTGCCGTTCCGTTGTCTCCTGGGTTCTTGCTTGCAGGCACGCGGTTCGTGTTCTTGGCAGGGCCAGAAGTCGGGGCCCCCGGCCTCCTTTGGCCGGGATTTAAGGCCTAAAGGCCCTGGGTGCGTCCCGGCTGAGGCTATAAGCTTTAAGTCAGAGCAAAACAATTGATCGCGCACCGCAGGGTTCGGTGCGGAGAGGAAGAGACCGTGAGCGTGACCATGGACCCGGTCCGCGCCGACCTCGGCGGCGTCGCCGCCGACCCGTGGCAGGGGTTCACCGGCGGCTGCTGGCCGGACCGCATCGACGTCCGCGACTTCATCCAGTCCAACGTGACACCGTACACCGGGGATGCGGCGTTCCTGGCGGGCCCGACCGAGCGCACCCGCGCGCTATGGTCGCGGCTGATCGCGATGTTCGCCGAGGAGCGTTCGCGCGGCATCTACGATGTCGACGCCCGCACTCCCGCGTCGATTACCAGCCACGCCCCCGGCTACATCGACCGGGAGCGCGAGCTGATCACCGGGCTGCAGACCGACGCGCCGCTGCGCCGCGCGATCATGCCCAACGGCGGCCTGCGGATGGTGGAAAACGGCCTTGCCGCTTACGGCTACCAGCTGGACCCGGCCGTCCGGGAGGTCTTCACCCGGTACCGCAAGACCCATAACGACGGCGTGTTTGACGCTTATCCGGCCGACGTGCTGGCTGCCCGCCGCGCCCACGTCATCACCGGGCTGCCGGACGCGTACGGCCGCGGGCGGATCATCGGCGATTACCGCCGGGTGCCGCTGTACGGCGTCGGCCGGCTCATCGCGGCCAAGCGGGCGGAGAAGGCAGCCCTGGACGCTCGCCCGTCCACCGCCGAGGTCATCCGCGACCGCGAGGAGCTCGCCGAGCAGATCCGCGCGCTGGGCGAACTCGCCGAGATGGCCGCCTCCTACGGTCACGACGTCACCCGCCCGGCGGCCACCGCCCGGGAGGCGATCCAGTGGCTGTACCTGGCCTACCTCGCCGCGGTCAAGGAGCAGAACGGCGCCGCGATGTCACTCGGCCGCACCTCCACGTTCTTGGACGTCTACCTCGAGCGCGACCTGCGCGCGGGTCGGCTCACCGAGATAGAGGCGCAGGAGCTTATCGACGACTTCATCATCAAGCTGCGGATCGTCCGGTTCCTGCGCACCCCCGAATACGACCAGCTGTTCTCCGGCGACCCGACCTGGGTCACCGAGACCATCGGCGGCATCGGCCGCGACGGCCGCCCGCTGGTCACCCGGACCAGCTTCCGCTACCTCCAGACGTTGTACAACCTCGGGCCCGCGCCCGAGCCCAACCTGACCGTGCTCTGGTCCCCGGCGCTGCCCGACGGATTCAAGCGGTTCTGCGCGCAGGTCTCCATCGACACGAGCTCGATCCAGTACGAGTCCGACGACCTGCTGCGGGCCCGGTGGGGAGACGACACCGCGATCGCCTGCTGCGTCTCGGCGATGGAGGTCGGCAAGCAGATGCAGTTCTTCGGCGCCCGGGTCAACCTGGCCAAGACACTGCTGTACGCGATCAACGGCGGCAGGGACGAGAACAGCGGCGCCCAGGTCGGGCCGGCCCTTCCGCCGCTGACCGGGGACGTACTCGACTACGCCGAGGTGACGGCCCGGTTCGACACGATGATGGACTGGCTCGCCAAGACCTACGTCGACGCGCTCAACGTCATCCACTACATGCATGACAAGTACGCCTACGAGCGGCTGGAGATGGCGCTACACGACTACGGCGTCCTGCGCACGATGGCCTGCGGCATCGCCGGCCTGTCGGTCGCTGCCGACTCGCTCGCCGCGATCAGGTACGCGACCGTGCGGCCGGTCCGCGACGAGGACGGCCTGATCGTCGACTACGTCACCGAAGGGGAGTTCCCGGCCTACGGCAACGACGACGACCGCGCCGACGAGATCGCGGTATGGCTGGTCCGCACCTTCATGGACAAGGTCCGCCGGCGCCAGACGTACCGGGGCGCGCTGCACACCCAGTCGGTGCTGACCATTACCTCCAACGTCGTCTACGGCAAGCACACCGGCAGCACCCCGGACGGCCGGCGCTCCGGCGAGCCGTTCGCGCCCGGGGCCAACCCGATGAACGGCCGCGACCGGCACGGCCTGGTCGCCGCCGCGCTGTCGGTCGCGAAGCTGCCGTACAGCCATGCTGAGGACGGCATCTCCCTCACCGAGAGCATCACCCCGGCCGCGCTCGGCCGCACCCGGGAGGAGCGGGTCGGCAACCTTGTCGGCATCCTCGACGGGTACGTCACCTGCGGCGGGTACCACATGAACGTCAACGTGCTGGACCGGGCCACCCTGCTCGATGCGATGGACCACCCCGAGCGCTATCCGCAGCTCACGATCCGGGTGTCCGGGTACGCGGTCAACTTCGTCCGGCTCACCCGCGAGCAGCAGCTCGACGTGGTGAACCGTACCTTCCACGAGTCGGTGTGACGATGACGGCCGGCCTGCTCCAGGCGCCCGCGGCCCCCGTGGCTACGGCCACCGGCTCGGTGCACTCCTGGGACATCTCCACCGGCGTCGACGGCCCGGGCACCCGGTTCGTGGTATTCACCGCGGGTTGCCCGCTGCGGTGCGCGTACTGCCACAACCCCGACACCTGGTCCGGCCGGACCGGGCAGCGGATGAGCGCGGCCGACGTGCTCGACCTGGCGGGGCGGTACCGGCGGTTCATCGGCGCGGCCGGGGGCGGGCTGACCGTCTCCGGCGGCGAGCCGCTACTGCAGCCCGCGTTCACCCGGGCCCTCCTGGCCGGGGCGAAGGACCTCGGCCTGCACACCGCGCTGGACACCTCCGGCTACCTCGGCGCCCGCGCCGACGATGCGCTGCTCGACGCCACCGACCTGGTCCTGCTCGACATCAAGTCGTTTGACCCGGCCATCGCCCGGCGCGTCACCGGCCGCGGCATCGCCCCGACACTCGCGTTCGCCCGCCGGCTCGCCGCCCGCCGCCAGCCGGTATGGGTGCGTTTCGTCCTGGTCCCCGGCTGGACCGACGACCCCGGCAATGTTGCCGCCCTTGCCCGGTTCACCGCGTCCCTGGGCAACGTGGAACGGGTCGACGTGCTCCCGTTCCACCAGCTCGGCGCGGCCAAGTACGCGCGGCTCCGCCTGGACTATCCCTGCGCCGGGGTGACCCCGCCGACTGGCGAGCAGGTCGGCCGGGCCCGTGCGGCGTTCACCGCAGCCGGCCTGCACGCCATCTGATCAGCTGGCCCTCTCCGTCACCGTTAGCGCCGCGTGGCTGGATCTGTGTCATTCCCGGGTTATTCCGGCCCAGCCGCCTGACGTGCGATCATCCTCTTCAGCGGTCGGCGTGCCCGGGCTGCAGGGAGGTTCCGAAAGGCCGGGGGCGGGCACGTGCACTCCGCGGGCCATCCCGGAACTGAGCCGGCCACGTTACCGTCCAGAGCCGATGGGCAGCTCGCAGGTGAACCGGGTCGCGCCGGGTGCTGGCTGTGGCGTGCTCGCCGATCAGGCTAAGGATGGCCTGCAGGATCAGCAACAGCCGGGCGTTGCCGTCGTCAGGGTCGCGCTGTAGGCCGCGCCGCTGATGGGGACGCAGGCCGTAGTTGCCTGGCTGGCAGCGCATGCCGGTCTGGCCGTTGCCACGTCTAGGCAGGCGAACGACACCTGTTTACGATCGGTGAGTACCGAAGCATCAGATTCCCGCCGTCCTGCGCCTTTGACTGGTAGCTGGCCGGTGTCGTCAGGCCTGGCGGCGCATCGGTCCTCAGCTTGGCAGCGAGGCCTGCCGCCCGAAGGAACACACGCATGATCCCCGCAGCCGACTCCGAGCCGACGGTGGGTGCGTCGCGCGCTTCTGGCCGTCCGGCCGGTTATCCGTTCCGGGGCCCGGGCCTGCTGGCCCGGGCCGGGCCGTTCGCCGCGATCGCGGTGCTGGCCGAGGCGAGCATAGTGCTGCCGCCAGGCCCGGCGTCGACGTGGGCGGCGGTCGCCAGCGTGGTGCTGCTGGCGGCGGTAGCGGCGGCGTTCCTGTTGCCGTGGCCGCGGCTGCCAGGGTGGATGCCGGTCCTGGTCCCGCTGGCCTACACCGGCTCGGTGCTAGCGCTGATCCTGGCCGCGGGCACCACATCCGGCGTGGGCATCGTCATATTGGTCCCGCTGATCTGGACCGCCTTGTTCGGCCAGCTGTGGGAGTCGGCGTGCGTCGTGGCCGCCATCGTGACCGTCGAGGTGGTCATCTCGCTGACCCCGGCCGCCGTCCCCGATGCGGTGATCGCCCGGCGGGTGATCTTGTGGGCGGCGCTGGGCGCGGTGATCTCGGTGTCCACGCATGGGCTGCGAGACCGGATCCGCCAGGCCCGGGAGCAGGCCGCGCAGCTGCAGGAAAGCCTGCGCGAGGCCAGCATCATCGAAGACCGGGACCGCATCGCCGCCGAGCTGCGGGATAAAGTCATCCAGCAGATCTTCGCCGCCGGGCTGACCTTGGAAAGCGCCGCCATGCGGACGACCGACCAGGACATGCGCCGCCGGATCGGCAAGACGATCGATGACCTGGACTATGCGGTCCTGATCCTCAGGGACACGGTCTACAGCCTGGAACACCGCCTGGAAGACCGCGGGCTGCGGGCGGAGATCCTGCGGCTGTGTGAGGACCTGAACCTGGCCCCAGAGCTGAGCTTCACCGGGCCGGTCGACGGCGCGCTGCACCCGGGCACCAGGGCCGGGTTCCTTGAGCTGATGCGCGACGCCCTGCCCCTGATCGGGCAGCACTTCGCGCCGGCCCGCATCGCGATTACCGCCAGTGGTGACTCCTGCACCGCCATGGTTGAAGCCCGGCCATTGGCCGGTGCCACCGGGATGACGGCGTCATCGGAGTTGTCCAGGCTCCGCGACAAGGCTGCCCAGGCCGGTTTCGATATCGACATCCAGCCTGGCCCGGGTTCGACGCGGTTTTCCTGGCACGTTCCGGTGAGGGTGCCGCGGGACTGATCACACCTGGGGGCAGAAAGGCGGTGGCAGATGACCTGCGCGCTGCATGTGGCCTGGGATGAGCGGCTGACCGACTATCACTTCGGGCCCGGCCACCCGCTAGCACCGGTGCGGGTGAAGCTGACCATGCGGCTCGCGCACGAGTTCGGGCTGTGGAACCAGCCCGGCGTGACCGTGGCCGCCCCAGGCCCGGCCAGCGACGCGGACCTGCAGCTCGTGCACGATGCTTCATGGCGACGGGGTGCAGATCGCGTTCTACCAAGATCCGCGGGTGCTGACGATCAGCGTGCACCAGCATCCACAGACGCTGTTCCCGTTCACCGGCCTGCCCGCCGAGACCGGCGGCTCCGGCGCCGAGGGGTCCGCGGTCAACGTCGCCCTGCCCCCGCGGACCGGGGATGCACCCTGGCTGCGAGCGTTCTACGCGATCGTCCCGCTGCTGCGGCAGTTCCGGCTGCAGGTCCTGGTCAGCCAGCACGGGGCCGACACCCACCGGCTGGATCCGCTGGCCCACCTGGAGCTGAGCATCGACGCGCAGCGTGCCGCCCACGCCGCGATCCACGCCCTGGCCCACGAGCTGGCCGGGGCGCTGGCTGCTGACCGGCGGCGGAGGGTATGACCTGGTCCGGGTGGTGCCGCGGACCTGGACGCACCTGCTGGCCGAGGCCGCGGGCCTGCCGATCGACCCCGCAGCGCCTACCTCGGTGGGGTGGCGCGACTACGTGGCCCGCCGGACCTGCCTGCCCGCCCCCGCATACATGACCGAGGGAGCAGTCGCCGAGTTCGAGCCGTTCGAGTCCTGCTATGACCCAGGCGCCCCGGTCGACCGGGCGATCATGGCCACCCGCAACGCGGTCTTCCCCTTGCACGGGCTGATGCCGATGTGACCAGCATCCCGCAGACCGCCGCCCCGGAGAGGCCGTGCGGCCGCGGCTGCTAGGGTTCGAGGACGAGCCGCGCCTTGGCCTTGCCCTGCAAGACCTCGCCAGTGGCATCGTTGGCCCGGGCAGCGGCCTGGTCTCGTAGATCACCCGGGTCCGGCCGGCCGCGTGCAGGCCGAAGGCCTCGGTCAGGTCGGCGCGGGTGGTGATGATCGACCTTATGACCCGGCTCCCGTTAAGCACGGTGTCGAACAGGGGGATCTGCAGCGTGCCCGAGGCGGGCAGCGCCGCCAGCACTAGCCGGACGCCGCAGCACAGCCGGATGACTCAGCGGCCGGCGATCTCGCTGGTGCGCTGCTCGCGCAGCGCACGCAGGTGGACGGCGGCCCAGGTGCGATAGGGCCGCCACGCCTGCGGGACGTCGGCCAGGGTGCGGCCGGGGCCGTACTGCTCGGCGATCTCGGCGTCCAGCCGGCGCTCGTGGCCCGGGCCAGGACGTGCGCCGGGGGAACGCGCCGTCCTGGCCGTAGCCGGCGATCAGCTCCGCGCGCAGCCGGGCGGCCTGCAAGATGCGCAACCGCAGCGCGGAGGGCAGGTGGGCGGTGAACCCGCCCGCGTAGTCGACGCTGCACCTGGCCATGACGAGCCGCACGTCCGGTAACTCTACCGCCGGAATAGGCTGGGCCAGCGTGAGCCCGCGCAGGATACGCCGCGAGCGCTCCGGTCCCGCGGCGCCTGCGCCCGGGCCCGAGCGCGTCGAATCCTGGCCCGACGGGGACTGGGTGGTCCGGCAGGTACCCGGCGCGGGGACCGCGAAGGCGTACCGTTGTCCGGGATGCGACCAGGAGATCGTGCCCGGCACGCCGCACCTGGTGGCCTGGCCCGCCGACGGGATCAACACCGGCGTGGACGAGCGCAGGCACTGGCACCAGGCGTGCTGGCAGCACCGGCTGCGCCGCGGGCCGCACGGGGCAAGGAGGACACCATGACGCGAGCGGGCCGCCCGGGCCGGGCGGGACACGCGGCGTGATGGAGATCAGGCCCGCCACCGCGCTCCCGGCCAAGCGCACCCCGGTCACCTTGCA
>Ga0187782_10003103_pt1 | contig 12352 bp, 7 predicted proteins | sample 0715_SJ02_MP15_2_FD_132454 | JGI IMG/M metagenome (GOLD analysis project Ga0187782, IMG submission 132454) | Tropical peat soil microbial communities from peatlands in Department of Meta, Colombia - 0715_SJ02_MP15_20_MG | ecosystem: Environmental > Terrestrial > Soil > Wetlands > Peat | place...
GCGATGAGTTCTTGCGCCAGTGCCTCGGATAGCGTTCCCTGCACGTAACGAACGCGTCCTCCTGACTTCGCAAGGAGGTCTGCTAGCAGCGCCGCGCGGTCGACGGAGTTGCCTGCCATCGCCATGAGTGTTCCTTTGGGCCCTCGAAGACAGCCGACGTAAGCTTCGTACGCGATTCGGTCGCGGACAAAGGCAAATATTTTCGAGGGGTCCTTGCCGAGCGCAGCGGCAAAATAATCTGAGTCGACGTGAGACAGCTCCAATGTCCGTGGGGCAGGTGACAAGAGATTCTCTGTCGCGGCTCCTTGCAGACCTGGACCATTCTTGCCCATTTGTCTCCAGCTGGCATATTGAGGAGAGGGCTTGATCTCCGACTCGCTCAGGGCCACAACGGTGCCAGACCCGATCGACCCAAGTGCCCCTATCGTTAGACACAGACCCAGCGCCAGCGTCTGCCTGCTCCAGTCGCGTAGTTGTCCGGCGCGAATCCGCGAAGCGGCGGCAACAAGCTGCAAAAGGAATACACCGGGCAAAACGACTGCCGCCCCGACGAATCCCCCCTGCAGCCAGAACGGCAGTCTTTCCCACAGACTCTCGCCGTGGAGAAGCGCGGCATACGGAGTGCCCCCAATGATCCCCAGTACAAACGCCGCCACTCCGTAGGCAGCCACAAGGAGGAGAGCGACTCGCGCCGGCCAGGGCAAGAACTTAAATTGCGCCAAGATCCAACCCGCCAGCAGAATTCCGAAAATCGTGGCGCCAGAGAGTAGTGTCGAAGTGGGTTGCCGCAACAAGGTAATGGGCGAATCCGAACCCTCTGGGCGCCAGGCCGCGAGAGCCATCAATCCGAACAGAACGAAAAACGATACCGATGCTTTGGTTGCCCAAGTCGTTCTTCGCCACAACAATACACTCAGTGCGGCGAATCCCACGACGATCCCGGCGATAATCCACCGCAGCGGCGACTGGCTGAGGAAGGTCTCGACCGAACAATCAAGCAACGCCAGATAGAGCATCACGCTCAAGCCGCCAAAACCCAAACTGTGCAGCGTAGAGGGCTTCGTTACCGGTGCCTGCAGGCTAGACGATGGAATCGTGTTTGGGGCATCGCTCATTTTTCTACCTCCTGTTCACCCAATTCTTGTGGACGAGGGCGCTACGGCGCTCCCTGGCCGCCGGCTGCCTGTTTGACAGGCTGTTCTGGTTGGTCCTGACTCTGCTCCAGAGCGAATTGCTGGCCTTTCCGTGCCACCGTCAGAATCGTGTTGTCGCCTGCTTTGAGGTCAACGTTCGCGCTCAACTGCTGTTCCCCTACGTGCACCACCACCCGGTAGTTCCCGGGCGGGAGATCCTGGGATATGGGTCCCACTTCTCCGGCCGCTACCTGTTTTCCGGACACATCGAAAACCTCGTAGGTAACTTTGCTGAAGGCCGCCGAAGCGACTGCCGCGGCCAAAGCTTCCCCGTTTTCCGCGTAGTAGTAGTGGCCGCCGGTCGCTTCCGCAAACGGACGCATCAATTGCTCGACATCCTGCTTCTCCTTGCCCTTGAGGGTGAAGCCGACAATGTTGAGGGTCACCGGGATGCCGCCCGCCTTCAGTTCCGCAGCGGCCTTCATGGGATCGCCATGGCAGGTTTCCATGCCATCCGTGATGACAATCACCGACCCGCCGCCGACGCCTTTCAGGTCGGCCGGCGTCTGCAACACCGAGTACACCAGGGGCGTATCGCCGCGTGGCTGGACCTTGTCAACCGTGGTGAGGATTCGCTGCCGATCGAGCTTCTCGATCGGAACGACCAACTCGGTATCGGTACAGGAATGCTGCATATCCTTCCAGGGGTACCTGTGCGCATACAAACGCAGTCCCACATTGAGGTCATCCGGGAGTTTTGCCAGCACTTGGCGCAGCACTTCCCGCGCGGTACCGATGCGGGTGCTGGTGCCCAGTGGCTGCCGCATCGACCCCGAACAATCCAGAATGATCTCCAGGTTGTGTGCAGCCGCCGATGAAGTATTGGTCTGTGTTTCTACCCGCAGGCTTCCCGTCTTGACGTCGCCGAACGCTCCTGCCAATCCAATGATCGCCCACATCGTGGGAGGGTAGCGTGCACCATGGGTGTGCATCACGGTCTGGTCGACCTTCCACGACCCGTCGATTTCCTGGCCATCCACCAGGTACTTGACGCCCTTCATGAAAGAGGAGGAATTAACGCTGACGCCCGCCTGCTTGAAGGCGTACAGAACCTGGCCGGTGGAGAAGGGATTGGGCAGCTTGAAATCGGTGGTGTTCTCGCGCCAGCCGCCCATAGTCTGCTCCGCCATCAGTTGCTGTACGAGCTGTTGGACGGCGGGCTTGTAAGCAGCGCCACCGAAGCGGGCGAGCGCCAGAATCTTGAATACCTTGTCCTGGGTCGTTTCCGCGGGGGCTGCCGCAATCCAGGCCAGAGCGCGGTCGGCGGCTTTCTTGTAGCGGGAATCATTGCTTTGGTCATATGCCCGGCTGAATGCCGTCAGAGTGTTGGCGGTATGTACCAGCAGACCGTGTGCAAGTGCATCTTCATCGTCTCGGCCCCAGGGCATTTGCCCCGATGGGTCCTGCCTGGTCAAGAGGTAGTCCGCAGCCTTGAGGAGCGCAGGATCCCGCTTGATGCCCTTCCAATCGTCCCAATAAGTCATCCCCATTCCGGCGAATGCAGTTGATCCCTCATCCTGCCGGTCGTAAGAGCCGTCCGGCTTCTGTTGTGTCTCGGTGAAATTTGCCAGGCTGGTCGCGGCCTGGTCATCGACGATGTACCCGCCTTTCTTCGCAACTGCCAGGCCCATCACCACCTGCGATTGAATGTGGCAGCCGTAACAGGTATTCCATTGCTGCCATGCGACCGAGGCAGGCTGCAGCCATTCAACACCATGCTGCGCAGCGTAGCGTGGGCTGCCCTTCCAGCGTGGAAGATCGGGGTTGCGGTCGCGAATGGACACGTAGCCCGCCCGCCGCGCTTCGAGCACCCGAATCTCCGCGATCTCGAGAGTCGGCTTGTTGGTCGGTCCATCGACACCGTCTTGCTGGTTCGAGAGCACACGCACTTTCAGGTAGCGTGCCTCCACGGGCGGGAACGAGATTTGGTGCTCAGCGGCATCCGGTGGCAAGGTCCCGCCACCGACCTTTTGAAAGCCATCCGATGGGCTGGTATTGGAGATCCAGACTTCGACGTCCTTGGGCGCTTTCGCTAAGTCCTCGCCTGGAGTAATCGCCACCGCCCCGACCAAAGCGGATTGATGCTGGTAGAACGACAGCACGATGGCCAGCGGAATTCCGGGGACCGGATTCAGGGGGGGCGTATCGGGAGGGCGTTCATTATCGCCATTCCAGACTGGATCCGTCTTGCCGTCGATCAGCCTTCGTCCGTTGTAACCGGGCCCGTAGAACTGATTGGCAGGGTCGACTGTGCCGCTGATGCTCTCGATGGCGCCTCCGTTTTCGTCCAGTGCGACGTTGAATTCGGTGAGTTCCCCGCCCCGTTCCAGCGAAGGAGTAGGCCCCGCGGTGCCGCTCGATCTGTTCGACGAACTGCCTCCCTGGGATAAGCGACTCCACAAAACTTTGCCTCCGCTCACGCGCGGCCAAATCGCTGATGCAGCGACCAGAACCACGATCAGCGCAACGCAAGTCACGATGGCAATGGGTGCCCAGGACTTGCCGGCGGAGACGTCAAAGGACTTTCGCGCCTGAAGGTCATCACTCATGGTTTGCCATCCCTTCTCTGCTTCGCCGCTCGATCAGCGGCAATCCTCGACTCGCTCGGTCTCATTTGCAGGTATCGATCGCCACTTCCACCCGCCGGTTCTTGGCCCGTCCCACCGGATTGTCGGAACCGTCAGGATTCGTGTTGGGTGCCACCGGATTCTGCTTGCCCATCCCTTGGATCGGCGCCCCCGCCGCCAGGTAGTGGCGCGCCGCCAGCCAGTCCCGCACCGAGCGCGCCCGCTGTTCACTCAGTAACTGGTTGTACCGGTCCGAACCGATCGAGTCGGTATAACCAAGGACCTGCACCGGATGTTGACCGGCTTTCTTGATCTCCGGCCCCAGTGCCGCGAGCGTTTTCTGTGCCGCGGACGTGAGCGTTCCTTCATTGAAGGCAAACAACGCGTCCGCGCCGACGATCAAATTCCGCGTGCAGCCTGTCTCGACCGTCTGAACCTTCGCGGCTTCAGCTGAGGCAGAAGCAAAAAACGTGATTCTTGCTGACGCCGTATTGCCCTGGCCGTCATCGCCCGTAACCAGGAATACATATCCGCCCTGAGCCGCGCTTGCGGGCACATCAATGGTCAGGTTCACCGGCGCCGTGTCGCCCTTCAGCGTGACTTGTCCGACCGAGAGTGCGGTCTTCCAAGGCGCGTCGGCAGGCGCCTTAGGGGCAAGTGAAACCGTGCCCGCATATCCCTGGTTGGCAAGCACCATTAGAGGCACCTTCACCTGCGAAGCACGGCCAGGGGCGAAGGGAACCGCTTTGCTGGGTGCGATGAGAAACTTCGCTGCCACCGACTCGGTGCAGGGCAACAAACCAGGCACCGGCTGCTGCAACTCCAGCGTCATGAGTTTGTGATAGGTCGGCTCGTGCCGGTCATCGCCGTCGAAACCGTTATAGATGATGAGTCCTTGCCCGAAGGGCGCGTACATGTGCATGAAGCCGTTCACATTCAAGACGTTGGTGCCGAACAAATGCCCGCACCAGTGCGGGTCCTTGGTCGTGACTGTATTGGCGTCACCGAGTTGGTTGGAGCTATCCTTGCGCCACATCTCCACGTCGAGGAATTGCGCGGACTCCTTGATATCCGTACCGAGCATGTTCGGCTCGACCAGGATCAGGTTGTCGCTGCCAGCTCCATGTCCGCCAGGATTCGAAGTGCGGAACTGATAGGGCAGAAAGCTGTAGTCGGTCGAAGTGCATGTGTCTGCATCGTTAATGATCAACTTGTGGCCGGCCGCGGTGAAATCGAGCAGGGCCTGCGATTGCCAGGGCGCGATCTTTTTCCCCAGATCGCAAAGATAGGCGAGCATGACCGTGTCGACGCCGCTCAGCGCTTCCGAGGTAAAAACAGAAAGAGCAAGCGGTGTGAAGCGGAAGCCGGGGAACCCGCCGAGGTAATCGGCGGTGTCGGTTGAGTCGACCGTGCCTTCGTCGGTGAGCATGAGAACGTTTTGCCCCGAGGCGCCGATGGGATTCTGCTGGTGAGTGCAGTCCGGGCCGGCCGGAAGCCGCATCAGAACGTAGGGGTCCTGGTCGTCTGCATTGGCGCCGACGATCAATGTGCCCTCTGCGTTCATGACGCCGTCATGTAACGGACGTGCACTCGAAGGCTTCCAGGTAATGCGAGCGCCGGCTTGAGCGCCGATCATCATCGGGTAAACCCCACCTTGGGTGTGGCATGGCGCCGCTTGAAAATCGCTGCCGTGCTGAATTACCTGCAACATCTGGTATTGTTCCGTTACAAGAGCCGGGTCGCCTAGGTCTGCGAGTTTACCGGTACCGGCAAAGAGTCTATCGTCGGGTCGAGGCGCGTCATCGAACACCCACACGCCCGTTAACGGCTTTGCTGCCGATGGCCACTGCAGATTGCCAAACGCGAACACGCGGCTGATGGATGTCTCACTGCCTCCTCGCGGCTGTACGGTCACCCTCAGCCACCGCGCCGTGACTGGATGCGACAACGGAAAATCCTGCTCTTCGGTCGTGGCTTGCAATGAATAATCGCCCACCGCGCTGTAGCCGGAATCGGGACCTCGCGTGGAACCCTCCACGCGCACGGACTGGGCAGCAACAGGCGCCAGGTTGGCATCCCAGTAGGACTGGAATGCCATTGCGTTGATCGCAGCCGGCGCGGCGAACTCGAACACGAACACGAAGGGGCCGGGCGCGCCGCTCTTGGAGAACCAAGTATTTCCGTGAGTGAGCGCATTCGGTCCATTTCCTTTGTCGGTCGACGATGGCGGCCATTCCCGTGTGATCGTGCCCATCCCCATAGAAATCAGGTTCACCGGTGCGGCTTGAGTGGGCTGTGCAGCTGTGTTTCCCGGTGCCGGCGCCGCTGCCGCCGAAGTCGCCGCAGGCGGGTTCGGGGTATTTGATCCCGCCGCGGAAGGTCCCGACGATCCCGAAGGAGAGGGAGCAGTGCGGGCCGCTCCCCCCGACGGCGCACGCCCCGCTCCCTCCTCCGCAGATCGCTTGCACCCTGGGGCCAACGCCAGCGTCAGGCATGCCAGCGCGATGGACCTGCTCAGAAAGAAGCGATTCATGCCTTTATCCCCCATGGGCCGTTCCTCGCATGTCATTTGCTCGCGTTGTATTTCTTCTCGGCCGCATCAATCTGGTCTTTGTAATTTGTCACCAGCGCCATGTCCGCCTCATTCAGCGAGTTCGAACCGGACTCGCTTATGTCGTGGATGGTCTTCTGTGCGCCGGCAATTTGATCCTCGTCCATCTTGCGCTGCTCCGGGCTCAAGTCGGGTTTCTTGAGATCCGCCTGCGCATCGTCGATCATTTTCTGGAACGACTTCGCGGTGTCCTTCACCATGTCAGCGGCCGCGATCTGCGCCTCCCCGACCATGATTCGTCCCCAGACCGCGGTGTAGCCCTGATAGTCCTGGAACCCGTACCTGCGGGCGAAGGAATTGAACTCTTCCAGCCGGCTGGTCAGGTCCGCCGGGTTCTGCAGCCCGCCGCCTTGCTTGAAGATGAGTTCGAACGGGTTGTGCTCTTCCTTCATGGAGGTGAGGAATTTCTGCATCTTTTCGTCGCTGAGATAAGGCTTGGTGTAGTCGTTCGCGACATCGTTCGCACGGGGCGCGGCCGAGGGCGAAAACATGCCGGAAGAGGGACCATGCTGGCCGCTCTGGCACGAAGTGGCGGCCACCAGCGCGGCCGACAACAGGGACATGCGGAAAACCATCCGTCGCTTACCCATGCGCAATCTCCTTTTCGCTGCGTCTGCTTTCTCCCAAGTCAGCCCGCCGACCGGTTGCTCACGCCGGCGCAGAACTCACTGCGGCTTAAACATGCCACCCAGACCTAATTCGATTTTTTTGTAGTCCGGCGGAATCTCAAACAATGACGGATCCTGCGAACCCAGTTTTACGTTCTGGTATTCCTTGGACCAACTCCCCTTTTCGTCGGCCTGCTTGACCGGGAAACCGTTCAACTCCTTCGCGTCCCACTCCAGGCTGGTGTAGACGCGGCCCTCGTAGGTGGTCTGAACCCGATACTTGTCGCAGTGGTACGGTCCGACGTCTTCGCTGCCCAGCGCCTGACGCTCGACCTTGACCCCCTCTATGCTGCTGACCATTTCCGCGGAGCCTTGGCCCAGACTTCCCATATCCATGTAGGACTTCTGCTCGGGCATCAGAACGTAGATCGCTTTGCGGTCCAGGCGCATGATGCTGATGCTGTGCCTTCCTTTCTCTTCCTTCTCGATGCGGATGGCTTTCTCGCTGGAATACACCTTTTCGTTGGTGACTTTCTTGCCGGTGGTGTGCACCACGTCGGCTGAAAAATCGCGTGGTGGTGACTGAGCGCCGGCGCCGATGCAGCTGAGCATCAGCACGCTGATGACGGCGGCTCGGTGAAGGTGAAATGATTTCTCCGACAGTAGTTGCTGTTTGGCGTTGTTCACGTGCCTCCTTTTCTTCTGGACAGAGTCAGTTCTTTTCTGTTGCCCGATTGCCACTAAGTAGCTTCGTTCGTGCGTACGGCACACTGAATAACTCCTGCATGAGACAAAAGACGACTACCGTGGCACATTGAACGAATATTTTCATAAACACCTTGCGGTAACCCCATCTCCCCAACGGCATCGCTAAGCTTGCTTCTCCGCTATGTCACCGAGCACCGGCAGTTTGAAGCGCTCATTGCTGTAGGCCTTGTACATCAGGAAAAATGTCACCCCGAGAAGCGCCAGCGACACCAGCGACGAAAGCGTTGCGACCAGATGCCACATCGTCCACGGCATCAGCGACAGCAGAATGCCTATTGCGAAGTGCAGAACAATCCAGGCAAGGCTGAAAAAGATTGACTGGAAGGCATGAAAGCGCACGAACCGATCTTGGCGGTAGGGCTCTAAGACGAGGAATAATATCCCGGTAATAAAGCCCGCAAGGTAACACAGAGCGCCCGCCACATTCGGCTGCAATCCGGCAGAGACGAGCGCCGTTCCCCCTGGACCGGGCGCGGCAAGACTGATTGGCTTGCCACAACTCGCGCAAAACGCCGCACCGGCGACTGCTTCCACTCCACAGTTTTCGCATCGCATGGCTTCCAACCCCTTCGAAACGGTGGCGATGCTATGTCGGAAACGCGCGGCAAGGCAAATGAGTTCTTTGTGAAAGCGATATGAAAATGTATGTCGCTGATTCCTGAAGACTTGGATATGCAGATGAGGGCCGTGCTTCCCCTCACTTGAGGGGGCAAAGCCGATGTATAATCCGCCGGACGAGTCCCCAGAATGGGATCTCCGCCACTTTCCGGCAAGGTCCTACGCTTCGGCGTTTTCGAATTGGACCCCGAAACACAACAGCTTCGCAAAGCTGGAGTACTTCTCCGCCTCCAACCCCAACCTCTCAAAGTGCTGCTGGTTCTGATTTCCCGAGCAGGACAGATTGTGAGCCGGGAGGAGTTGCGTCATGAACTCTGGGGAGGCGAGACCTTCGTTGATTTTGAGCAAGGTCTGAACTACTGCATCCGGCACATCCGGGCGACGCTGGGGGATGAGGCGCAGACGCCGCGGTATGTAGAGACCATCCCTCGCCGCGGCTACCGCTTCATCGCTCCAGTAGAGGGTCTGGCGCAAGAATCGCCAGCCGATTGGCAGCCGGAAGCAGTGGTTGAGAAGAGCGTCTTTTTTCGGCGCACCTGGCTGGCGCTGGGGGCCAGTGTTCTGTTGGCGACGCTGGCTTCCGCGGTCTACGTGCTGCGCCTGCGCTCCGCGCCACACCTTACGGAGAAAGACACGGTTGTGGTCGCCGACTTTGTCAACAAAACCGGCGACCCGCTCTTCGATGACATCCTGAAACAGGCCACGGCCATCCATCTCGAACAATCGCCATTCCTGAATATTCTCTCGGACGAGCGAGTGGCCGCCACCTTCAAACTGATGAATCGCCCATCCGAACGGCTGACGCTTAATGTCGCTCGGGAAGTGTGCCTGCGCAGCAACAGCAAGGCGATGCTGGCGGGTTCGATTGCCCTGGTTGGAACGCACTATCTGCTGGGCCTGCGAGCCGTCGACTGCCAGACCGGAGACACGCTGGCCAGCGCGGAAGCCGAGGCCGAGAATCGGGATAAGGTTCTGAATGCGCTTCAGGCCGCCGGCAACCAGATGCGCCAGAAGCTGGGAGAATCGCTGTCCTCGGTGAACCGATTCAACAAGCCCCTCACCGAAGCAACCACCTCGTCCCTGGAGGCGTTGAAGGCTTACACCCGGGCGGCGCCCAGCGACCGGCCCGAGGCTCTCGCCGATCTCAAGCGGGCCGTGGAGCTGGACCCGGATTTTGCCGTGGCCTACGCCTCCATGGGAGTGCGGTACGCGAATTTCAACGAGCTTGCCTTGGCCAGCCAGAGTTTCAAGAAGGCCTACCAGCTCCGGGACCGCGTCAGTGAGCGTGAGCGGTTCTACATCGAAGCCTCCTACTACACGATTGTGACCGGCCAGCTGGAGCAGGCGAATCAGACTTACCTCCTATGGACGAGGGAGTACCCCAAGGAGGCCGGATCCTATGTGAACCTGAGCTTCAACTACATGGCGATGGGGTACTACGAGAAGGCCCTCGAAATGGCGCAGGAGTCTCTTCGTGCCTCTCCCGATTTCTCAGTTGGCGTGGGCAACTTGGCGGCTGATTACGTGGCGCTCGGCCGTCTGGAGGAGGCAAAGGCGGTGTTCGATCGGGCCGTCACGCGCGGCCAGGACGGCGTGGATGCGCACGTGTCCCGCTACTACGTCGCGTTCCTCGAGCAGGACAACGCGAGAATGCAGGAGCAAGCCGCCTGGGCCATGGACAAGGCGGGCTTGGAAGACCAGTTGTTATCCATCGAGTCGGATACGGCGGCGTATTACGGCCATCTCGCCCAAGCCCACGATCTCTCCGGCCGGGCGCTCAATTCAGCCCGGCGCAACGGAGCTCCTGAGACCGCGGCGTTCTGGGAAGCGAACGACGCGTTGCACTCGGCCGAGTTTGGCGAAGCGGCCAGCGCGCGGCACCTGGCCCTCGATGCTTTAGCACTGGACCGTGGACCCAGCGTGCGGCTGGCCGCTACGCTGGCTCTGGCCCGCGCCGGCGACGCGGAACGTGCCCAGAGCCTGGCCGACGCACTGGAAAAAGAGTTCCCAGTCAACACCCTTATCCAGGCTTATTGGCTGCCCACCATTCGTGCCGCCGTGGAACTCGACCAGGGCAATCCGTCGCGAGCCATCGAACTGCTGCGCGTAACTTCACCTTATGATTTGGCACAAACGATGCAGTTTCCGTTGGGGACCATGTACCCCGTCTACTTGAGAGGTCTGGCAAACCTGAAAGGGGGACAGGCGCAAGAGGCGTCCCGGGAGTTTCAGAAGATTCTCGATCACGGCTCTGTGGTAGCTAATTTTCCTCTGGCGTCGCTGGCCCATCTGCAACTGGCACGCGCCCAAGCCATGAGTCATGACAACCCCGCCGCCCGGAAAGCCTATCAGGATTTTCTTACCCTGTGGAAAGATGCCGACGCCGACATCCCCATCCTGAAAGAGGCTAAAGCCGAGTACAGGAAGCTGCAATAATCTTGACGTTCGAAAACTGTGCTCACGAATGATTGGAAAACTGTACCCGGCACGCTCGGCGACCGCATAACTGCCTCGCGACGACCGAGCGGGCTCCGCTTTCGGTCCGCTCTCCCGTGGCCACAGGCCACGAGATGTGTTCGAGCGCCTTTAGCGGGATCCGAAACCGTAACGTACCATCACGCATCCTGCTTTTCGCATTTTTCGGTCCCGGTGTATTTCTTGACTACAACGCTTTGTTTCCAGTCCTCGATTTGTTGGCGCGCGTCTTTCACGAGTTTTGCGAAACGGCGCGCCAGTTCTCGAATGCGTTCCGATTGACGTTTTGCAATCGCCTCGGTGGGAATCAGTTCCGTACCGACGCCGATGGCAGTAGCCCCCGACAAAATGAAGCCGGCGGCTGTCTGCTGATTGACGCCTCCTGCTGCAACCAAACGGATCTGCGGCAAGGATGCATTGAGCGCTCTGATGTATTTGTCTCCGCCGACTTGCGCGCAGGGGAAAACTTTGACGAAGTCAGCGCCGGCACTCCATGCTGTGACTACTTCCGTTGGAGTCAAGGCACCGGGCATGACCGCGATGTTCTCCTTCGCGGCGAATTCCACAATCGTCGGATTAAACGAGGGGGCCGTTAAGAAGCCCGCTCCCGCGTCGAGGCACCGGCGGGCGGTCTCCGTATCAAGGACCGTACCCGCGCCAACGACGATCTTTGCATTGGACCGGACCAAATGGGAAATCAACTCCACCGCGCCCGGAACGATCATCGTAATTTCGACGATTGGTATTCCGGCACGGGTGACGGCTTCGGCCGCGAAGTGTGCATCGTCACCGGAAGATACTTTAATTGCTGGTATGATTGCGATTTCCTTGATTAGGGCACAGACTTCGTTCTTGTTCATTTTCCTAAACTCCTTCCTTTGGCCACACGGTACGGCTTCAATCGCGCCCCCCGCGGAGTCTCTATACAGCCTCATTGGCATCCACGGTCGGCAACTGATCGCCACTGCGCGCGAACCAAGCGTAGAGAGTGGGCAATAGAAAGATGCTCATGAGTAGATCAGAGATCAGACCGCCCACAATCACGATGGCGAAAGGACGCTGCGAATCCGATCCGATGCCGTGCGAAAGCGCGGCTGGCAAAAGACCCAGAGTCGCGACCAGCATGGTCATCATGATCGGCCGCAGTCTGAGAACCGCACCTTCAGCGGCGGCTTCCTCAATATCGTACCCGCGAGCTCGAAGTTGATTGATGTATTCCAGCATGATAACGCCGGTCTGTACGGACACTCCAAAGAGGGCCAAGAAGCCAACCCCTGAGGAAACACTAAAATTCGTGTGGGTAAGTAATAGAGCTAGTAGTCCGCCGATGCGGGCCATGGCGACATTGGTGAGAATCAGAAGAGCCCATTTCACGGACTTAAACATGGTATAGAGGATGATGTAGATGAGAAGGACCGTGAGCGGCAGAACAATGAGCAGCCGCCGCTCTGCGCGCTTCTCGCTTTCGTATTCGCCCGCCCAGTCAAGGCTGTAGCCGACGGGCAACTTGAC
>Ga0187782_10003104_pt1 | contig 12350 bp, 5 predicted proteins | sample 0715_SJ02_MP15_2_FD_132454 | JGI IMG/M metagenome (GOLD analysis project Ga0187782, IMG submission 132454) | Tropical peat soil microbial communities from peatlands in Department of Meta, Colombia - 0715_SJ02_MP15_20_MG | ecosystem: Environmental > Terrestrial > Soil > Wetlands > Peat | place...
CTGCCAGAGATTCAAGGCCGGCACGGGGCCCAGATCGGCATCGGAGCGAAAGGTGTCGCGCACATAACGCATTCCGTAGGTCACGGTTAGATTTGGCAGGGCCTGCCACGCGTCCCCCACGTAGCCGGTGATGCGATAGTCCGGGCCCGTTCCACCGGCCGGCAAGCCGAACCTCGAGATCTCCGTGTCGAAACCAACGCCATTGCCGAGAACCACGCTCTCGGCGGAATAATTGATGGGATTCGCGGCCCCGCCGGGTAATGCCAGGCAGGTGGAACCACAATCGGTTTGGTTCGCCCCCACCGCCGGCGCCAGCTTCGCAAAACTGGCGTATCCTCCGCCCCAAATGTAATTCACGCCCAGTCCGTAACGCAGGATGTGTTGGTTCCTGGCCAGGCTGCCATCGTAGGTGATCTGCTTATTGGACTGGTAGGTTTGCTGTGGCGCGAGATAGCTCGGACCTGAACAAAAGACATCGACCCCTGGCGTCAGGCATAGTGGATCACTACCAATGGCCAGCTCGATTCCGGGCAGCGGGTCCAAAATATCCCTTCCGAAAGTGGCGTCCGCGACGCCGGCGTGAAATCGCGTGTAGCCGAAGCGGACGCTGTGCGTATATTTGCCGGTATAGAAATCCAGGCCCAAGGCGAAGGATGGCGTGTTGCTGTCGCTCGCAAACGGCTGGAAGACGTTGGGCAGCGCGGCCATGACATCCCGGTTCTGGTCATAGGAGAGACGGGAAAACAGCTTGTAAGTATCGTTGATCTGCCAGTCGACCCGGGCCACGACTTGCGTTTCTCGGAATGGTGAACTGTAATCGCCGGTGAGAGCCGCGAAAGGCCCTCCCGGCAAAACGGGAGCGTCGAGGTCCTGTTTGCTGCGCTCCCCACCGACAAAGAAGAAGACCTTGTCTGGGAGGATCGCTCCTCCTAGATTTCCCCCAAATTGGTTTCTCTGGAAATAATTGTTGGAACCCCCAGGCAGGTCGGCATCGAACACTTGGTCTCGAATGGCGTAATATCCCTCCCCGTGGTAGGCGTCGCTGCCGGATTTGGTGGTGACGTTGACCAAACCGGAGGAAGTTAATGCCGTCGACAACTCGGGCGAGGATTGCTGAATCTGGAATTCCTGAATCGAGCCTTGCGGGACGTTCTCGACCGTGGCACCCACTTTTTCGTCGCCGATATCGATGCCGTCCAGCTCGAGCAGCGTCGTTCGCGCGTAGCGGCTTTCGAGCGAAGCGGCCGAGAAGCCATTCTTTGTGGGGCCGAGGTTCTGGCCGTCCTGGAGCTGTACGCCCGGCTCAAGTTGTGCCAGGTCGAGGAAATTCCGCCCGCTGATGACGACGTTCTCCAGTTGGCGCTGGCTGAACACACCTTGCACCGTGCCTTGCTCGGTGTTTACCTCGAGGGGAAGGACTTCGACCACCTGCTTCGCGTCCCCTACCTGCAGTTTCATATTTCCCGCTGCCGTCACCCCGGCTTCGATGGTCAATGCCAGCTCGGAGGTCTTGAAGCCCTGGGCCTCGACCCGTACCTTGTAGGTACCCGGCATTAGGGCTCCCGAGGCGTAGATCCCCGCCGGCGTCGTGGCGACGTTAATCATGCCGCCGGTGGTTCGGTTGGTAATGCTTACTTTGGCTCCCGGCACGGCTGCGCCGCTCAGATCGGTGACTGTGCCCTGAATGCTGCCGGTGGAAAAGGTCGTCTGAGCGAGCACCGAAAGACTGGAAAAGGCAAGAATGGCGATTGCCATAAAGCGCAAGACCTTGGGACCACGCAGATTTACCGCCATCGCATTTTCTCTCCCGAAGCCGAGGGATGTTTTGGGACTATCAGAATTAATGGATGCGTCCAGGGCCGTAAGCCGAGGCCATTGTTCGCGCCAAGACCGGAAAAATCATCGCGACTTAACGATTGAGAATCTCATTAAGGCTACAATACAACTTAACATCTGGGTAGGATGTCTCGCATGAAAGTTTTGGCCCTCCCGCTACTGGTGCCGCCGGGATTCTCGCAAACAGGCGGAAAGCCAACCCCGCGCGGTGTTCGATACCCCAGCCGGCGCACAATCGCAGCAACTGGGCACCAGGGGTCGAAAATCGGCTCCTCCTATCGCACTTCCTAAGTTTGACCCGCGGTAGCCAAGCATCCGACGCGTACGGATTATTCGCGCCGTGTGGGCTCGCTTGAACTTTTGGGCATACGGCCCCGTTCCTCATGGCGAACCAGAGGTACGGGATCGGACGTGGTCAGATCGGAGCGGCGAGCTTCACTTCGATGACTGGTCGCAGCTCGCCGATATTGGTGCAGCTTCCCGTGTGCCACATGGTTTGGGCAGTTGGGACTTGGTCATTTGGGGTCCGGCTTCCGAATTGATGGAAAACAGCATGTAATGATCGAAGCTATGACGTCGATAATAGAGATGGCGATTGAACTCGAGATAAAGGTCCACACTTTTGGGCAGCCATAGGTCAACGTTCTGCTTGTGGAAATGAACCTCGCCGTATTCGACGATCTGATGTTCGACCGAGAGTTCTGGGACTGGACTCAATAGCTCGGACTCAATGCGCACAACCTGAAACTTATCTGCCGTAATCCAGGCGCGCCCCTTCAGCTTTACCGGGTAGGCCTCGGCACCGAACACGTAGTCTTGAATGCGGCTGGGCTTGTCGTCGCGCTGCCGGAAATGTATCAGCCACGCGGCTCGACCCTGCCACTCGCCTAAGCCTTCACAGGTCATTTGAAAATTGTCCCGCATCTCGGGGTGAAAGATCAGCGCCAAAGTTACAAAGCCGCTGGTAACGATATGATCGGGGAGGTCGTAGAGTCCGTAACGCTCGTTGCGATACTCGTCGACCGCCAAGAAGCCCGGTCGAACCTCCGAGATCGACGCTACGTAGTCGAACTTGCGCGTTTCCTTGCTGATCGGATTACCGAATTGGTCCAGTTGTTCGTGCAGCAAATCCTCGGTGGCAGAGAAGCGAGCCACGTCGCTGACCAGTTCCTTCACCCGCTCACCCGAGTTTTCCATGATACGTTCGTAGGGGCAGGCCACACCGGCCGCAACCAGAGGCCTCACGTCATCAATTCCCGGCGGCCCCCAGGTACTGGCGGGCAGGGAAGGTCGCGAGGCGGTAAGCACGAGGTCGGTGGCGGACTGCTTGTCGTTGAATGCGGTTCGGCCGGAATCGCGATCTTCGATCTCGCTAATCAAGGCTCGCACCGCCGGTGCCGTCGGGGTGCCCGGGTTGGCGGCGAGGAAATTCTTTAGCGCCTGAATCCCTTCCTGATCTCGCCCGACATTTGCCAGTGCCTGTCCCAGCACCAGCTGGGCCACACTGGCCGCGCCCTTGCCCTCATCGATCGCGCGCTGCGCCTGTTCCCGCGCCTTTTCATATTGTTTCTGCCTCAGGTAAACATCTGCCAGGAGATTGTGCGCTTCCCAGTAGTCCGGACCGCTGGTGGCCACGGCTCGCTCAAGTGCCTGTTGGGCATCCTCATAGTCTTCGCGTTGCAGTTCGACCCGGCCGAGCAAAGTCAGCGTCTGTACCCGGCGGGGGTCCAAGGTAGCGGCCTGCCGCAGGTAAGCTTCCGCCTTTTCAAAATCCCCGCGCTGGACAAACAGGTACCCAAGCAGAAAATTTACCTGGGCGCTCGATGGAGCGACCTTGTAAAGCTTATTGAGGCGCTGCTCGGCTTCCTTTAGATTTCCGGATTTCAGGGCATAAATCGCGCGTTTCGCTTCCCTCCGGGCGCTACCGACCAGAACATCGTCGGAGGCGTTCAGTTCGACGGCCGTTGGGTCCCTTTCGAGGACTACGTCTTGTCGAAGGGTTTCGATGGTGCCGATGACATGCAACTTCGCATGTGCAGTCAGGTATCCGACGGCGCTGACTTCAATATCGTAATCCCCAAAATCGAGATCGTAGAAAGTGGCCTCCGACTCTTTGGTGGTAGTTTGCCAAACCGTGGTGTCGCTTTTCTGATCGTGAAGTTTTATCACCGACTGACGGTCCAGACGGGCCTTGGTGTCGTCCAGAACGGTCAGCAGTACAATTCGGCGATCCCCGCTGCGAATCTGTACGTCGCCCATCCGGTTGGATAAATTACCTTGGCCTAGATTAGCCGGAGACCCCTGGCCTCGAGCGGTGCTACTCGAACCGAAGAGCAGGCAACCCAGGAGCAGGATCGCCCCGAATGAGGAGCTGGAGGGATATCGCTTCTTTCCGAGGCAGTGGGGTTGGTTAATCACGATCCGCTCCGCCAGAGTCGCTATGTTGATCCCGAACAGTAACCCTCGGCACGAAGTCGGGGAGATTCTTCTTGCCTTCTACAAGCACCATCGTATCCCATCTCGGCGCTCGAAGCTCCGAAATGATTTCGGGTAATAGTTCCCCTATGGCGCCCCCAGCGCCAGCGAGCTAGCAGGAATGTTGGGAAGCCCTATAAACTTTTCAAAACCACGAAGATACCCAGTTTCCCAAGGCCAGTTGGCTCAAGGGCGCGGGCACCATCTTTGATCGGCCGCAGAAAAGCGCCAGGGTAGCAACCCGTCGGGAAGAGTCAGCCAGAGGCGCGCTGCGACCGGACGGCGAAGCGGACCAGGGCTAACAGGCGGGGAAGCCTTTCGGCTTCCCGGACCAAGTCCAGCGGCGGTTAGAAGTAGAACTTCGCACCCAGTTGCAGCACTCGGCCATCGCCGTTGGTCGTGAGTTGTTGCACAGAGAAGATGCGACCAAAGCTGGCAGTGTCGATCGGCGAAGCATCCTCCGACGTGAAACCCGGAGTAGCCGGGTTGGCAAAGTTTGCGTGATTGAAGGTGTTGAAGGTTTCAAGACGAAGCTGGAAGTACTTGGATTCGTCGATGTGAATGTTCTTCTCCAAAGCCAAGTCCATGAAGTTGATGCCAGGACCATAGAGCGGGTTGCGGTTCGCATCACCGATTCCAGTGCCGGGTGCAGGAATGGTGAATGCCGACGGGTTAAACCAATAGTTCGGCGACCCGCTGATCGAGTAATTTCTGGGATTGCCGATCTTGATCGGAGTCGAAGTGCGGTTGGCACGATCCGGACATGCGTAAAAGGAGACGCTAAGGTCGCAGTCCAAAGAAGTGCCCAGCAGATTAAAGACAGGGATCGGGAAGCCGTGTTGCAGCGTGTAGGCGCCAACCAGGTTCCAGTCATCGGTCAGCCGCTGCCAGCGGTGCGTCAGCTTATAGAAGGGCAGCGTGTAGGTGTAGCTAACCACGAAACGCTGGGGAGCATCGTTGGCCGACGGACCATACATCGAGCGAACATTGAATGGGTTAATTCCGGGGAAGTTGAAGGCGCCGTTTTCTAAGTTCGAAGTGTAGTCAAAGTATCGAGAATAAGTGTACGCTGCCAGCACTTGCAACCCGTTGGTGAAGCGTCGATTCAACTCCACCTGAACGGAGTTGTAGTTGGAGTTGAACTCGGTGGTTTGGAAGCCCGTCTGGCCATACACCGCCAAATTCAAGGGAGGTCCGCCCGGAGTCCCGGCGGCCGGGCAGAGCGAGGTGGCGAGAACAAAACCGTTCGCACAGGTAGGCGCAGGAGGTGTGGTCCCAGGCGCGATGTAGGCTGCCGCGGCCGGGTTCACTCCCGGGGGCACGCCCGCCGAATTCAAGACGTATGCCCCTTCCGTATGACGGGCAACATTACCGACATAACCCACCGAGACGATGGTCGATTTTGAGAGCTGGTGCTCGACGGTGAGATTGTAGTTGGTAGCTCTGGGAGAGGTGAATCGCGGGTCGGAAACGTTGGTGTCAAACCCAATGGGTTCATATGGTGCGGGATTGAATCTGGCCCCCGGAGCTGGAGGAGTAAAGGGGAACGCTTGCGGCACGGAACATGTGCCGGTTGCACCGACAAAAGGGGTGATGAAAGCAGGGGAACCGCACGCCACCGTAGCGCCGGTCGGCTCAATGGAAAAGGGAGGATTGCCAAGCGTCTGCAGTGACAACTCTTCCTCGCTGCGGTTGTAATACAGTCCGATCCCCCCGCGGACGGACCATGTCGCAGAGGTACCGGGGCTGTAAGCAAATCCTACGCGCGGGGCGAAATCTCCGTAGTGGATCGACATGCCCCCGTATTTGTTGATTCCCGCGTCTCCTGGGTAGACGAAGCCGGTGGGCATCGTCGGAAACACGGTCGATTGCTGGCCCATCCGGAAAGCCGCCATGACCTCACCGTCGTAGGCTATGTTGCGCCAGGGCGTAAGGATTTCCCATCCGGTACCCAAGGTCAGGGTCAAGCTGTGCTTTACCTGCCATTGATCCTGAGCATAGGAATAGTATTCCTCGCCGCGTCCTCTCACCGTTGACCCGCTGCCTTGTGCGTAAGAGTCCGGAAACCCTAGAAGGAAATCTGCTGGCGTAACTCCGGTTGAGTATGGGCCCGCGCCATCGTAGGAGAAGTTTCCCCCGAGATTGGGGTAAAACGGGTTATTGATCTGCAGGCGCTCCATGTTAAAACCCGCTTTGAACGTGTGGTGACCCCAAACTTTGCTGAAGTTGTCCGTCGCTTGGTACGTGTTCTGTACGCGAGGTTGAGGACCGTTTTCGCTGAAGCCGAGGACGAAGAATCCACTCACCGTCATCACCGGCAAAGACGCCAAGTTGGGCACCTGCGGGAGGATCCCAGTGAACCCGTAGGTCGTTGGATTAATCGGATTGACGGGATTCACAGTGTTGAAGTTAAAACGTAAATAGGCGAAGCGCGCCTCATTCAATGCAGTCGAGGATAGCGTGTGATTCCAGGCCAGCGTGTACTCCTGAGTATGCGCTTGTTGGTCGGCCGCAAACCCCGGAAGCGTTGCCCCGGTGAAGGGCAGGGTTGAGGTTTCGGGATTGGTCTCGTACAAGCCGTAAAACCAGAGGGCATCACTGTCCTTCACCTTCTCGTCCACACGGTAGACATACTGATTATTCGACGCGGCTGTAACCGGATTAAAGTAGTAGGCGTTTCCCGCAGCATTCGGCAGCGGAACGAATTGATTCAACAGCTTCACCGCCAGGGGGTTCAGGTCTGCCGTCGGAATGACCCCGTTCGAGAAAATCGTGTTATAGGGAGTCCCTGCCGGATAGGTCGTTCCATTCGACCCGACGAGCGGAACCGGAGAAACGTAAGTTGCACCCGTAGCGGGATTGGTCAGGGGAAAGGCGCCTCCGGTGAGGGCAGAGAAATCTCCACTGCGCTCGGCCGTGGTAAGAACCGTGGGCACACTGAATTGTTGTGGTTGAGTCGCCCGCAAGCCTTGATAGGAAAAGAAGAAGAAGGCGTGGTTTTTTATGATCGGACCGCCCAAGGTACCCCCGAATTGGTTCTGGTGAAAGGGAGAGGCTTTCAGCTCGAACCAACTCTTGGCATCCATAAACGTATCCCGGTAAAACTCAAATGCATCGCCGTGGAATTGATTGGTGCCGTTCTTAATCACGGCGTTGATGATCGATCCGGAATTCCGCCCATATTCGGGATTGAGGGTGTTGGTTACCATGCGGAATTCCCCGATCGCGTCCGGACTCGGTATCACCAGGGCAACGTTCAGGGAGGAATCGTTCGAATCTGTCCCATTGATCAAGAACGAGTTCTGCTGGGTCTGATTGCCGTTTCCCGAATATCCTCCGTTCATGCCACCAAAACGGTCCGAAGTTCCAACAATGCCGGGCTCCAGTTGCTGCAGCTGCGTCCAGTTTCGGCCGTTTAGGGGGAAGTCCTCAATCTGATTGCCGGTGATCGTGGTACCAAGCTGCATGCTCGTGGTTTCCACCTGAACGGAATTGGCCTCGACCACCAGCGACTGGCTCACCGTACCGACTTCCATCTTCACGTTCAGTGAGTAAACTTGGTTCAAGTCGAGTTTGATGCCACTGGTTTCGAAAGTCTTGAAGCCGGTCATCTCCACCCGAACGGTATAACCACCGACCGGGAGCTGGAGAAAAGCATAAGCACCGTCGTTGTTCGAGGTAACGGTGTAAGTGATTCCCGTGGCCACGTTGGTGGCGCTGACCTTGACACCAGGCATCACGGCCCCAGCCGGGTCCGTTATCGAACCTCGAATGCTGGCGTAGAGATTGTCAGAACTGGCCGGAATGCTCCACCCGATCGCGAACAGCAGCGCACACACAAGGGAAAGAGCTACCAGGGTATTTGTGTTCTGCTTCATGAAATCCCCCTAGAATAATTTCCGTAAAAATCTCTGCCTAACTGCCGACTGGCACTACCGGACTAACAAAAATTGAGGTATCGCCAAAGTTGAGACACAACTTAAAGACAACACGCCCTTTTGACACCAGCAATTCACAGGCCAGTAAGACTCTACCCTGGTTTGCTATGTAACTCATTAAAAGAGAGCCGCCAAAGTCTCTTTCGTGGTTAGCGAGAATTCCAGATTTTGTAGCCGATTCTCGAAAAATGGATGGCTTGGAAACAGTTGTTATTGTCTTGTTAAAACCTTGTTTGCGCCCCACGGCACCCACCATCGGCAGCTTCGGGACTGTCGCGGGGCTTCGATTCAGCCACAAACAGGCAGGCGGTTAGAATTTGGATTTTGTGGTGTAGTAGCCCGTGCGGTTGTGAGCGGAATAAGTGGAATCAGACGACACACCTTTGAGTTTTACCTGGATGCGACGGAAATCAGATTCCGACAGTCGTTGGGACGGGTAATAGGCGAGCAAGTACTGCGTGCGTAACTCGTCGCTGATTTTGTGAAAAGCGTCGTCGAGTTGCGGCACGGTGGTGGCATAGAAGTATTTCCCGCCGGTATCCTCGGAGAGTTGGATGAGAGCGTGTTCCCCCCCGATGTCACGGCCGGCGCTGGCCTCAATGGGCACGACGATGATGCTGTACACGATGGCTTCGGCCTCCTGGGCCGCGCGCAACGCCTCTTTGTAATCCACCCGGCTCACCGTGTCGCCACCGTCGGTGATCACCACCATAACCTTTCTTCCTTCGCGCGATTCGAGCGATTGCGCACCCAGGTAGACGGCATCGTAGAGTGCCGTGGCCGCTCCCAGCCGGGGACGATCAATGGCACGATCGATTTGCTTGAGGTCGGAGGTAAATCGCACCAGTTCGCTCACCACCTCGCTGAACTCGCAGACCGACATGGCATCGACCGGGCGCAGGATGGCGTGCGCGAAACGACGGGCGGAATTCAATTCCAGCGAGAGATCCTTGCGCGTGCTCAGGCTGGTATCGACATCCATGACGATCGAGAGCGGAAGGGCGGATTCCTTGTCGAACACGGCAATCGTCTGCGGCTTGCCGTCTTCCTCCAGCTCGAAATTATCCTTCGTCAGCCCGGCGACGGGCGCACCGTGCTCGTCGGTCACGGTGACGAACACATTCACCAGTTTGACATTGACGGCAATGGTCGAGTTCGGTTCTTGCGCCGAACTGGCGGGATTTTTCGCGGGGGCGGAGCCGCCGGAGGCCCAAGGCGGCTTGGGAACTTGAGCGTTCGACAGCACCGCAGTCGCCGCCAGGATAAGAGCGAGATTTCTCATCAACGATGTGAAAATCCTTTTGCTGTTCTTCGCGGACGTCTTGCCTATGCCGGTGGATTCGGCGGTTGGTGAAACGGTGCCATGAACCGTCAAAGAAAGCCCCACCGCTAGACTGCACAGGAAAACCTGCTCAGTTAGATGCGGGCTTTTCAGGACGGCTGCCTTCGCCCTGGCCGAGCTCGGTAGGAAACGGCTCACCATCCGCCCATATTGCGCCGTCGGCAAAGTGCTCCTTCTTCCAGATGGGCACGGTTTGCTTCAGCGTGTCAATCAGCCAGCGGCCGGCATCAAAGGCGGCCGACCGGTGCGGCGAGGCAACCATGATCACCACACTGGCTTCGCCAACCGCGATTCGGCCAATGCGATGCACGATGAGAGCCGCCCGTACGGGAAACCGTGCCAACGCCTGTTCGACCAGGCCATTCATCTGCTTGAGAGCCATTTCTTCGTAGGCTTCATAGTCGAGAAACAGGGTGCGGCGGCCGCGGCTGTTGTCCCGCACTACCCCTTCGAAGGTGACCACGGCGCCATCTTCGGGGCGTTTTATTTGTTCGAAAAGCACCGAGGTGTCGATTTTCTCCCGGGTGATTCTGACCGAATTCACCCCTCCGACGGTCCGATCGAGGGCGGTATCTTGAGACCCGCCGCTCACCGGCGGGAGCAGTGCCACCTCATCGTGCGGCTCGAGTCTCGATTCCGGTGCGGCGTATTGCTGGTTGATCGACATCGCGATCGAGTAGCTCAGGGTTTTTAGTCCGGGAACGCGCGCCTCGTAATGACGCAACACATCGCGCAAGGTGGCGCGCTCAGGCAAGCTGAGCGAATCTTCTGCCCGACCCACGAGATCCTTCAGGACGCCGAAGAAGAGTACGCGAACCTGCATCGCGCTCTCCAGTGTACCGAAAATGGCGCACAACATCTGGGGTCGGGCGGAGAAAGCCATCAAAAAAATGCCGGCTCTCGCCCTGTCGGAGAACCGGCATTTGACTTGCTCCCCGGCGAGCCGAGCTACTTATGGGACCGATCCTCGTGGGGAGCCGGTTGCGAAGCCCGAGGTTGAGGTTTTGGCTGGGCCGGTTGCGGCGCCGGACGCTGCTGCTGCCAGGTCTGGAATTTCTGCTCTTCGCTTTGCTGGCGTTGCGCGTTGTCCTGCACGGGCGGCGCCGGACGCACATAGGGGTGCCCACTGGCGCTGGCCGGAGGACGGGGTACAGCATGGGCAGATGCCGCCGGCGGTTTTGACTCGTCCGGCCGAGCGTCGGCCGCCGGCTGCTGCGGACGAGGCTGGCTCTCGGGTAGGCCGACCGGTTGCGGTTTGCCCGGGGTTTCCGTGCGCACATTCGCAGCCTGGTGCTGCTCAATCGACGGACGCGGAGGCGTAGGACTTCGGGTGGCTACGACTTGTCGATTTTCGACCGCCGCCGGCGGCTTGGCAGCGCCCGGGCGACCTGCGCCGAGCACACTCTGCTTCACCGGCTGCACGGGCACGTCGTGGACCACAGGAGCCGCGGCCAGTTGCCGGGCGTCGACTTTGACCAGGTTACTGTTCACCGGACGCGCATTGGCAAAGGTTTGTCGCGAAACTGCCGTGACCGCGTTCGGCAGGCTCTGGTTGACGTAGGTCACCCGGTTCACGGTGGTCGTGTTGCGGTTGATGATGGTCGTGTTGTACACGTTCGTCACTTGGGTCACGGTAACGCGCGTGTTGGTGACGTTCACATTGGTAACGTAGGCGGGGCTGGTTTGATACCAAGGCACGAACACCTCGCGGGGCGCCAAGGGAAACCAAGCAACCGACGGTCCACCTACGCCCACGGCGAACCCCGGACCGCCGACGAAGGCTACGAAGGCCGGGGCGTATACCGGCCGCACGGCAACTGGGCCAGGCGCCCAGCACCACGCACCCCCGATCAAGGCCCAGCGCCCATAATGAAACGGCGCAAAGCCCCAGGGCTCATCCTCGACCCAAGTCCAACCCCAGGGCGCAATCCAGACCCAATGGCCGAAGCGGTAGGGAGCCCATCCTACGGCAACGCCCACCGGCGTCCAAACCGGTCCATAATCCGCTGCATAATGCCATTGACCATACTGGTCTAGATCTTCGTAACCAGTCATTTCGGTCGAGATGTAATTGGACGATTCTGCGCGGTCCTCGAGTTGATCCCGACTGAAGGCGAACTGATCAAAATCATCGTTCGCCGGAACCTGTTGGATCTCGTGATCGAGCTCGTTTGTGCCGCTAAAGCTGGCGCGTTGTCCGGCGATGACAACATACGATGCTCCACCGCCGGTCACCTCGCCGCGACCGCTCCATACCGTTACGTCGGTCTCGTCGCCGGTGCTATTCACGTCCACGCGATACTCACCCGTGCGCTGCACCACGAAGGCGGAGTTCGGGGTATCGATTTCGAAGTGGTCGCCATCATCAAGGTGCTGCAGGCGGAAAATCATCGAACCTTGCGAGAGGCGAACTTGTGTTGTGGTGTCATCCACGTCCAGAAGCGTGATGCTCGTTTCCGAGTCAATGCGAAGCGACGTCGAGCCGATTTGCACTTCGGCACGCGAGTCCTTGTCCGCCCAGAGATTGTCGCCGGTCGTCAAGGGACGGTTGTTGACGGCATCGACCCAATCGCCTTCTCCCCCAGGCTGGAAGGAAACCGAACCTTCGGAATAACTCAACCGGGCCGCCCGTTTGAGTTATTCCTCGGGCTCGGTTTCCTTTCAGCCGGGGGGAGAAGGCGATTGGGTGGATGCGGTCAACAATCGTCCTTTGACGACCGGCGATAATCTCTGGGCGGACAAGGACTCGCGTGCCGAAG
>Ga0187782_10003105_pt1 | contig 12349 bp, 10 predicted proteins | sample 0715_SJ02_MP15_2_FD_132454 | JGI IMG/M metagenome (GOLD analysis project Ga0187782, IMG submission 132454) | Tropical peat soil microbial communities from peatlands in Department of Meta, Colombia - 0715_SJ02_MP15_20_MG | ecosystem: Environmental > Terrestrial > Soil > Wetlands > Peat | place...
ATAGCCGAGCCTGATGACGCGAGTCTCGCCGTGCGACGAACCGCGATCATGACCTGGCGTGTAGCGCTCAAGGCCGATCGTGCGGCAGCCGCGGCGGGCGAGCTGTTCGAGCGTCGAACTGCCCATCACTCCGAGGCCGATGACGGCGACATCGAATGACGACATGCTTTGCTAGCGCCGGTGCATCGGGTTATTCCACCTGCTGTCGATCTTCACCATCGCAATGCTACCGGTTGCCGTACTTAACGCTCGTGGCCATAAGGTCCATGCCCATCGCAATGCAATGCTGGGACTGTTCCTGGGTGCCCTGGTCATCGCGGGCTTGATCCGTGCCGTCCCTTACGTTCGGAAAAGAGCAGATGAGATGCGGCAGCAGGCGCCCGATGAGTCCCTGTCCGGCTTGCTCCGGCAATTGAAAGAAGCGCGCACGGAACGCGAGATGCGCGAGAAACGCGAGAAAGTGCGCGGCCGGAGAAGGTAGGGGACTGCCGATTGACGATTGATGATTGTTGATTGTCGATTGGAATACACCCTGTGGCGCTGACATTCTCTGGTGGGGACGAGCCACCGGTCGATCCTCGACCATCGGCAATCGTCCATCAACCAATCGCAGGGCGAGGATAGCCTTGAGGAAGAAAGTATTCGTCACCGGGTTGGCGCTTGTTGGGTTGGTCGGCTCGCTGGGAGCGCAACAGCCAACGGCGAATTCCCAGACGGCGCAGGCTCCCGCCGCCGCCGACAACATCAAGGTCCGAGTTGACTTGGTCAACGTCCTGCTGACGGTGACCAACAAACGGAACCACCTGGAGAAAGGCTTGGCGAAGGAGGACTTCCGCGTTTTTGAGGATAACAAGCCGCAGACCATCCGCTATTTCAGCCGCGAGACGGACCTCCCGCTGCGCATCGGCGTATTGGTGGACACCTCCGCCAGCATTCGTGACCGGCTGAGCTTCGAGCAAGGAGCCGCCATTGAATTCCTCGAGACGACGCTGCGTCCGGGCAAGGACCTGGCCTTTGTGGAAGCCTTCGACGTGCAACCGGAGGTTGCGCAGGACTACACTGACGACCTGGGAAAGCTCTCCGCGGCGATTCGGGGTCTGCGTGCAGGCGGCGTGACGACCCTCTACGATGCCATTTATCAATCCTGCCGGGAAAGGATGCTGGTCTTTCCGCCCCCGGAGCCTTACCTGCGCCGCGTCATAATCATCATCAGCGACGGCGAGGATAACCAGAGCGATCACACTCGCGAGGAGGCCTTGGCCATGGCGCAACACGCCGAGGTGACCCTCTACGCGGTCAGCACCAGCGAAGCGGGAGTGGCGGGATATGGGGACAAGGTCCTGCGGCGCCTGGCAGAGGGAACCGGAGGGCGCGCCTTCTTCCCTTTTAAGGCCGACCAAACCGCCGCAGACTTCCGGCAGATCGCCAGCGAACTCCGCAGTCAATACAGCCTGGCCTACGTCTCCACCAATCGGGCCCACGACGGAAGCTTTCGAAGCATCTTGATCGAGCCGCTCCAGAAAGGCTTGCAAGTGCGCGCCAAGCCAGGATACTTCGCGCCGTCGGAATAGAATCGAAATTCGAAACTCGAAATTCGTTCCAGTAATCCAGAGAACGGTAGCGGTTCGGTCTGCGGCAGCGCCAATGAAGCTCAGCCTGCCATTGGCAAAGTTAGGTCGGGCAAACTTCCCAAAGGGGCACAGTTTGGTGTATGGTGTTTTGTCCCCGGAAACGAGTTATGGAACCCCGGTTGCTTTTCGAAATTCTGGATTTGAGGTTTTAGATTAGAGAATCCGAAGAAATCTAAGGAGATCATTCGATATGCCACTTGTATCTATGCGTCAACTACTCGATGAAGCCGCGCGAGGAGGCTACGGGGTTGGCGCTTTCAACGTCAACAACATGGAGCAGATTCAGTCGATTATGGAGGCGGCTCGCGAAACCAAGTCGCCCGTGATCGTACAAGCCAGCCGTGGAGCACGCAGCTACTCCCAGGACCGTTTCCTTTATCACTTGATGCTGGCGGCTACTGAACTCTACCCCGAGATTCCCACCGTGTTGCACCTCGACCACGGCAACAGCGTGGAAACCTGCAAATCGGCCATTGCCATGGGGTTCACCAGCGTCATGATGGACGGCTCGCTGATGCCGGACGGCAAGACGCCCTCGAGCTTCGAATATAACGTGTCGGCAACGCGTGAAGTCGTGGAGATGGCGCACGCCAAAGGTATCACCGTAGAAGGCGAGATTGGCTGCCTAGGCGGTATCGAGGACGGGCATGGCGCCGGTCTGGATGGACTCAGCCATCTCACCGACCCCGAGCAGGCAGTCGAATTCGTTCGGCAGACGGGCGTGGACGCGCTGGCCATCGCCATCGGCACCAGTCACGGGGCTTACAAGTTTACCAAGAAACCCACCGGGGAAACGCTCAAGATGGACCGCCTCATCGAAATCCACAAGAGGCTGCCCAACACGCATCTTGTCATGCACGGGTCGTCCAGCGTCCCGAAGGAATTGCAGGACATCATCAACCAGTACGGCGGAAAGCTGAAGCCCACTTGGGGCGTGCCGATTGAAGAAATCCAGCTTGGCATCAAGAACGGCGTGCGCAAGATTAACGTGGACACTGACAACCGTCTCGCCATCACCGGGGCTATCCGCAAAGTCTTTTGGGAGAAGCCGGAGGAGTTCGATCCGCGCAGTTACCTGAAGCCCGCTCGTGAAGCGATGAAGAAGGTCGTGGCATCGCGGATGACACAATTCGGCCAGGCCGGACACGCCGGCGACTACGCTCCAGCTCCGCTTGAAGAGATGGCGAAGCGCTACCGGGGCAAAGGCAAGCCGCCTCAGACCGCTGCTTAAAGGCGACCCATTAGGAAAAACCCGCGGACCTGGAAAGCAGGTCCGCGTTACCTTGAACGAGGAATGGTTTCGCTCTCCGGCTGGCGCATGCCTTGTTCGTTATGTGTGCGCCCCCGCCTCCCATCACGCATAAGCGTGGCGCATAAGCACCCACGTAGGCGTCAACCCGCCGGCCTATTGTGGGGGGGCAGGCGGTGTCGCCTCGCCAGGGCCATGGCCATGCATGCGATCGTGTGAGTGTTTCTGCATGTCGTCAAACTGCTTTTTCTGGTCATCGTTGAGCACGTCGCGGATCTTGCCATTGCTTTCGTCCATGATACTCCGCATCTTCGTCATTCTATCCTCTCGTGAAAGAGAGGTGTCGGAGTGGAGGCTTTCCATTTTCTTCTGCCGATCCTCGAGGATAGGTTTGATGGAGGCTTTCTGATCGTCGGTGAGCTTGAGCGACTTATCCAGTCTCTGCAGTTCCTCGTCGGGGCTCATGTGATGCCCGCGCCCCATATGCTCCCCCGGTGGCGGGCCGGCCTCTTGGGCACTGGCGCCCAAAGCCACTCCTAAAACGAGCAATCCACTTGCAGCAAACGTCAGGAAACGTTTGTACATTGTTCTCCTCCTTTCAGAATTATCGTCCCATGGAATTGGGACGTAACAGGGTCAAAATAGGTTTCAGTGATGCCTCGACGGATGGGGGTCTCACCCGCACTTCTCATCACGATTGGATAAGATCGGAAGGGCGGGGCTTCAGAGTCTAGGTGAAAACCCTATTCAGGCTGTCATTCCGAGCGGTGCGAGGAATCTCGCTCTGAATGTTTTCATGGCAGTGCGAGATTGCTTGTCGCCTGCGACTCTTCGGAATGACAGACTAATCAGGTTTCCAATCACACTCTTCCGCGCCGCCAAAACCGCGGCTCCAATCCTTTGTCCAGTCCGGCGCCCCGCTAAGGCCGGTAAACCGTCGGGAACTCCTTCTGCAGTTTCGACAGCTTGGGCAGATCGTTGTAAACAATGTAGGGATTGTCAGGGTGGAGTGCGAGGAAATTCTGGTGATACGCCTCGGCGGGATAAAACCCCTTGAGAGGAACAACCTGAGTCACAATCGGCTTTCGGAAAACCCCGGCCTTATCAAGTTGCGCGATATAGGCGAGCGCAATCTGCCTCTGATCATCATTCGTGTAGAAAATCGCAGAGCGATACTGAGTTCCCACATCCGGACCTTGGCGGTTCAGCTCAGTCGGGTCGTGCGCCACTGAGAAGAAGATCCTGAGCAAATCGCCGTATGAGATCTTTGCCGGATCATAGGTGATCTTCACGGACTCAGCCTGCCCGGTTCCGCCTCCGCTGACGACTTCATAGTGCGCAGTCGACGAACTCCCGCCGGCATAGCCGGACACCACGTTCTCCACCCCCTTCACGTGTTTGAATACTGCGTCCACGCCCCAGAAGCACCCTCCAGCGAGCACCGCTGTCTGTTCACCTTGTGATGTGCTGGAGGGAGCCGTGCCTGCAAACGGAGGAACCGGCTTATCCGCGGCGCCGGCCGCAGCGGCCCCCAAGAGACAAAGGGCCAGCAGACCGCCGGGAAGCTGCAAGCGATCGAGGCTCGAACCGAGAGCCTCTAGAGCTGAAGCCCGCGCTACATGGCGCGTCGCCCAAAGTGCTATGGACATATCTCGTCCTCCCCCACAACTTCATTGGATGGCCGGGTCAGAGCAAAGTTTCGAGGACACGGCAACCTTGCTGGGCATTTAGTAATCTAAAATTCTTACGGTCCGATGCTGCGCAGGCTCCTCAGCCTGGTTCGGACGCGCGTACTATGGCAAACAGGGCTGCCAAGCACGTTCATTAGAAGGAACACATCTATGAGACCCGCGGACCTGATTCCGGCGTGGGGTCGTGTGCTGCGCGGATACCGACCTTTCCTATCCATCGAGATCACACGCGAGTGCCCTCTGCGCTGCCCCGGTTGTTACGCCTATGAACCGGGGCATCTGGGCAGCGCCGGGCCTCTGCGTCAACTCAGCGACTATCGCGGAGAGGCGTTAGTGCACGGCGTGTTGGGACTGGTACGGCGATTCCGGCCCCTTCACGTCTCAATCGTGGGTGGCGAACCTTTGGTTCGTTACCGGGAATTGGAAGTAATCCTCCCCAAACTCTCCGAGATGGGCGTGGAAGTTCTGCTTGTGACCAGCGCCGTGCGGCCCATTCCTGCCGCCTGGAACGACTTGCCCAACCTTTATCTCGCCGTCTCAATTGACGGCCTCCAGCCGGAACACGACCGCCGCCGCGCGCCCGCAACTTACGACCGCATCCTGAAGCACATCGCGGGGCACAGAATCTTCGTCCACTGCACGATAACCAGGCAGTTGCTTCAGCGCCCCGGTTATTTGCGGGAGTTCGCGGAGTTCTGGTCGAGGCGGCTGGAAGTGCGCAGGCTTTGGTTCAGCCTCTATACACCGCAGGAAGGCGAACAAAGCGCGGAACGGCTGACGCCGCAGGATCGGGCGAGGGCGCTCGAAGAGCTGGCGCGCCTGTGCCTCAGCTTCCCGCTTATGGACCTGCCGGACCGCGTCCTGGCGGGTTTCCGGCATCCACCCGCCTCGCCGCAGCAGTGCCTCTTCGCCCAGGCCACAACTTGCATCTCGGCTGACCTTACCACCCGTATTTCGCCCTGCCAGTTTGGCGGCCGGCCGGTGTGCCGGGAATGCGGCTGCGTGGCCTCAGCCGGTCTTGCATCATTCGCAAACTTTAAGCTGGCGGGATTGGTTCAGATCGCAGATGTCTTCTCACTTTCAAGAAGACTTGGCGAGCAGTGGGCCGCCTTTGCGAACCGTGGTGCGACACCTCAATTGCCGATTGGCGATGGGCAATTGTCGATGGATTGACGATGGCCGATTGTCGATTGACGATTGGAACTGGGGAGATTCTTCGCTTCGCTCAGAATGACAGATGAGGACAGGTTCAGGCAATCGTCAATCGACAATCATCAATCCTTCTTCAGGGCGGCGCGCGTTCCCGCCGGATGCGTCGCATGCTTTCGGCGCTGAGGCGCTCGCTCTTTCAGGGTCGACAAGCTCCAGAAGGCGGGGTCCTCGACGCCCAATCGCCATGCCGCAAAACCTCGCAGGTGAAATTCCTGCATCAATCTCAACTTAGCATCCAAGCTCCGGCTATTCTCGTACCAATCGGTATGCAAGCCGTCGGCGTCGCTATACTGAAACCAGGGTGTGCGCCAGCGTTCATCCCAAAGTCCGGAGACGCTAAACTCGTCCATCAGATCCTGTGCGTCGGCGAAACTGAGAGTGCGGGTCGAGGTTTCGTCACCGCTCTGCACCCATTCCCGGCCGTAGAAGGGAATGCCGAGGAGGATCTTCTGGCGCGGAACCCGCTCCGTGGCGTATTCGAGCGCGGCCTTCACCCAGTCATAACCCGCCACCGGCCCGGGAGGCGTGGCGCTGCTGTGATGGTCGTAGGTCATGAGGGTCATGAAGTCGACGATGCGGCCGAGGGCTCGAAAATCGTAGGGCGCGCCCCACTCACCGCTGTGAAATTCGCGACGCGGATCAACATCGGGGTAGACATCGGAGAAACGGGGAACCACCGCGATGCTGAGCAGCCTGCCCTCACTGTGGAGCCGCGCCGCCGCGCGCTGCACAAACCGGGTGTAGTAAGTCTTGTCCTCGGGAGCGATGTACTCGAGGTCGAGCTGCCAGCCGGCGAAGTCATAGCGCGCGGCGAGCCGGGCGAGATTCGTCACGGCCCGCTGCTGCGCCCGCAGGCTGCGCAGCAGCTCGCCGGCTGCCTCGCGGTCAAAACCCGGATTGACAACTAAAGGCATCACCGCAACCTTGGCCCGCCGCGCCGTCTCCAGGATGGCGGGCGGGACTGCGCCCTCCACCGAACCTTCCTCATCGACTTCGAACGACTGGGGAGCGACCAGGGTCATCTGCGAAACATGCTCTTCGAAGGATTCGATGCCCTGTGAGTCCGGAGCATAGTAATACATCGCCAAGGGGCGGGCATCCAGCACGTGCCAACGGTCCCTGAGCGGTGTGGAGGCGGGCTTGGCGGGAGGCTTGGGAGAGGCGGTGGGGAGCTGGGCAGCTATCAGATGTGGCAATAACATAACAGTTAACGTAATCAGTCCGGTAACACTCCTTATTATCCGTCGCATTTCTATGAATTCCTTGTAAGTTGGACACTGCGCCCGGGCTCGGAATGGGCCCCGGTCCTGCGTGGCCAAAGAAATTCTAACACAGTCCCGGAACGCTGCCATTCCAAATTCGGGTCGCGTCTCAGTTTCACGTCGTAACGGCGAGTTTACCTCGCCAAATGGCGGCGTAGAGCCGCCTCTACTGCCCGCGACCGCGTGCGGGACGCCCGCGCCACATCAGTGGGATTGCCCCCACCGCCGTTTCCATGCCTTCCAAAGAAGGTATGCGGGGATGCCGCTGCAAACCAGCGCTACGCTCCACACCGCGTCCGACCATTGGTGATGCAAGGTGTTCGCCAGCACCGCGACGGATAGGACAACGAAAATCGCAGGAACCACCGGATACCCCCAAGTGCGGTAAGGACGTTCGAGTCCGGGCTCGGTGCGGCGCAGATTGAAAATTCCGGCGGTCACCAGGGCGTAAAAGAGATACTCGGAGAAGATCACTTTTGTGAATAGGCCTTCATACTGGCCGGTCAGCGCGAAGAGCCCGGCGATGACGCTTTGCGCGGCTATGGCCGCCGCCGGAGTGCGGAAGCGAGGATGCACGCCCGCCAGGAATTGCGGGAAAAGTCCGTCGCGCGCCTGGGCGAAGGGAACTCGCGACCCCGACAGGATGGAACCGTTCAGCGCCGCGAAACTCGAAATCATGACGCCGATGGCGATAAAGGCCCCGCCGGCTTTCCCCATAAACTGCCGGGCGGTGTCGGCGGCGACGGTATTGGTAGAAGCAATATGCTCAGGAGTCAAAACATAGAAGTATGAAATGTTAACCAATAAATAAACAGCCATCACCAGCAGCGTGCCCAGGATGAGAGCGATAGGCATGTTCCGCTGCGGGCGCTCGACCTCGCCGGCCACCATGCTCAGGTTGTTCCAACCGTCGTAAGCCCACAGGGCGGCAACCGTGGCCACGCCGAAAGTGGCGAGCATGCTCCCCTGCGTCGCGGGGCCGACCTGGCTGCGGAAGTGCTCGAACGATCCGTGGCCGAGCGCCAGGCCAAACACAATGATGATGAAAAGAACAAGCAGCTTGGCGGCGGTGAAGAAAGTCTGCGTGCGCCCGCTGCGACGCACCCCCAGAATGTTCAACCCCGAAAGCAGCAGCACCAGAATCGCCGCTCCCACTTGCCCGCCCGTCAATTGCAACCTCACGGAGTGGCCCGCAAGGTGAACTGGGGCTTCCCAAAGCACTCCCTTCAGGCCGGGGAAGAAATACGCGAGGTAGAGAAAGAATCCGGCGGCGATGGTGGCGATCGACCCGCTCTTGGCCACCACAAACTGCGTCCAGCCGTAAAGGAAGCCCATTGCCGGTCCATAAGCCCGATGCATGTAAACGTATTCGCCGCCCGCCTGCGGAAGCGCCGCCCCTAATTCCGCATAACCCAGCGCCCCGAACAGGCTGAGCACGCCGGCCAGAATGTAAACGAGGAGAACAAGCATGGGGGCGCCCATCTGCCGGAGCATGAGGCTGGGTACGACAAAAATACCACCGCCGATCATCGTTCCGGCCACCACCGAAGTGGCCCCGTAGACGCTCAACCCTTTAACAAGTTCGCGGCGCTGTTCCATGATTTCCTAGCTTATCAGCGCTCTTTTGCCCTCAAAATCGAGTTCGTTTTGAGTTCGTTTTTCACTCCAAAATACGCTAAGCGCTTTGTTTGCAATAAATCCTCGAGTTCGTTCCCTCTATTTTTTGTGCATTCTCTTTCACAACCATCTTACCTGCCGCAGGGAGCCACCCGTTGTGCCAACATCTAGTCTCCTGATTCAGGAGCCTGCCGGCCCACGCCTTGGGCACTGTGAGTTAATCCCTGGATGGACAAGCCGATCCTTTGTTTTCATAGACATTCCCGGTTCGTTCGTCGATTTTCGTTGCCACAAACCCGGTTTCCGGCCATGGTGCGAAGCGTGCAAGCCCCCATGACCACCCCCTCACTAAGGAAGAGAGGTCTGCAATTCCCATCCTTTGAAAAGGAGAGGCCAGGGGTGGTCGACTTTTCCGCCCGTCCTTTGTTTTCATAGACATTCCCGGTTCGTTCGTACAATTTTCATTGCTCCAAGCCCGGTTTCACGCCAAAGCACAAAGCACTATGGCTTGCGCCCCGCGAAGCGGGACACCGTGAGTAGCCGTAGATGAAGCCTACGGAAAAAGGAAGCCTTCATCGACCTTCCGGCCCTGGAGGGGCCGGCCTTCCATAGGTCAACCCCGTCGGGGTTGGCATGAATTGGGCACGCTCCGGTTCTCCGCAGGTTGAAACCTGAGGCTACTCACGGTTGGTCCTTTTCGTGGCCGCTGGATCAACCCGTATCTTACGCCGGTTTCACGCCCGGCGCCTCAATTGCTCCCCTCCGGGGAGCATCTGGTGGCCTGCCCTGTGGCCTAGCACCATGTAGAAGCGTAGCCTATATATTTAGGTTTGTCAAGAGACAGGAAGTTCCCCTGGGGCCGGGCGGGAAATTCCTGCCTACTTCATCCTCCTCCCCTCTTCTCTGTTCCCTGTTCCCTATTCCCTATTCCCTATTCCCTCTCCGCTGCTCCCTCTTCTCACCCTACTCGCCACCCACCCCACCGTAAAGGTCACGACCGTTCCGACGGCCACGTACCATGTCCAGGCGAGGGGCGTGTAAGCCACCACAAAGACCATCACCGCGAGTGCGACCAGCGCTCCAGTGAGAGCGCCGCGGCCGCTCGCGCGCTTGGTGAGCACACCCAACAGGAAGATTCCCAACATGCTGCCGTAAGGAACGCTGGCAATGGTCAGGGCCAACTCGAGAGCGCTGCGATGAAGAAGCTGCGCAATCAGGGCAATGATCACCAGCACCGAGCCCCAGGCCAAAATCATGCCGCGGGAGACGGCCAGATAATGCTTCTCATCGGCGTGGGGGCGGATAAACGGCTTATAGAAGTCCATCACCGAGCTCGACGCCAGGGAATTAAAGGCCGCGCTGAGGTTCGCCATGCCTGCCGCAATGATGGCCGCGATCAGCAAGCCGGCCAGCCCGCGGGGCAACTGCGTCACCACAAAGGTGGGAAATATCTGGTCCGGGCGCGCGAAGGGATGCGGCGGGGGAAAGTGCTGGTAGAAGGCAAAAAGCGCGACGCCCACCACCAGGAAAAGCGCGAATTGCAGCAGAATGACCAACCCGCTTGAAAGCAAGGCCGCCTGGCTTTCACGCTTCTTACGCGCGGCCAGCAGGAGTTGGACGATCAATTGATCGGTGCCATGGCTGGCCGTATTCAGGAACGCTCCGCCCACCAGGCCCGACCAGAACAAGTAAGGCTCGTGCCAATTGAAATGGAAATTGAAGACCGCCAGCTTGTTGCCCTCGAGATGCGCCAGGCGACTCACCTCCGCCCACCCGCCCGGGATGGCGTGCAGGGCCAGGACAAGCGCCACCACGGTCCCGGCGAGATAAATGAGCAACTGGATGACCTCTGTCCAGATCACCGCCGTCAGTCCCCCTTCGAACGTATAGAAAAGGGTCAAGGCAGTGACAATGAGGAGGGAAGCGAGCACACCGCTCTTGAGGACGACTCCAATGACAATTGCGATGGCGAAGACCCGCACGCCTTCCGCCAGGGCGCGCGTGGTAAGGAAAAGCCCGCTGGTAAAGATCTTCAGCATCCGCCCGAAGCGCTGCTCAATGAGCTGGTAGGCGGTGAACATCTCGCCCGCAAAGTAGCGGGGAATGAGCTCGAAGCTGACCACGACCCGCCCCACCAGGTAGCCAAAAACCAGTTGCAAGAACCCGAGGTTGGAGGCATAAGCGATGCCGGGCGTGCTGATAATGGTCAGAATGCTGGTTTCGGCGGTGACAATGGCAAAGGAAATTGCCCACCAGGGCAACCGGCGCCCGCCGAGAAAATAATCGCGCAGGGTCCGTTGGGTTTTGCCGAAACGAGCTCCGAAGATGGTGATGGCGGCGAGATAGGCGATCACCACCAGGAGGTCAGGCCAGGTTATTGCCACGCAGGCTCCTCAGGGCCAACGATCTAAAATAGCAGCGACGAGTGGCGAGTGACAAGGGCGGAAGGCGGAAAGCAGAAGGCGGAAGGCAGAAACAAACCTAGGAGGGCAGTGACGGGTGACAAGTGAGGAGTGACGAGCCAGAGCGCGCCGAAATGAATCGGCATCCCTCTGGCGTAGGGTGCCCGCTCTGCCCCAATCCGGGGCGTCGCCCGGGGCTACTCTACGAATCCCTTTCGGGGATTGTAAGCCACCCACGGTGGTCGGCCATCTATCAATGGAAATTCTCCACCATCATGATGTGGCTGGTATCTACGTCCACCTGGCTGAAGAGAATCCAGCGGCCGTCAGGGGAGGCCTAGACGCCGCCGCCCTGCCTCTCCGGCCCGGCAATCTGCACTACATTGTGCGCGGCAACGCCCACGATTTGACAGAGCGCTCGCTTGCCATGCAGAACCGGACGTCTTCGTACGGGGCGTGCCATGTTCAATCCTGATCAAGGACCCCCGCGATGCCTTCCACCAACTTCTCCAGACCCGCCTCCGACTTACCAGCAATCCTATCGGCCAACATCGGCGAAAATGCGCATACATCCTCGAAGCTGAGCTTGTGCCAGATCGGGAGGATGACTTTCCTTCCCCGCGCCTCTCGAGCCGCAAGGCCGTCCAACTCTTTTACGGGCCATTGTTTTGCGAAAAAGTTCCGGCTCAGTATTACGACTCCGTAACGGGAATTCGCTAGCCCGTAGTCTATAGAAGACCTGAGACTATCACCCATCTTTAATGAAAAGTCGTCGTACCAAACCGATATGTCCCTGCGCCGTAGCTCAACTGCAAGGGGGTGAGCCAGCTCGCCCTTGTCCTCGCTGGCATGGCAAATGAACACGTCCCATTTCTTGGGGCTGCTGACGTTCCTGCTGAGTGCCCGCTTCCGGACCAACGGCATCGTGTCAATCGGGGTTTCTTTACTCACGACCGGCAGTCCGATGCCCGCAATCATGCTGGCTGTCGCCGCTAGCTTTTGGCGGCGCTGGACAATTGAGCTTTGCACTTGCTGGCCGACGTGGCTGTTGAACTCGGCTACGGACCCTTCCAACCAACTGAGGTACTGTTTTATATCTTGTACAGTTCGCTCATAATCTGCCTTAACTGCAGCGGCATTCGCGTCCGTCCGCGTGTATATCAGGTGAATTTCATTCCCCCGTATTTCCCCTCTGGGAGGGCTAAGGTTGAACCTTGACGGTTGAATCTCAAAAAGGTCCGGGTGACCCCTGAAAGGTATATTTATCGTGATCTCAACCCCCTTG
>Ga0187782_10003106_pt1 | contig 12344 bp, 11 predicted proteins | sample 0715_SJ02_MP15_2_FD_132454 | JGI IMG/M metagenome (GOLD analysis project Ga0187782, IMG submission 132454) | Tropical peat soil microbial communities from peatlands in Department of Meta, Colombia - 0715_SJ02_MP15_20_MG | ecosystem: Environmental > Terrestrial > Soil > Wetlands > Peat | place...
AGGATCTCCTTTCCGGCGACCTCGGCGTGAAGGTCCTCGACCACGAGCGTGTGAGGACTCCCAAGAGTGAGCTCTGTCATCCGTCCGATACGAGCCGATACCGTTATTTAAGCATGGCGCGGTGTGTAAATCCTGAGGTCCCTTTCGATGCGTCTCGACGCGATGGACGAGTCCGAGCATCTCGAGGGCACCCGCGGCCGGATCCTCGAGGAGCTCGCCGTTGCGCCCCGTACTGCTCGCGACCTCGCGCTGAAACTGGGAATCCAGGAGAGCGCGGCGCGCGGTCACCTCGACCGTATGGAGGAGCGGGGCCTGGTGGTCCCCACCTTCCGACGCGAGGGGGTCGGAAGACCGCGAAAGCGCTACGCGCTTACCGGGGCGGCGCAGGAGCTCTTCCCCAAGAAATACGACCTGATCCTCGACACGGTGGTCGATGAACTCCTGGCGCGCGAAGGGGAGGGGTACGTGAGTGCCCTCTTCGCGGATGCCGCGCAGCGGATGGCCCGGGAGGTGGCGAAGGACGTCTCCCGGTCGGGCACGCCCGCGGAGAGGGCCGAGAACGTCGTTCGGTCCCTGAATCGCCTCGGATTCCGCTGCTCCACCGACCTTGCCCCCGATGGTTCGATCCGGATCGTGCGGACGAACTGCGTGTTCCGGCACAGCGCGCTGAGTCACCCATTCCTCCTCTGCGAAGTGTTCGATAAGCATCTCACCGAGGCGCTCCTCGGTCACGCCGGAGTGGACCTGATCGATTCGATCGGCCACGGAGGGATGCGATGTACTCACCTGATCCAGCTCCGCTAGCCCCCGTCCCGGACCGCCTGGCCCGTTCCGGTGGGGGCCTGTCGGGGGCCACGGTCGACGCACTCGTTGCGTCGATCGGAAACACGCCGCTCGTACCGCTCGCGGCGCTCGTGCGACGGAGTGGAGCGGCGTTCGAGCTCCTCGCGAAGGCGGAGCACCTCAACCCCACCGGCTCCGTGAAGGACCGGACCGCCCGAGGAATCGTCCTCGACGCCCTCGCCGACGGACGCCTGAGGACCGGACAGACCCTGATGGACGCCTCGAGCGGCAACACGGCGGTCGCCTACGCCATGCTCGGGGCCCGGTTCGGGTTCCCCGTCGAACTCATCCTGCCGCGGAACGCCCACCCGACGCGCATCGCCCGGCTCGAGGCTCTGGGAGCCCGGGTCGTCTTCACGGACCCTTCGGACGGGACCGACGGAGCCCAGCTCGAAGCCCGGCGGAGAGCCGCCTCGGCCCCCGAGCGGTACTTCTATCCAGATCAGTACAACAACCCCTCCAACCCCCGAGCGCACTACACGAGCACGGGTCCGGAAATATGGCAACAGACGGCCGGTCGCGTGACGCATTTCGTCGCGGGAGTCGGAACGGGGGGCACCATCTCGGGGGTGAGCCGGTTCCTGAAGGAGCGGAATCCCCGGGTCCGGGTCGTCGGAGTCGAACCGCCCGGCCCCATCCACGGGATCGAGGGGCTGAAGCACCTCCCGACCGCCCTGCGTCCAACGACCTACGACGATCGTCTCGTCAACGAGACCGTGCGAGTCGAGACAGAGGACGCGCTGGCGACGCAACGCAGACTCGCCGAAGACGAGGGGTTAATCGTGGGAACCTCGGCCGGAGCCGCGGTCTGGGCGGCGCTGGAGGTGGGTCGGTCCGCTCCGGGTTCGGTCGTCGTGACGGTCCTTCCCGACGGCGGCCATGCCGAGTCCGCGAGGGGGTCCCCGTGAAGGCCGTCTCCGTTCCTCGGTCGATTCTCAACGAGATGAAGACGCATGCCCGAGAGACCTATCCGGACGAGTGCTGCGGGTTCCTCATCGGGGGCCTCCCCCCGTCCGAACTCGAGTCGACCCGAGGGATCTCGACGCTCGTACGCGCCCAGAACGAATTCGACGGCGAGCGCCGTCGCCGATTCTTGATCCGCCCGGAGGAGCTCCGCGACATGGAACGCAGGACGGAGCGCGAGGGGCGTGCCATCCTCGGATTCTACCATTCCCACCCCGACCACCCCGCACGACCGTCGTTGTTCGACCAAGAGCATGCGTGGCCGTGGTACGCCTACATCGTGCTCTCGGTCACGGCGACGGACGTCCCCGAGGTGGGGGCGTTCGAGCTCGACGCGGACTCCTCCACGTTCCACTCGCTTCCCTTGGAGGTCGTCCCGACGGCCGCGCCGTCGCCGGGGGTGGCCGGCGGGTAAGCGAGAACCTAAGAGCGTGGGAGGGAAGAACGAACCATGCCGAAGGCGACGGTCAAGGTCCCGACCCCGCTTCGGCCGCTGGCCGGCGGCGTCTCGGAGGTCGCGCTCGAGGGGTCCACGGTCGGCGCGGTGATTCGGACCCTCGCCGCCGACAACCCGGCGCTCCAACGTCACCTCTTCACCGCCGAAGGAAAGCTTCGAAACTTCGTCACCGTCTACCTCAACGACGAGGACATTCGCTATCTCGCCCGGGAAGCTACTCCCGTCAAGGAGGGTGACATCGTCTCCATCGTTCCCGCGGTCGCCGGCGGCGCGCCGAACTCGGCGCGGGAAGGTCGGTCGTCCGCGAAGCTCGTCGGAATCGAGCCGACGGTCCAGGAGACATTTTCGCGAGAGGAGTTGCGACGCTACAGCCGACACCTTCTCCTCCCCGAGGTCGGAGTCGCCGGCCAGCGCAGGTTGCGCCAGGCGAAGGTATTGCTCGTCGGGGCGGGAGGGCTCGGTTCCCCGACCGCGCTCTATCTCGCGGCGGCGGGGGTTGGGGAGATCGGCCTCGTCGATTTTGACGCCGTCGACCTCTCGAACCTCCAGCGCCAGGTGCTCTACACGACCGCGGACGTCGGTCGCCCGAAACTTGCGGCCGCCAAGGAACGGCTCGAGGCGCTCAATCCGGGGACCCGGGTCGTTCCGTACGAGGAGCGGCTGAGCTCCGAGAACGCGCTCGAAATCCTCCGGTCCTACGACATCGTCGTGGACGGTACGGACAACTTCCCCACCCGCTACCTCGTGAACGACGCTTCGGTCCTTCTCGGAAAGCCGAACGTCTACGGGTCGATCTACCGGTTCGAAGGGCAGGTGAGCGTCTTCGACGCGAAGCGAGGACCCTGCTATCGATGTCTCTATCCCGAGCCGCCGCCGCCGGACCTCGTCCCGTCGTGCGCCGAGGCCGGCGTGCTCGGAGTCCTTCCTGGGCTCGTCGGCGTACTGCAGGCGACGGAGACGGTGAAGCTCATCCTCGGGAAGGGGGAGCCGCTCATCGGCCGGCTCCTGTTGTTCGACGCGCTCGGCGTCACCTTCCGCGAGCTCAAGCTGCGGAAGAATCCGCACTGCGCTCTCTGCTCCGCCGACGCGACCCAGAAAGGATTGATCGACTACCCGGCGTTCTGCGGGGTGCCGGCGCCGGGTGCGGCGCCGAAGACCGGGAGCGTCCCGGAGGTCGAACCGGAGGAGCTCGCCACGGAGCTGCGCTCCGCGGACCCTCCGCTCCTCGTGGACGTGCGCGAGCCCGAGGAGTGGGCGATCGCCCACCTGCCCGGGGCCCACCTGATCCCGAAGGCCGAGCTCCCCGAGCGTGTCGACGAGCTCACGCGGGCGCGGGCGCTCGTGCTCTACTGTCGGGCTGGCACGCGCTCCGCCGATGCGACGCGGCTCCTCCTGGACCTCGGGTTCTCGAACGTGCGCACCCTGCGCGGCGGGATCAACGCCTGGGCCGAAAAGGTCGACCCGTCCCTTCCTCAGTACTGAGGGACCGGGCCGCCCGAGCTCGCCCCCGGAACTAGACCGAGGATGGCCCCGCGAAATTGCGGGGGTCCCCGACGTCCACCGTCAGGGGACCGGTGTAGGAGCGCACTCGGCGGGAGAGCTCGCGGGCGAACGCGACGCGGTCGACCGGAGAGATGTAGAGCGGCACCCCGTCCGCCGTGACGAGGATCCCCTGAGACGGGTCGGTGAAGATCGCGTCGAGGAATCCGATCTGGGCACTCCACATCCTCCCCCTCCATCCCCACGAACCGAGCATTCCGCCGGTCGAACCGAGGTCACGGATGCTCGTGTACTCGATCTTGCGCACCTGCTCGAGTCGAACGCGTCGTCCCCCGAGGATACGCGCGGCCCGCAGGAAACTGTCGTTCATCGAGTACGTGGTCGAGACGTACCGCGCGAGGAACAGCAGCGCGATGGCGGCGAGGACGTAGGTCGACCAGGAGTACCGGGTCGGGATATCGCTCGGAAGGAGCAGGAGGATGACCAGGACGATGAACGAGTACACCCCGATGACGCCGACGGAGAGCCGGCCTCGCTGATGATAGACGCCCGACGTCTCGGACCCCCGCGTCGTCGCCGGGCCGGGCACCGCGCTAGGCTGCTGCTTCGTAGTAGTGCGTAGCTTCCGAGGGGGCGGACTTACCCATCCGGAGCGACTCTCCGGCCCCCGCTACGCCAGCCGGTAGATAGGCTGTGGGTGTCACACCCAAAGAGGGTTGCCTTCGGAGGAAAAATCCCCCATATGGGGAAAACTCCCCCCGGGGAGCGAAGTTCGTCACTCGTCGGTGTGAACCGTGTCGCGAGCCGACTGGTCGGGCAGGTCTTCGCGACTCCGTTACTTCGTACCCTCGGCACCATACCAATCGGTCGCTCGCGGGCCATGTGATGGCGTCACATGATATACTACCGCACGCGTCCGGGCGCATCCCAGGCTGACCGGTATGACCCTGCGCGCGAAGCGCAAGGTCCGGGTCGCCACGGGCGCGCGCCCGGACCCGCATCGCGGGAGCCGGGGGTACTCCGGGTTCGTCGGTCCGAACGGGCCGACAATTTGGCGATGCATTCGCATCGCCGGCCGAGCCCCGCGGGGGTCTTCGGTTGGCCGGGTCTCGGGACCGGTCCGGGATGATGGTCCTCTCCGCGCTGCGCGGAGGACACAAGGGGAACAAGGAGCACATCTGCTATGAGAGCGAGATTTGGCGTACTAGTGGTCGTGGTCGGCATCGCGGTGTTGATGTTGACCTTCGGGCTGCCGACTACGACAGCCCGAGGGACGAGCGATCTCACCACGGCCAATGCGTGGGGCCACACGATCGTGGTCAGACCCAACGGCTCTGATGACACGGCGGACCTACAGGCCGCGTTCAACGCATGCGTGAGCTACGGTCCCGGGTGCACGGTTCAGTTGATGAAAGGGACCTACTACACGGCGCAGATTGCCGTCTACGGCTTCCAGGGAAGCTTCGTCGGGGCGGGCAAGGGACAGACCATTATCCAGGCGCTGCCCAACTTGGCCCCGCCAAACTCTGCCGACAACACACCGACAGTCCCGTTCTGGGCGGCTGCGCCGACGGCGGCGACAGGAAGTAACCCGTGGCCAGTCCTGTTCACCTTCGTGAACGGGGCGTTCGGGGTTTCCGGGATGACGATTACCGAGCCGTACGCCAACCCCATCGTCGCACCCGGTTGGGAGTGGCCCGCTGAATACGGTGACACTACCACCACTGCGCTCTGGGCGGTGATCCTAGTTACGGGCGAGTATGCCGACGCCGCAATCACCCAGGTAACGGTGAACGGGGCCGGGGGAGACCTTTCGATCCCAATGGGAACCCCCTCTACGTTCAACCTCGACAGCTCAATCACGTACTATGGCATGTTCCTGCCGTCGGGCTGGACCGACCCGTTCGTTGACCAGATTCCGTTGTCCGGAACGTTCTCGCTCACGAACAGCGTGATTTACTGGTCCGAATCGGCGTTCTACATGGAGAACCTGCTCGACGCGACGGTCGTGGTGAGCTCCAACTGGGTCAGCTCCAGTCCGGCTCCGGAGTTCGTGGACGTCTCGAACAGCCAGCTTTACTTCACCGGGAACAGCATCACTAACGTGCCTTACGCTGCTGGGATCTTCGGAGTGAACTCGTACTACAAATCCGACCTGTTGCCGTCGACGGTGTACGTCACGGGCAACTACTTCGGGGTCAACTGGCAAGGCAGCGGGCCGAGCTTCTGGGACCTCGGACCGGCAGATTTCGGAATTGCCAGCACCCTGAACGCGGTGATAATTGGCAACACAGTGGTATCTGACAATAGCTGTGAATGCTACACGGCGGCCGTTTCGGATGTGTTGGACGAGTTTTCCCTCGCGTCCCTGACCGTCTTGGGAAACACGCTCTATGGCGGAGGGGCCGGCGTCGGTGTGTTCGGGATAGACTCATCCGGTGTCTTTGTCGGTAACGGTCCCACGGCAATCATGGGCAACACGATCCTTGGAGCCGACTACGGCATCTGGCTGGATGGCGCGGTAAACACCCATGTGACGGGCAACGTGATCAAGGACAGCGTCCAGTACGGTATCGCGCTCACGAATGGAGCAAGCGACAATTCCGTCGCCTACAACCTCGTAAAAGGCAGCGGCGTCGACGACCTCTTCTGGGACGAGACTGGTACCGGCAACGTGTGGTTCGGGGACGCTTGCCAAACCTCCAGTCCGCCGGGACTGTGCTGAGGAGCCGGAGTCAGGGTCGACCAGCTCACCGCGTTGAAAACCCATTCATCGGGGCGGGCCGATCCGGCCCGCCCCTTTCCTTACACCTTCCCGGTGAGTCAGTGGGACGACGAGCTCAATCTGTCCGTGCAGGTTTGGGAACCCAGGACTCTCGACCAGGTCGATGAGAGGGTGATCGGCGCACGCGTACTTGGTCCAGCGGGTCGGCGCCCATCCCACCAACCGCAACCCCCTAGGCTGCCGCTTCGTAGTAGTACTCTCCCTTCGCCCGCTGTTCCCGGTCGAGGACCGAACCTTCGCGATTGATGCGGGGGCGCAGGGTCTCCGCGTCCCGTCGGAACGTGATATCGACTGTCTTGAGAAGCCGGTTCATCCCGTCGCGCATCCCGAACGGGCCGTCTCCGCTCCCTCGCGAGCCATCGGGGCCGTCCGGCCGGAAGACCATCAAGGCGTCGCACGCGAGGTCGAGGAAATAGACGTCGTGGTCGACCACGAGGGCGCTCACGGCCTGCCGCTCGACCTGACGTCGCACGAGCCGGGCCATCGACATCCGTTCGTCGGCATCGAGGTACGCGGACGGTTCGTCGAGGAGGTACAGGGTCGCGGGTCGAGCGAGGGCGAGAGCGACGGCCGCCCGTTGAAGCTCTCCTCCGGAGAGGTCGGTCAATGCGACGTCCATCACCTCTTCGAGATGCAGACCCGGGACCAGCTCGCGCTCGAACAACTTGCCGTCGAACGAGGGGTCGCCCACGAGGGCGTTCGACCGCTCCCGGAGGCTCGCCGGTTGCGTCGCCTTCAGGTACTGCGGCTTGTAGCTCACCGTGACCCCGGGAGGCGGGGTGCCCTTCGTCGGAGGCTCGACGCCGGCCAGCATGCGCACGAACGTCGTCTTTCCCGTCGCGTTCGGGCCGACCACGCCCACGGTCTCGCCCTTCGCGAGGGTGCCGGCTCCGACCGAGAGATGGAACTTCGGAAACTCCTTTTCGAGTGCCGGGAATTCGACGAGCGGATTCGGCCGGACGGTCGGCTTCGGCGGGTGGGCGACGAACCGGACCGGCTCGGTGCGGAAACGGACGTTCTCGTCCTTGAGGTATCCCGTGAGGTACGTGTTGATCGCCGAGCGCATCGGGATCGGATGGCTGATCACGCCGAACGCCGCGGACTCGCCGTAGATGAGATGCGCCTGGTCGGCGAGGTAGTCGAGAAGCCCGAGGTCGTGTTCGACAACCAGCACGCTCTTCGACTCGCCGAGCCGGCGCAGGAGACGGGCGACCTCGAGCCGGTGGAGGATGTCAAGATAGCTCGACGGCTCGTCGATCAGATAGAGGTCGGCGTCGGTCGCAAGCGTCCGGGCGATCGAGGCCAGCTGAAGTTCCCCGCCGGAGAGCTCGGAGAGACGGCGGTCGCCGCGCCCGCCGAGCCCCACCTGCTCGAGGACCTCCGCGGCCTTCCCTCCCGAGGCTCCGACGTACTCGAGGGCGGTCACCGGCTCGTCCGCGAGCCGGTCGACGTACTGGGGCTTCACAACGCTCCGCAGTTCCCCGCGCGCGACGCGCTCGAAATGGGCGTGGAGCGCCGTGCCCCGATAGTGGGCCAGCACCTTCGACCAATCGCCCGGCCGGGCGTACTCCCCGAGGTTCGGGACGTCGGTCCCCGCGAGCAGCCGCAGCGCGGTCGTCTTGCCGGTGCCGTTCGGGCCGAGGAGTCCCGTGATCCCCTTCGCCGGCGGGAGCGGAAGCCGATAGAGACGGAATCCGTTGTATCCGTACCGGTGGACGATCTCCGATTCGTTCGCTTCGGGAGTGTTGAGGATCTTGATGGCGTCAAAGGGACATTTGTGCACGCAGATGCCGCACCCGATGCAGAGGGTCTCGGAGATGATCGGCTTCGCATCCGGCCCTTCGATGATGCACTCCTGGCCCATCCGCACGGGAGGGCAGTAGGCCTGGCATTCCCACTGGCACTCCTTCGGGTGGCAGCGGTCCTGCAGTAAGATCGCGATGCGCGCCATCGTCCGTTACGCCTCCCGCGCGTCCTCGACGATCGTCCCGTCGCGCATGGTGATGTGGCGATGGGCGGGCCGGGCGACCTCGGGATTGTGGGTCACGAGCACGAGCGAGGCATCGTGGGCTTCTCGCACGCGGACGAGGAGCGAGAGGATCGCTTGCGTGTTCCCCGAATCGAGCTCCCCGGTCGGCTCGTCGGCGAGCAGAAGTCCGGGGCGGTTCGCGAGCGCGCGGGCGACCGCGACGCGCTGCTCCTCGCCGCCGGAGAGCTGGTGCGGGAACGCGTTCTCGCGGCCCCGCAAACCGACTTCGTCCAGGAGGCCGGACGCGCGGCGTATCCGCTCGGTGCGAGGGACCCGCAAGGCCCGCATCGGCAATTCGACGTTCTCTCGGGCGGTCAAGGTCGGCAGAAGGTAGAATCGTTGAAAGATGAACCCGACGCCCTCGAGGCGAAGCCGGGCCCGGGCGCGGTCGCTCCGCTGCCCCACTGGGTCACCGTCCCACCGAACCTCTCCGGCGGTCGGGGTGTCCAGGAGACCGAGAAGGTTCAGGAGCGTGGTCTTCCCGCAACCGCTCGGGCCGGCGACCGAGAGGAACTCTCCCGGGGCGATCGTGAGGTCGATTCCCCGGAGGGCACGGACCTCCTCGGGTTGTCCCGCGCCGTACGTCCGGACCACGTGGGAGAGCTCGATCGCCGGGGCTCGACCCAGCGTCATCGCAGGGCCTCCGAAATCTCGATCCGCAACGCGGTCCGGACCGCCACCGCTCCCGCAAGAAGGGAGAGCGCGATGACCAGCACGACCAGCCCGCCCAACGTGAGCGGGTCGAAGATCGCCAGTTTCGCGGCCTCCTGGACGTTCCCGGTCGTCCACGTGGCGAGGCCCTCCACCACGAAGTACCCGACCGCGACTCCGACGGCGGCGCCGAGGAACGCGAGGGTCGAGCCGTCCCTCAAGATCTCGCCCGCGATCGACCTTCCCGAGATCCCGAGGGCCCGCCGGATCCCGATCGAGCGGCGGTCGGCTTCGACCCGTCGCAAGAGCACGAGGGCGAGGAACATCATCCCCACCGCGAGACCGACGGACGAGAGCGCGAGATAGAACCCGGTGAGGACCCCGGCGGCCGATTGCAGCTGCAGTGCTTCCTGGGAGACCGAGCTCACCGAGTAGAGGTTGAACAGCGCCTGGATCTCGTTCTGGACGTGGGCGAGGGCCGTCGGGTTCGACGCAACGGCGCCGGTGACCGCCACCTCGATCGAGTCGGCAGCGTCCGGCACGATCGCGGGAGTCGCGCCGTAGTCGGTCATCGCTTGGAGGTTCGAGAGCGGCAGGAGCACTACGAACGCGGCGTTTTCTCCGATCGCCGTCGGGAGGAGGGCGAACTCACCCGTCACGTTGTAGGTCTCTCCCTGGGCCCGGTTGTCGACCGGGCTCAGGAGGAGGGTGTCACCGACCGAGACGTGTTCGCTGAGAGCGTACGGCTGGGAGACCAGGACCTTGAAGGTCTCCGGCCCCGAGTAGCTCCCGTTGGCATAATGGACCGAATCCGTCGGGTCGCCGAGAGGGAGCGGGGAGGGGAACAGCCCGGACTCGGCCGGACCGAGGGTCGGCGTGAATTGGTCAGGGATGACGCCTTCCGCGAGGACCGGGGTTACCGCGCCCGACGGGCTGAACGCGTCGATGTCGATGCTGAGCGTCGGCGAGGCCGCGGTCACTCCCGGGACCGCAAGAATGCGATCGGTGTAGGAGTGTGCGTGCTCGATCCCATGATCGCCGGAGGCGCTCACCACGATCTGGTAGCCGGCGTTACTGAGGTCCGCGAGCTCGTGGGACGAAACGCCGCCGCCGACGCTCAGAAGGATCACCGGTAGCGCGACCGCGGTTCCGACGGCGGCCACAGCGAGGACGAGCTGAAGCCGGGAGTGTCGCAGCGACCCGCCTCGTCCCCACACGATCATGGGGCGCGGAGCTCCTCGGCGACGGGCAGCTGCATCGCGCGCGCGGCCGGCGCGATCGCCGCGACGAGGCCGACCGCGACCACGAGGGCAAGACCGGTCAGGAGCACGCTCGCGTCAAACGTGACGAACGAGAACGAAGCGGGTAATCCGGCGAGCAGGTGCATCAGGTAGAGATTGAGTCCGTACGCGCTCACGAATGCGATCGGCAGGCCGACCGCGAGGCCGAAGAGACTCAGGAGAAGTGCCTCTTCCACGACCATCGCACCGACGGACGCTCGCGAATGACCGACCGCCCGCAACAGCGCGAGCTCCCGGGAACGGTCGTCGACGGACATCTGGAGAACGGTGGTCGCGAAGAGTGCGGCGACCACGACCCCGATCGCACCCACGAGCTCACCGAACGTACGATAGAGGCTCACGACGTGCTGGATCTCCCCGAGGATGTCGCCCAGCGTGATGACGTGAAGGGTCGGGAACGCGCTCACGATCCGAGACTCATCGGCGCTCGGATCGGTAGGGTCGGTCAGGTGGATGAGTACGAGCGTGGCGTAGTCGGTCGACGACGATGCGCCTCCGATGATCTCCTGGAGCTCGGATAGGTAGGTGAACGCGAGCAACGCGGACGGGACGAGCCAGAACGGGCTCGAGATCCCGACGACGCGGAACTCGGTCGCGTTGGCGTACCAACTCGGGAGCGCCGCGACGGAGGGAGGCTGGGCCGCCGCGAGCCAGACCGGGTCTCCGACCTTGAGATGGAGCACGTAGGCGAGCTGCTGGTCGAGAACGATCTCGTGGGTTTGGGGTCCTTGGTACGAACCGTTCCCGTAATGGGGGTCGCCCGCGGAGGTGAACCCCGTCCCGTTGTAGAGATTCGGGGTTTCGATCCCCGTGTTGTCCGAAGGGATCCAGCCGACCGTCCCGGAGGCCGTGGGAGACCAACCGGCCGGCACCGCGCTCGCATTCGCGTCGGTCCAGAGCGACTGATTTCCGAACACCAGGTCCCCGATCAGCCACGGGCTCGCCGCGACGACGTTCGAGTCGACCTTCGGAATCTCGCTCGCAAGGTCGTGGGCCCCTTCCACCGGAGGAAACACGCCCGCGGCCAGATTCGAGTTGTTGCTGAACGCGATCAGGTCGACGCCGCTCTCCGCCGCCAGCGTGGCCGCACTCGTTTGAATCCCGTTCGAGAGAGCCAGGAGGAGGACCACGAGCCCGACGGCGAGCCCGATCCCAAGCGAGGTCAGGGCCGACCGGCCGGGTCGCCGCCGGATCGCGTCGAGGCTGTAGCGCACGGTCGTTGTCCGATCCCCTCAACGGGCACCGGAGGTGCGGAGCTCGCCGAGAGTGACCTGATGAGAGGCTTCGACGTTGTACTTGTGGATCGACTCTTCGCTCACGGTGCTGGCCCGGACGATCGTCGCATCCGGAAGGGAGCGAAACCGGTCTGGGAGGTTCGCGAGAAGGTCCCGGAGGACGTCCTCGACGAACTTTGGATGACGGTGCGCGTCCAGCACGACCTGCGCCTCGTCCCCTCGCTTCAGGATCGCGTACGTCGGGCTCGACTGTGCGGCCTCGATCGCCGCGATGAGATCGTCGGCTTCCACCTCGGTCGCGTCGGGAAGGCCGAAGACGAGCCGGGTGCGATTGCGTTGGTTGTGGGTGATCATCGGGAGGTCCTTGAGCTCCGGCCGCGCGAGGAGAGGAAACTCCTCCACCAGGCGGTCCCGACAGGTTTCCATCGCGCACGGGCAGGCGGTCATCCCCACGGCTTCCGCGCCGATCGAACGCACGAGGGTAATCGACCCGTCCGAGCCACGGGTCGAATGAGCTTCCGCGAGGAGAAGATAATCCTCGAAGCTGCGTTTCTCCTCGGAAACTCCCTGACGAAGAAAG
>Ga0187782_10003108_pt1 | contig 12340 bp, 10 predicted proteins | sample 0715_SJ02_MP15_2_FD_132454 | JGI IMG/M metagenome (GOLD analysis project Ga0187782, IMG submission 132454) | Tropical peat soil microbial communities from peatlands in Department of Meta, Colombia - 0715_SJ02_MP15_20_MG | ecosystem: Environmental > Terrestrial > Soil > Wetlands > Peat | place...
ACTCGGCTGCGTCCGCAGCAAAAGATCACGTACAGCGGGCACCTCGGCGCACACGTTGAGGCACGCGCGGTGAAAGAGGATGAGCCCCGGAGGATGCGTGCCCAGGTGCAGCACGTCCCCCTGTGCCATCAGATGTTCGTAGCCGCGGAGGTACGAGGGGACATCCCGCATTTCGTAGCGGGCCTGGTCGAAGTAGCCTTCCGTGCCACGGAAGTAGAGCACCCAGCCGGTCTTGGCCAGGCCGTACGCAGGGTCAGCCGGACTATCCTGCACGACCCAGAGCCAGGCGAAGCCGCCCACAGTGAGCGCGGCCAGCCAGGCAGCCAGGTGTGCGCGCGAGGTCGCGGCCACGCGCTGCGACCCCACGAGCGTGAGCGCAACATAGAGGCCACCGACCAGTCCGGCCGAGAGCCAACCCAGAAGGACCGCCGGCCAGTCGCCCGGCACTATGGGAATACGATCCCATTCCCATTCGCCGGGGATGCCGAGCGGAAGGTACGTGCACCACAAAACCGCGAGGGACCCGGCCGCCACCAGCGTGAAGCCGATCGCCGTCCGGCGTCCATTCATCAACGATCAATCCACCGATTGAAGGATCAGCTGCGCGTTGAGAAGCTGATGGATCCGCTTTTGCGAATCGAGCAAGTGTGCCCGCGAGTAATCGTCGAGCTTGAGATCCTTCTGGTCCAGCAGAGCCTTGATCTGCGACTCGAGCGTGGTCAAGTGCATGCGAGCCAGCGTGCGGATATCTTCCGGACCGCTGAACGACTCCGTGACCAGAAACGCCAGGTCGCTGAGCGTCATCCGCTGCAAATTTCGGCGAAAGCCGGCGATGTACGGCGCCGATTCTGTATATTTACCCGCCTTGGCCTCTTTCCACTCGGAAAAGACCGCTTCGACCAGCGTCCGCAGATGCTCGGCTACCGTATAGCGATCCGCATCGCCCACGACCTTTAACTCGTTGTCGTGCAGGCGGTCGAGCGTGCGCGAATTGAGCAGCTCAAACAGCATGAACTCCTGCATGATGCCCACCGTCTCGTAAATTGGATAGTCGAGACGAAATGGAAACGACATGCCCCAGTGCAGCCAGTGGCTGGCCGGGAGATAGTTGAGCAGTTTGGGATCGTACTTGGGCGCGCTGAAGACGTGCTCGGCCAGGAGTTTCATTCCATCCCGCTGCTGCTTGACGTCAAACATGATGAAAGGCGCCCGCGCATTCGGATCCCCCTCGTGGTCGCGGTTGACCAGCAAGCCACCAGGAAACTTGGCCGCATATTGGGCCGTCCGCCAGTATTCCTGGAAGAGCTTATTGAACGCCTGCCGCGCTTTCTGGTAGCCCTCTCCCTTTTTCACCGCTCGCTCGAGCAGCTTGGGCATCAGCTCGGTGCTGAGTTTCATCTGGCGGTTGGCAAAGTCCATCGGGTTGTGGCCCAGGTCGAACAGGTTGACCAGTGGGTCGCTGCCGAAGAACACGTCCTCGTCGGTCGCGTATTGCAGGGCCGGCTCGGTGCAGCGCGCGGCAATTTTCGCCAGCTCGGCCGACTCGCTGCCCGAGATCTCCTTGTAGCCATACTCAATTGCCCAGTAGTCGTACGGGCCGATCGTCGGAGTGTAGTAGTAACCCTGAGCACTGCCTTTCGGCGAAATATTCGCCGGGCTGTAGTCCATCACGCTGGCCACGATGGCTTCGCCCGGCTTTTTCTCGGCAACATCCTTGAGATCTTTCCACGCGCTCGCTTTGAAATTGTGCCGCAGTCCGAGCGTGTGGCCGACCTCGTGCATCACGACCTCTTTCAGGGCCTGGTGGACGAATTCTTCGGGCAGCTTGCCTTTTTCGTCGGTCGCGCCCTTGGCCATCAGGACCGAGGCCGCAAAGCCCATCTGATGCTGCATCCCCCGGCAGTACGTGCATCGGCAATGCGAACCCTGCTCCATCGCGTGATGGGCCTCTTCGACCAGCCGTTTGACGTCGCCGAGCTTGGCGGTGGGATGTCCGAACAACTCAGCCAACGTCTGCGGCGTCATCACTTCGTACTCTTGCTTCCAATAGCGCAGGAAGCTGTCGTCGAAGAGGATGTCCGCGTCGAGGATTTCGCCGGTCTTGGGATTAACCCGGGAAGGCCCGATGGCGAAACCGGCCTCCGCCGTAATCCAGCGGAAGAAGTTGTAGTTGATGTCTTCGGGGTCGATCTCGTCTTCGCGCTTTTCGTAGTCGCCGGGCTGGTAGACGTGGATCGCGTTGTAGTAACCCAGCTTCTCGAACGCCTTGTTCCATTCAAGAATTCCCTCCGCCACCCAGGGCCGAAGGTTCTTGGGCACGGTCTTCTCGATATAAAACACGATGGGCTTGACCGGCGCCGAGACTGTGCTTTCGGGTGATTCCTTCTTGAGGTTCCAGCGGTTGATGTACCGCACGAAGTGCTGGTCGTCTTCCTTGTCGGAGAAATTCTTCCGCACCGTGAGGAAGTAACCGACGCGGTCATCGGCGATCCGCGGCCGATAATCGGTCGAGGGAAGCCGGCTGATCCCATAGTGCACTTGAATTTGCACGCCGCGCGGATCGATCACCGTCTGGAGGTTTTGCATTCCGCTATAGACAGCCGCGACGCGCAGCTCGGCGTTGTCTTTGAAGACTTTAATCTTGGCCCACGTCGAGCGGTCCGGCATGAACATGAACGGCGGACCAGGGAAGCCGATCGAACGGCCGATCAATTGATCGTCGTTCATGAAGGCGCGGGTGAAGTCGACGAGGTGGCCGCCTTCGGCGTCGGTCACGATGGGAAGCGAATAGAGCACGCTGTCGCTATAGGCCATCGAGACCGCTTCGGCCTCCGGGGTCCCGGGATTCGCCAGAAAGCGGACGTTGCGCCGCACCACGTGGAGGTTGTCGCCGACCTTCTTGAACACCCAGATGACGTCGTCGTCGAAGCCCAAGTACATGCCGCCAATGATGTCGTTGCGGCTGATTCCCTTGGCGATCGAGGTCAGGACGATAAATTCTTTGTCGAGGTCGCTCGATTTGATGAGGATCAACAACCGCTGGTCGTTGTACCACATCTTGAAGAGACCATCTTCTCCGGTGACCTTCATTCCTTCGGTGGCCAGTTCGAGTTTCGACTTGGGATGCTCGGCACTGGCCGGGGACTTCGCCGCCGCAATGGCTGCCAAAGAGGGCCGACCTTGGGCGGCGGCCCGCTCATGAGTCCCGAAACCGACGGTCAAAATCAGCGACGCAACAAGAAACCGGAGTCCCGATTTCATAAGCCAACTCTCCGAACTAACCTGGGTGTATTCTGCGGGGATTTCACTCAACCGGTAGAATCAACTCGTTAAGCCTGGTTTTGCGATCTTCGCTGACCCAGCTTATCTTCGCAATCTGGAATCACTTGTGTTGACCGCTCGCACCTGTCGCGGCATTTCGGCAGGGTCGCCGACTTAGAGGTGAGGAGGCGGGCAAGGTCGTTCAAAGCCACTAATTCAGCAATTTTGACCGACTCTACCAGCGTTCGCAATCTTACCGCGTCCGTAGGCCCGCCGCATCCGCGTTAGTGCGTAGCGAAGCGGAAAGACGGCCCATCGACCGAAGTTGCCTCCTGAACCCGACGGCGCACGCAAATCCGGGGATGAGCGGCGAAGCAAAAGTGCCGGCATGTTGCCAAAAAGCATCAGCCGACAAAGACGGCCAGCGAGGTGATATTATCCTGCGAACCGGCCGTTCGGGCGGCTTCGACCACCGCGTCCGCTGCGGTTTGCGGGTCGCTGGTCTTTTCCAGCAAGGTTTTCAGCTGGTCGAGCGAGACGCCATCAACGGCTCCGTCGGAGCAGAGCAGGAACCGATCGCCGGGGACGACTGGGAACTCTTTGGGATCCGTCCCGGTGCCCCCCTCCTTCGTGCCGATGTACCGCCAGAGCACGTTCTTAAACCGATGCGTGCGGGCTTCGTCGGGGGTAATCGTACCCGCGTCGACCAGTGCCTGCGTCAGTGAGTGGTCTTTGGTGAGCTTCTCGATCTTTCCGCCGGACAAACGGAAGGCCGGGCTGTCTCCGACGCCTCCGACATAGATTTTTCCGGCGACGCAGAGGAGGTAAACGATTGTCGTCCCCATCTTGCACATCTGGGGGTCGACTTCTCCCAGGGCCATGATCTCCCCGTTGGCGTCGCGGACCGCCTCGTCGACGATTTGACGCACTTTCTCCGGATTGGCTTTGTCGAAATCGAGATGTTTGATTAGGTAGTCGGAGACGAGTTTGACGGTCATTTCGCTGGCTTTTTCGCCGGCTGCTTGCCCCCCCATGCCGTCGCAAATGATAAAGAACCGTCCTCGATCGTCGGCCAGCCCCCGATCTTCGTTATTGTCGCGGTAATCGCCGGTGATGGTTCGCAGACCCCAGCGAAGTTGAATTGCGGCTACCATGCGAAGTCGAATTTCAGCGTGAATCGATCAGGTAACTGGAGTGCCGATCCTCACGCTGTTTCATTTTGAGGCCTTGCCTCGTTTGCTTGGATTGTTGCCATCCGTGAAATTCCCGTGTCACTCATCCTTCGGCCTTCTCCAGCGGAGTGCGAATCGGTGCGCGAACGGAAATAAAATCGACCAGATCCTTCACTCCCAAAAGGGACGTCGCGTAAAAGATTTCTCCGGCGTGGAATCCGGCATTTTGCCCCAAGAGCCGATTGTATCCCTCAATCAAGGGATAAACCCGTTCTTTGGTCGGCGGAAACTGGGTCTTGTAAGCCCTGATTGCCTGCAATTTTAGCGACAGCGTATCCGAAATATCCACGACAAATTGTGACGGCTGCTGCGTCCGCGCGAGCGGAAACCCGAGCGGAAACCAGAGTTGGTGCCGAACGGTGTGCGGCGGCAGATTGTCGAATTGGTCATCCCACTTGGTCAGACGCGAGTAGAAGATCCCTGCGTCAGTGATCTGCGTCGCCTGCCAGTGGTCTGGGGAAGCCATCGGCGTCTTGTCGTGAATTCCCGCGACGATCGTGGGGCGGTATTTACGAAAGACTTTAGCCAGCGCGACCCGCGCCTCGTAGCTGTCGAAGAGCTTGCGATTGGGCAGATCCAGAGTGACCCGGACTTGGACTCCCAGAATCCGGGCCGCTTCCCGCGATTCGGCCAGGCGCGCGTCGGGCCCCGGGCTCAGCGGCGTCGGTTCCCCGTCCGTCAGGTCGACAATGCCCACCTTGTAACCCTGCTGCACCAGCCTGGCGAGCGTTCCGCCCACGGCAATTTCGACGTCGTCGGGATGGGCACCGACGGCAATCAAATCGAGTTTCTCGGGCGCCTTTTCGGTCATGGGGATTCATCTTTATGGTCCGCGCAGCACGAATTGTCGAGCCCGATTCCTTCCGGCGAGCCCTGTTGCTGCGAAGAATCCCCGCCGAGAAACGATCGCACGGCTTTCGCCACGCGGTGAGGATGCGTGAGATAAGCCAATTGCCCCGCCAGGGGTATGGATTCGCTGGTTGCCTGGGGCAGTTGCCGCTCGAGTTCGTCCTCACCGGCTGAAGAGATCGCCCCCTCGTGCTCCGTGCGCAGTAAGAGAACGGGTCGCTCGATTCGAGACAATCGTTCGCGCAGGTCGACGCTGGCCATTAAGGACGCTCGATCGGCCAGATCGCGAATCGTCGTCTGATCCGTGTTTCGCGCGAAGAAGCTCCAGCGGCTCGCGTCGAACGGCGGGAAGGCACGCTGATGGCTGGCGCGCTGCAGCGTGCTTCGCATCGGCAGGCGCGAAAGATTTCCCGGAATCAAGCGCCCCGCGCTGCATAAGAGTCGCTCGAAACCGCTCAGACGGCGATGGGCAAAACCACCCAGCAGAATTGCCCGCTGGATACGTTCGGGATACCTCGCGAGCGTGCCCAACGCCACCAGGCTTCCGAACGGAGCCGCGAAGACGCAGAAGGCTCGATCTCCCTGGCCCTCCGCCACTGTCAGCAAGTCACTGACGAAAAGGTCAAGAGTTGGCCGCCCTGCTCGACTTCCTAAACGGGATTGGTCATTTGGCTCGCGGTAGTCAAACAGCACGCAGCGAAACTCCTCGCGCAGCAACCAGGCTAGCAGGCAGAACAGCTCGCAGTTGCCAGAGATTCCGTTCAGGAAATAGAGCGGCCGACCCGAGCCAAGCGTCCGCCCGTGTAGTGAAGCCCCGTCAACCGCAACGGACCAGCACGTGCTCTCGCCGCGAAACGACTCAAGTACTTCGGCCCAGCCAAGCGGACTGGGACAACCTTCCGAAGATTGTGCCGAAGGCGGGGACTCGGCTGGAAGATCTAAGACATGCCGGTCCGCGTCCATGGGAGGGTCGCCCACAGAGTCAATCTCCACGGACAGGGAAGGCTGTGGTTCATTCGACGAAGCGGAGAGTTGGAGCGACACGGAATTCATCGTAATTGAATTCAACATGGCCGAAAAGCACGTGTGTTCGTCCTTCGGAGAGCGACCCGCACAGCCGTTCGGCTCCGGGGATCTACCGATGTCCACTCCCCGTAAAGTCGTCACAAACCGCCGGAAGATAACGACAGCGCCTGTAGATTCGTCAAAAGTCGCGTCCTTTTTTTCAGAGCCAGTGAGCCGTCCCTCGTCGCGGGGCCGCTAAGCCCCCAGGCCGCGACCTATGTTTCAGGACGGCCGGGTCGCAGGTCGACCGGACGGCGTAAATGGTCCGGAGCGTTAAATGATAAACCGTTGTCCACAACAGGTTTCTCGTAGGCAGCGTGGCAATCCATGAGCGTTTTGAAATCGCGCCGGAGCAGAATCTACCTGGGCGGAATGTTTCAGGGGACTCTCGTCAAACGGCTGGCAATCGCCTGGGTGGCCTACCATCTCTTGCTGTTCCACGCCATGTTCGCCGTGTGGTGCCTGGAAGGAGCACGACCGGCGGCTGATGCCGAGGTCGAAACAAGTCTGATCGAGAAGTACGAATCGTTTGCCTGGCAGAACCGGCTGCTGATCTTCGGCGCGTGCGCCGCTGGACCGATCCTCTTGTGGGACGTGGTCCGCTGCACGCATCGCGTGGCCGGCCCGCTTCTGCGTCTCGAAAACATGCTCTTGCGGATGGCCAAAGGCGAGACCTTTTCGGAAATCAAGTTCCGAAAAGGGGACTGGCTCACCAGCCTCGAGCGGGCGCTCAACGCGTATCTTTCGTCCCGGGCCGCGGTCGTGGTGAACGAAAGAGCGGGCGCGCAAGTCGCAGCGGTGCCGGCCGAATTTTCATCGACCTCGCCAGTCGCCGATGCGCGAGTTGTTGCCCAGGGGGACCACGACCTCAACGATCTGCTGCGCGAGCTGCGCGACATCAACGAAACGCTGGCCGCGCTCAATATGGGTCATCCCGAAGCGGTCGGAGACGCCGGCGGTTTCATGAACTTCCGACCGGACCGTCCGCCGCGCTTCTAACCCTCAGTCCGCCGTCGGGTCACTCGCTTCCAACTGCCTGGTCCGCCTGCTCGATCACGCGGTAGGCCTCCTCGCTCGTGTCCGCGGCGCGCAGTGCGTCGAGGAACCCAGGTGATTGCATCATCCGGCCGAGCCGCGCCAATACGCTGAGATGCGTTTGTGAGTCGCGGCACAGCACCAGAAAGAACAAGTCGCTCAGCCGCCGTTGGGGCGCGCCGAATGGAATTCCCGAAAGCGTTCGGCCGAACGCGATGACCGATTGCCCCAGCACGTCGGGCACGGGGTTGCGCGGATGGGGAATGGCGACCCCATTCTCAAAACCGGTGGACAGGATCTCCTCGCGCTGGAGCACGGCGTTGAGGACCGTCGCGGGCTCCCAGATCTGCCAGGTCCGTCCGGCCACTTCAACCAGGCTTTCCAGCACCGATCGCTTGGTCCGCCCCTGCAACGGGACCTGGACGGTCTCAGGCGACATCCGCTTGATGACGGGAGCCTCTTCGGCGTCTCCGCCGGGTCGTTGTGCTTCTTCGAGCGCGGCGAGCTCGGGTTCCGAGTATTCGCGCATCTCCTGCTCGACCCAGTGGCGGATTTCCGTGGGATGAAATTGCCAGACGCCCCCCACCTTTCGTCCGGGGATTCGCCCGCGGTTGACGAGCTTTTCGACTTCGCGTCGATCGCGGCCCAGCCGCTCGGCGAGCTCATCGAGCGAGAAAAACGCGTGCGACATGCGGAATGCTTTCGACTCTTCTAGGGCGCAGGAATTTTCGCCGGTGCCTTTGCAAGAGTCGGCCCGCGGAGAATTCCATGTCCCTTGCGACTACTATAATGCAAGCAGCGAGCGAAGGTTCAGCGATCCGCTCGATTAAGATCGCGCAAATGGGACGCCGTGATGCCCGGAGAATTCGAGAACCGCGTGGCCCTGGTGACCGGCGGATCGAGGGGGATCGGGCGTGCGATTGCCTTGCAGCTGGCTCGCGGCGGGGCCAACGTGGCGATCGGATACGCGACGCGCCAAGAGACGGCTGAAAAAGTCAGCGCGGAAATCCGCGGGCTGGGGCGAAAATCACTGTGCGGGCCGTGCGACGTCAGTCAACAGTCGCAGATCGACGCGCTCGTGGCCGACGCTCGCCGCGACCTGGGTCCGATCGACCTGTTGGCCCATTGCGGGGCGGTCAGCAACATCGCTTCCCACACCGACCTCTCGTACGAGCGTTGGTTCGAGACGATCGATGCGAACCTCAACGGCACGTTTCGAGTCGTGTTTGCCGTCAAGGACGAAATGATTCGCCGCCGATTCGGCCGGATGGTGCTGATTTCCTCGGTCGCCGCGCTGCGACCGCGAGCCATGCAGATTCACTACGCGTCGTCCAAAGCGGGCGTGATTGCCCTCGCGCGGTGTTGCTCGGACGCCTTTGCGCCGCATGGAGTGCGGGTCAACTGTATTGCACCCGGCTTGATCGAAACCGAAATGGCCCACGTGCTCGACGACGATCAAATCGAGCGGATCAAGAAGGAAACGCCCTTGGGGCGATTGGGCCGCCCGGAGGAAATTGCCGAGCTGGCCTGCTTCCTCTTGAGCGAACGCTCGAGTTTTATGACCGGTCAGACACTGGTCTCCTCGGGAGGCCGCGTGACCCTGCCTTGAACATGACCCTGCCTTGAGCTTGCCGCAAATGGGACGAATTTGCGAAGGAGCTTCCCATGACCGCCACTGTTTCCCCTGCCTCGGCGTCCACAGAGACGGCCGAAGCAAAGATCCGGCCCCGCGGGCTGATACAGCGATTGATCTTTTGGTGGGTCGACTCGTTCGAGAAACAATCCGGCGTGTCGGCTGAGTACTGCCGATGGATGGCCAACGTTTCTCCGCGCGTGTTTCTGAAGTTCGGCAAACTTGGCAAACTCGCCCAATACCGACGTGCTTTGCCGGCGGACGCCTCCGCCGTGGCGCATCTCGTGGCGGCCCGCTCGGAGGATTGCGGACCGTGCGTGCAGATCGGGATTAACTTGGCGCTGCGCGACGGAGTCTCGAAGGATATTCTCCGAGCGGTCTACGATCGCCAGCCCGACCGCCTTCCGCCTAACCTGGCCGACGTTTACCACTTCGCCGAATCGGTCGTGTCAGGCGGCGAGGACGAGACGCTGCGTCAGCGCATCCGCGACCACTATGGAGACGAGGCCCTCATTGAAATGGGGCTCGGCATGGCCGTGGCCCGCACTTTCCCACTCGTCAAGCGCACGATCGGCTACGCCAAGAGCTGCTCGCTCACGAAAATCGAGATCTGAATCTCGCCAGAGCCGGCGCTTCCTGTCGAGCCGCTTGTTGCGGTGCTCAGAGATGGGTGGGCGGGAGCGTCGCTTTCCCGGATCGGAACAGCAACCGCAACCAGCCTGCGGCTCCGCGGGCGCGAACGGGCCTGGCCGCGAGAAAACGCAACAGATCGTCGCGGAGGCTGGCGGCCGAATCGTAACGGGCCGCGGGATCCTTCGCCGCTGCCTTCAAGATAATCGCTTCCAAGTCTCGCGGGATTTTCGGATTCACCCCTCGGGCTGGGGGGAGTTCGGGACGCCGCAGCGGATCCGTCAGTACGGCCAGTTCAGCAGTGCCAAACGCGGGTGTCCGCGTTGAGAGTTCAAACAGCGTCACACCCAGCGCGTAAACGTCCGCGCGCACGTCAGCACGACCGGATAATTGCTCCGGCGCAAGGTAACGCAGCGTGCCGGCCATCCCGGACGACGCCTGTTCGAGCGGCTCGCCTTGGTTGCGAGACAGGCCAAAGTCCGTGACCCAAACATTGGCCGCCGGGTCGAGCAGTAAGTTGCCCGGCTTGATGTCGCCATGAACGATGCCGTTGGCGTGGGCGAACGCCAGCGCGTCGGCGACTTGGGCTCCGACTCGGGCAATCTCGAACCACGAATTGCGCGCGATCCGCCATGCCACGATCGGCAATCCACCGGGTGGCGACGGCGTCGACGTCTCGTCCCCCGACTCGCCGTGCCTGTCTTCCGTGTCTGCATCGAACCCGTGAGATACATCGCCGGCCGCCACGACGCCGCTATGGCCGCCCAGACGGTCGATGACCCAGTTCAGCGACACGCCACGCACCAGCCGCATCGAGTAATAGCACAGCCCGTTGTGCTCGCCGAAGTTGTAAACCGGGACGATGTGTGGATGCCACAGTCGTGCCGCGGTGCTGGCCTCGCGCTGAAATAACGCGCGACGGGCGTCGGACTTGAGGTAGGGGAGCACCTTGATCGCCACGCGGCGGGCGGTGTTCAGCTCTTCGGCCTCGAAGACGACGCCCATGCCGCCGCGGCCGATCTCGCGGACGATGCGAAAGTCGCCGAATTGCCCGCCGGGCAACGTCTCGAGCGATCGGTGCTCGTAAGAAGTTGTTTCGCGGTAAGCTTTCCACCCTTCCATGGCAGTCAGCAGCGGGAACAGTTCCTGGATCTCGGGGGCAAGCTCCGGATGGGCGGCTGCGACGGCCTCGATCTGCGGTTCGGCTCCCTTTCGCAGCGCGGCGACGAATTCACTCGCGAGCACTTCGAGCGGGTCGCGCGCCTGCGAATCATTCGTGGGCCGACCGGTGGGCAGACCGAAAATGCCAGTGGCAAATCGCGAGTCTTCCGTCATCGTGACGAGTAACTCCGTCCGTTATTGGGAGTCCGGCATCGCGGAGAGTTGCGGCGCAGGCAGAACCTGGCGGAGCCGGGTAAGGGCGCGCACATACCGCATGCTGGCCGCCTGCGTGGTCATGCCGAGGACCTGCGCGGCCTCGCTGTTACTCAGCTCCTCGAAATGCCGCAGAGCCAGGATCTCGCGATCGACCGGACTGAGCGTCGAGAGCGCGGCATCGATCTGGGCGGCCCTTTCAGCCCGCAGCGCCGCCTGGCTGGGCGAAGTCAGCGTGCCGGCCAGGTGAATCGCCAATGCAGCCGACGTCGATTCCGTCGACCAGCCGCCATGAATCGATATGTCCCGCTTGGCCGATCGCTTTTTTGTTCCCAGATGCCGGCGATGGACGTCGGCGAGTGTCTGGTTGAGGATTTTCCGCAGCCAGATGAAGAGCGTCCCGGCCCGGTCGGCGAGGATCGACTTCATCCGCAATTGGGCGTTGAGATAGGCTTCCTGCAGTACGTCGTCCGGATCGACGCGCCCATAAATCCGTCGATCGAGGCGAAAGTTCACGATGCGCCGCAAGCGCACGCGGTAGAGGTCGAAGATCTGGGCCAGCGCCGCTTTATCGCCGTAAATGACGCGATTAGCCAGTTCAGGCGTGACCTCGGGCTCGAGGGATTCGTGGGACATGGTTGCCGGCCTGCCGCCGCGGAGCCGCCAAGCGAGAGCGTACCGCGGGCGGATAACACCGATCGAGTGAAAACGACTCGCGGGCCCGCAAGCTGCCTCTACTCAATAGAACGGATGGCCCGCGCGGTGATCCACCTGGCCCGGGAATCTCGCGGCTTGCCGAGACGCGAAAACCTTGCAAAACAAGGTCCTGCCCGTCGCGTGCCTATCGGCTCCATTTGCGATACCTCAACTGTGGCGTCGCGCGGGGGTTTTTGCAAGACGTTTTCACAATTCGCTCGTGGTCCGCGCGTCATTGCTCATCCCCACGTCCATATTTGAAAAGCGCCATCGACGAGTTAGATAATGGGCGCAATGGGTTTCAATTCAGAGGTGCGCCGCCGCCGAATCGATTGCGCGGCCTGGAGGTGCAGATGTCAAAGATCGTGTTATGGATAGCGGCCGCCCTGGCCCTCGCGCACACCGGCAGCCTTTATGCCGCCGACAATGAGCTGACGCCCGCCGAAAAAGCGGCTGGATGGCAGCTGCTCTTCAACGGCCACGATCACACAGGTTGGCGCTGCAACAACGGCAGCCCGGTCGCCTCGCCGATCGAAGACGGCGCGCTGACGACGCAACACACCGG
>Ga0187782_10003109_pt1 | contig 12338 bp, 9 predicted proteins | sample 0715_SJ02_MP15_2_FD_132454 | JGI IMG/M metagenome (GOLD analysis project Ga0187782, IMG submission 132454) | Tropical peat soil microbial communities from peatlands in Department of Meta, Colombia - 0715_SJ02_MP15_20_MG | ecosystem: Environmental > Terrestrial > Soil > Wetlands > Peat | place...
ATCAACCATTCGCTGCTGACGATCGAAGCGCTGTGGCGACGCGACATCGCGATCCGCGGCGTCGCCTTCGTCGGCGAAGCGGACGAAGCGGCGCAGGCGAGCGTCGCGCGCTTCGGGGCGATCGCCGAGCTCGGGCGGCTGCCGCGCCTTGCGCCGCTCGCGCCCGCGTCGTTGCGCGCGGCGTTCGCCGAGGCCTTCAGGCGCGAAGACTTTTTTGCGGGCTGACCATGAGCCTCGTCACGAATTCGCCGGTCTGGCGTCCCTTCACCCAGCATGCGCTGCAGCCCGACGCGATCAAGATCGCGCGAGCCGAGGGCGCCTGGCTCGAGGCGGAGGATGGGACCAGCTATCTCGACGCGATCTCGTCCTGGTGGGTCATCACGCACGGCCATCGCCGCCCGGAGATCATGCAGGCGATCCGCGAGACGACGGAGCGCCTCGATCAGATCATCTTCGCGGGCTTCACCCACGAGCCGGCGGAAGCCCTGGCGCGCCGGCTCGTCGAGATCGCGCCCCGCGGCCTCGACCATGTGTTCTATTCCGACAGCGGCTCGACCGCCGTCGAGGTCGCGATCAAGATGGCGCTCGGATACTGGCGCAACCGCGGCGAGGCGCGCACGCGCGTCGTCGCGCTGGAGCACGGCTATCACGGCGACACGATCGGGGCGATGTCGGCCGGCGCCCGCTCGGTCTTCAACGCGAGCTACGAGCCGCTGCTGTTCGAGGTGACCCGCATCCCGTTCCCGGCCGCCGGCGCGGAGCAGGCCGCGCTCGACGCGCTGGAGCGCGCGGGGCGGGCGGGCGCCGCGGCCTTCATCGTCGAGCCGCTGCTTCTCGGCGCCGGCGGCATGCTCGTCTATTCCGCGGCGACGCTGCGCGAGATGCGCGCGATCTGCGCCCGCCACGCCATGCTGTTCATCGCCGACGAGGTGCTGACGGGCTTCGGACGCGCTGGGACGCTCTTCGCCTGCGAGCAGGCGGGCGTTGCGCCGGACATCATGTGCTGCGCCAAGGGACTGACCGGCGGCGCGCTGCCCCTCGCCGCGACGCTGTGCAAGGCGGAGATCTTCGAGGCGCATCTGTCTCCGGACCGCGCCCGCGCCTTCTTTCACTCCAGCTCCTATACGGCGAACCCGATCGCCTGCGCGGCGGCGCTCGCCAATCTCGACATCTGGGCGACGGGCGCGCCGCAACGCGCGATCGACGGGCTTTGCGCGATGCAGCAGGAGCGGCTCGCCCGCTTCGAAGGCGATCTGCGCCTCAAGAACCCGCGCCGCATCGGCACAGTCACGGCGCTCGACCTCGACACGCCGCAGCACGGCTATACGGCGCCCATCGGTTTGGAGCTGCTGCGCTTCTTCAACGCGCGCGGTCTGCTGCTGCGCCCGCTTGGGCAGACGATCTACGTTCTGCCGCCCTATTGCGTGACGGCGCAGGAGCTGGATTTGGTCTATGCGGCGATAGCGGAGGCTGCCGGCAGACGCGAGTAGGGCCTGGCGATCGCTTTTACGACTGCCGATTGCCGATTGCCGTCCGCCCCAAATACTCCTCCCGCAGCACGCGCCGCAGCACCTTGCCGACTGTGCTTTTTGGCAGCGCCTCGCGAAACTCATAGCTGCGCGGAGACTTGTATCCCGTCAGCCGCTCGCGCACGAAGGCTTTGAGCTCGTCCGCCGTCAGCGAGGGGTCCCGCCGCACGACGAAGGCGACGGGCGCCTCGCCAGAATGCGGATCGGGCGCGCCGATCACCGCCGCCTCTTTCACCTTCGGGTGCTGCGTCAGCACGTTCTCGACTTCATTGGGATAGACGTTGAAGCCCGAGACGAGGATCATCTCCTTGAGGCGATCGACGATCGTGACGAGCCCGTCCTCGCGCATTGTCGCCACGTCGCCGGTGCGAAAGAACCCGTCCGCGGTCATGGCGTTGGCGGTTTCCTCCGGCTTGTTCCAATAGCCGGCCATGACCTGCGGACCCTTGACGCAGAGCTCGCCGCGCTCGCCGATCGGAACCGGGACGCCGTCCTCGCCGCGGATCGAGACCTGCGTCGACGGCTGCGGATAGCCGATCGCGCCCGTGAACTCGTCGAGATCCGGCCTGTTGACGGTGACGACCGGGGAGGTTTCCGAGAGCCCATAGCCCTCGACGATCGGTTTCCCCGTCGTGCGCTTCCAACGGCGCGCAGTCTCGTCTTGCGTCGACATGCCGCCGGCAATGCAGAACACGAGCCTGGAGAAATCCAGCGAGGCGAAGTCCTTGTTCTCGAGCAGCGCCGCATAGAGCGTGTTCACGCCGGAGAACATGGTGAACCGCGTCTTGCGCAGAATGCTCACGAACCCCTGGATGTCGCGCGGATTGGCGATGAGCAGGCAGCAGCCGCCGACCTTGGTGAACAGCAGCAGGCAGGCGGTCAGCCCGAAGATGTGATAGAGCGGCAGCGCTGTGACCATGATCGGCGGCGGGGAGGCGAGCGGGGCGAGCCAGACGCGCCCCTGCTCGACATTGGCCGCGACGTTGCGGTGCAGCAGCACGGCGCCCTTGGCGACGCCCGTCGTGCCGCCTGTGTATTGCAGAAACGCGATGTCGTCGCGCGACACCTCGACCGGCCGGAGGTCGCGCGCCCTGCCGACGCGCAACGCATCGCGCAGCGTCACTGCGCCGGGAAGGTCGTAAGACGGAACGGCGCGCTTGATCCAGCGCGAGGCGACGTTGATGAGCGCGCCCTTCCATCCGATGAGGTCGCCGGGCGCGCAAACGATCGCGCGCTCGAGCCGCATGCGCGGCCAGGCCTTGGCGACGGTGTGTGCGAAATTTTCGAGCACGAAGACGAAGCGCGCGCCCGCGTCGTTCAGCTGATGCTCGAGCTCTTCGGGGCGGTACAGCGGGTTGACATTGACGACGACGCCGCCCGCGAGCAGGATCCCGAAAAGGATGGCGGGGTAGCCGGCGACATTGGGCGACATGATCGCCGCGCGGTCGCCTTTCTTCAGGCCTTGCTCTTGAAGGAACGCTGCGATGGCGACCGAGGCGCCATAGACCTCGCCGTAAGTGAGCCGAACGCCAAAGCTCTCGAGAGCCGGCAGATCCTTGAAGTCGCGAGCGCTGGCGCGAATGATTTCGCACAGCGAGACGACATTGGCGTCGTCGATCTCCGCGGTCGCCCAAGCGGGATAGGAGCCGAGCCACGGGCGCGTCGCATAGGGATCCTGTTGGTCAACAGACTCGCTCATCTCGAAATCGAGCTTTCTCATGGCTGCTTCCGACCGCGGCCGTTACCGACACAAGTATAGCAATAACGCGATTCTCTTATGAATCCATGCCGGGCGGAGGAATGCGCGTATTGCGCAGCAGCATTCGTTCATGCGCCCGCTGGCCATCCGGCCCCGGCGAGCAAGGCGACGCCGATGGCGAGCACTGCAGCAGCGGCGGCGAACTCCAGGCCGCGCAGCGCCGCGCCGGTCCAGCGACGGCCGGGCGCGCTCAAGGCCTGGGCCCGGCGGCGCGCGAAGACGGCGAGCGCCGCCAGCGCGCCGGTCGTGACGGCGGTGCCGGCCGCCATGATCAGGGTCGCAAGAACGCCAGCCCAGAACACATCCTGGGCCAGCGTGAAAACGAGGACGAGAATCGCGCCGGAACAGGGCCGCAGCCCAGCCGCGACGACGGCGCCCATGGCTTCGCCGAGCGAGAAGCCGCTTTCGAGCCTTTTCGGATCGATCGCGTGCTGATGTCCGCAGTCCGGCGGACAGAAGGCGGCGGCGGCGTCGACGGCCTCGCAATAAAAGCCGCTCGCGCTCGCGACCGGCGCGGGAGGCGAGGACGCAAAGAGCGCGCGGCCCTTTCTCCAGACGAGATGCGCGCCGACGAGCGCGATGGCGGCGTAGCTTGCGAGCTCGATGCGTTCGCCGACAGCATTCATCGTCGGCGCCGTAGCCCCGAGCAGCGCCGCGGCGATCCACACCAGCGCGATGGCGACGAGACTTTGCAGCAGCGCCGCGAGCGCGGCGAGCGCCATGCCGCGGCGTAGCGCAATTTCGCTCGCGATCATGTAGGAGGCGAGCACCGCCTTTCCGTGACCTGGCCCCGCCGCGTGGAACACGCCATAGGCGAAGCTCGCAGCCGCCAGGGTCCAGAAGGCGCCCGCGCCGCTCTTCAGGGCCTTGGCGGCCTGCTGCAACTCGGCGTGGAACTTCGCCTGCCACGCGAGAACGAGCCCCGAGAAGCCGCCGGATGCAGCGGCGGCGCCCTCGTTCCCCGCGACGGCGAACGGATTCTTTTTCGCCGGTCGGCAGTCGGGGGTCGGCAATCGGCAATCCGGCGCAGGCTCTATCGCAACTGCCGACGGACGACCGCCAACCGCCGCAAGCAGCAGCAGCAGAACGGTCAGCAGGCGCGCGATCACGGGCAGGCCACGACGGCGCGGGTCGCGAGCTTGATCCCGAAATCGGCGCCCGGCGAGAAGTTCTGGAAAAACGCCTCCGAGAGCTTCTTCGTCTCGTCGGCGGCGAGCGGCTTCGGCTCGACGAGGCTCAGCGAACATCCCGACGGCGCGCGGTTGAGGGTCACGGGCGTCTGCTTCTCGAAGCCGAAGGAGACGAAATAGGTCGGGTCGTAGACCTGGAAGGAGAAAGGCTTCTGCGCCGCGACGGGCGTCTCCAGAGGCAGCAGGAAGCGCAGGGTGACGATCTTGTTTGCGTCGGCTTCGAGCGAGACGTCGACGGGCTCCTTGAACTTGAGCTTGGCGCCGTTCTGCTTGGCGTAAGTGAAGAACTCGAATTCGGCGAGCGACTCGACATTGGTCTTGGCGAGCGGCGCAAGCTCTTCCTTGGTCGGCGGCTTGCCGTCCTTGCCGAGCCCTTGAACGGCGAAGGCGGAATACATCTCGTCGAATTCCCAGGCGTGGCGGATGCCGGCGACCTTGCCGTCGGGCGCGAAGACGACCTCGCTGCGCACGGCGACCCAGACATGCGGATGCGCAAGCGCGGGGCCCGCGCCGCTGAGCGCCGCCAGAAGGACGGCGGCGGACGCAATGTATGCTGTCTTTTGGCGCCTCATGTGTCGCGCGGCTAGAGGGGGAACGCGGCGAAAGTGTGAGCGCGCGGAAGGCGCGCGCCTCATATTAGCGCGACGCCATTCCGACCGCGAGGCCGCGGATCTCGAAAATCGCGTCGATGGCGCATGGCCTTTGCGCCTGTGGTTGGCATTGCGAATTGGCGACGCTTGCCTTCTCCATCTCTGCCGTTCTAAGTCCTTATCGGAGCGGGACGACCGCAAGCGGTCGCCGAGCCGGAGGCTGTGGCCGCGGCTTCGGTCCAAGGAGAACCTCGTATATGGCGGAAGGCTCCGCTCGCGCTCCGGGCGCCGGGATCGACCTCAACACCATTTCGCTCGAGGACAGATACGATCTCGGCAAGACGCGCGTGCTGATGACCGGGACGCAGGCGGTCGTGCGGCTGCTGCTCATGCAGGCCGCCGCGGACCGCGCGCGGGGGTTGAACACGGCGGGCTACGTCACCGGCTATCGAGGCTCACCGCTCGGCGGCGTGGACGCGCAGATGCACCGCGCCAAGCCCTACTTCGATAGAGCCGGCATCCTGTTCATGCCAGGGTTGAACGAGGATCTCGCCGCCACCGCCATCTGGGGCGCGCAGCAGGCGGAGATGCGCGGCGAGGGCAAATATGACGGGGTCTTCTCGCTCTGGTACGGCAAGGGTCCCGGAGTCGATCGCAGCGGCGACGTGCTGCGGCACGTCAATCTCGCGGGCAGCTCGCGCTACGGCGGCGTGCTGGCGCTCATGGGCGACGACCACACGGCCGAGTCCTCGACGACCGCGCATCAGTCCGAATATCACTTCGTCGACGTCATGATGCCGATCCTCGCGCCCGCCGGCGTGCAGGAGATTCTCGATTACGGCCTCTTCGGCTTTGCGCTGTCGCGCTACGCCGGCGTCTGGGTCGGACTGAAATGCGTCAAGGACACGGTCGAGTCCACGGCCTCCGTCGACGGCTCGCCGGACCGAGCGAGAATCGTCACGCCGCCGGATTTCGCGATGCCGGCCGGCGGATTGAACATCCGCCCCGCTGATCCTGTGCTTGCGCAGGAAGCGCGGCTGCAGGAAAGCAAGCTCGCGGCGACGCTGGCCTTCATTCGCGCCAATGGCCTCAATCGCATCGTGACCACGGGCGGTCCGCAGGCGAAGATCGGAATCGTCACCGCGGGCAAATCCTACCTCGACGTCCGCCAGGCCTTCGACGATCTGGGGCTCGACGACGCCAAGGCCGACGAGTTCGGCGTGCGCCTCTACAAGGTGGGTTGCACATGGCCATTGGAGCCCGAGGGGCTCAAGGATTTCGCGCAAGGCCTCGATCTCGTCATCGTCGTCGAGGAGAAACGCTCGCTCATCGAGAACCAGCTGCGCGAACTGCTCTACGGCGCGCCGCATCAGCCGCTGTGCATCGGCAAGAAGGACGAGGAGGGCGACTGGCTCTTCCCCGTCAAGGGCGCGCTCGACGCCAACGACATTGCGATCGCGATCGGGCGCCGGCTGTTGAATTATCATCGCAGCGACGATCTGGAGGCGCGCGTGGCGCGGCTCGCGGCGCTTCAGAGGAAGCGGGCCGAGCTCACCGAAGTCACCGTGCGCGTGCCGCACTTCTGCGCCGGCTGTCCGCACAGCACGTCGACGCATGTTCCGCAGGGCGCCCGGGCCTATACCGGCATCGGCTGCCACTATATGGCGCAGTGGATGGGCCGCTCGACCGAGGGCTACACCCACATGGGCGGCGAGGGCGCGAACTGGATCGGCGAAGCGCCCTTCTCGACGCGCCGGCACGTGTTTCAGAATCTGGGCGACGGCACCTATAACCACTCGGGCTCGCTCGCCATCCGCTTCGCCGTCGCGGCGAAGACCAACATCACCTTCAAGATTCTCTTCAATGGCGTCGTCGCCATGACCGGCGGCCAGAAGCACGAAGGCGAGCTCTCCGTCGAGAAGATCGCGTATCAGGTCGCGGCCGAGGGCGTCAGGAAGATCGCGCTCGTCACCGACGAGCCGGGCAAATATGCGCCGGGTTATCCCTGGCCGCCGGGGTTGCGGATCCACAATCGCAACGTGCTGAACGAGGTGCAGCGCGACCTCGCGGAGACGGACGGCGTCACGGCGCTGATCTACGATCAGACCTGCGCCGCGGAGAAGCGCCGTCTGCGCAAGCGCGGGAAATTTCCCGATCCAGACGCCCGCATTTTCATCAACGAGCTGGTTTGCGAAGGATGCGGCGACTGCGGCACGGCTTCGAACTGCGTCGCAGTGCAGCCGCTGGAGACCGAGTTTGGGCGCAAGCGACGCATCGACCAATCGGCTTGCAACAAAGACTTTTCCTGCCTCGAGGGTTTTTGCCCGAGCTTCGTGACCGTGCATGGCGCAACGATGAAGAAGCTCGCGAGGGCGCAAGAGCTGCCCGAAGAGCCTCCTCGCCCGGCCCTGTCCGAGATCGGCGCGACGCCCTACGGCGTGCTCATCGCAGGGCTCGGCGGCACCGGCGTCGTCACGATCTCGGCGCTGCTGGGCCTCGCCGCGCATCTCGAAGGCAAGGGGGTGGGGGTCATCGACATGGCGGGCCTCGCGCAAAAGGGCGGGGCGGTCTATTGCCACGTCAAAATCGGGCGCGTTCCCGAGGAGGTGCACGCGATCCGCGTCGCCGCGGGCGAGGCCGACCTCATGCTTGGCTGCGACCTCGTCGTTGCGGGCGCGAAACTCGTGCTTTCCGCGATCGACCCGGCGCGCACCGCAGTCGTCGTCAATGGGGCTGAGGTCTTTCCGGGCGACATCGAGCGCAATCCGGATTTTCAGCTGCCCTCCGAGGCGATCAGGCAGTCGATCCGCGACGTGTCCGGCGCGCGCATCGACTTCATCGACCTGACTGCGCTGGCGCTGGCCCTGCTCGGCGACTCGATCGCCGCCAACATCTTCATGCTGGGCTTCGCCTGGCAGAAGGGCTATCTGCCGCTGCGCGACGCCTCGATCCTGCGCGCGATCGAACTCAATGGCGAGTCTGTCGCCATGAACGCGCAGGCGTTTCTGTGGGGACGCCGCGCCGCGCATGATCGCGCGAGCGTCGAGGCGGCGGCGCGCGCCTTGCGCTCGCAAGATGAGGTCCGCGAGCTGTCCCCGAGCTTAGACGAGATCGTCGAGCGACGCGCGGCTTTCCTCGTCGACTATCAGAATCAGGCCTATTCCGATCGCTATCGCGCGCGCGTCGAAGAGGCGCGACGCGTCGAAGAAGCGTGCGCGCCGGGGCGCAGCGAGCTGGCCGAAGCCGTCGCGCGCTATCTCTTCAAGCTCATGGCGGCGAAAGATTTCTATGAGGTCGGGCGGCTCTACACGAACGGCGATTTCGAGCGTCGGCTTCGCGAAACCTTCGATGGCGATCTGAAGCTCGAGTTTCACGTCGCGCCGCCGCTGCCGAGCCTGCAGCCGAAGACCGACTTCGGCGGCTCGCGCAAGATGACCTTCGGACCCTGGGCGTTCAAGGTCTTGAAGGTCCTGGCGAAGATGCGCCGGCTGCGTGGCACCTGGCTCGACGTCCTGCGCAACGATCACGATCGCATTGTCGAGCGAAGGCTCCAGCAACGTTACGAGGCGCTGCTGGACGAGATCTTTTCGGGCCTATCCCCCGAGAACCACGCGATCGCTGTCGCCCTCGCGCGGATTCCCGAAAAGATCCGCGGCTTCGGTCACATCAAGGCGCGACACATCGCGGCGGCGCAGATCGAGGAGGAACGCCTGCTCGAGGCGTTCCGCGGCTCCGTCGCGCCGGAGTCCGTCGCGCGGATCGCGGAGCCCGCGCAGTCAGGCTGACGCCTTCGCGCTCGGGCCGCGCTCCGGCGCGAGGTCGTAGCGCGTGCGAAACAGCGTGTCGCAAAGGTTCGAAGAGCCGAAGCCGTCGGAGAAGCTCACATTGCCGCGCGCGTGATGCGCGGCGTGCGCCGCGCTCGACGTCAGGGCCGCCAGGAAGGCGCGAGCCCGCGCGAGGAAGGTTCCGTCGTCGGAGCCGCGCAGCGCGGGCGAAAAGTCGTAGCCCGAGTGTTCGTAGAGCCCCCCGAAGGCGCCGGCGGTGACGACGAGGGAATGGAACAGCAGGTCCGAGCCGCCGCCGCCGATGAGTGCGAGGGGGATGAGATAGGGGCAGACGATTTCGAGAAAGAAGTCCGGCGCGCTCATGTAGCAAGCGCTTATGCCGCGGCTGCCGCGCGTCGAATGGTGAAGCGCGTGGCCGAGCCGGCGCATCAGCGTCGGGCGATGCAGCACGAAGCGATGCCCGACGTATTGCACAATGTCGTGGCCGACCGTCAGGCCGGCGACGCCGAGAATCATCGTGGCGAGCGAGAGATGCGCAGAGCCGACGAAGGCGAGGCCGGCCCATTGCGCCGCCAGCATGCAGGGCAGCAGCACGAAAAGCTGGTTCGCAAGAACGCGAGGCAAAAGCTGAAAGTAGCTCAAGCGTTCGACGGGCCGAGTCTTGTAGCGGGCGAGCGCGCCGCTGCGGTCGAGCTGCTCGAACCACAAGCCGAAGCCGTGAAACGCCAGCATCTGCATGAGCCAGACCTGCGCCGCGAGGGGCGCCCAATCGGTTGAGGCAATGCTCGTCATGTCGCTCCCGTTCGACCGCCCACTGGGCGGGACTCCCCCCTCTTCAAATCACCCGCCGCCGACACGCGAGGGATTTACACAAATCCAAGTCGAAGGAAAAGCGTGTAGCTGCGCGGGGATGGATCCGACTGGGCGCGCTGCGTCGATGGGTCGCAACGCCTCAGGGCTATTTCGCCGGCAATTCGCGCAGGAAAGCGAGCGCTGCATCCAGGAGCCTTTGGCGCAGCGCATCGTCGCCGAACGCCGCGGGTCCCGCCCGCACCCAGCCGCGCATTCTCCGATTCCCCGACAGCATCGGCGCAATGTCGGCGCGCTCCAACGCCCAACCGTCGCGGCCGTCGCCGAGCCTCAAGAGCAGGCCGTCGTGGCGCGCGCAGCACAAGAGATGCCCTCTCAGCAGGAAGGCGCGCCCGCCGAACATGGACTTTTCGGTCAATCCCGACTCGTCGCTGAGATCTTCCCGCAGCAGCTCTTCCAGTCCTTCGTCGCGCGCCAAGGTTCGGCTCCGCTCTATTTGGCCCGTCAGTCCTTCGCGAACCCCAGAAGCGTCAGAACATTGTTGGAAGAGTCGCGGAAATGCGCGAGGATTCCGCCCCAATCCTGTCTTTCCGGGGGTCCGAGGAAGCGCACGCCTTTCGCCGAAAGATCGGCGTAGACGGCGCTGATGTCGTCAACCTGCAACGAGAGCCCGACGAAGCGGCCGACGACTTCGTCATCTTCCGGATCAGCGTCTCTTCCGACAAGCTCGACGATGAGCGGCGCTTGCCCCACATCGAAGCCGATTGCGATGTCCTTGTAGTCCCACAACGGCTTGAGCCCGAGCGTGTCGGCATAGAACCGCCGCGCGGCTTCAAGATCGTCGACGAACACTCTTACGGCTCCGATTCGCATTCTTGCCTCCTGAAGCAGTTTCCATCGGCGATCCAGCCGACCGCGTCACAGGTCGTCCGTGTCCGACGTCCTATCCGAACTCTTCCAGCACCGTCTGGATCGCCTCCGGCCCGACGTGCACCGGACCCGTGAAAGGATGGTCGAAAGACAAGACGACGAGAAGCCCCATGAAGACAAGGAGCGACAGGATTCCGGTCATGGCGACCTGAGCCCAGAGATTTTTCGTGCCGAAAAAGAAGGTGAACACGATCGTGAGCGCCGCTCCAAGCGTGAGAACGACCCAGACCATGGCCGGGACGATGCCGGAGGCCAGGCGCAGCCGCGTGCGGCGGGCCTGCGTCAGTGTGTCGAGCTGATGGAGCATCTCGGCGAAAGCCGCAGCGTTTGTCGACCCATTCTGCGGAAGCGCCATGACTGCGCGATAGAGGTCGGTGAGCGCCAGTCGGGCTTCCCGGCTCTCGCGCTCGATCGCCATTTGCGGCCAGTCGAATTCGATGGCGGTTCTGAGATATCTGCTCAACGCGGCCTTGGCGGCGCCGGCCTCCGACACGGTGTGCGTGGTCAGACGGTAGAGCGTCGCCGCGGCCCCGGCCTCTTCAGTGACGACGACTTCCGCTTCGCTGTATTTTTCCCAGACGGAAATGACCGCAAAGGCCAGAATGACGGCGTAGATCACGCCGACCGTCGCGAATTTGAAGCCGGCGATCTCATTGTTGGTCGTCAGTCGATGCAGCTCGACATGCCGGCGCACGAGAATGGGGCCGCCCATGGAGATCAGCGTCGGCAGCAACACGAGCAGGACGGCCGCAAGGGCGAGCGGGAGCTCACTGAGGAATAGCGACATCGAACCGCCCGCTTCGCAGAATGAACTCCCGGCTTCTCGCCGAGTTCTCCGGATCGCCGTGCATCAATTGTTGAGAATAACGAGCGAGACTGTTTCGAACAAGCTCGAATTCTTCGTCGGCCTTGAAAAAAACACAAAAAAGTGAGGCAATTGTAAGCGCTTGGGCCAGCTTAAGAACCCGGCTAAGCTCGTTTCATTGCGAGTTTCAGACTCGAGAGGGAGCCGCCCGGCGCAACTGGGGGATATTCGCCATGAGTAAGAAGACAATCTCGATCGCCGCATTGGCGCTCGCAACGAGCGCGAGCTTTGCCGATGCGCAGGTCATTGCGCCGCCGGAGGTCGTTCCGGTTGCGACCGCCTCCAAAAAAGGCAGCCTGCTCATTTTTCCCTATGTGGCGGGCTATGAGTTAGGGGGCCTGGTTGTCGACACGGTGATCGAGATCCAGAACAACAGCCTTTCGCTGCCGGCGCCCGTCACCTGCACCTACGTCAACGAGCAGAAGGGGCGCATCAACTGGAGCTTCGTGATCACGCCGGCCGGCACCGTCACGTGGGATGTGGCCCTGGCGGCGATCGACCCTGGCACCGTCGGCGCGGCGGCCTTTCCGACGAGCGGTCCTTATGACGCTCCCTGGACGGACCCTTACCAGGGAGAGCTGATCTGCTTCGTCACCGATCCGACCGGCAGCTTCCAGGTCCCTTTCAATGAGCTGGCCGGGACCGCGACCTTCTTTATCCCCAACATTTTTGGGTCGGGGGGATTCCTTAGCGCCCGTTACAATGCCTGGTCGTTCCTCGTGCGTGAGGCGCCGAGCACGAACCCGGCTCCGGACAGCCTGACGACGACGGTCGGAACGCCCGGCCAGATCATATTGGACGGCGGCTACGGCGGCGAGCCGCTGTTCTATGACGCCTGCCCGGCGCAGAACATCCAGACCTTCATGCCCAACGGCGCGGA
>Ga0187782_10003110_pt1 | contig 12337 bp, 9 predicted proteins | sample 0715_SJ02_MP15_2_FD_132454 | JGI IMG/M metagenome (GOLD analysis project Ga0187782, IMG submission 132454) | Tropical peat soil microbial communities from peatlands in Department of Meta, Colombia - 0715_SJ02_MP15_20_MG | ecosystem: Environmental > Terrestrial > Soil > Wetlands > Peat | place...
CGGCCATCGAGAACTTCCAGCGCTTGCCCGGCTCTTCGAGCCGCGACAGGAAGCGCTTGCCTTGTTCCTCCTTGGAAATGTGCAGATGAAATTTCAGCACCAGCGTGCCGTTGTGCACGAGATTGCGTTCGAACTCGCAGATTTCCTCGAACCGATGCTTCCAGATCGATTTGCCGACGACTACCGGAGGAAGGTTCTGACGTGCGAGCAGATCCGGATGGACTCGCACCACGAGGACCTCCTCATAGTAGGAGCGGTTGAAAATGCCGATCCGCCCGCGGCGCGGCAGCCGGATGGCCGCGCGCCAGAGAAAGCCGTGTTGCAGCTCCTCGTGGCTCGGCGCCTTGAAGGAATGGACTTCGCAGCCCTGCGGGTTGACCCCCGACATCACATGCTTGATGACGCTGTCCTTGCCGGCCGCGTCCATGGCCTGGAACACCACCAGCACCGCCCAGCGGTCCTGGGCATAAAGCCGCTCCTGCAGCTCGGCCAGTCGGACGATGCCGTCTGCGAGCATCGCCTTCGCGTTCCCCGCGTCGATGGCGAGACCAAAGCTCTCGGCCGGATCGCTATCGGCGAGGCGAAACCGGTTCGGCTTGTCGATCCGGCAGTGTTTGAGAACTTTCGCGAGTTTCATGTTTCTCTCCGGTCGCCTTTGCGCCGAAGTCACCCCTGCCAGGCCTTGTGCAGATAAGCAACGAGGTAAGCCGGTACGTGCGCGTTCAGATCGGCACGCCCGCGTAACACGCGGATGTCGATAAACTCAGGATGCTCATCGCGTGCCAGATGGCGGAAGATGCGGGCGCGCAGCTCCTCGGCACTTTGCGGCGCCGTCACCCGCTTGAGCATCGCGATGTAACCGCGGTCATGGACCATCGTCCAACCCGTCTCGGCCTCCAGCGTGGCGATGTCGATGCCGGTCTCCTCGAAAAGCTCGCGCGCAAGGCTGCCGGCAAGATCGAGCGTGCCGTCGCTTCTGACGTCCGCAGGGTCAGGCGTGCCGCAAGGGAAATTCACCTGGCCCGCATTCGCAGTGGATGGCGCCATCTCGCCGGCTAGATAGCCCCCGTCGGCGCCCTGCAGCGCCGCGACGGCAAAGATATTGGCGACGTTGCCGTCGACAAAGCCCCAGTCTCGCCAGGCAATAAAGCTCGCGTAATCGGTCTCGAAGCAGGCGCCGCGCAGGACGCCGCGGCGGATCGCCGAGCGATGCAGCAGCAGCACACGGCCGTTCCACAGCGCCGGCCGCTCACGCCGCAGGTGCGCGAAATGCCGGTCGATTTCGGCACGCCGAGCGACGGCAAAATCCCACAACCACGGCTCGACCGCTATCTCCGCACGATCGAGCGCGACAACTTCTATGTTCGGCGCCGCCGACGACATCACGCGCTTGGTGCCACGCCCTTGCGCAGCCCACAAGCTTCATACCGGCGGCGATAAGTTTCGCGGCCTTGCCGCAGCCTTGCGCCCGGCAGCATCACGCCGGCGCGCGGCGGCGTTCACCACAGCGCATCCGGGCACGGCGGCGCGCGAGCGAACGACAAACAAAAAAACCGGAACTCGGAAAATCCGAGCTCCGGTACCATTTGCGCGTCAGGGGCCGGCTGAGCGCCGGCACCGACCCTACGCGAGCTGATCGCCGATCGGCAGCCGGCGGATGCGCTTTCCGGTCGCCGCGAAGATGGCGTTGCAGAGCGCCGGTGCGAACGGCGGCACGCCCGGCTCGCCGACGCCGCTCGACGGCACGTCGATGCTGTTTTCGACGATATGGGTGTGGGTCACGACCGGCGATTCGTCGTGCCGTGCGACCGGGTAGTCGTTGAAGTTGCTCTGCTCGACGCGCCCGTTCTTCAGCGTGATCTCGCCGTATTTGGCGAGCGACAGCCCCATCACGGCCGCGCCTTCAATCTGCGAGCGAATACGCTCGGGGTTGACGTAGAAGCCGCAGTCGATGGCGGTATCGACGCGCGGTATCGTCAAGTTGCCCTTGTTGTCGACGGCGACCTCCACAACGGTGGCGATGTAGCTGACGAAGCTGCGATGCCCCGCTATGCCGAGGCCGTGACCGGCCGGCAGCTTGCGCCCCCAGCCCGCCTTGTCGGCGACCAGCTCCACGACCCGCCGCAACCGACCGGTATCCACCGGATAGACGTCATGCGGCTCGCCGTAATCCCACCATGGGGTGGTGGCCTTTTCCGGCGCGGTCACGATCCGCGGCGGACCGATCAATTCGAGCAGCATGTCCTTGGGATCGCGGCCGAGCTCGTGCGCGATCTCGGCGATGAATGACTGGATCGCCCAGGCATGCGCCACGTTGTTGACGGAGCGGAACCAGCCGACCCGCACATGCGATTGCGCCTCGCCGCTTTCGAGCTGAACATTGGGCACGTCGAACGGCGTGTCGACGAATCCCATCCCCAGCTCGATGAACTGCGGATATTTCGGGTCGGGCATGAAGTTTGCGAACAGGCTCGGCGCCGCACTGCGGTGCCGCCAGGCGATGACCTTGCCGTATACGCCCTCACCTGCGACTTTCTTCTCGATCCCCGCCTCGAGGCGTTCCGCGGTCACGGTGTGGTAGAAGCCGTGCCGAATATCGTCTTCGCGGGTCCACACCACCTTCACCGGCGCGCCGTCCGTCACCTTCGACAGGAGCGCCGCCTCGATGGCGAAGTCCCACTTCGACTTGCGACCGAAGCCGCCGCCGAGCAACGTCTCGTGCAAGACCACGTTTTTCGGGTCCAGACCGAGGCGTTTGGCGAGGTCGTCACGCGCCCCACCCGGGCTCTGCACCGAGGTCCAGATCTCGAGCTTGCCGTCCGCCAAACGCGCGGTGGCCGCGGGCGGCTCCATGGTCGCATGCGCAATGTGCGGCGAATAATATTCGGCCGTGATGACTTTGGCGGCCGATTTCAACGCCGCGTCGGCGTCGCCCTCGCTGCGTTCCACCTTGCCGGGCTTGCGCACGGCTTCCTCCAGCATCGCCTTGTAGGACACCGAATCGAAGTTGGCGTTGGGGCCGTCGTCCCAGGTGATCTTGAGCGCCTCACGCCCCTTGAGCGCCGCCCACGTGTTCTTGGCGATCACGGCAATGCCGCCGAGCGGCGCGAATGCCCATGGCGGCGGCGTGGGATCGATGGTCACGACCTTGATCACGCCAGGCACCTTTAGGGTCGCGCTGGCGTCGTAGGAAGCGACTTTGCCTTGCACCACGGGCGGCCGGGCGACGACAGCATACAACATGCCCGGCAGTCTCACGTCCTGCCCGTAGATCGCCTTGCCGGTGGTGATGTCGAAAAGATCGACGATCGTCACGTTGCCTTTGCCGATATAGCGGAACGCGCTCGGATCCTTCAGATTCAAGGTGTCGGGCGCTGGCACCGGCTGGGCCGCCGCATCGGCGGCGAGCTCGCCATAGCCGAGCTTCTTGCCCGAGGGAGTGTGCACGACTTCGTGGAAGCGCGCCGCAACCTCGTTGACGTTGACGCCCCAGCGCTTGGCGGCGGCGGCTTCGAGCATTTTGCGCGCGCCGGCGCCGACCTGGCGCATCGGCTGGATGAAGTGGCGGACGCTGCGCGAGCCGTCGGTGTCCTGGTTGCCGTAGGTTTCTTCGTCGCCCGGCGACTGCACCACGCGCACGCGTGACCAGTCGGCGTCCATCTCGTCGGCGACGATCATGGGCAGCGACGTGCGTGCGGCGCCGTTACCCATCTCGGCGCGGTGCGCCACGATGGTGACGATGCCGTCCTTGGCGATGGACACGAAGACGTGCGGGTTGGTGACCACGCCGTGCGGCATCTTGTCGGCGCCGGTGGCGTAGGCCATGGCAGTACGCACCGCCGGAAACTGAGCGGCGAGCACGAATACGCCCGTGCCGGCAACTCCCTTGAGGAGTTTGCGGCGGCTGACATTGGCGATGGCGACGTGTTGCTGGTTGCGATGGTAGGTCATGTCAGGCCCCCTTCGACGCGTTGCGAACGGCCGTGTGAATGCGCTCGTAGCACCCGCAGCGGCAGATGTTGCCGTACATGGCTTCGTCGATTTGCTTGTCGGTTGGAGCGGGAGTTTTCGCCAGCAGGGCCGCAGCCTGCATGATCTGACCCGGCTGGCAATAGCCGCATTGCGGCACGCTGATATTGCGCCAGGCCACCTGCACCGGATGCTCGCCCTTGGGGTCGAGGCCCTCGATGGTGGTCACCGATTTGCCGGCGACGTCTGACATCACGATGCCGCAGGCGCGCACCGCCTCACCATTGAGATGGACCGTGCAAGCCCCACACAGCGCGACGCCACAACCAAATTTCGTTCCGGTCAGACCGAGTTCGTCGCGCAAGAACCACATCAGCGGCATCGACGGATCGCCGTCGAATGTCCGCACTTGCCCATTGACGTGGACGTTCATCGTCACCTCCGATAGCGGTTGTTTCAAGTCACGGATCGCCGCCCTTTCAGTTTCCGGGACCTCGCCGGATTCGGCTTCCCGCCCGAGCATGCCGCCATGTGCGCGGTGGCCCGAGCCGGGTTTCTGCTGCAGTGCAAAAGATTTTCGACGCTTTGGTAGACAGAATTGATGCTACCAATTCGCCAGACCTTAGCAAGAAAAATTCTAGACTGGGTTCGCGGGATTTCCCGCTCACAGTGCCGTGAAGTGGCGGCACGCATCCGCGTCTCGCGGAAATCGGTTGCCGCTCCATCGGCGTGAGCGGTCCGACTGTTCACGAGCAAAGCCCATTCGCGAATAGGTCAAATAAAATTCTCGGGTTTGACGACCGCAAAATGAAAGCCGTGCCTTTGCCACCGCGCGGCACGGCACCGCCTGCTGAAAATGTGGACGTGAATCGCAACCGCAGCGTCGTTTGAAACGCGAACGATGCCGGCCCGGCAGAGGGCACTCGGACGTCCGCTGTTTGATCGCAGCGTCAAGGACCAGCCGCAGGACCGATCCTTTACCGGATCATTTTAGTGTGCCGCCGACGCGTGCGGAGAAAGGCGAAGCGACCGCAACGGCCCCGTCCGCGACTTTGAGCCCGAGCGCCGGCAACGGCCGCGGTGCCGGTCCGGCCAATACTTCGGCGCCTTTCTTCGGGTCGTAAACGGAGCCGTGGCAGGAACAGACGAACGCGTCATGATCCTTGGACCACATATTGACCGGGCAGCCCTGGTGAGTGCAGACCGCCGAGTATGCGACGACGCCATCGGCCGCCCGCAATCGTGTTTCCTCGGCCAATTCAGCCGGGTCGAAACGCGCAAGGATGACGAGATTGAGAAGCGATTCGTTGCGTATCGTCCCGTCCGGACTGATCGGATACGCTTGCACCTGCGGGCCGTCGAGCGGAAGTTCCTCGATGCGCACGATTTGTTGCTTTTTGGGACCCGTGAGAAAGACGAAGCGGTCGTCCGGCTGCGGTGGCATTCTCGCCGGGGAAACGGCCTCGTCGGCCGGCGCCGCGGCCGCCAGCAGCGGCGTCAACGCCAGCCCGAGTACAGTCCGACGCCGATAACAAGGGCCGTCCGGCAATCCGCATGTTCGCATGTGAGCGGATCCTCCCGTTGAATACTCCTTCACAACGCCATCGCTTCTAGTGTGGCGGTTCAGAAGTCCGCATCATTCTTGCCGCGAACTCGTGATGCGGACTTCTGAACCAAAGCCACACTAGATCAATACGTTGCTAGTGTCCTGCGATTTCGAAGTTCGCAAACGAGGGCGCCGCATAATGATGCGAACTTCGGAATCGGGACACTAGTCCCGGGGCCGGCGGCCGCGGCGTGCTAGTCGGTCCCCGTGACGCTCGCGATCAGGCGCAGCGACACCATCGCCATCTCGTCGGTGCCGTGGATGTAACCGACACGGAAGATTCCGTTGATCGGGTGTTTGCCCGGCTTGGTGGCCCGCAGACCAACGTCGAATACGAGTTCCCCTTCTCGTATCGTGGCCTGCACCATCCCGCGATCGAAGGCTACGCCCTCATCGAACGAGGAGAGCGCGATCACCCGATTGTTGTAGCTGTGCAGAATTCTATAGCCGTCGCGAATCCGCAGGCTCGCGTGCAGCACCGCGTGCTCGCCGACCTTGGCGGTCACGTCGCTGATTTCGACGACGTATGCGGGCGATTCATCGGCACCGCTCCGCGCCGCGCCCGCCATCGCGACGATCGCCGCGGCAGCGACAAGGCTCGATCTGAGAAGGCGGATCAACCGCGCGTTTGTTCGAGCGTGCTGCATGACAGCGAGGACTGCCTCGGGCCGAAAAGGAGCGGTGAGAGGCCAGCCGCCGATACCGGCGGCTGGCCGAAAGACTTACCAGGATGACAACGCCGCCGCCGTCACTTGGATACCGCGAATACCCAGATGACGCCGCCTTGCGGTACATCCTTCTGCCATCCGACCAGCTCGCTCATCAGGCCTTCCTGGTAGGCGGCATCGACCCCATAGCCCGAGGCCACCGCGATGTACTGCACGCCGTTGACTTCGTAGGTCGAAGGCGGCGCGACGATTCCGGAGTTGGTGCGGAACTGCCAGACCTGCTCGCCGGTGGTGGCGTCGTAGGCGCGGAACTCACGGTCGTTGGTGCCGCCGCCGAAGACGAGACCGCCGGCAGTCGTGAGCAGCGAGCCCCACATCATGGAGCCGGAGTAGAGGTCGCGCCAAACCCGCTTGCCGGTATTGACGTCGAGGGCCTGGATTTCGCCGAAGAACGGCGCCTTCGTGTCAACCGAGAAGTGCAGGTCCGGGATGGCGACGCCCGTCCACCACTGCCCCGGAACGCGCTCCTCGACCTTGCCTTCGAGGGTATTGCAGTGGTTCTCGTTGGACGGGATATAAACGAGGCCGGTCTTCGGATTGTAGGCCTCGTACGGCCAATCCTTGCCACCCCAGAGGCCGGGGCAGAACTGCGCCGACTTGCCGGTTCCCGGCTTATGCGCCATGTCCACCTCGGGCCGGCCGGTCTCTTTGTCGATGCTCGCGAAGACATTTTGCGGCACGTATCCCTGTGCCTTCAGGAATGCGATGCTACCGTCGGGCTCCCGCTTAAGCCAGTACAGGTAGCCGTTGCGCGCCGGCTTGAGCAGGCCCTTCGTGCTGCTTCCGTTTTTCTGGAAGTCCACCAGCATCGGGGCATTCATCTCATCCCAGTCCCACGACTCGTTCTGGTGGTACTGGAAGTAACCCTTGATCTTGCCGGTGTCGCCGTCGAGCGCGACCGTCGAGGAGGTGTACAAGTTATCGCCCGGCCGCTGATCGCCGAACCAGGGTGAGCCGTTGCCGGTGCCCCAGTAGACGGTGTTGGTATCGGCATCGTAATTGCCGGTCATCCACGTGGAAGCGCCGCCGGTCTTCCAGGTATCGGCCTTCTTCCAGCTGTCGCTGCCCGGCTCGCCGGGCGCCGGTATGGTGTAGGTCTTCCACGCCGACTTGCCGGTCTGGGCATCGAACGCCTGCACGAAGCCGCGCACGCCGAACTCACCGCCGGCGACGCCCACCAGGACCTTGCCCTTGACGATCAGCGGGGCCATCGTTGCGTAATAGCCCTGATGCCAATCCTCGACCTTCGCCTCCCAGGCGACCTTGCCGGTTTTGGCGTCGAGCGCGACCACGGTGGCGTCCAGCGCCGCGAAATACACCTTGTCGCCATAAAGCCCAACGCCACGATTTGTGTTGTGGAGCGCGCTGAAGCCTTCCGGCAGCGGCCGTTTATAGCGCCACAGCAAATCCCCGGTCGCCGCATCGAGGGCAATCACCTGGCTGTACGGCGTCGAGACGAACATCACCCCGTTGTTGACGATCGGCGGCGCTTCGTGGCCGGAATCCACACCGGTCGAGAAGCTCCAGACCGGCACCAGGTTTTTCACGTTGCCGGTGTTGATCTGGTCTAGCGAGCTGTAGCTCCAACCCTGGTAGTTGCCGCGCGTCATCAGCCAATTTTGCGGTTCCGGATTGGCCAAGCGCGCATCGGTCACCGGCGTGTAGTCCGCGCTGTACGCCGAACTTGCCGCTCCCGCGAGCAGCAGGCTCGCAAGGCAGGCGCTCGCTAACAGCGTTCGCTTGGATGCTTTCCATTCCTTACCCAACTTTGTCGATTCACGTCGCATTGGAAATTTCCTCCCTGCTTCTCGAGGTGTCAGCCGCGGCCCCAAGGGACTTCTTCCCCGCAGGCCGAGCCCGTGACATCGCAAGCACTCTCCCTCGCTTGCGCTGCTTATCGTTGGTCGGCCGTATTTGGACCGCGCGTGTTGCGGCACAGGCCGGCATGTTGCAGCGCGAAGCAATCTTGCAGTGCAAGACAGGAGCGTGCACTGCGACCGCTCATGCTGACCCAGTCGGCGGGCATTGGCAAGACAGATTCCAAAGCGGCAGTTGAATTGCTGCGCGCGATAGTTCCCAAAGGAAACAAATATCAGCTCGCGCAAAGAATTATCAAACGACCGTATGGGATCTCGTGACTGGACCGTGATTCGATGAAGGTCGAAGCGGATCGCGGTCCGGTTTGTTCTTTGACAATATGATTTTGTTTGTTTGCAAGATCGCAGCCCTGGTCTTGCGCATCCATGGGTCAATCGCCGCCACGTCCGCAATGATAAAACCCCGGATGCGGGATGCCGCATCCGGGGTTCCAAATTTCCGTCAGTAAACCGCGCGCCGGTGCCGGCGGCCGCGGAGGCTTTCGTCACGCGGTCTTAATCCAGACCGCCTTCACGTTGAGATACTCTTCCAGGTGTTGCAGCCCCGACTCGCGGCCGTATCCGCTCATCTTGTAGCCGCCGAACGGAACCGCCGGATCCATGGCCTGATAGCAATTGACCCAGACCGAGCCGGCGCGGATCGCGCCCGCCAGATGGTGCGCCTTGCTGACGTCGCGGGTCCAGACGCCGCTGCCCAAGCCGAACATGGTGGAGTTGGCGCGGTGAATGAGCTCGTCCATATCCTTAAACGGTATGGCGGATATGACCGGGCCGAAAATCTCCTCCTGCGCGATCCGCATGTCGTCGCGAACGTCGGCGAACACGGTCGGTGGAACGAAGTAGCCTTTCGCCAGCGGGCCCTCGGTCAGACGCTCGCCACCCGCGACCGCGCGAGCGCCTTCCTGCTTGCCCACACTGAGATAGCCGGTCACGCGCTCGAGCTGTTGCTGCGAGACCAGCGGGCCGATCTGGGTCTCCGGATCAAGCCCGTTACCCACTCGCAATCCCTTGCCGAAAGACGCCACCCGATCGATGAACTTGTCGTAGATGCCGCGCTCGACGAAGAGTCGCGTGCCGGCGCTGCAAATCTGGCCGGAGTTGGCGAACACCGCCATCGCCGTGCCGGGCACGGCCGCTTCGACGTCCGCGTCCGCGAACACGATGTCGGGAGATTTGCCGCCGAGTTCCAGCGACACGCGTTTGAGGTTGCCGGCAGACGCGCGCACGATCGACTGGCCGGTCACGTGCGAGCCGGTGAACGCCACCTTGTCGACGCCCGGATGCGCCGCCAGGGCCGCACCGGCGGTTTCGCCGTAACCGGGCACGATGTTGACGACCCCGGGCGGCACGCCCGCTTCGAGGGCGAGCTCGCCGAGGCGGAGCGAGGTCAGCGGCGCCTCTTCGGCCGGTTTCAGAATCACCGCGCAGCCGGTGGCGAGCGCCGGTCCGATCTTCCAGACCGAGGCGCCGAGCGGGCCGTTCCACGGAATGATCGCGCCGACCACGCCCACCGGCTCCTTCAAGGTGTAGGAGAAGATCGCGCCGGGAAGCGAGTTGGGAATGGTCTCGCCGTGAATCGCCGTTGCCTGGCCGGCGTAATAGCGCAGCATCCCCAAAACACGCAGCCGCATGCTCCTGGTGCGGCTGATCGGCGCGCCCATATCGAGCGTGTCGAGAGCGCTGAGCTCGTCGAAATGATGCTCGACGAGGTCGGCCAGCTTCAGCAAGACTCGCTGGCGCTCATAAGGCTTGAATTTGCTCCACGGGCCTTCAAAGGCCTTGCGGGCCGCCGCTACGGCCCGATTGATGTCCTCGGCGTCCCCTTCGGCTACGGTCGCCAGCAATTCACCTGTTGCCGGATTGCGACTCTCAAAGTGCTTGCCCGACGCGGCATCCACCCATTTGCCGTCGATCAACATCTTCTTCAATTTGCCATCCGCGAACGGGTGGCGCGTCAATGGAATCGTTTGTGCTTGAGCCATCGCTGATTTCTCCGTCCTTCAATTTCGGGCAACGCTATATCCAAACGGATACAGCGTTGCCGACTGATCGGGCGACTGACGGCCGCTCACGGTAAGCTGGCATTCCAGTCGCGCGATTGATTTTACCGCCCTCCGACCGCGGAACGCATCCGCGTCCTCCCGCCATTCGGCAAGATTGCGAGGTGGTAGCACACCGGACCGGGACCCGAAAAGCCGACCCGCCCGGCGCCGAAATTATTTCAGCGCATCCTGCGCGCCATCGAGCCCCGCCTGCGCGCAGGTCTCGTCTTGATCGGCGGTGCCGCCGCTCACGCCGATACCGCCGATTTGCACCTTGTCGGCGGTCATGATCGGCAACCCGCCGGCAAAGGCGATGATGCCGGGGACCATCGCCAGACCCGGGATGATGCCGCCCTTGAGATCCTTGCCGAATGACAATTGCTCGACGAATCGGGTGGGGAACGGAAAATTCGCCGAAGTCTGGGCCTTATGCAGCGAAATCTCGCGGCTGCCGAGGAAGGCGCCGTCCATCTTTTCGAAGTAGATTTCGTTGGCGCCGCTGTCGACCACGGCGATGTTCATCTTCCAACCCTGCTCCTTGGACTTGGCCTCGCAGCCGGCGGCTATCTTCTTCGCCAGGTCGAGGGACAGGACCGGCACCTTGTCGAGCGCCCAAGCAGCTGGACTCCAACACACGAGCGCGGCTGCCATCGTGGCGGAACACATCACCCATGATTTCATCGCTTCCTCCCTCTTGTTGATCGAACTTGAGTGTTTACGTGCGGTGCACTGCGCGAAACCGCGCTGGCGGATCGCGGCCGGCTCGGCCGGCACCGCAGTCTAGCGCTATATTCTCCGGGATACTACGCGAATGTCTGGTCCGGCGTGCCCGCGCGGCCGCAACGAGAGCCGCAAACGGTCGAGGCCGATAGCCCGGCATTGATTGTTCGCCACACGTGACAATCGCATGACCGCGGCACTACAAATTGCCGATAGCGTCCGCATCAGTCGGCATATGCGTACGATGGCGCGCCGGCGCCGGCCGGGGGTCAATTGCGGCTGCGGTCGACCAGCGCTCGTTCCTTGATCCACGGCATCATCGCGCGCAGCTTGGCGCCGACTTCCTCGATCGGATGGGCGGCGCACTTGGCACGCATGGCTTTGAAGGATGTCTGGTTGACCCTGTTCTCCAGCATCCAGTCCTTGGCGAATCTGCCCGACTGGATGTCGTCGAGGATGCGCCTCATTTCCGCGCGGGTCTCATCGTCGACCACCCGCGGACCGGAGATGTACTCGCCGTACTCGGCCGTATTGGAAACCGAGTAGTTCATGTTGGCGATGCCGCCCTCATAGATGAGATCGACGATCAGCTTCACCTCGTGCACGCACTCGAAATAAGCCATCTCGGGTGCGTAGCCAGCCTCGACCAGCGTCTCGTAGCCGGCCTTCATCAGCTCGACGAGACCGCCGCACAGCACCGTTTGCTCGCCGAACAGGTCGGTTTCGCACTCCTCGCGAAAGCTCGTCTCGATGATGCCGGCGCGACCGCCTCCGATCGCGGCGCCGTAGGACAGACAGAGGTCGTGCGCGTTTCCGGAGGCGTCTTTGTGGATGGCCAGCAGGCACGGTACGCCGGCGCCGCGCTGATACTCGGAGCGCACGGTGTGACCGGGCCCCTTGGGCGCGATCATCATCACGTCGAGATCGGCGCGCGGCTCGATCAAATTGAAGTGGATGTTGAGCCCGTGCGCGAACATCAGCGCCGCGCCCTCGCGCATATTGGCATGCAGGTGGTCGTTGTAGATGCCGGCCTGCAGCTCGTCGGGGGTGAGCATCATCATCACGTCGGCCCACTTGGCGGCTTCCGCGACCTCCTTCACCGGCAGCTGCTCCGCTTGTGCCTTCTTGACGCCCTGCGAGTTCTTCCGCAAAGCGACCACCACGTCCTTGACGCCGGAATCGCGAAGATTGAGCGCATGGGCATGGCCCTGGCTGCCGTAGCCGATGATGGCGACTTTCTTGGCCTTGATCAGGTTAAGGTCGGCGTCGCGGTCGTAGTAAACACGCATGGTTCTCACCCCTTTGCGGGCCGATATCCGGCCGCTCTTTCCTTGCCGCTTCTAGAGCATGATCCGGAAAAGTGGATACCGGTTTTCCGAAAAGATCATGCTCTAG
>Ga0187782_10003111_pt1 | contig 12337 bp, 9 predicted proteins | sample 0715_SJ02_MP15_2_FD_132454 | JGI IMG/M metagenome (GOLD analysis project Ga0187782, IMG submission 132454) | Tropical peat soil microbial communities from peatlands in Department of Meta, Colombia - 0715_SJ02_MP15_20_MG | ecosystem: Environmental > Terrestrial > Soil > Wetlands > Peat | place...
AGTCGCGCCGGCGGCATTGAAATATCTCAGCGACGCGGATTTGATTCCATATGCGCCATGGTACCAAGCGAGCGCACGTTCGATCACTAGTTTGGTCTCACCGTAGGGGTTCACTGGGCTGTTCGGATGATCCTCCCGGATAGGAACCCTCTTCGGTTCGCCGTAGACCGCAGCGCTGGAGGAAAAGATAAGTCTCTGTATCTTCAAGGCAGCCACGACTTCCAGCAGAGAGATCGTGCCGCAGACGTTGTTACGGTAAAACAAATGAGGATTACGAACCGATTCCTCGACCAGAGCGCTGGCCGCAAAGTGCATAACGGCTTCAATGTGGTGCTTCTTGCAAACCCGTTTGAGTTGTTCCGTATCCGCGATATCTCCCCTGACAAACTGAACGCCATCGTCGACCGCCTGGCGGTGCCCTGCGGTGAGATTGTCATAGGTAACGACGCAATTCCCCTGCTTCACGAGCTCCGCCGCGCATACACTGCCCACATACCCAGCCCCACCTGTGACCAGAATGTTCATCTCAACCTCGCCTCCCAATAGAGTTTGAGGGCGCCAAGGGTTTCCGTCAACTTGTAGCGAGGTTCCCAGCCAACCGCAAGTTTGGCTTTTGAATAGTCGCCCCAAACTTCCGTGGCATCCTGATTACGGAGCAGGGACTTGTCAACCGAAACCTGAACGGGTTTTGAGGCGAAGGAGATTAGCGTCTGCAAGATGGTCTCTATTGAGACGGGGTGGCTCGAACAAAGCTGATAGACTTCGCCGGGCACTCCGCTTTCCAACAAATCGCAGTAGCCCCGAACAATGTCCCGCACGTCACTGAAGTCGCGAACCACACGGATATTTCCGGCCAGGATAGTGGGCGGGCGCACTCCCAAATTGATTTCTGCCACCTGCCGGGCAAAATTCGAGCAGACGAATTTAGATGACTGGCGAGGCCCCGTGTGATTGAAGGGCCGGACGCGGACGATAGGCAGCCCATAACTCCGGAAGAATTGCCAAGCCAGAATCTCGGCGGCCGCCTTGCTTCCCGCGTAAGGGTTAACGGGGCGCAGTTCCATTTCCTCGCGCATGGGGAGCTTTTCCCTGGGAACTATGCCGTACACCTCCGCTGAGCTTACCAGAAGAAATCGACAGTCCATCTCCACGCGAAGCCAGGCCGAGAGGAGGTTCAAGGTACCCACGAAATTCACTTGATAGGTCAGTTCCGGGTCCCCGAACGACTCCGACGGAGAAGAAAAAGCAGCAAGGTGATAGATGCGTTGCGGCTTGGATGACCGGAGCACTTCGCACACGCGGTCAAACTCACGCAGATCCGCACAAACGATTTGCAGACGTTTTTCGACGTGCTGAATGTTGGCGTGGTCTTCGTTGATGCCGAGAAGGGCGACGACCTCTTCACCTTTTCCCAGGAGGTACTCAGCGAGGTGAGAGCCTGCAAAGCCCGCGCATCCGGTAATCAGCGATTTCATTATTTCATCTGTACCGCAGGGATCCCCGCTCGCGTGGGAACGACGTCAGGGAACCTCCCCTTCAGGGCAATGACGCGCATCAAGCCGCGCCATATCCTCATCCACCATCATCCTGACGAGCCCCTCGAAGCTCACTTTGGGTTTCCAGCCCAATTCCTGCCGGGCTTTCGCTGAGTCTCCCAGCAGGTGATGCACCTCCGCCGGCCGCAAGAAAGCCGGGTCTGCTTCCACGTAATCCCGGTAATCCATGCCCAGGTGGGAGAAGGCAATTTGCAAAAGCTGGCGCACGGAGTGCGCTATTCCGCTCGCCACGACGTAATCTTGCGGCTTTTCCTGCTGGAGCATCTGCCACATGGCCTCGACGTAATCGCCGGCAAATCCCCAGTCGCGCTCGGCGTCGAGATTTCCCATTTTGAGTCTTGATTGCTGGCCCAGTTTGATGCGCGCGGCGCCATAACTCACTTTCCGGGTCACGAATTCCAGCCCCCGCCGAGGTGACTCGTGATTGAAAAGAATTCCAGAGCACGTAAAAAGACCGTAGCTCTCCCGATAATTGACGGTAATCCAATGGCCGTAGAGCTTTGCCACGCCATATGGGCTGCGTGGATAAAAGGGTGTTTTTTCATTTTGCGGGCTCTCACGGACCATCCCGAACATTTCACTCGAGGAGGCTTGGTAAAACCGTATTCCTGGATTCACCAATCGTATCGCCTCGAGCATCCGCGTCACCCCGAGCGCGGTGAACTCCCCGGTCAGGACGGGCTGGTTCCAGGAAGTGGGAACAAAGGATTGCGAGGCCAGATTATAGACCTCCTGGGGTTCGGCCTGTTGAAGAGCGCTGATGAGTGAGTTCTGGTCAAGGAGATCTCCTGGTATCAGCTCGATCCTGTCTTGCAGATGATACAGCCGCTCGAAGTTCACCGTGCTGCTTCGCCGGACTAAGCCGTAAACGCGATAAGCTTTTGAAAGCAGGAACTCAGCCAGGTAAGATCCATCCTGCCCAGTTACTCCCGTGATCAGCGCCGTCTTGCTCATGCATTCCTCCCTCGACCAAAGAAGTCAGGAGTCAGAATAAAGACCCCCTACATCATTTGCAAAGCATCACCGCGTGGGCTTTGGGAAGCGCATCCCGCCGTGGTGTGAGCACCGGTACTTGTCTTCAGCTTTCTGCCCATTCTTCCTTCTGACTCCTGACTTCTGCCGCTTAATGAATTCCGGGCGGCTGCCCTTCCACAAAGACACAAGGCGAAGCTGGCGCACCCACATAACGGAGCGCGCGGTCGTTGCTAAACCCAGATCAAGTTGGCTTATTGACCGCAGAGTTTATTGCCCTCTAAACATTGCGGGAACCGTGCGAATCAAGATCTTAAAGTCCATCAACCACGACCAATTATCAATGTATTCCATATCCATGTTCATCCATGTGTCGAAATCGAGCCTGTTGCGACCTCTCACTTGCCACAGGCAGGTCAGGCCCGGCTTCACACTAAGGCGCCGGCGCTGCCAGAGCTCATACCGGCCCACTTCCTCCGGCAGGGGCGGGCGCGGTCCCACAATGCTCATGTGACCTATCAGGACGTTGAATAATTGCGGGAGCTCATCGATGCTAGTTCGCCGGAGAAAGCGGCCGAGGCGGGTGACGCGTGGATCATTGTAAATCTTAAAGACCGGCCCATCCATTTCATTCATCGGTAGGAGTTGGGCCTTCATGTTCTCGGCGTCCTTTACCATCGTGCGGAACTTGTATGCTGTGAACCGCCGACCGTTCATCCCGATGCGCTCCTGGCGGAAAAAGACGGGACCCGGCGCGGAGAATAGCTTTATTAAGGCAGAGGCCACTATGATCACTGGCGAGAACACGATTAGCAGCGCGGAGGAAAGCGCCAAATCAAAGCACCGCTTCATGAAAAGTTGCTCGTCGCTAAGGGCGGTGTCAGCGAAGGTGATCAAGTTCACCCCCGCAACCTCTCCCATTACCATTGGCCCCATGGACTCCTCAAAGGGGTTAGCGTCGAGGAATACTCGGATACCGGTTTTCATGCAATAGGCAAGGGCCTCACGGGCGGCGCTGAGGCGAGTGTAGGGGCCAGTGAAAACGACAGCATCGACCACATGATCCTGGACCACGCGCGCGAAGTCGGGCAGGGTCCCCAGCACGCGAACGCTATGCCCCTCCCACAGCGGGCCTCCGTTCCGAACCTGCCCTAATAAGTGAAGGCCCAGGTGGCGGTGCTCTTGGATGGCTTCCGCGATGTTTTTGCTCCGTTCGTCGTCTCCAACGATTAGAACGTTGAAAACATCATTTTTCCGCTGTGGCTGGATTCGGCGGACCAGCCCGCGCAGGCCCATCCGGACTCCAATGATGAAGAGATAGCAGAAAACGCCAAACAGAACCAGGAAAATGCGGCTTGTGTACTGGTACTTCAGCCAGAAGATCAGCAGCGTCAGGGAGAGTAGTGCGCAGAGCAACGCCTTAATGAGACGGCCTAAACCTTCCACCAAAGGCAGTGCAGGGAAGTTTCTGTAAAGGCCGAAATGGTAGAAACTGACGATGAAGATGGGTACGCCCACCACGAGCAGCCGGAGGTGCTCCTCCAACTGGAAAGGCAGATCCCGCGAAACGAACAAGAACTTGCGCATCGCGTAAGCCACCGAGAAGGCGGCCCCGAGGGCCAAGATATCCCCCAAGAGGGCCAGGAGGGAGTTCATATGACTTCGAGTCGACATCATATAGGTCATTTGGCCTGGGAGAGCAGTCAACCCTGTGTGGCCACCCGGTCGGACCCGCTGTTAAAGGTTGGCCGGGTAAAGCTCGATTCGGCTCGGAACCTCGCGAGCCCAGAACAGGTACGCTTCCGTCTTGCGCAAATTCCCAAGCACTTCCTGGGCCTGATCCGAATCTGGAGGCAGGGCCAGGATGACGGTATTGATTTTGTCGCTTGAGATCGCCTCGAACATATCCCGGAGCGAACCCACTTGCATCCCTTGGTCCCGTAACGCTGACCGGTCCTCGAAACGGGCCGGAGAGAAAAATCCCATGAAGCTCGAGTGCAGCGACGGGAACACCTTCCTTGCAGCTTGTAAGGATTTCAGGGCAACCTCATCGCTGCCGACGATCGCGTAACGATTTGATGGCACGAAAGGACGATAGCGGCGGGTCAAGACTAATAGTAAGTTGGCGAAAACCATGAAGCATAGCAGCATGATCCGGTTTGACCCCGTGATCCGCAACCCAAAGCAGACAACGGTCACCACGATGAGAACATTGTAGTTTATCTTGAAAACAGCCTTTGCGAACTCCGAGGAATTCCCCACATCGATGCCGCCATACATACCGTACACGTGAAGAAAGACGAGCCAGCTTCCCAACAGCAGACTCATAAAGGGGAGGTAGTCGATTATCGGATAGAGGATGTGGCCCGGGACCCGGAGCCAGGAGCGGACATAGTAACTGGCGGCAGCGGCGCAGGCCAGGAGAACGATATCAGCGCTCAGGCCGAGTAGATGGGAACGGACCAGTCTCTTGGTCATGACCCGTGGAACCAAATTTCACGAAAGGTGCGGCCGCCTCCTAAGCGACCAGAACTCGCGAAACAGAAGTACCAGGAGGCGTTGACTGGCAGTGAGGGGTCCCACCAACAATCGGCGCGGCTCGCTCAATAGGCACCAAAGGCAATCCACCGCCGACATCGTCCACGTCTGCCAACCAGACACCCCTAGATTACGGGCCGCCAAAACGTCGAACGCGCCTCCGACGGCAGCAAGAATAGAGCAAGAGAGCCCTTCAAGGTGAGCGGAAACCCAGACCTCTTGCTTCCGATGTTCCGAACTAATAAAGACAATCCCCGGATGCGCATCATTGATTAGAGCAACGACATCCCTAGGATTCTCGTCCAGGTAGCTGAAACCTGCCAATCGCATGCCGGGAAACAACCGTGTCAAAACCGCGACGGACGGTTCTACAACGTACCACTTCTCTCCCAGAAAGTAACAGGAATAGCCCTTCCGTTGAGCCAGATCGCAAAGAGCCAGGAGGAGGTCAAGTCCCGTCACGCGGTCGGGCAGTGGCCGCCCGAGTAGCGAGGCCGCCCAAATGAAAGGCCTCGTACTGGCCAGCACTATTGCCTCGTCCGCGGAGTGACTTCCCAACTCGCTACCGCCATGGCGGTCGGCTGCCTGCCGAAGCCCAACCGTGCGAATGTACGCCTTCCTGCCCTCCGCTCTCAGAAACTCACAATCCAGGTACTGCAGCGACTCGTCCAAACCCAGACAGTTTACTGCGGTGCCGAGCAACGGCACCTTATCCGTCGGCGATGATAAGCTTACCTTCCACACCAGTCCATGCGTCATGGTTGGAATACGTCCGCTTCCCCAAAAAACCTCGCGTTCGCGGGCTCGAAGTCTTGAACACTGCTAACGAATTTAGCCAGAAGCCGCTCCGCCCTTTCGCCGAGCAGCTCTCCTGCCGTTGCGCGCAAGGTCACCCCCTCGGTGCAGTTGGTGCGGATTATTGGGGCTCAATCAGGGTACACCAACACCGGCGTCGCTTTCAAGCCGCGACGCAGCGCGCGCTCCAAGCTAAGTTACCTAAATCGAAGCTGATGCATCTTCGGGAGACCAACCCTGCGCCCTGATGTCACACCTCGACCGGGGCTCTTACGACTCGATCTGTACTCCGAAACTCCGCGAGCTTCCCAGCGATAAATGACCCCATCTCGGCCTTGAAACGGGACACATCGAAGCGCTTCGCCCAGGCGCGAATAATCGCGGGCGAGAAACGTGATTCAGTGGATTCGAACATTCGGATGGCCTCCGACAAGGACTCTGCTGTCTGCTCAGCGAAGAAAAGCCCGGTGCAGGAATCCGGATCAAAAGCATCACGGTGGAAAAATCCACGCACTGTTTCGAGAGCGCCACCCCGGCCGTAGGCTATCACGGGGCGACCGCACGCCTGTGCTTCGATGGGAGTCAGGCCTATGTCCTCTTCACTTGGGAATAAGAAGGCTCTGCAACGCCGGTAGTGCTCGCGAACTACCTCATCGGGCTGGTGACCGAGGAAAGTGATCGTGGGGCCCGCCAGTTTCCTCAGGGCTCGCATCGTCTCTCCCTCACCGATCACCACCAGCCGGCGTTGCATTGCGTTGCAGGCGGCTATAGCAAGGTCGATCTTTTTGTAACAAACCAAGCGACTGACTACCAGATAGAAATCATCTTGCCCCGTGGTGAGCGGGAATGAACCAATATCGACGGGAGGATAAATGGTCTCGGCCTCCCGACGATAGTACTTGCGAATCCGCGCGGCCCCATTGGCGGAGCTGGCTGCAAAGTAATCGACCCTCGCGGAAGAGGCGTAGTCCCATTGCCGCACATAATGCGCCGCCAAAGCGTACCATGCGCGACCCAGCCTACCCAGGGGTGCTGTCGATCGATAGTGGTGATACATATCCCAGACATATCGCATCGGAGTGTGGCAATAGCAAATGTGGCAGGTCGGGGTCCGCGTGAGAACTCCCTTCGCAGGTCCTGACTCGGAGCTGATAACCAAGTCGTAATCATCCAAACAAAACTGCTCGATTGCAACTGGAAATAGAGGCAGCAGCCTTGGATAGTAACGGGTCGCGCCCGGAATCTTCTGCAAGAAAGACGAGGTTATCTTGTGCCCCTGGAGAGCCGGCGTCAGGCACTTTGGGCCCAATAGGAGAGTGAAAATGTCTGCCTGTGGAAACATCTCGGCAAACACTTCCACCACGCGCTCCGCCCCGCCGCGATTGACAAGCCAGAAGTGAACGATGGCCACGCGCAAGTTCGCGATAAGCCCCCCTAGTTCGTTGTCCATGGACGAGTTAATAGCGGGATCCTCCCGTTATGCCGGACCTGCAACTGCCTGTCGCATGCGTATTCCCACTAGCGACGACCGAGGAAATCCCAGATTCCCGTGCCGGCCATGATTAGTTACATTCCAAAACAGGTGTAATTCCAAGCATAGTATTTTCCGCTGGTTAGCGCCACCCCATTGTTGTCCCAACTAAATGTAGTGGCGAGAGTCGACCCGTTATTGACAATGACCGTTGCCCTTGGATTCCAAGTCCCGGTCTTGTTCGCAAGATTAACCGTGCAGACCGCATAGTTGGCGCCCAGAGGGTGGGGAAAATTCAGGGTGACGGTGCCCGATGAGGCGGCATTTCCGTCTGCCAAGTCGTAGATGATTCCAACATCGTCGTTACTGCCTGGCAAGCTGACGCTACACGTGGCAGGGGTGGCCTGATTGACTCCGGTGGTGGTGCAGGTGGGACTCGGCCCCTTTGTACTCACTTGGCTCAGGTTCATCCGATTCCAAGTGTTGGTTAGCTCATCGAAGAGGGTAAGATTCTGCCCGCCCATCACGCGCAGCGGGCCGACCGAGGGGCCCGCGGCTACGGATACAAGATTGTAGGCCAGAATGCCATGAGCGGCCTCGTTCGGATCGTAGACGTCAGGCCCGTCTTCCTCCCAGACCTTGCAGGTCATGTAAGTGCTGCCTCTCGGGCAGAACTCGAGATTCATATGCAGGTCGAATGCGGCATAAGTGCTGTTTCCGAGATAAAGGGCAGTCCGCGAGCCTTGGACACCGAAATGTCCCCAAATCGAGTGGTTTTGCGTGTCAATCTGAAAACCGCGGACTGCAAAATTAGCCCAAGGACCTTCGAGAATCGTGTGCTCGGAAATGTTGTACCCAGTGTAGTAGCCACTCACCTCGCCGCCGCGAATCACCGACGTGGTGTCGTTGCCCACCATGGGCATGTAAATGCCCGTAACCTGATGAGTTGGTTGCGGAAAGAAGGAGAACGACCAGCCGCCGGCCGAGCAGTCGACATCCTCCAGGACCGCTCCCCAGGAGTACCGCAGGTTCAGGCACCCAAGAGTAGGGTCTGCGGTGGTTACGAAAGCGATGTCCTGGAGGTAAGTATCAATGGACCCGTGAGGAGTGGATGGTGATCCCGAGCCACCCACACCGATGATGGCTGAGCTGTTGTCTACACCTCTCGTACTGGAAGTTATAACGCTCCCCAGGCCGGCGCCGGTTGAAGCCCGCAGACTCTTGCCGACGCCGATAATACGTAAGGGATTTAACGGGTAAGACAGTGCGCCGTTGGCCCAAGGAATGCAAAGCACGGCATCGCAGGATGTTTGAATCGGTCCGTTGACTTTGTAAATACCTGGCGGGGCATAAACCACGCCGCCCTTAGCAGCCGCCGCATCGATCGCCTTCTGAAAACACACGGTGTTGTCTTTTGCGCTGGGGCTACAACCATAATTTGCGATGTTCTCCGTCTGCGGTGCGATCCGAGTGTTGGGCTGATCGGGACGGTGCCGCTGGGCTCGCACAGAACTCCCAAGACCAACGAATAAGACAAAGAACGTGACTGCTTTCACCTTCATTCCAGCACCGCCTTTTAAAACCTCACCGCGCACAGGGTAGCGCATGCCTCCGCTGATGATCGGTAGAAAAGGGCTCCCTAAACCTTATCTTGATCACCGATCGCGATCAGCGATTATTCTTGCAGCAATTTGGAATAGAGTTCAAGAGTCCGCCGGGCACATTCGTGCCAGGAGAAAAGTTTAACGCGCTCCAGGCCTTTGCGGCGCAGCGTTTCCTGAAGCTCGCGCGATCCCAGAACTCGTTCAAGCGCCGCCGCAAGGTCGTCTGCGCTCGTCGGTTCAAAGTACTCGGCGGCATCCCCAGCCACCTCCGGCAGGGAAGCGGTGCGCGAGCACACCACCGGCGTCCCACAAGCCATCGCCTCCAGAACAGGCAAGCCAAACCCCTCGATAAAGGAAGGCATCGTCAATATCTCCGCCGCCCCATACAGGCATGGGAGGTCTTCGTAAGGCACTTGCGGGACAAACAGAACGCGGTCATTAATCCCCAACTTGGCACACTCATTCACCAGACCCACTTTCCATTTTCGGTCATCACCAAGAATCACCAATTGGTAATCAAAGTCTCTGCGCGCACACATCTGTGAGAATGCGCGTATTAGGGTCTTGAGGTTCTTGTGCGGTTTCAAGTTGCCGACGAAAAGAACATAGGGCCGCTTCAAACCATGCTGTGAATAGATACGAGATTTCGCTTCCTCCCGGCCACGCAAGCAGAAGTGCGAACTCACTCCTGAGCGGATCACCGTGATTTTAGGCGCTGGCACTCGCAGCCGTTCGAGCAGTTGGCTCTTTGTAAATTCAGAAACAGATATGATGTGGTCCGCTCTCCGAGTCACCAGGCTGAACATGGGCCGCGCATAAACCATTGATGCAGCCGTCCGCCTAAACGTGGCATCCGTAATATGAATTAAATCATGAATCGTGACCAGCAGCTTCCCCCAGTACAGCAAGGGTGCGTTGTAGTGTGGAACGTGCAGCAAATCCGCTCCCCGCGCCGCTCTCGGAATTTCAAATTGCTCGCGGACGGTGTAGATGGGCGCGTGCACTACCCTGACCTCGTCGCACAGAGCGCGCATCCGCTCGACGTCTTTCGTTGACGTCAGGGCGCGGATATTCGGTCCGTCACAGCAGTCCTTCAGGGATTTGATCAGGTTCAGAACGTACGTTCCAATCCCGGACGACAGCATGCGGGCGTCAATGGCCACCTGGTACGGCATCAATTGTTTTCTGCTCAATACGCCTCACTGGCGTTTGCGTGCCACGAACTCCAGGACACCGCTCAAATACGAGGTAGGAGGAGTATTTGCAAGGACCCTATCGGTGAGTTCAATCAAATGATAGAATCGCCCGTAGAGGCGCTTGACACGGGAAGCAAAGCCGGTCAAGTTGCGCGGCAGGAAATTTCTCCTCCACTTACTTTCAACATCGAGTCCATGCGCGCGCAGAACCTTAACGGTCTCGCGCACTGTGAACTTCACCGGGTGGGGCGAGATCCCTCGCCTCTCCGCAATCCATTCAGCCCATGAGTAACGATTTGGGAACATGAACAGGAAGAGTAGACCTCCGGGTCGCAATATGCGGTTAATCTCTTTGAGTGACCCGTGGATGTCCGGCACATGTTCTAAAACGCCAACCGAGAGGACACCGCCGAAAAAACCAGACTCGTAAGGCAGTGCAACGGTGTCATCTTTGCAGTCGATTTTGATAGAGTTCAAGACGGGGATTGACTCTCGGGCCGGTCTCTGCTCAACGTCGAAGGACACGACATCGACACCGCGTAGCTGAAGGAGCCATGAAACCTGCCCGTAGCCGCAGCCCCAGTCCAGAATTGGCATTCCGACCCGGCGCCCCTCAGCGTAGGATTTAACCAGCTCGGCGATGCGTATGTAGTTAAAGGCAGCAGCCCTACCATCCATATGCTCCATGTCTTTGGCCCCAGCAGCCTGCCCAAGCGTCGCCATGCGCACTAGAGCATTGAGCTCTTCTTCGCAATTAATCGCTGGCCCCGCCATTCTACGTAGTCCTTCGTCTCAAGCGTGCGCAGCATTGACGCCTAATAGAAGTCCGGGCACCGGCTTGTGCGGCAGATCCGCACGCCCTACCCGGCTGGATCGAGCGCAGTTTGGACAAGCCGTGGTCTCCCACCGCCGGTCTTGAATTCTCAAGGCGCTCCGGCGCTCACAGAGCGCCGCTACGGCAAACCCTTACGCGTCAACTTGGGCAAACGGGGTTTGCCAGGGAGAGTTCAATTGCCTTCAATCCGCCCCTTCTCGATCACCACTCGGTTGACCTTGCCCTCGCCGGTGACACCGTGCAAGAAAGCAGCATGAAAAGTCGGGTCGATGGCGCCAGTTGGGAAGGAGAGGTCTGTGTCCAGTAACATTGTGCCATCCACTGAGCAGAACCCGCAGGGCCCTGCAAACAGCATCGGCTTGCCTTGAATTAAGCCACCCTGGAAAAGTATGGAGGAAGAGTTTTCTATCTTGACTGCAGACAACACGCCTCTCGCCGCAAAATCCGAGCCGCACACATTACTGACTGTCACATAATGGCAGTCATTCATTCGTAAGAACGTCCCGGATGGGTTTGTTCCCAGACCCATAATGTTGATGTTACTTAGCGTAGAAAACATCAACCGACCGAGGTCCGTTTCGGTTTGAGTCGTCAAATTTGAAATGTTCCAGTACGCGCTATCCAGTCCTCCTGGCGCATTGCGGACGACCAAACCGGCCCCGCCTTCGGGCCCTAGCCATATATTATTGAGGTTGGCGAAATTGCAGGACTCCATCAGAATACCGTTTTCCCTTTGCGTTTCCACAACTACGTCGCTGAGGTGCGGGACGTAAAGACGCTTCATATAGATGCCGATCCTACCAACAATGTAGCCCCCCGCTATATCACAGTTGATAATCGAAACGTCACCATCGGAGCCTGGGTCATTGACTCCTTCAATCCAGAACGTAATCTCGTTACTAAACGCAGTGCAAGCCATAATCGTGCTACCACGCGTCCTGAACATCTTGACTCCGATGTGATTTCCGTGGAAGGAACAATCAAGCACTGAAATCTTGTAGCCGTATTCAACGCTTACGGCATCCCACACCTCGTAAAAAACACAATTACGGAAAGTCACAAAGCAGGCGTACTTGGTGTAGATCCCATTTGGCCGGTTCGCATTGTCGGTGTAAAACCAAATGCCATCGAAAAGGACTTTTGAATCCTGCTCGGGGAGTCCGTCAAGGAGGATGTTGAACGCGAAGAAGCTGCCCGTCGGTCCGTAAAGGAAGACCTTTGAGCCCACTCCCAGAAAGGAAATGCCCTGGCGCAGGATTTGTCCTTGACCGCGATAATCAATCGTAACCGCATGGCAGATCTTGTAGGTCTTACCTGCCGAGAGACGCACCACCGCAAACGAATGCACTTTCTGAGCGGCGTTAACAGCG
>Ga0187782_10003113_pt1 | contig 12334 bp, 7 predicted proteins | sample 0715_SJ02_MP15_2_FD_132454 | JGI IMG/M metagenome (GOLD analysis project Ga0187782, IMG submission 132454) | Tropical peat soil microbial communities from peatlands in Department of Meta, Colombia - 0715_SJ02_MP15_20_MG | ecosystem: Environmental > Terrestrial > Soil > Wetlands > Peat | place...
AATCGCCGGGATAAATGCCCAGGCCCTTAACCTGAATCGGCACTCCCACGCGCACGATGTGGAAGTAAGCGTGGCTGGCCACTGCCCCGCGGGCAAAGTACTGAAAGCGCAGTGCCCTGACTTCAGGGATATCGCGCACAGCGCAATCACTGACCAATCCCACGGCGCCCAGGCGCTGGAAGATCGTAGCCATGACCTCCCCACAGTGCGCAGCATACTCCGCCTGCGGCCCTATTTCCTGAAACGCCACCACGGCCGGCTTTGGGGAATGCATCACCGCCTCGTATAGGGACAGGAACACTTTGCGATCAGAGGCGGTCGCGGTCATCGTTTCCACCTGCGCCGTCACCGCGTAGCCGACCATGCGGCCGCACTCCGGGAAGAGGCTGGAAATCTGGCAAGGTGCGAACCCAACGCTCTGCGGCCGCAGGCGCAGCGTTTCGATAGCGTTGGAAAGAGTGGGCGTATCAACGCTCTTGAGATAGTCCACCCAGTGCGTCTCGGGATAAGTATTAGGGGGCATGGCTCTCTCCTTAATCATTCACGTCGCAAGGCGTCCATCACAGGCCGGAGGGGCCGGTGGCGGCGCGGTTGACGAGGAGTTTCTCCGCCGTGACGGCATCCCGGTCGCCCACCGCCCAGTCTTTCATTGTTCGTTCCGGTTTCGACTGAGTATCCGAATCTGCATCCTATCGTATATGATTCTAGCCTATCTTGCCACCTTTGTCGAGAGACAGGAAGTCCGCAGACAGGAAGTCCGCCTTTGCATAGTCGCTTGCTTAAGCGTTGCCTCTGGCCTAAAGTTCAGGCCGAACTCGCCCCTGAAAAAAGTGTTGGGGGTTCGCCGCCGCAGATAACGAATTGGCTTTTCTCAGCGTCTAAGGAAGACAGCCTCCTTCCGCGGGGCTGGAAGACAACAATCATGAAGTCCTTTGGCCTAGGGCCGTGGATTCAGCCGCGCATCGCCACTGAGGGTGCGCCCGGATCCTCTGTCGACCGTCCGCATTTGCCTCCACCCCATATTGCGCCTAGGACCCCACGTGAGCGCGGGCTGTACGTGATCACTGCCTCGATTGCTGCGGTGGCGATTGTTGTGGGCCTTTGGGCTTGGCATGCGCGCGAAGGTCGGCGTATAGAGCCAGCCGGGAGAGCGACGATAAGCGCGGTCAAAGTGGAGCGACGCACCTTTGTGCGCACGCTTCGCCTGAGCGGCACGGTCGAGGCGGTGGTCTCTTATTCGGTTCTGGCTCCGCGGCTGACGGGGGGCGATTTCGGACAGATGATTCTGACCAAACTGACGCGGGGAGGCACGCGGGTCAAGAAGGGAGACTTGCTGGCCGAGTTCGACCGGGAAGCCCAGTTGAAGAATTTCATAGACAAGCAGGCGGAGCACCGGGACCTGGAAAATCAGATCGAATCCAAGAAGGCCGAGCAGGAGGCCGGGCGCGCTCACGACGACACCGAGTTGAAGCAGGCTGAGGACGCGGTGGGCACCGCGAGGCTGGAAGTGCAACGGAGCGAAGTGGTCTCGCGCATCGATGCGGAGAAAAACAAGCTAAATCTGGAAGCCGCCGAGGCGAGCCTCAAGCAGCTCCGCCAGACCTACGATTTGAAGCGCAAAGCCGACGTGGCCGACTTGCGCCTTTTGGAGATTAAGCGCGACCGTGCGCGCAGCGCTATGCTACACGCCAAGGAGAACTCCGAGAAGATGGCGGTTCTTTCTCCCATCGATGGGCTGGTCGTTTTGAATGCAACATGGAAGGGCGGAGGCATGGGCGAAGTCGAAGAAGGCGATCAGGTCTACACTGGACTCCCATTCATGCAGGTGGTGGACCCCTCAACCATGCAGGTTCGCGTACGCGTGAACCAATTGGACGTTCCCTTCCTGCATATTGGCCAGACTGCGCAGATTCACTTGGATGCTTACCCGGATTTGACCCTCCCCGGGAAGCTCGAGCAGTTGGCCGCCATCGGGCTGAGCACTGGACTCTCGAAGACCGTACGGACATTTGGCGGCCTCTTCTCGATGCAAGGGAGCGATGCACGGCTGATGCCCGACCTCTCGGCCTCGCTCGATGTTGTTTTGGGCCGTGAGCCGAACGCGCTGGTGGTGCCGCGCGAAGCGGTGGTGAGGCAAGGTGGAAAAACCTGGGTGTATGTCAAGCGCACGCTGGGATTTGAGAGGCAGGCCATAAAGACGGGCGACGAAGACGATCTCGAGATCGTGGTCCTTTCCGGGCTCGAGGCCGGGATGGAAGTCGAGCGCAACCCGGAGCCCGTGAAGAGTGAGTCATCCACATGATATCCCGAGCGCGAAAGATACTGAAACACCGCTGGCTGTGGCTAGGCGCCGCAGGGGTATTGGTTGGGGGCGGGGGGATTGCGTCGGTGCGCTTCAGCCGAACTGTGCCCAACGTGCCCACCGCGGAGGTGACGCGGGGCGAATTCGACGATTACGTGAAGATCCGCGGGGAAGTGAAGGCCCAGAGATCACTCTCGATCTATGCGCCACACACCCGCGGCGGGGTAGGCGATCCGCAGATTTTGAAAATGGCCAAATCCGGGGTGGTGCTCAAGAAAGGCGAAGTGGTGGTCGAGTTCGATACCGCCAAGCTGCGGGAAACGCTGCAGCAAAGGCGCTCCGACGTAAAGCAGGCGGAGGCGGAAATCGGGCAGGGGCGCGCCCAGGCCAAGCTCCAGGAAGAGCAGGACTTGACGGACCTGGAAAAGGCTCGCTACGACGTGCAGCGCGCCAAATTGGAAGTCAGTAAAGCCGAGATCCTTTCCAGGATTGATGGGGAAAAGAACAAGCTGTTGCTTGCCGATGCGGAGCAACACTTGAAGGAGGAGGAGGCGAAACTCACTTCCGACCGTGCCAAGGCCGCGGCGGAAGCCGATGGAAAGAAGCAGAAACGCGAAAAAGCGCTTCACGACGCGCAAGTGGCTGAGCAGGATATTGCCTCCTTGACCTTGCGGGCTCCGGTGGATGGACTGGTGACTATCCTTCCCAACTGGCGTGCCAGCGGATGGTTCAGCGATAGCGCGCCGCCCTTCAAGGAAGGCGACCGGGCCTGGCAAGGCGCCCGCATTGCCGAATTTCCCGACACTTCCACCTTGCGCGTGAGCGGGCGAGTGGAGGAAGCTGACCGGGGGCGCGTGAAAGAGGGCCAGCCCGCCACCGTGCACGTCGACGCCGTCCCCGACAAGGAGTTCTCTGGGCGCGTGGTTGAAATCAGCGGTATCGCTAAGATTGATTTTTCGGGTTGGCCGTTTCCGCGCAACTTTGATGTTTCCGTTCAGGTCGAACAACCCGATGCCCGGGTGCGCCCTGGGATGAGCGCCACAGCGCGCGTGGCGGTCGAGAAACTGCCGGCTTGCATTTTGATTCCTCCCGAGGCGACGTTCCAGAAATCCGGCAAAACTATAGCCTACGTGCTGAGCGGTTCGAAGTTCCAGGAACGGGACATCCAGGTAGCCAAACGCGGCGAGAGCCAGGTGGCCGTGGCTGGGGGGCTGATGCCCGGCGAGCGGGTGGCGCTGAAAGACCCCACGGCGGGGCCAAAATAGTGGTTCCCTCTGCGTAAAAGCATAATCAGGCTGTCATTCTGAGCGAAGAACCTCCGCAGTTTGTTATTGGTGGCCAGCGGCGAACTACCGAGATTCTTCGCTTCGCTCAGAATGACAAGCTCGTTGCAGGAGCAGCCGTCGCCCCAGGCGGCCACAAGGGCTGCCCTTGCATTGAGGAGCAGTCGTGAGGATACGCAAGAAAACGCGGTGGTTTTTTTTGCTGATGGTCCTGCTCGTGGCTGGGGCCGGGCTGTCGCGGGCCCTTCAGCGGTTGCACAGACCGCAGCGCGGGATCCCGACCGCGGTGGTAAAGCGCGGGCGTCTGGATGTGAAGGTATACACGGATGGTGAGCTCCACGCCAAGCGCAGTGTGATGATTGTGGCCCCCTCGGTCTCCGGCATCCTGCGCATCGTCCGACTGACCCCCACGGGTACGCGCGTTCATAAAGACGACGTGGTGGTGGAATTCGACCCGAGCGAGCAGGAGTATAACCGGCAAGAGAACCGCTTCGATTTGGATGAGGCCGAACAGGAAATCGCCAAGGCTAAGGCCGACGCCGCGGTGCAGGCGGCGAAGGATGAGGTGGAGCTGCTCAAAGCGAAATTCGACGTGCGGCGGGCGGAGTTAGACGTAAGCAAAAACGAGCTGGTGAGCGCCATCGACGCCAAGAAGAACCTCCTGGCGCTCGAGGAGGCCAAGCGCCATCTCGCCCAACTCGAGGAGGACATCAAATCGCACTCTGCCTCGAACCAAGCGGCCCTGGATGTGGCCCAGGAAAAGGAGCGCAAGGCGCGCTTGTTGATGGCGCAGGCGGAAAGCAATATCCAGAGCATGAGTGTGAAGACCACTCTCGAGGGGCTCGTATCCCTGAAAGAGAATGAGCGCGCGTCAGGCGGTTTTTACTCGCCGGGCATGAAGATGCCTGAGTTTCGCGCCGGCGACCAAGTGGGGCCGGGAACGCTAGTGGCCGAGGTTATGGACCTGGCGCAAATGGAAATTCAGTGCAAGGTGGACGAAGGCGATCGCGCGAGCTTGAATGCCGGAGTGCCGGCGGAAGCGCACGTGTACGCTCTGCCGGGGCGCATTTTCCCTGCCAAGGTGGACTCGGTGGCGGGCAATGCCACGCGCGGCATGTGGTGGTCCAGCAGCACCACCAGCAAGTTCGACGTGTCAGTTACCCTGGACAAATCGGACCCCGAAATCCGGCCCGGGCTTACTGTGCAGGCAGTGGTTGAGGGAGGACAGACGAAGGACTTGCTGCTGGTCCCTCCCCAAGCGCTCTTCGATAAGGACGGGAAACCGTACGTTTACGAAGAACGGGGAAGTACTTTCGTGGCGCGTCAAGTGAAAGTGACGCGACGCTCTGAAAGCCAGGTGGCAATCGAAGGGGTAGGCGAGGGGGCGGTGGTGGCCCTGGTCAACCCTGAGCAAGAGGCAGGGAAGCCTGGCTCGACTGGTCCCGCGAGCCAGCCCAGCCTGGTGGGCGGCGGGCGATGACAACTCTCACACAGCTCCATTCGGATCTTTTGCACGGTGTCGAAAACCTCCGCCTGCACAAGCTGCGCACCCTGCTGACGATGCTGGGCATGATCTTCGGAGTGGCAGCGGTGGTTTCCATGTTGTCGATCGGCGCGGGGGCCCAGCAGCAAATGATGGCCTTCATCGAGCAGCTCGGGGTGCGGAACCTGATCGTGGAGGCAAAGGAAGCCGCGACCTACGAGGACCTTCAGAAAGTGCGGAAGATGTCCCCGGGCCTGACCTTCCGCGACTGGCGTATCATCAAGGCCAACACGAATGGCATTGTCGAGTCGGCGCCGCGCAAACGATTCACCCCCACAAAGATGCTCCCTAAGCCGCAGCGCGACATGCCCGTTGTTTATGGCGTGCAGTCGAATTACATCCGCATAGCCGGGCTGCAAGTAGAGGCGGGGCGCTGGTTCGATGAGGAGGAGAACGGCCACGCCGCGCCCGTTTGCGTGCTGGGGGATGGAGCGCGGACCGGTCTGTATGGAAACCAAGAGGCGCTGGGCCAATACGTGAAAATCAATGAGCAATGGTTCCATGTCATTGGTGTGGCTGCCCCTCAGTTGACGATGCAGGGCTCGGCCAGCGCCCTCCCCACCCAAGACTTGAACAACCTCCTCTACGTGCCGCTTTACACCGCCCTCGACCGCCTGGAGGACACCCGCAGCGATTTGAAAGACGAGATCGACGGGATTTACCTGCAAATGCTTCCCAGCGTCGACATCCTCTCCACGGCCGAAGTTGTGCGAGGTATTTTAAATAACACGCATGGCGGGGCGACGGACTTCAGCGTCGTGGCGCCTGCCGAACTGCTCGCCGAGCAAAGGCGCACCCAGCGGATTTTTGAAGTGGTCATGGTGGCCATCGCGTCGATCTCACTGCTGGTGTGGGGCATCGGAATCATGAACATCATGCTCGCGGGCATCCTGGAACGGACGCGTGAGATTGGGGTGCGGCGAGCGGTCGGGGCGCGCCGCGTGGACATCGTCCGCCAATTTCTGATTGAGGCCACGCTGATTTCAATTGTGGGTGGCCTGATGGGGATTGTCTTCGGCTTTGGCATGTCGCGCGTCATCGCCCTGCTAGCGGGCTGGTCGACGATCGTGACCCTCGCGTCCATCCTTTTGGCGTTCCTGGTGTCGGTGACGGTGGGCCTGATCTTCGGGACCTACCCAGCCGTCAAGGCGGCGCGGCTCGATCCCGCCGAAGCCATCCGGTACGAGTGATTGACGATTTCCGAGTGACGATTGTCGATTGCACATGGTGCAGTAATTCCCGCGAATGCGGGAATCCACTCGCTGGATCGGGCCCCCTCACCAGGGGAGAGAAGGTGTGAAGAAATCGCGCTGTAGCGGCGGTCTCTGACCGCCGGCCTCGTGCTTTCAGCTACATCGGCGCTCAGAGAGCGCCGCTACAGCGTGCGCACGCGATTTTTTCACACCTTCAGAGGGCAGGCTGCCATGTTCGGAGAGGGGCAGACCCATTAAGGATGGAGATATGAAACACACCGGAATCATCCTGATGTTTTTCTTGGTAGCTCGTTCCGCGGCAGGCCAGACCTTTGCCACCCCCGATTATGTGCGCCAACTAATTTATCGGCCGTCGATTGCGACCCAGGTGAAGGGCCCTGCGGAGCTGCAAGATCATGTTATAGAAGGAAAGCTCCGCCTGACTCTCGCGGACGCCATCCGCTTGGCACTGCTAAACAACACCGACGTGCGGCTGAACGAATTGCCGATAGAAAACGCGCGCCTGGAAGTGGACCGCGCCTATCAGGCTTTTGATCCCGTGGCCACCTCGAGCTTCTACGCCAACCGCGCGACGACGCCTGCCTACACGCAGCTCCAGGGCGCACCGACACTGAGCACGCTCAACCAGCAGGCAATCTTCGATTACAATCAGACCTTCCAGACCGGCACGAATTACGACGTCAACTTTTCCAGCGGCAAGCTGGTGACCAACAGCTTCTATGAAACAATCAACCCTTATATCTCCTCGAGCGGCACGGTGACCCTGACGCAACCCCTGCTGCGTAACCGCGGGCTTTTCCCCAATCGGGCCCCGATCACCATTGCGCGACGGAATTTGAACGTGTCGCGCGCCACCTTCACCGCCCAGGTGAATGACTCGCTGCTTCTGACGATCCAGCAGTATTTGGGCGTCGTGCTGGCGCGCGAGAGCCTGGTAGTCTTGAAGAAATCGGTCGAGCAGGCCCAGGCGAGTTATGACCATGACAAGCGCGCGCTCGAACTGGGAGCGATACCGCCCTTCGACATTTATCGCTCGGAGGCGCAGGTAGCGGCGGGGCGCGTGCAGGTCATCCAGGCGGAGTACAGCCTGAAACAGGCTGAGGATGGCTTGCGCCGCATCATTGGCGCCGACCTGGACCCCTATATCCGGGCGCTCGACCTCGATCTGACCGAGCCTGTCGAGCCTCGCGGCGAACTCCTCACCCTGGACATCCAACAGGCCTATCAGCAAGCGCTCGAGCGGCGGCCGGAACTCGAAGCCCTTCACCTGCAACTCGAAAACGACGAGACCAGTATCCGCCTGGCCCACAATCACCTCTTGCCCGACCTCAGTTTGAGCGCCTTTTACACCACAAACGGCTTGGGGGGAAACACGTATAATATCACCACGACTCCTCCGACCCTCGTAGCCACGGGGGGATTTGGCGACTCCCTCTCACAGATGAGGAGTTTTGACTTTCCAAGCTACGGTTTCACCGTGCAATTGCGGCTCCCTATTCGCAATCGCGCGGCTCAGGCGGACCTGGGGGAGGCCATGGTCTCAAGGCGACGGGATCTCTATCTTCGACGCCAGGAAGGGCAAGAATTGTGGCAGGAAGTGAAAAACGCCGTCCACCAAGTCGAGCAGGCCGAGCTTTCGATCGCAGCGGCAAAGGTCTCTCGCGACCTGGCACAAAAAACCCTGGAGGCTGAGCAGCGGAAGTATGAGTTAGGAGCGTCGCAGATCTTCTTTGTCCTGGATGCCCAGACCAAGCTGGCGCAGGCCGAGTTGAGCTTGGTGCAGGCGCAAATCGGATACCAGCAGGCGGTGGCCGGCATCGAGCACGCGACCGGCACCCTCCTCGAAAACCATAAAGTGAAAATCGAAGACGTGGCGCCGTGAGCGAGCAGCGCGGACCTGCGTTTTAGGTCCGCGGTTCGTGCGGCGAGATAGAGAAGAGCCGCAGACCTTGAAAAGCAGGCCTGCGCTACCTGCTACGACTCGCGTTCGGAAAGAGCTTCCTTGACCCTTTCCGGTGTCATAGGCAGTTGCAACAGCCGGGCGCCTGTGGCATCGAACACTGCATTGGCGATCGCTCCCCCCATGCAGATAATGGGAGGTTCCCCACCGCCCTGAAAGGGTGAATCCTTCGCATCCAGTATTACCGTTTCGATTCGCGGCACCACGGAAAAATGCGGGATCGTGTAGGTGTCGAAATTGGCCTCCAGAATTTCACCCCCCTTGAATCGAACCTCCTCGCTCAATGCGTATCCCAGGCCCATAGTGATGCCGCCCTCCATCTGCAGCTTGGCACCCTCCGGATTGACGCACAGTCCCATCTCTTGCGCACTGACCACCCGCTTGACCACGATATTCCCGGTGTTCATGTCCACGGCAACTTCCGCCATATGCGCGACGTACGTCCCGGCATCGGTCCCGCAAGCCACCCCGTAGCCAAGCCGACCACGCATGCCTGGCGCCTTGGCGGGTGACCAGCCGAATTTACTGGCAACAGCCTGCAGGACGCATCGCATTCGCTCATCGTTCAGGTTCTTCAGCCGGAACTCGACGGGGTCCATGCCAACCTTGGCCGCCAGCATATCGATATGAGATTCCCGGGCAAAGGTATTGGTATTGTTCCCAGGGGCGCGCCAAGGTCCCGTGCCAAACGGATGTGACCCAGGCGCCGATCCCCAACCAGAGCCGTAGCTGGTGGTGCGATGATGAGGGATATTGTAAAACTGCGGCGCGCCTCTCTCTCCGGCCCAGTACACACCATAGTCCCAAAACGTAATCAACCCTGAATCGTTGACCCCAGCCTGGATCTTGACGAGAGCCGCAGGCCGGAAGGTGTCATAGAAGAACTCTTCGGCCCGAGTCCAGACCACCTGTACGGGTCTTCCGGTCAGCTTGGCCAGCTTGACCGCCTCGAGGGCTTGCTGATTGTTGCTCTTTCCTCCGAAGGCCCCGCCGATGTAGGGTGTGATGACTCGAACATTCTGCGCAGGGAGGCCGAGAAGAGAGGCCGCCGCATCCTTCAGGGCAAAAGGCGTTTGCGTGGAAGCCCACAGGGTTAGTTTGTTTCCTTCGATCTTCGCCAGAGCGGTATGCGTTTCGATAGGGGCGTGAGAAACGTAACTGTTCAGGTACGTTTGCTCGAGCACGTAGCGAGCTGCGTTTTTCCCTTCGACCAGATTTCCCCCTTCCGCGACGGTCTGTCCTTGCGGCGCGACTTTGAGAAGGTGGTCAAAGATCGTCTTGTCATCGACGCTGGGCGTCGGCCGATCGTATTGTGAATGGATTTTCGCCAAGGCTCTTTCCGCCAGGTCGGGATACGGATCCAGAACGGCAATCAGATCTTCCTCCTCGACAATCTGAACACCTTCGATTTCGCGCGCGCCTGAGGTGTCCACGTGAACGAGTTTCGCGCCGTGAACTGGAGGCCTCAAGATGCGGGCGTGTAGCAGGCCCGGCACTCTAATGTCCCCGGCATATTTAGCTTGGCCGGTGACCTTCGCGGAGGCATCCTTTCTCAAAACGTTTTTCCCTATGAGCGTGTCTTCGGACTGGGCTTTGGGCGCGGCACCTTTCACGTGGCGCAAAATCTTCTGTCCCTTGGCAAGCTTGGCATAGCTTACTTTCTTCTGCCCTGTCTGGTCATAAACAACGCCCGCCTTCGTTTTCACCTGCTCTTTCGGCACCTGCAATTGTTCGGGGGCCAATTCGACGAGCACCGCCCTGGCTTCGGCCGCAGCGACCCTGAGGGCTGGACCAAAAACTCGGGTGCTCATGGTGCCGAAGGTGCCCATATCCCAGGGGCAAAGATCCGTATCACCCATCACCATCTCCACGGAATCCAAGGGGACATCGAGCTCCTCAGCCAGGATTTGGGCCATGGAAGTTATAATCCCTTGCCCATACTCGACCTTTCCTGTAAACCCGGTCACTCTGCCGTCTTCGCCGATCCTGAGAAACGCGTTGAAATCCTGGGGCAGTTGCTGGCCCATCCTACGGCGTCTTTCGCCTTCTTGCACGGCCAGCAAATCGGGGACGGGAAAGCAAACGATGATGCCACCGCCCAGCAGTTGCAGGAACTGCCTGCGGTCGAGCGGCAATCCCGGACTCGCCTGCATGGCCCTGGAGAGGTCAAGTTCTAGGTTATCTTCGTAGATGTTTTCTGATCCTCTGTTTTCGCGTTTCATTTCGGCCCCCTTCCCTCCACCTGTAGCGGCGCTCTATGAGCGCCGATGCCTTGATTCGAGATTGCCGGTGTTACAGCCGGCCGCGGCAACTCCCGGCGGCGGTCATAGACCGCCGCTACAGCTCTTTTGCAGCCGTCTGTATAGCCGCGATGATTCGTTGATGAACTCCACAGCGGCACAGATTGCCGTCCATGTGTTCGATAATCTGACTCCGGGAAGGGTGATGGGTATTCAACAACAACCCATAAGCGTTCATGATCATCCCTGGAGTGCAGTACCCGCACTGAAGTGCATCGTGCATGATGAAAGCCTTCTGCAAGGGATGAAGCTCACCGTTTTTGGCCAAACCTTCAATGGTCGTGACGGCCTTGCCCGCAACCGCCTTCATCTGGAGCTGACACGAGCGCTCAGCTTTCCCATCCACGATCACCGTGCAGGCCCCGCAAAGTCCATCCCCACAACCATACTTCGTACCGGTCAAGCCCAGGTCATACCGCAAAACCCAAAGAAGGTTGCGAGTGGAATCGCCTTCAAAACTCGTCGGCTCTCCGTTTAGCTTGAATCCTATGGTTTCTTTCATGTCTACACCTCCTTGCAGTGCCTCTACTGTGCAGCGAGGTTCTCTGGCGATGAGACCCTCGACATGAAGGGTGCGTACCGCGCATCATTATAGTCCCGCCAGCCACAAGAGCAAGCGAACTGTAGCGCAACAGGGGACACTGAGTCCCTCAGCATTCAGGGCACATCCCCATGCGTCTGGTCGCGCAAGCTGAAGAATGCGAGTAGAATCATGCCACTTGGAATATCGTAACGGACGGGGTGCGCGGAGGGGACGCGCTCGCTACGTCCGTTTCCAAAGGAGCGAGAGGTTGGCAATGACCAGACTCAATCGGCGCGAATTCATTCACGCATCTACAGCATCGTTGCTCCTCGACGGCGTCAGCGTTACTGCCTCTCCAGGGCATGCGGGTGAGATCGCTGACAGCTCCGAATCCGTGCGCGTGGAACGGAAGAGCTATACCTGGGAATGGTCGCCAAGGGACGACCGGTTCCGGCTCCGAGATAAGCAGGGGCGAGTGATGACCAGCGGGATTCTCCAGCCTGCTGTCATTGTTCAGCCCGGAACGAACAAACAGGCGAGGAAATGCGTTTCAGGAAAGTCGGCGGGGCACAGCACCAAAGACGGCAGCATCACGGTCAGCTATGCGGGGGTGAACGGAAACGGGAGATTGTCTATTACCTGGCGGTTTGAGGATGAGGCACTCTGGCTCGAGCCGATTGTTTACGACTCGCCCGATTTCGAGCAGATCGTGGCCGTGCACTACTTCGCTCGAGGAACCGGACAGGCCGCTCGCCCCGCACTCGATAACTTTTACCTTATTCTCCCTGGTATCAGCGAATCTCCCGGCATGAGCCCCTTGGTCACCTCAGACCTGGGGTTGAACATGACCAGTTGGCTGGGGCGAGGATCTTCCCCCACCCCGGGATTGCTGCAACAATGGGGTCTGCCCACGCATTTCTTCTGCGGCTTCCACCGCACCAAATCAGGAGCCGTCAAATCATCCCTCACCAAGTACCTTTCCGAGGCATTTTGCTGCGGGCTCGCCGAGCTTCCCAACGGCGACCTCTTCCTTGAAACCCGCGAGGGGCGGCACAGCCTGATCGTGAGCTACCGGAGCGATCTTTGGGAGAACATGCACGGGCCGGGTCAGCTTACTCTGGGGGCAAGACTGTATTGGGCGGTGGGGCGGAACTACTTCGAGGCGATCCGGGCGTACTACCGGGGACTTGTCCACTCGGGAGTCATTCA
>Ga0187782_10003114_pt1 | contig 12333 bp, 9 predicted proteins | sample 0715_SJ02_MP15_2_FD_132454 | JGI IMG/M metagenome (GOLD analysis project Ga0187782, IMG submission 132454) | Tropical peat soil microbial communities from peatlands in Department of Meta, Colombia - 0715_SJ02_MP15_20_MG | ecosystem: Environmental > Terrestrial > Soil > Wetlands > Peat | place...
CTCGGCTTTGCCGCGATGGCAATGGTGGGCGATGTGGCTGCTGCTGTTTCTCAATACTTCGGCCGGCATCTCACTTATCTCACAAGAAGCACCTATATTCGAGAAACTATCGGGCGTAGGCGCAGTGGTGGCCGCGGGAATGGTGGGCGTTGTCAGCATCGGAAACTCGGTGGGCCGGATCTTTTGGGCCTGGGTCTCCGACGCGATTACTCGCCGTTGGACCTTTGCCGTGATGTACCTGCTCCAGTTCGGGCTGTTCTGGCTACTGCCTTCGCTGAGTTCGATCGCGGTCATCGCCGCAGTTTCGTTCTCGATCCTCATGTGCTACGGCGGCGGATTCGGCACCATGCCTGCGTTTGCGGCCGATTATTTCGGATCGAAGAACGTCGGTCCAATTTACGGCCTGATGCTCACAGCCTGGGGTTTTGCCAGCTACTTCGGTCCCCAACTGATAGTAAAAATGCTGAGCCAGGCGGGGTCTTACACGCGCGGCTTGCACACCATCGCTGTCATCATGCTGGTTTCGACGGTTCTTCCCATTGTCGTTTCTCCGCCAAAGGAAAAATCGGCGTGAGCCGGACACGCCAGCGCGATCAACAGGCAACCGGCTCAGCAACGTTGGCCATGAGCTCAGAAACGGCGGCAACCGGCTCAGCGACGGCGGCGATGGGCTGTTCCTTGCTTCTCCTGAAACACAGGTGGCAGAACACGGGCTTGCCGTTTCGCGGCATGAAGGGGACCGTAGTAGGAGCTCCGCAGCCGTCGCATACCACGCGCACTTCTACGCGCGGCCTCTGCGGCCGTTGCCCGCGGTTGCGGCTGCATTGCTTGCAGTGCTTGGGGTCGTTCTTGAACTGCTTTTCGTAAAAGAAGGCTTGCTCTCCGGCGGAAAAGACAAACTCGTTTCCGCAGTCGGCACAGGTCAACAATCGATCGGCGAATTCCAAAGCTGGCCCTCCAATCCGGGAAACGGAGGCTCACCGTTTTCGTCTGCCATTCAATCGCAATTGGGTGGGAGACGGTTTTCGCCGCCCGGAGGGGCGTCTTAGTGACCCGGCTCCGGGCGGCGACAGAGGGAAGCCGCAACGCGAGAACACAGGGAAAGGCGGCGACACAAGAACTGGGGAAATAACTGCTTTATCGAGAGCCGTCTTACCATCACCTCGGCAAGTCTGGCACTCTAACGCGACCTTACATTTGCCTGCAACTGGCTGGAACTCGGAAAATTACGAGGCCTGCGCCGTTCAGGAGCCGATGGACGTGTTCGCTAGAATACCTCCTCCTCCTCACATCGTTGGTATAAATAATTGATTATAGATGGTTTATGGGTTAAATGCCGGTACGTCGTTCATTTCAAAAGCGTTGCGTGCGTCAACTTCCTTTCGGCGGTTTCCTTTCTTGCAGCCGCAACTGCGCAATTAGATACTGAACTCATGAGCCCGCCAATCGACCCCAAGGTCAGCCGTGAATCAAGTTCTGCTATAGATATTGACCGCCGAGGCGTTCTGAAAGGCCTGGCTGCCGGAGTCATCGCCACCGGAACGGGAATTGGAGGACAACACGTAACTAATCTGGACCGTTCGTTCCGTATCTGGGATGTGCACAGCCATCTCGGCTCTTTGCCCGGGAACACACCCGAGGAGCGCATGGCAATTCTGGTCCGCGATATGGACCGGCTCGGAATCGAACGCCTCATTCTCTCGCAGGGATATGAGGAATACGAAGACCATGCGACTCCCGAGCAAGTGCGGATTGAGAACGATCGCGTCATGCGTGCCGTCAAACATTTTCCCGGTCGCGCCTATGGGTCGCTCTATCTGAATCCCGAACACGTCGAGGCCAGTTTGCAGGAATTTGACCGTTGCGTCCGCTTGGGACCCATGGTTTGCGTTGGAGAGATACAAACCGATCTCCGTTGCAATGCGCCCGAGCTCGATCCCATTGTCGAACGCGCAGTTTCGATGAACGTGCCCATCCTCCAACACACTTGGCTCAATAGTGAGGGCAACCTGCCCGGAGAATCCACACCATACGATCTGGTGGAACTTGGCCTGCGCCACCCCAAGGTTCAACTCATCTGCGGTCACACCGGTGGTAACTGGGAACTTGGCATCCGCATCATTCGCAGCTCGAAAAACATATATGCCGATATCGCCGGATCGGATCCGACTTCCGGATTTGTCGAAATGGCCGTTCGCGAGCTGGGCGCCGAACGCGTGCTTTTTGGCAGCGATGTCGGGGGTCGATGTTTTGCCTCGCAGCTCGCAAAAGTTCTCGGCGCCGAAATTCCTCGCTCGGCGAAAGAACTAATCCTCGGCGGAAACCTTCGCCGATTATTGCAGCCGGTTCTCCAGGTCAAAGGGTTGCCGTCATGATCGACGTCAACGTCAACCTCTTTCGCTGGCCTTATCGTCGCGTAGTTGGCGATGATCCGCAAACTTTGGTCGCCCGCCTTCGCGCCCAAGGCGTGACGCAAGCGTGGGCCGGCAGTTACGAGGCCGTGTTGAACCGCGATATCGCGGGTGTAAATCTTTGTCTGGCGGATGCGTGCAAACGGGACGTATCCGGATTTCTTGTGCCGTTTGGCTGCGTAAATCTCAAATTGCCTGATTGGAAAGATGAGCTGCGGCGCTGCCACGAAGTCCACCACATGCCGGGTATTCGTCTGTTTCCCAACTACCACGGCTACACGCTGGGCGATGCTCCGGCTCGAGAGCTGTTTTCCGATGCCGCCGACCGCAATCTTGTCGTTCAGATTGCGCTTTCCATGGAAGACGCGCGCACACAGCAAACGGTCGTTCAGCCGGCGGATCCCTCGCCGCTTGCCGATTTGTTGACCCGCCTGCCGCACTTGCGGGTTATCTTCCTCAACTCCGGCATTTGGACAGACGATGAAGCCCCAGAGCCCATCGCGAGGATCGGAAAAGCCGAGAATGCCTATTTCGACATAGCAATGAATGAGGGCGTCGGTGGACTCGTTCGATTGATCGCGGCAACATCGCCACAGCGGGTCGTCTTCGGCTCGCACTCGCCCTTCTTCTATTTCGAGTCTGCGCGGTTGAAAGTCCGTGAAGCCGCGCTGCCTCCTGACCACGAGAGCGCATTGCTTCAGGGCAACGCGCAGTCGCTGCTTCGTTCGCGCTAGCACGATTCTTTGCTTAAATCGGCCGCCCAGCCAGATTTCGCGTGCTCACGAATCCTCTCAGATAGGTCGGGCCAGCCTCGCGCAATCGTGTCAATAGTCTCCGCCACCTATACGCCCTTCCCCAGTTCGCATAACTAGCTGATTTGTCGCCCCTTCGGTCCCTTGTGCATCGGTTTATGTCTTTGCAGAGTATTTCTCGCGTTCTGCTACTATTAATTCAGAATCGGCGAAGGCTCTAGCTCTTTAACTCCGTTGACTCCGCTAACTATGCTAAGTTCCGTTCTTAGACCACTGGAACTCGCTGAAAACAGCGAACTTCCTCACAAAGTATGGGTGGGGGGGAGGGGGGTAGGGGTACTACCTGGTAAACACCCCTGTCAGAGCCTGAGAGAAAGTTAAATCTATTTCTTACCCTGTTCGCCTAGATGGGCCACCTGTTCTCCGGCCAAAAGAAACGCCCCTACTCCAAAGTTATAGCTCGATCCGGGCAAATAATGATTTGGTGCTCCGTCCGTCTGTTGGATGTTCCCCAGCCGCCCGTCCGCATAGATCTCATTCACCAATCCCCGCCACGCCCTTGCAGCCACTGGCGCATAAGTCGTTCGATCGAGCACCCCGTGGTTCACTCCCCATGCCACCCCCAGCGTGATCAACGCTGAGCCCGAGACCTCCGGATGCGGATAATCCGCTGGATCGAGAAGATCGGAGTGCCACAATCCATTATTCTTGTCCTGAATCGACGCTAACTCCTTCGCCATTTCGCGCATTTGCTCCTCAAACCTGCCGCGACCCTGATAACTCTTGGGCATATATTCGAGCGTCCGCGCCAAGCCGCCAATTACCCACCCATTGCCGCGCGACCAGAAGATCGGCTTTCCAGCGCGGTCCTTCTGGCCTATAAACGATTTATCCCGATAAAAAAGACGATATTGCGAATCGTAAAGCGCGCCCGAAGTCTCCCACCAATGTTTGTCGAGATAGTCAAGATACTTACTATCGTGGGTCGCCTTCGCCATCTCCGCCCATGCTGGCGGACCCATGAACAAAGTGTCGCACCACCACCAAAGAATCTGAAACTGATCGTCCGGAATCGGCGGCATCCTGGCGCTGAACCAATTGTCAAGGCCCTTCCTTGTCGGTGAGATCCTTTCGGGCCTGGGATCGAGGAAATACAATTCAAGATAAGTTTGTGCGAGTGCCTGATCGTTGTTATCGGGCCAACCCCGGCCCGCAGTATCTTCTGCGCCAAGCTTCCAATGATACTTCTCCGCCATCGCCTGCATCGCGTTGCGGTAGCGTGGATCGTTGAGCTCACGCGACGCGGCCATGAGCCCTATGTCGAGAACGCTCCACGTCCAACTTTGATCGAAGTACGGTTGCGCCCGCTTGAGTTCCCACTCCGCCACCTTCTGCATCGCTTGGCGCACTGCTGGCGGAGTTGTCGCCCAAGAGAGCTTTGCTCTTGGCCCGGGGTCTTTGGCAACGTCGCCAAGATGGCGCGAAACATCCTCGTCGATTCCGGCCTGCACCTGGGCGCTGATGTTCGGAGCCGTTGGTACACCGTTCGGCGAAGCCATCTGTGCGTTCAGTGCTGTTCGGGTCGGGGCAAACACGCCCGTGAATAGCATGCAAGCCAGGAGACTTCCCCAAATATCGGCCTTTAGCTTCATGCAAGGGCCCCAATCTTCATTGGTTCGCTAATGTGTCGCCGAATGCGGCGATGACCCTTTGCTGAAGATCGCCCATCAGCCGCTTGCGGTCTTCAAGCTTCCAATCGTTCGCGCACTGGACGAGAAAAACAACAATCAGGCCGCGCTTCTTATCTACGATCATGTCGGTCTTGTACGCTCCGCTGTGTTCGAGGTAGCCGTCATCGACGTTCCAGCCAAAGCCATATGACTTCGCGACAATGTCACCGGTTTCCTTTATTGTCATTAGCCTTACAGACTCTTCCGATAGATACCGCGTTCCATGAAATGTCCCACGGTTCAAAATCATCTGGCAAAAGCGCACGATATCGTCGGCAGTCGAAAACAATCCTCCAGCCGGAATCGGAAATCGATGTTCGTGATCACTAAGAGGATAAGTCAAAACATCGATAGGTACTTCGCGCAGGTTCACTCCGACGCCACCGGTCTCATACGACTTCGCGAGCCGCTTAACCTGTTCGTTATTCGGCCAAAATGTTGTATCTTTCATTCCAAGCGGCGAAAACAAGCGTTGTTCGAGGAAGTCCTCGAAGGCAAAGCCGCTGACCACCTCTACAATGCGCCCTGCAATGTTGAATCCTTCATTGCTGTAGCTGTATTTCCCTCCGGGCTGCGATTGAAGCGGTTCGGCTGCGTAACTGTCGACAGCCGTCCTGAGAGGAAAAAGGTCCAGCTCCGCGGCTTCATGTGTAGAGGTAAATGGAAGGCCGCTCGTGTGACTTAAAAGCTCGCGGATTGTAATGGGCTGCCGTAACGGCGCGAGCTTTGCAAACGCGCCGGCCGCCTTTACTGATCCAGGCACCCCTTGCTGAAAGGAAACGTCTGCTTGGTCCGAGGCTAGATTCACCATCTGGCTTTTGAACTCGGGCAGGTACTTCACCACAGGATCGTCGAGGGAAATCTTCGTTTCATCCACGAGCATCATCACCGCGGATGCTGTGATTGCCTTGCTCATGGACGCGATCCAGAACATATTATTCGCCTTCATGGATCGGCGAGCAACCATGTCGGCGTAACCAATGGTTTCCCGATCAATAACCCGATTCCGATCGGCGATACAAACAACAGCCCCTGCGATCTCATGACTATCAACATACGGCTTGATTGCAGCGGTCAGCGGTCGCTTGTCCGCCTCGTGGACCTGGACGTATACGCTCTGGGCCAAAGAGCCCGCAGGAACCGTGAGACTCACTGCGACTGTTCCGATCTTTACGAATTCCGCGAGAGTGTCGATCCCGCCGAGCGTTGCGCTGACCGATGCGCGTACCCGATCGTGTTTAAGCGTTTCAAGTGCTCTCATTGCGAAGACTCCTGGATCGAATGCAATCGGGGCTAACCGCCCTGCTATGATTCGCTGAAGTCTATCTGTTTTGGCGCCACACGAAATCCTCTCGTTGTAACTGCGATATAAGTTACTCCGACGGCAAACCATATTCCACCTACAAGCTTGGCCAGTGGATTCAAGTTCCACCAGATAAGCGCGCAAAATGCAAAACCGACGAGAGGAAGGACAATGTCTCCTAGAATGCTGGGATGGCGTTGTTTGCGAATCACGACGGCAAAGTGCCAAAAGGTAGATAGATTAACTCCCATAAAAGCGAGAAACGCGCCGAAGTTCAACAATTCTCCGGCATGCTCATAGGCGTTACCCACATAGTCCAACCCAATCGCACCCGCGACGGACATAAGTCCGATCAACAAGATATTGTAAGTCGGCGTGTTCGTCCCACTGCTGATGTGCGCAAAGAACTTTCGGGGCAGCACTCCGTCGCGTCCCATCCCGAAGAGCAGACGCGCTGCGCCGAGACCCCCTGTAAGTCCGCTTCCGACGGCCGCCAAAATCAGGATCAGTCCCATCGCCTGGAAGAGCGGCATTCCGCCAACGCGGTGGCAAACATCCATGAATGCTGTCTCTAGATTGATAAAGCTATGCCAATCAGGCCAAACCCGCTGGCCCAGATACACCTCCACTCCACTGAAGATACCCGTGAAGAGGCAAACTAGAACCGTAGCGAGCAGCACGTTGCGCTTTGGGTTTTTCACTTCTTCTGAAAGAGTTGTGATTCCATCGAAGCCGATGTATGTGAGCGCAGCAAACGAAGTCGCCATCCAAATCTGGTGGCCATTGAATGTTGCGGGGTCATAGAACGGTTGGATCGAGATAAGAGCTGCCCAACTCCCGGCTCGAAGGAGATAGCGAACGGCAAGCCAGAGAAAAGCCACAATTACGACGCTCATCGCAACCAGTAGAATTTTGTTAGCTCGCGCCGACGATTTGATGCCGCGCAAATTCAATGCGGTGATGAACGTTCCAATCAGGATGGCGGCAATGGGGTAAGGCAGTTGCGGAGCGTATCTACTGTGAACGGCGGCAGCAATCCAAATGGTGCATAACAGCGGCTGCAGAATGTAATCGAGTAGCATTGCCCACCCGACGAGAAAACCGACATGAGGGCTTATTGTTTTGCCTACATACGTATAGGCCGACCCAGCTGACGGGTATACGCTTGCCATCCGTCCGTAGCTGAATGCAGTGACCATCATCGCCAGCATGGCCACGAGAATCGTGGTGACCGTGTGCCCGTTGGAAAGCTTTTGAGCCACGCCAAAAAGCGGAATCGGAGCAGTCGGCTGAATCAGGATGAGTCCATAAAAAATCAAATCCCAGAGTGTTAGGACTCTACGAAGGTGTGGGGCGGCGTCGGCGGTCGGAGGAGGATTAGTGGTCATACATTTCAGTTCAACGTGTTTGAAAAATCGACGAACGGCCAATCCAGGCGAGCAGTTGAAAAGCATTTTCCGCTTAAGCCATCAGGAATCCTCCATTGACCTCGATCACCTGCCCGTGAATAAAGCTGGCCTGATCCCTGCAAAGAAAAACAATTGCATCCGCAATCTCTTTCGGAGTGCCCAATCGCCCAACAGGCGTTGCGGCGCGAACCCCGTCCAACGCCTCGGGCGTCGAAAACGATCGGTGATAGTTTGTGTCAACAGTGCCAGGAGAAACCGCGTTCACGCGAATGTTAAGCGGTGCGAACTCTCGCGCCAGCCCCTTGGTCATGGTCGATATCGCGCCCTTGGCCGTCGCATAGGCAAGCGCGCCAAGCCCGCCGCCAAACCGCGCCGCCACCGACGAGACATTCACGATAAAGCCGCGCTTGCGTTGGACCATGCCTTTCAGCACAGCCTGAGAAACAAAGAACGCGCTCGTCAAGTTCAGCATCATCACTCGTTCCCAAAGATCGGGAGTAAAATCCAGCGCCTTAGTCCTCGCAATGAGCGAGCCGGCGTTATTAACCAGAATGTCGATCGCTTTGCTTTCCGCAACTCTCGATAACCTTCGCGTACCTTCCGAATTCGTCAGATCCGCCTGCACCAGCTCCGCTGCCACGCCGCATGCGCGGACTTTGTTGAGCACGGCGTCAGCTTCTGCCTGCTTCGAGTTGTAGTGAATCAAAATGTCGGCGCCCTGGCGCGCCAGCGCAATTGAGGTAACTTCACCGATGCCGCTACTGGCGCCAGTAACTAGCGCAGTTAAGTTCTGAAACGGATGATTATTTTTCATACTAAAGTTGCGGTTGACTCCTTGGGGAATTGTCGATCGTGTTCGAGAGGGCCCATAAGGATCCACAAAATCGCTACGCAAAAGAGTGGAATGATGCCGAACATCCAAAATACCGGCACATAGGAGTATCGTTCCACAAGCCATCCGGTAATGAGCGCGAAAACCATGCCGCCAAATCCAGATCCCATGCTTGCGAGGCCATATACCGAGGCGACGCCCTCGGCAGGAAAGATATCTCCAGGCATCGCCAACATGTTGGCCAGTGCGGCAGTGTAACCCGCCATGGCGATCGAGACGAATGCAATGGAAAGCGCCGACCCGGGAACGTGGACCGCAGGAATGGCCATCAGCATCAATGCGGCAGCAACTGTAACTGCGGCCTTGCGTGCGCCGCTGGCAGATGCCTTCACGATCAGAAATCCCTTTGCGATCAGGCCTCCTCCGATGCTACCCATACCGGCAACAAAGAAGGGAATCCAAGCATACCGGCCGATGGAAGCTAGGCTAAAGTGCCGTGCGTGCCAGAGGTAGGTAGGAAACCAGAAAACGTAGAAATACCAGACCGGATCGACGAAGATTTTGGAAATGGTGAAGGTCCAGACGAATCGCGACTGCAGAAGAATGCGCAACGCCGGCGGGGGCGGCAAGTCCGGTGAATCAGTGTCTTCCTCTGGCGCCTGGTACAGTACCATCCACGCGATCAACCAAGTAAATCCCAGACTGCCCACGGCAACAAAAGCCGAGCGCCATCCGAATTTGAGAACCAGGCCGGCAATCAATGGCGGAGCAAGTATCGCGCCTGCCGCCGAACCGCTATTGAAGATTCCCGAAGCAAGCGAACGCTCCTCAGGACGAAACCATTCAGCCACGACTTTGACTGCCCCGGGCCAATTGCCGGCTTCGCCAACACCGACCAGAAAGCGTAGGATTCCAAGCGACCAGACACCCCGGGCGAAGATATGCAACATGGCGCAGGACGACCACCAAGCGACAAACAGTCCATATCCGAACTTGGTTCCGAGCCGGTCGATGATCAGCCCGGATGCCCCATTCATAATCGTGTAAGCGAGCATGAACGCGAACAAGACGTGAGAGTAGTCAATATTCGTCAGTTGAAATCGATTTTGGAGAATGGGCGCCGCCACGCTGAGAGCCTGACGGTCGAGATAGTTGACGAGCGTCGCGAAAAAGGCCAATGAAATCATCACCCAGCGCAGCATTGATGTCGGCGATGATGATTTCATGGATGGCCCACTCGAATCGTCTCGCTCGCGTGAACGTGCCGGACAGACTCTTTCGATCGATATCGCTAGAGATCGCGGCTTTGACAGAGCAGCCGTCGAGAATCACTTCGCGCACATTTCCGCTTGTCTAGGGAGAGCTCGTGATCTCATCTTCCGCGGTACATCTATTATAAAGTAATCGCAATGAATCACGAAGAGTTCTTCACCGTTGAGCACGGCGAATGAAATAATTACTTTTGGTCGAGGCTCGGTCTTTAGCTCTGGATTTCAGAATAGGAGGCTCCAAAATGGCCGAAATTTTCGGGGAATTCACCGAGCAGCAGTTCGCCAGCGACAACTACGCCGGAATCTGTCCCGAGGCCTGGAAGGCAATGGAAGCCGCCAACCGCGGGCACGTCACTTCCTACGGTGACGATCCGTGGACCGACAAAGCAGCCGATGCCTTTCGCGAACTGTTTGAAACAGACTGCGAAGTGTACTTTGTCTTTAATGGAACGGCGGCTAACTCGCTCGCGCTCGCGTCACTTTGCCATTCCTACCACAGCGTGATCTGCGGCGATCAGTCGCATGTGGAAACCGATGAATGCGGCGCGCCGGAATTCTTTTCGAACGGCTCCAAACTGCTCGTGGCTACAAGTAGAGAAGGCAAGCTGACGCCGGAAGCGATTCACGAGCTGGCCACCAAGCGGCAGGACATTCACTATCCCAAACCGAGGGCTGTGACCATCACGCAATCGACGGAAACCGGCCGCGTGTACTCGCTCGACGAGCTCACCCAATTGGCCGAATCGTGCCGCGAACACACTCTGTTGCTGCACATGGATGGGGCGCGATTTGCCAATGCCTGCGCCAGCCTGGGCTGTTCACCTGCCGCAATCTCTTGGAAAAGCGGTGTCGACGTGCTCTGTTTTGGGGGCACAAAAAACGGAATGGCGATCGGTGAGGCTGTTCTGTTTTTCGATCGGAAGCTTGCGACGGACTTCGATTACCGATGCAAGCAGGCGGGACAACTTGCCTCGAAAATGCGGTTTCTTTCAGCGCCCTGGGCCGGCATGTTAGAGAGCGGAGCATGGCTGCGCAATGCGGCCCACGCTAACCGCTGCGCGCAACATTTCGCAGCCAAGATCTGCGAGATTCCCGGCATCAAGATTGCGCATCCAGTCGAGGCGAATGCGGTGTTTATCGAAGCGGCGGAGGAGATATTCGCTCAGCTTTGCGTGCGCGGCTGGCGGTTTTACGGCTTCATCGGCGGCGCAGTGCGTTTTATGTTCGCCTGGGACAGCAATCTTGACCGAGTGGACGAACTCGCCCGTGATTTGAAGGAATGCGCCTCTGTGATTACTCGTCCGTCAGTCACCTGAATCTGGCAGAGACGTCCATACCTCCGATTCCCTCGGCGTTGGGGCACTGAGTCCGAAGCGCAATTGCGCCTCGATCCCGGCGTTCTGCATCCGAAAATCGGAGGCACTGAATCTACGATGATCAAAACCGAAGTCCAGCACGGGACGCTATATCCGAGCTGACTCCGGACATAGCCCGCGCCCAGTTTAGAGGCGCTCTCACGAGATGACGTTTTTCACCTCGGGCTGCCGAAAACGGACACGAGGCGGACTCCACACTTTTGTTCCAAGTGGCTGGAGTTCGCGACGGATCTCACGCTGATTCATACGGTTAGTGACTCGTTACAGCCACGCCGAGCGAGACAAGCTTTGCAGATTGTGTTAGGTACGACTGTCACCGATGAAACGCCAGGATCGCCGAGAATCCTCGCGCACTCGATGGATTACTTCCGTTTTTGAATAATAGATTACTTCCGTTTCCAATGACCGTTTGGTGTAGCTCTTTAGTGTTAGACTCACTCCGTCACCTTCCATCGGCAGATTTGCCATGTTTCTGAAGGATTTGCCCGGCTTGGCGACAGAACAAGGACGCGGGATAAGGTGGGGCCTCTGACCGTCAGGAACTATCTGTCTAACCGCATGGTGTCCAATTTCAATACAAAGGTCACATCTCGACAATCAATTCGCCCGGCTGCATTTTGACCTCTGCGACGAACGAGCGGGTCTGTGCGAGCTAAGAGGGCCAAAGCTCAGGAGGCTAGTATATGCGGAATTTTCTCAGGGTAATCGGTAGTTTAGCGACCGTTTTTGCGCTGTGCATCTGCTTCCCAAGCGGGTTGTGTGGGCAGGGATTCGGCAGCATCAACGGTACGGTGACAGACTCAAGCGGCGCGGTCGTTGCCGGAGCTGAGGTGACCGCGACGCAGGCCGCTACAGGAATCTCGTCAAAGACGACAACCGGTAGCCAGGGCACGTATGTGTTTCCGATCTTGGGTCCCTCGGTGTACAGCATCACAGCTACGGCCAGGGGTTTCGAGGCGTACACGGAAAAGGGCGTGCAACTTCGCGCCGATGCCGCTGTGACCGTCAATGTCACACTGAAGCCAGGCCAAACGACTGAAACGGTCAATGTTATCGCCGAATCCACCCAGGTCGATGTGACTACAGGAACCTTGTCGCAGGTCATTGGCACCGCGCAAGTGAACGACCTGCCGCTGAACGGCCGCAACGCAGCGCAACTTACCGAGGAGGTAGCCGGCGTCACGCTGGCACCATATGCCCAGGCTGACCAGGGAAGCACAAAGACTTTTCCCGCGGCGATCACGATTAC
>Ga0187782_10003115_pt1 | contig 12330 bp, 12 predicted proteins | sample 0715_SJ02_MP15_2_FD_132454 | JGI IMG/M metagenome (GOLD analysis project Ga0187782, IMG submission 132454) | Tropical peat soil microbial communities from peatlands in Department of Meta, Colombia - 0715_SJ02_MP15_20_MG | ecosystem: Environmental > Terrestrial > Soil > Wetlands > Peat | place...
CGCGCCGCGCATCACGCCGTCTCCATCGGTGACGAGGATTGCGTCGGGGGAAAACTCGAACAGTCTTTCAATTGTGTTCTGGGCGAAGTCCGGCTCGATGCCTTCTTGCGCAGCCGTGGCCCGCCCTGGGGAATCCGAGGGACACATGTTGTGCGCTACCGACCTTAAAGCGAAAATACGCCCGCGGCGCGGTTTTGGCAATGAAGAACTGCTGCGCAGTCCGGACCGAGGGAGCAAGGGAGCAAAGAACGGCGGATCAGAAGGGTGGGCCCCTTCGATTCGCGTCGGACAGGTTCTCCGGCCTGAGTTGCGTCTCAGCGGCGAGAAAATCCAGCCAAGCATCCATGCCTGCCCCGGTCTTGGCGCTGGTTTCGAAGACGCGGATGCCGGGACGGATTTCGTTGAGGTTTTTCAGCGCCAGGTCGCGGTCGAAGCCACAGGGGGCGGCGAGATCGATCTTGGTGATCACGGCCGCGTCGGCGGAGTTGAAAAGCCCGGGATACTTGAGCGGCTTGTCTTCGCCCTCGGTGACGCTGAGCAGCGCGACGCGGACGCGCTCGCCGAGGTCGTAGCTCGACGGGCAGACCAGATTGCCGACGTTTTCGATGAAGAGCAAGTCGAGCGCGGGGAGCGAAATCTCTTGCCAGCTTTCGAGGTGCTTCGCTACCATTTCGGCGTCGAGATGGCAGATGCCGTGGGTGTTGATTTGGCGCACGGGCGCGCCGCTCGCGGCCAGGCGCCGCGCGTCGTTGTCGGTTTCGAGATCGCCGACCAGCGCAGCGACGCGAGCGCCGCGAGCGCGAAGATCGCGAAGCGTGCGTTCGAGCAGAGCGGTCTTGCCGGTTCCGGGGCTGGAGACAAGGTTCAGCACCAGCACGCCGGCCGAAGTGAAGCGGTCGCGCAGACCGCAGGCGAGCTCGTCGTTCTTTTTCAGGATTCCCCGCCGCAGCTCGACAATGCGCGTCGTCATACCTGCTCCTTCATTGTCTCCGGCTCGGCGTTCGCCGGGTCGGGGTCTTCCAATTCGATCGATTCAATCTCCAACTCGCGTCCCTGGCGAAGATTAGCGGCAATCTGGCCGCAGCGCGGGCAGCGAAAGCTTTGCACGCCGTCAAGCGCAGAGTCGAGGCCGCACGCCTCGCAATGCACAACAACCGGCAGCTTGTTGATGACGAGCGCAGCGCCGGATAGCGACGTGTCTTCCGTCGCGAGCTCCCAGCAGAACTGAAGCGATTCCTCGACGACCGAAGCCAGCGCGCCGACGCGCAGCCGCACTGCTTTGACGCGCGCGGCCGGATACGCGGCCGCCGACTCGGTAACGGCTTCGACAATGCTGCTGGCGATGGAAAGCTCGTGCATCGTTACGCCCAGGTGTGGATCAGATAAGCAGCGAGGACCGCAGCCAACCAAAAATCGCTGAACATTGCGATGTTCTCGTTCCCGCTACGAGCTTTGGACGTGGCGTGAAACACGCCGGCGGCGCCGTAAAAGATCGCCGCAATCAGGGCCACCGGCACAATGAAGCTGGGGACCCATAACGACACGACCCCCGCCGTTCCGACGGCAAAGTTTCCGATGCCGTGCTCGCGAATGATCGGCAGCGCCTCGTCGGTCTTCATGCGAAAGATCTCCCGGGCGGTGAATTGGGGTTGAAAGTACTGACGCAGTCCGGCGCCCCCGAGTCTCACACCGGCGCCCCAGAACACGAACCATTTTCCGGCCAGCATCATCCACGAAACTGCGCCAACAGAGAGGAAGTGCTCAATACTCATCGATGTAATCGGAAGCACGAACATAAACAAGATTACGATTGCGAGATACATCCTTATCTGCCCTCTCTTTCTTGAAGCAATCACAATCAAGATAGCAGCGTTCGCTCGCGAGCGTCTCCCGTTGAAGCGGCGCCCGATGCTTCCCATCGGTCAGGTCAATCCTGCCGGTCAGCATCGCGGCGCCCCTTACCGTAACATGGATGAACGGACCGCTCCTTGTGCCCGAAAGCATGACAGATGCAATGACAACCGAGTCACGCCTTGCGCTGAGCTCGCTGGCCCCGGAGACGTTTCAGTCCGAGATCCGCGCCATGACCACCGAGTGCGACCGCATGGGCGGCATCAACCTGGCGCAGGGCGTGTGCGATACACCGGTGCCAGCGGTGGTGGCAGAGGCGGCGATCCAGGCCATCCGCGATGGGCAGAACATCTATACCCGCTGCGACGGCATCGCGCGGCTGCGCGAGGCGATCGCCGCCAAGCAGATACGCGATTACGGCCTCAGCTACAACCCGGAGAACGAAGTGCTGGTCGTCTCGGGCGCCACGGCGGGCCTGCACGTGGCGGCCATGGCGCTGCTCAATCCCGGCGATGAGGTGCTGGTCTTCGAGCCGTTCTACGGCTATCACGTGAATACCTTCAAGTCGCTGCGGATCGAACCCGTGCTGGTGGCGCTGGCCGAGCCGGAATGGCAGCTCGATTTGGACGCGATGCGAGCCGCCGTTACGCCGCGCACGCGAGCCATTCTGCTGAATACACCCGCCAACCCGACAGGCAAGATCTTCACGCAGCCCGAACTCGAAGCCATTGCGCAACTCTGCATCGATCGCGACCTGTTCCTCATCACCGACGAGATTTACGAGTACTTCGTTTACGACGGAGCGCGACACGTCTGCCCAGCTACTTTGCCCGGCATGCGCGAGCGCACCATCGCGATCTCGGGATTCAGCAAAACCTACTCGATCACCGGCTGGCGCGTGGGCTACGCTGCGGCCGACGTGCGCTGGATGCCGGCGATGGCGCACTTCCACGACCTGACCTACGTTTGCTCGCCCGCGCCGTTGCAAGTGGCAACTGCCGTGGGCCTGGAGCAATTGCCGCCCAGCTTCTACACGCAGCTTGCCGCCGATTATCAATCGAAGCGCGCGCGCCTGCTCGCGGCGCTCGATGCCGCAGGCATGTCGCCGCACGTGCCCCAGGGCGCGTACTACATCATGGCCAGCGCGGATCGCTTTCCCGGCAAGGCCGGAGCGGAGAAGGCGAGGCATCTTCTGCGGGCGACGGGAGTGGCCGCCGTGGCGGGAAGCGCGTTCTTCCGTCCCGGACGCGGCGAAAATCTGCTGCGCTTCTGCTTTGCCAAGCGGGATGCGGAGCTGGACGAAGCTTGCGAGCAGCTGCGCAAGCTTTGAATCGATTCGCACATCCTATTCAGACGCCGGCTTTCATCATTCAGGCGTATCGAACGATTCGATCCGCGCCGGCGCCAGCTTCGGCGAAATCCCGTGCACGATGAGCAGTGAGCCGGCGTATGCCGAGCAGGCCAAGGCAAAGAGCGGCACATAGCTATGTGTGAGGCCGACGACGTATCCCGCGGCGAGTTGCAGCAGCATGCCGCCCACGGCGCCGGCCATACCGCCGATGCCGATCACGCTGCCCACTGCGGTCTTAGGAAACATGTCCGAGGCGGTCGTGAAGAGATTGGCCGACCATCCCTGGTGCGCTGCCGTGGCCAAGGCGACGAGGGCCACGACCAGCCACAAACGATGCAGGAATGGCGCGGCGAAGACAGGGACGACGGCCAGCGTGCAGACGAGCATGGCGGTCTTTCGCGCGACGTTCAGCGTTCGGCCATGTTTCAAAAGCGCCGACGAAATCCATCCGCCGCCGACACTGCCGATCGCGGAGACGGCGTACACGATGACCAGCGGGAGGCGGTTCGCGGTGAGACTGAGCCCGAACGTGGACTGCAGATAGCGCGGCAGCCAAAACAGATAGAACCACCAGACCGGGTCGGTGAGGAACTTGGCCGTGGCGAAGGCCCAGGTTTCCTTGCATGGCAATACGCGGCTCCAGGGAATGGAATCCAGTTTTTCCGCGGGGTCGCTGAGAATGAGGGCCAACTCGGCGGAAGAAACGCTGCGGTGCTGCTCCGGCCGGCGATAGTCGACGAGCCAGAACAGGAGCCAGACGAGCCCCGCCGCGCCGGTGACGATGAATGCGCCGCGCCAGGTGACCAGCGCGACGAGGGCGGGCACGGCGAGAGGCACAAGCATATTGCCGATATTTGCGCCGGAGTTGAAGATTCCCGTAGCCAGCGCGCGCTCGCGCCGGGGAAACCACTCGGCGACCGTTTTAATGCAGGCGGGAAAGTTGGCGGCCTCGCCCAAGCCGAGCAGAAACATGGCCACAGCGAGGGTGATGACCGAAGAAGCCGCGCCCGGAAGCATTGCGGCCACGCTCCACAGGCCGATGGCGATGGCAAAGGATTTGCGCGTGCCCAGCTTGTCGGTCACTCCGCCGGCCGCGAACATGCCGATGGCGTAGGCTGCCTGAAATGCGGCGAGAATGTATCCGTACGCGATACTGTCGAGGCCGGGGATCACGCCTTCGAGAAACTTCTCGAGGTAGGCGATCACGCCGCGGTCGACATAGGCGATCGCCGTGGCCAAAAAGAGGAGGGAGCAGATCACCCAGCGTCGATGCGACGCGCGGTCGGGCGGCTCGATGGGCGCGAAAAACGCCTGCGAATCGGCAGGTTTCAGGAACCGCTTGGCGTGCATTTTCGCTCCGGCTCCGGCAGAGGGCTGGGCGGTCGGATCGATCATACGTGCCGGTCCGCTCGCTCCCTTGCTCCCTTGCTCCCTCGCTTCCTGCCTCTCGGCAGCAGCGAATCGAGAAAGATCAGGCAGGCGCCGGTGACAATGGAAAAGTCGGCCACGTTGAAGTCGGGCCAGTGGTAGGTGAAGATGTGCACCTCAATGAAGTCGATGACGGCGCCGTAGGCGAGCCGGTCGTGGACGTTGCCCATGGCTCCGCCCAGAATGAAGGCCAAAGCGACTGTAACCAGGCTGATGCGGCTGCCGAGACGCGCCAGCGCGACCAGTACTCCGCTGGCCACCAGAAAGTTGACTGCTGTCAGCACGTGGTTCACTTCGCGCGGCGAAGCGGCGCCAGCGAACATCGAGAAGGCCGCGCCTTCGTTCGTCCAGTGCGAGATGCGAAGGATGTGGTCGATGACGGGAATGGCGCCAGTCAGCGGTATATGAGCGACAACCCAGGCTTTGGAGAGGCGGTCGGCGACGAAGACGGCGGCGGAGATAAGAAGAAGCCAGGGCAGATTTCGCGGTGCGGGCCAGTTCACTGAGAGACCTCTGTAGAAAATGGACAGCGGAAGGTCGCGGTATCCCAGGTCTCAAACTCGAGACCTGGGGCACCCACACGTTTTGCCTGGGAAACCTTCACGCGGCGGCCTTCGGTTGTGGAGGAGCTACGCCCATCTCCTTGAGCATAGAGCGGCAACGCTCGCAAATATCTTGCCACGCGCCGTAGTTGCCAGTGTCATTCGTGTAGCGCCAGCAGCGGTTGCACTTCGTGCCTGTGGCCAGGGAGGCGCTCGCGCTTGGAGGGGCCGGCGTGCCATCTAGGTTGACTCCGTGCGAAGGGAGGATCAGCACGGATGAGACATTGAAGAACTCAGCGAGAGTTTCCCTGGAAAAGGAATTGAGAAATGCCGCATCCTTCGCATTCCCGCGGATTTCAACCTTTACATCCAGTCCTTTTCCGATGGCGCCTTGTTTACGTTCCATTTCGATTTCGGCAAATACCTCGTCGCGGACGGCGAAGAGCTTCTGCCACTTGGCGATGAGTGGGGCCGGATCCTCCGAGAAGATCTCTTCCGGCTTGGGAAACAGCGCCAAATGCACCGAAACGGGGCGGCCTACGACTTTGGGCAAATGCTCCCACACCTCGTCGGCGGTGAAGGTGAGGATGGGCGCGACCAGGCGCACCAGCGCCTCGGTGATCTGCCACAGGACCGTCTGCGCGGAGCGGCGCGCGGGGTTGGTGGGCGCGAAGGTGTACATGCGGTCCTTGAGCACGTCGAGATAGAAGGCGCTCAGGTCCGAGATCGCGAATTCATTTACCGCGTGATAAATACGGTGGAACTCGAAGGTTCCATACCAGCCCGATTTGCCATCCGGCCCGACGATCTTCTCGGCCAACTCGCGGGTGCGGGCCAGCATGTAGCGGTCGAGCGGCAACAAATCTCTCTCGGCAACGCGGTCGCGTGCCGGGTTGAAGCCGTGCAGATTGCCGAGCAGGAAGCGGAAGGTATTGCGCAGTTTTTTGTAGAGCTCGGCGCAGCGCTGCATCAGGTTTTCGCTGGCGGCCATGTCTTCCCTGAAATCAACGGACGCGACCCAGAGGCGCACGATCTCACCGCCCATGCGGTTGGCAATATCGACGGGATCGACGCCGTTGCCGAGCGACTTCGACATGGCGCGGCCCAGCTCGTCGAGCGTCCAGCCGGCGGTGGCGACGTGGGAGTAAGGCGCGCGGCCGCGCAGCGCCACGGACGTGAGCAGCGACGAATGGAACCAGCCGCGATGCTGGTCCCCGCCCTCGAGATACAGAACCTCCGGCCGGCTTTTCGTTCCGTTCCCGTTTTCGAATTCTCTGTAAGCATCCTTTAGATCGGCGTCGGCCTCGCATACCGCCAACCAGCTCACGCCGGAGTCGAACCAGACGTCGAGGATGTCGGTTTCCTTTCTGAACGAAGTTCCACCGCAGCCCGCGCACTTTGCTTGCGACGGCAGCAGCTTCGCGACGTCGGTGGTGTGCCAAGCCTCGGCGCCTTCGCGGTCGAAAAGCTCCACGATTCTTCGGTCCAGCGCGGCGTCGACGATCGGCTCGTTGCAGCCCTCGCACAGGAAGACCGCAATCGGCACGCCCCAGATGCGCTGCCGGCTGATGCACCAGTCGGGGCGTGTGGCGATCATGTTGGTGATCCGTTCCTTGCCCCACGCCGGGTCCCAAACCACCTTGTCGATCTCGTCGCTGGCGAGATCGCGAAACTTTCCATCCGAGCCATCCGCCCGCTTCATGGGCGTATCGAGCGAGATGAACCACTGTTCGGTGGCGCGAAAGATGACCGGATGGTGGCAGCGCCAGCAGTGCGGATAGGAGTGTTCGAGATCGGCAACCGAGAGCAGAGCGCCCCGTTCTTCCAGCATGGCGACAATGACGGGATTCGCCTTCCACACGTTTAGCCCGTCGAATGCGGGCGGATTTGCAAAGTGCCAGGCAGCGGGATCGACGTGGATATGCCCGCCCGCGTCCACACGGCAAGTGAGGTCGAGCCCGTAGCGTTGGCCGGTGTAGAAGTCGTCTGCGCCGTGGGCGGGGGCGGTGTGCACAGCGCCGGTTCCGGTGTCGGCGGTGACGTAGGTGGCTAGGACGCCGAGGACATCGCGTTCCAGAAACGGATGTTTGAAATGTGTGTTTTCGAGTTCTTTGCCCTTTATGCGGGCGAGTTCCTTCGTCTCTCCGAGGTGGCAAGCCGTGGCTACCTGCGAAGCAAGTTCGGCGGCGACGATGTAGACGGGTCCTTTCCAGTCCTTCTCGGCTTCCAGCGCGACGTAGTCGAAGTCAGGATGGAAGGCGACGGCCAGAGAGGCAGGCAACGTCCAGGGGGTCGTGGTCCAGATGATGGTAGAAGCCTCGCGGCCGGCGAGGGCGGGATGAATCGTCGCCGGGCCGGATGTGAGCCGGTACTGAACGTAGATCGACGGGCTGGTGTGATTCTCGTATTCGACTTCGGCTTCGGCCAATGCTGTGCGGTCGTGGATGCACCAGTAGACCGGCTTGAGCCCGCGATAGACGAAGCCCTTCTCAAGGAAGCCGTAAAAGGCCTCTAAAGTGCGGGCCTCGTAGGTGCGGGCCATGGTTTTGTACGGCGTCTCCCAGCGGCCAAAGCAGCCAATCCGTTGAAACTGCTCGGTTTGCAGGTCGACGTACTTCTGTGCGTAGCTGCGGCAGGCCTTAAGAACTTCTGGGACCGGCATCTCGAGCTTCTTGTGGCCCAGCTTCTCGTCCACTTTAATCTCGATCGGCAGTCCGTGGCAGTCGTAGCCGGGAACGTAGGGGGCGTCGAAACCGGCCATCGTTTTGGACTTGACGACGAAGTCCTTGAGACCTTTATTCAGGGCGTGCCCGAGATGGATGGGCCCGTTGGCATAGGGAGGGCCGTCGTGGAGCAGGTAAGCGGGTCGCCCGCGGCTGGCCTTCCGGATTTCCTGGTAGAGACGGAGCGACGCCCAGTGTTTCAGCCGAATCGGCTCATTCTGCGGCAGATTCGCTTTCATCGGGAAGGCGGTTTGGGGCAGGGTGAGGGTCGCCTTCAGCTCCGGCGCAGGGGACATCGAAACTCCGTTTCGGAATGCAAACTGTTCATGGAACAGTGTAACCGCCCGGATTGGAATTTTTGGGTGACCAACCGGGGACTGGCGGCGTCTTATTATTTATGGAAGTATGGAATCAGGCGAAATATGAAAGGGTGGAACTCACGGCTGGGCACGGAACAACTTTGGGAACGAGACAAACAAGGGACGGTCAAGCATAATAGTGCGATGGACCTGATCCCGGATCCGCTCGTTGGCGGGCGGGAACAGACGACCGGACCGGCGGCGGGGAAGGCAATCAAGCGACTGAAATGACACCGGAAGAGAAGAATAACCAGGGAGCCGGAGATCCGGGGGCCGGGCACGAATTAGATGCACTCCTCGGCAGGGCTTTCGAAGAGAAGCCCATCTGGGTGGGCCTGTACGAGAGCATCCGCGACGTGTTTTTCCCGGTTAAGCTGCCCCCGCTCCAATTGACTTCGAAGCCGATTCCCGTGCCGGATCGGATGGCGGTCAAGGCGAACCCATGGGCGATTGGGATTTCGTCGACGGTGAACCTGACGATCCTTTTGCTGGCGCTCTTTTTTGTGGGCCGCAAGATCGTTGAAACGGTAAAGCCGAGCCTGCTGGCAACGAACATCGACGTGGGCGACTACAAGGCGCCGAGGGACCCGACGTTGGCCGGCGGCGGCGGTGGCGGCGGCGACAGAAGCCTGATCGATGCCAACAAGGGTAAGCTGCCGCAGAAATCGTTGGACCCCATCACGCCTCCGCAGCCTCCGGTGATCGAGCGCCCCAGGCTTCCCGAACCGCCGGCCATTAACGTGCAAGCGAACCTCCAACTGCCCGACAATCCAAATATGCCGCTGATCGGCGTGCATGAATCGACCAACGTGCAGATGGCCTCGGCCGGCACCGGCAGCGGCGCGGGCATGGGCACAGGGAGCGGCGGGGGGTTGGGCTCGGGCCAGGGGAACGGCTATGGGCCTGGTTTCGGCGGCAACGCCGGCGGAGGAGTGTATCAGATCGGCGGCAGAATCTCCGCGCCGGTTGTAATCCACAGCGTGGAAGCGGAGTTCAGCGACGAGGCGCGGCGCGCCAAGTACCAGGGCGTCTGCATTATTTCGCTGGTCGTCGATGCGCAAGGCAATCCGCAAGACATCCATATCGCGCGGGCGCTGGGCATGGGGTTGGATGAAAAGGCTATCGAGGCGATTCGCCAGTACAAATTCAGGCCCGCGATGAAGGACGGCAAGACGCCGGTCCCGGTGCTGATCTCGATCGAGGTGGATTTCCGCCTGTACTGAAAGATTCGATTGCCGAGAGAGAGCAGAGCGCATCGCGCTCCGCTCTTTTCGTAACTTCGAGGATGGCTTGTGATGCCCGTCCGCTTGACGCATGCTAAGATCACTTTCGGGAGGCGGGCGCAGGATGACGCGAGAATACGTCAAGAAGCGGAAAAGCGGCTTTCGGATCGGCGAGTCTCGCGTATCCCTGGAATCGATCATTCTTCCGTTCCTTGATGGGGCATCGCCCGAAAGCCTTGTCGACGAGTTTCCGACCTTATCCTTCGAGCAGATCTACGGGGCCATTACCTACTATTTCGCTAACCGCGCAGCGGTCGATGAGTATCTGAGAGAGACCGAACGCCTGTGGAAGAAGGCCCGCGAGGGGCAGCCACCGATTCCGGCTGCCTTGCGGGAACGGCTGAAACGCGCACGCCGTGAGTTTGCCTCGGCTTGAAGATCAAGTTTCTAGCGGACGAGAATTTGCGCAGAGCAATTGTGCTGGGAGTGCGTCGCCGCGAGCCAAGGATCAGCTTTCTCCAGGCTTTCGAGGTTGGGGCCGATGAAAAAAACGATCTCACAGTCCTGAAAATCGCAGCCGCGGAAGAGCGCGTCTTGGTTTCCCACGATATCAGAACGATGCCGCGGCATTTCCGAGAGTTCACTCGCCAGCATTCGAGCCCAGGCTTGATCCTGGTTCCGCAAAGGCTGCCGATAAGCGTGACGATCGACGATCTCGTGCTGTTGTGGTCTGCATCGGAAGATTTTGAGTGGGTCAACCGGCTTCTCTACTTGCCGGTTTGAAAGGCGAGGCTCGAGAATAGCCGTCGGCTGCGAATTCTCCGCACCAATTTGACCTTGTTGCGGAGCGGCTTGGCCGCAGTCCCGCGGAGTCTCCCGATCGCACCTGTAGAATGAACCCATGCAAATCAGGAAAGCGGTGATCACCGCAGCCGGTAGGGAGCAGCGCACCCTGCCCATGCAAACGCTCTTCGACCAGGAGGGTACGGAGCGTTCGGTGTTGAGCCTGGTGGTGCGAGAAGCCGTGCGGGCCGGTATCGGCGACATCTGCATTGTGGTTTGGCCTGGAGACGAAGAGCCCTACGCGAGGCTGCTGGTGGGCGACACCGCCCGGCTCACCTTCGTGCGCCAGACCGAAGCGCGCGGCTATGCTCATGCCGTCTGGTGCGCACACGAATTCGTGAAGGACGAGCCGTTTCTGCACTTCGTTGGCGATCACATCTATGTGGGAGCGGAATCGAGCGGCAGCGCGCGGCGCTTGGTGGATGCGGCCGGCGCGGAAAGCTGCGCGATTTCGGCCGTGCAGGTTACGCGGGAGAATCTGCTCCCGCTCTATGGCACGGTCGGCGGCCAGCCGGTCGCGGGCAAGCCCGGGATCTATCGCGTCGATACGGTTCTGGAAAAACCGACGCCCACCGAAGCGGAACAGCGGTTGGTGGTTCCGGGGCTGCGCAGCGGACAGTATCTCTGTTTTTACGGCATGCACGTGCTCACGCCGGCCATCTTCGAAATTCTCGAAAAGCTGTTGGCAGAATCGCCCAGCGGGCGAACCAGCCTGTCGGCGGCGCTGGCTGCGCTCGCAGCACGCGAGCAGTACCTGGCTATGATCCAGCGGGGCCGGCGATTCGATGTCGGCGTCAAGTATGGGCTGTTCACGGCGCAACTCGCCCTGGCTTTGAACGGGCAGGACCGGGATGAGGTTTTGGAGCAGTTGGTCGACGTCCTGGCCGCCCGCGAGGCGCTCTCCGGGAAAGGGGCGGAGGGGTGAGCGAGCTTTGGCAGATCATTACCGCGGCCGACCTGGAGATTCGCAATCGCTCGCTCGATGCTTTTTGCGGAACTGCAACCGCGGAGCGGTTGCTGGCCGAAGCAGCGGACCTCGAACGGCAAAGGCATTTCAGCGAAAACCTCTACGAGCGGGTTCGCGCTCTCTTCTTTCTTTCTGCGATTCACCGGTTCCATTTGCCGTGCAGGCGCGAAGTCGCGCGCGGGAAGGCGCTGGTTCCATTCCACGGCTTCGAGAAACTGCTGACCCGCCGCTACGAGGAAGCGATCGGCATCTTTCTCGCCGCGCAAAGCGCCGCAGGGCCGAGCGACGGCCTTTCCAGCGCGCTTGCCGGCGCATATCGCGGACTGGGATTTCAAACCCTCGCCGATCAGGTGCGGCGCAGCGTGCGCTCGGTGCGCGGAAACCAGTGGATGTTCCGCACCGGGCACCCGGCGGACTATGCGCTGCGCATTCGTTCCGAACTGCTGGACCGCGCGGCCGGAGATTCCTATCCGATTCTGCATGAATCGACTCCCGTGCGGATGGACCTGAGCCACAGCGGATGGAGCGACATTTTTTTTCTGGGCATGGATCTGCCCGAGATGGCGCGGGTGCTCAACGTGTCCATCGACCTAGCCATTCACGGGGCGGGTCATGGCGCGGGCGCGCACCGGCCCAAGGCGCCCGTCGAGGCGTACCTGCGCGTAATCGACCGCCCGGTGATCCGGCTGGCCAGCGTCGATCTCGATGCGGCCGCGGAAATTTCCGACCTGCAGGAGCTCTTCGATTTCGGGCGCGATTATCTCGGCTTGCTGAAGGCGGCGGTGATCGCTTCGGGCATTGTGCCGCCGGGTCTGGAGAGCTCGGGCCAGCCGCTGTCGAAGTACTTGCGCAATTGATGCAGCGGCCCGGCCTGGGCCTCGAAATCGTCAGCCACGTGAACAACATTCCCAAAGGCTCGCGGCTCGCGGTCTCGACCACGCTGCTCGCCTCGCTAATCTCGGTCTGCATGCGCGCTACGGGGCAGGCCTCGTCGCTCACCGGACCGCTGGCCGAGTCCGAGCGGCGGCTCGTCGCGGCGCGCG
>Ga0187782_10003116_pt1 | contig 12329 bp, 10 predicted proteins | sample 0715_SJ02_MP15_2_FD_132454 | JGI IMG/M metagenome (GOLD analysis project Ga0187782, IMG submission 132454) | Tropical peat soil microbial communities from peatlands in Department of Meta, Colombia - 0715_SJ02_MP15_20_MG | ecosystem: Environmental > Terrestrial > Soil > Wetlands > Peat | place...
AGCCAAGGGTTAATCTGTACGAATGGAAAGGAGCAGTGCAATGGCAAAGAAACAGAATCATATGAACACAAGCAAGAACGTCAGTGCCCAGCCTCGGCTTCATCAGCGTGCGCGTGAGATACAGCAGTATGGAACTGTGAATCACATGCTGCCGCTGGAACTGGAAGAGCCGGTGCGGTTGGAAATGACCGAACAATTAAACCAACTCCTGGCGGACACCATGACCCTCCGCGATCTATACAAAAAGTCCCACTGGCAGGTAGCGGGCCCGACCTTTTATCAACTGCATTTGCTCTATGACAAGCATTATGACGAGCAAGTCGAGCTGGTAGATGCCATCGCGGAACGCATCCAACTTCTCGGCGGCATCAGCATAGCTATGGCGGCGGATGTGGCCGAGACCACGCAAATCGAACGACCGCCGCGAGGACGAGAAGAAGTGCCAGTCCAGTTGTCGCGATTGTTAGACGCTCACCAGGTCATTATTCGTGAAACGCGCAAGTTAGCCCGACGGGCTGACGAACTCGGGGATGATGGTACGAACGATCTTGTAGTCAGCCAAGTGCTGCGCACCAATGAGCTGGAGGTCTGGTTCTTGAGCGAGCATCTGGTCAATGTGCCACTGGTAGAGGCAGAGGAGCCCCAGGCGGCGTAAGGGAGCAGGAAATTCTTCGGCAAATAGCAAACCCTCTCAGTGCGCTGAGAGGGTTTGTGCCGTTGGGCGAAAATGGAAGCCTAGGCGCGCACCACGTTCGCTGCCTGAAAGCCTTTCGGGCCTTTGAGCAGGTCGAACTCGACGGTCTCACCTTCGTTCAAGGTACGATAACCGTTTTCCTGGATGGCGGAGAAATGAACGAAGACATCTTCCCCAGTGGACCGCTGAATGAACCCATATCCTTTAGCCCCATTGAACCATTTAACTGTTCCCTTCTCTCTCACAAAAAACTCCTTTCGCCTCTGCTGAGATTAGAATTCCCCATCCCGTCGTGTGCGCACCTTCGACGACCCCCTCCGAGATGAGGACAACACGTTGACATCGCCTCCGGCGCAACAACAAAGGCCCCTGAGTTTTGTGCCGGTGAGGATGGAAGCCGGCACAAAGCTCCGGAGCCTGTGGTGGTGGCGCGAGTTGCGACTACAAGACACGAAACGATCAACCCAAGCTTTGAACGTCGTTGCCACAAAAATGTGGCAACGAGCACAGCATAATATCAGGAACTTACATTCTGACAAGAGGGAAATTCGCAGAGGTGAAACGATTTATGCAGGTGCTCCGGAAGCTGAGGCCGCGCGCTTGATCCCGAACGAAAGTGCTTTGATATGAGCTAGCTTAATAATCGGGTAGAGGTATTGCTTGTAAGTCTCTGAAATTACTGAAGCCTGCGGTTAACTTATTGCCAATAGCAGCTATCACATAAGTATGCTTGAAGGGCTCCTTTCTGCGCGGACAGGAATGTCCGGGCTACATAAACGCGTCACCATCAGACTAGCGTAGCGACCAGACCTGCAGCCTGGGGCCGGCGCTATTGGTGATCAGGGCACGTCCGTCTTTCAGAAATCCGCCGCCGTTGGGAGTGATGCCGGATTCGTCAAAAGTACTGCGGACGGAATGAGTCGCAGTGTCCCAAACCAGCGCCGGGACAGGATTTTTGAAGCTTCTCTCATCGAAGTACAAGGCCAGCAGAGATTTGCCGTCACTAGATCGATGCAACTCGCCGACCACGTAGGATTGTTTGGGAAAAGCGCTCATGACTTTGCCGCTGGTCACATCAATGGCTGAGATGGTCCTGTCAGCTCCCCCGGCGTATAGAAGTTTGCTATCGGAAGAAAATATGACGGCGAAAGTTTCGAGCAGCAGATCGCTGGCTGTGGCGCGTAATGCGCCGGTGTGGGACTCGTAGATACGGATTTCAGTGTCGCCATCGGCGGAGGCCAGCCATTGACCATCGGGCGAAAAAGCAAGCGACGATGACCCGGAAAATTTGGCGGGGAGTTCGGTGATGATTCGACCGACGTCCAAATCCCACAATTGAGCGGGCTGATCCTGCTTGGCAAGGGCGAGCAAGGTCTTGTCTGGAGAGAGAGTGAGCGCAATCACGCTGGCTCCGACTTTCAGGTCGTGTTTCAGCTGTCCTGAGGGCAGGCTCCAGATCTTCACCGCGCCACGGTTGCCGCCGACGGCCAGCAGTGTCCCGTCAGCCGAGAACACCGCGCTGGAAATCCGCTGGTCCTGCAGAGTGAAAACTTGCCGCAGCTCTCCGGATGGGAACGCCCAGAGGCGCACCTGGCCGTCCTGACAGGCGCCGGCGATGAAGTCGCCTTTGGGAGAAATTGCCGTGAACTCGACAATGGCGTCGGAGGAAACAGTAATGGTTCTCTCCAGTTTGGCACCGCCGGCGGCGAATAAAGATTGTGTAAGCAGAACTGCTAAGAGCGGTGTCGGAAGACGCATCAGAGGAGCTCCAACACGAGCTCGAAGCGGACTGCAGCCTCAATTGCCTGTGGGTCGCCGGTCAGGATGACCGGGCGAACCAGCTCACGGCTGTGAATCAGCGGATCACGTCCGAAATTGCGGTCAGGGTCACCCTCGAACACCGGATCGGTAGCGAAGTAAAGCTGGGTAACCAGCGGCTTATGTCCGGGAGCGGCGACCAGATAATGCACGTGCTGGCATACACGGTCGGGGTAATGGCCGGGAATCACCGAATCGAACTTGTATGAACCGTTGTTGTCGACGGGCAGTTTGGCGCGATAACGATATCCATCGAGATCGTAGTGGCCGAGGTGATCGGTCTGCCAAACCTCGACGACCGCGTTGGTTAGCGTGTCGGCGCGTGTGTTGAAGACTTGGCCGGAGACGGCCAGAGGCATACCGGGATCGCCCGCGGCGCGGAGCACGGCAGTTTCGGGCGCACGTTTCTTGTAGAAAGGACCCAGGTCGTTGGGGGGAGTTGGGCGGCGATGCTGAAGCTCGTGCTCTTCGAAAGCTGCAATCAGTGCAGCTGCCGGAGTGGACGAAACGATGGCTACCGAGCCTAGAGCCAAACAGTTCTCCAGGATTTCTCGACGAGTCAGCGGGTGGTGGGACAAGGCCATTTCTGATTCCTTTTTGACTCGCCTAAGATACTCTAGCCACCAGCAAATCAACAAGCGACGGGCTTGATCCCAAGTTAGCTCGCTAACACCGCTCGCGAACCTGGGCCACCCGGGGAGAATTGGACAAGTGCCCGCTGTGGAAATGTTCAGTGGTCACGCGGGACGTGTGAGCGAGCGCACTGCTCTCCGGTCTTTCGTGATCTAGCATTCAAGCTGCTCCCGTCTGAGCTGGCCTCGGAAATTGCGCGAGGCTCGTAATGCTGTACCCGTTTCACACACCTCCTCTGTTGATCTTTCTTCTCGTTTCAATCGCAAACAGCGCCGAGTTGCCGCGACCAGTTGAACGACCGGTGATACCGAAACTTCAATCCTTGGCACGCAAGTCCGGCTACATATTTTCGGGGACGGTGAAATCAGTCGAGCAGATCGCGCCAAACAGTTCGAACAGCGTAGCTGTCATGCGAATCACGTTTCAGGTGGAGAAAGGCTACGTTGGCGTGCGCAGCGGGCAGGAGCTGGTGATTCGGGAGTGCGCGGGACTGTGGCAATCGGGGGAAGGCTATCGGCGGGGGCAGAGGGTGCTGCTGTTTCTGTATCCGCCAAGCAAATTGGGGCTAACCAGCCCGGTCGGAGGGATGAGCGGCCGCTTCGCGGTTGATCCGGGCGGCCGCATTGTCATTCTTCCTGGCCGAACAGTTACTGGACCGCTGCCCCGACCTGCAGCAGCGCGAGAACGCCCGATGCTGCTCAAATCCGAGGATTTTGGCCGTGCGCTGCGCGCCGCGCTGGAGTGATATGACGCAATCCAGTTCTGTTGGCGATCTCGAACTGTGGGGGCGAACTCATCCGTTCTTTCGTTTGTTGTTGATGATCGCGTTAGTTATTGCGCTGGTCCGTTTCGCGCAGGCCGGCGGGCCCAAGTACGTTGCGGGCGTGAGTTACTTCAACTCGGGAACAGTGGGAACGCCGCTGACCTGGTCGGGAGGTGTCATTAATTATTACAGCGACCAAGGAGACCTGAGCAGCGCGTATCCCGGACCCAGCGCGGACGCGTTGGTAGCGGATTCTTTCAGCCAGTGGACTTCCCTTTCAACCGCCGCGATATCGGCGGTCCATGCGGGACAATTGGCGGAAAATGTCAGCGGCGCTAACGTCTACCGAAATGCCGATGGCAGCATCAGCATGCCGGCGGACATTCAACCCTCCGCAACCGGCACACCCGTTGGAGTGGTTTACGACGAAGATGGCAGCGTAACCGATGCATTTCTCGGGCAAGGGGCCGGGGATGCGTCGGAGTGCTTCAGCAACGCAGTATTTGGCTGGATCGACAATTTCGCAACTGACGCTTATTTTGCTCATGCGCTGGTTATCATTAATGGAAACTGCGCACAGACTTCTTCCCAGCAGACTGATGTTGAGTACCGGCTGGTGCGAGTATTAGGGCGAGTTCTGGGACTCGACTGGTCGCAGGTGAACGATAACGTTTTCACTCACAATCCTGCGCCGATTCCCGACGATTACACCGGCTTGCCGGTGATGCATGCGACTGACCCGCCCAACTGCATTCCGATCACACTTTGTTATCCCAATCCATACCAACCGAAGATGGACGATCAGGCGGCCATTTCCCGGCTCTATCCCGTGACTGCGGCGAACCTATCCAGCTTTCCCGGAACACAGGTTTTTTCTGCGGCGACCGCTCGTATTTTCGGGAATGTCTATTTCAGCACCGCGAGCGGACAAGCGGGCCAGGGAATGCAGGGAGTGAATGTTGTGGCTCGCCTGATCGATCCCACAACCGGGCAGCCTTCGCGGGCTTATGCCGCGGCTTCTGTTTCGGGATTTTTGTTTGCTGGCAACGTTGGCAACACGGTCACGGGGTTCGACGACCCCACAGGTTTGCCTTTCAACCGCTATGGCTCGAACGACACGACAGTGGAAGGATTTTTCGATCTCGGTGGCTTGCAGCTGCCGAATGGCGCCAGCAGCGGCCAATATCAATTGACAGTTGAAGCAATTGATCCGCTGTGGTCGATGACGGTGGGTCCGTATGAGCCGTGGCAAGTACAGCCCTCCGGCTCGGCGCAACCGATTATCGTTAATGTGACGCTGGGTGGAAATGTGCAGCAAGACATTGTGATGGCAGGCAGCGAGCTGCAAAAGCCGCAGCCGTTTCCAGCCACGACTTACGCAGCACCGGCCGCTGTTCCCCTAGGAGGTGACTGGAGCAGCGCTCTGAGTCCTTATGGAGACCTGGATTATTTTTGGTTTTCGGGACAGGCCAACCGGACTCTCTCGGTGCTGGTAACTGCGCTCGACGAATCAGGCAACGTGAGCGAAAGCAAAGCGGAGCCGGTGATTGGGATGTGGGCTTTGTCGGACCCGGGGACGTTTCCGGCTCCGGCAAACACTCCGTCGGCATTCAATAGCGCATATCTCGGAGTGACCATGCTCAATGCGGAACTGATGCAGCAAACGGACTTCCGCATTGGGATTTCAGACATACGCGGCGATGGACGGCCCGATTATCGATACCACGCGCGAATTCTGTATGGCGACGCAGCCCAGCCGAACCGAGCGAGCGTAGCCGGAAGCACGCCGCTTAGTATGCAAGGACTCGGGTTCGAATCAAACACGACGATATCGGTGGGCAATGTGCCGGTTGTTCCACTCTTCATTTCCGCGAACCAGGTTCTGCTGGTCGCACCCGCGCAACCCGATGGAGTGCAGAACATTACTCTGAACGATCCAGCGACCACGGCGAGTTCGGTAATGACGGGAGCACTGACTTATGGCGCAGGTCCAAACGATACGATCAACCTAGTAGCTGGCTCGAATCCGTGGACGCCTGTGGGCGGACAGGCGCCGAACCCGATTCTCGTGCAAGTGTTGGCGCAGGATGGGGTAACCCCGGTCGCAGGCGCAAGCGTGGTATTCACCTCAACGTTAGCCGCCGGTTTTTCCGCGTGCTCCGGGGGATCAACCTGCACAGTGCTAACGGACGAAACCGGACTGGCATCGACTTATGTGACGCCGCTTGCCGCGGGTGCAGCGACTATTACGGCGCAGCTTGCGCCCGCCTCGTATTCCCCGCCGAAACAGGTACAAACGACGCTCGCGGCCCGTTCGCTAAGTGTTGACTTGGCGTTGGTGCCGCAAACCAGCGAAATTGCGCAAGGGGCGAGTATCAGTGTGCCGCTAACCGCTCGTGCTCTCTCCAATGGGGCACCGCTCAGTGGCACAAGTATTGCGTTCGCGCTAGTGAAGGGATCAGGAACATTAAGCGCACCGGGCGTTGTGACCGATGCGAACGGATATGCAACCACGAACTTGCAGCTTTCAACATTTGCGAGCGACGTCGAGGTAAGTGCGTGTGTTGCGCCTGCGAATCTTCCTTGCGTTACTTTTTACGGCACCGCAGTGCCAGCGTCCGGGCTGCAGTTGCAGGCGGTAGCAGGCAACAGCCAAGCGGTTCTTGCGGGACAGAACTTTCAGCCACTCGTTGTGCGGGTCACGGATCTTTCTACGCCACCAAACCCGGTGCAGGGCGCCAATGTAGTTTTTCAGTCCACAGTTGAGCTGGGGGGTGGGACGGGTTCAGGCATATCCGCTGGAGATACCACGATCACGCCGAATCCTACGCCGATCATCTTGTCATCTTCGCAAACCATCGTGACCACCGATGGCAATGGCCTCGCCGCTTTCCAGCCCACCACGGGTGGTTTCAGTGGAGGACTTACAGTTGTGGGCCACGCGACCGCTGGGACAAGCAATGTGCCATTTGCTCTGCAATCGTTGCCGGGCGCGACTCACTAACAGAAAAATAAAAGCGGCCAGGAATACCGCTCCCTGGCCGCAATGGGTTTTGAAGCGATCTACAGCGCGGTGCAGACCGCCTTAGTTTCGGTGTAGGCTTCGAGCACTTCGTGGCCCATCTCACGGCCCCAGCCCGACTGCTTGTATCCGCCGAAGGGCAAGGCCGCGTCAAAGATGTTGTAGCAGTTGATCCACACGGTGCCGGCGCGCAGTTGAGCAGCGAGCTGGTGGGCTTTCTGGATATCCTTCGTCCAGATGCCGGCCGCCAAACCGTAGTCGGAGTTGTTGGCCTTCGGAACTACTTCTGCAACATCCTTGAACGGCATCGCAGTCACCACCGGTCCAAAAATCTCTTCGCGAACAATTTTCATGTTTTCGTTGGTGTTTACGAGCACGGTCGGCTTCACAAAATAACCTTTGTCGCCGTGCTTGCTGCCACCGACGACGGCTTTCGCGCCTTCTGCGAAACCGGCTTCAAGATAGCCGCACACGCGATCGAGTTGCTCCCTGGAAACCAGCGGTCCCATGTCGCTGGCCGGCTCGAATCCGGAGCCCAGCTTAATCTTTTCGGCTTCTCTTGCGACGCCATCGACGACTTTGTCGAAAACCTTATTCTCGATATAGAGTCGCGATCCGGCGCAGCAGCACTGGCCGTGGTTGAAGAAGATGGCGCTGGCGGCACCGGCCACGGCCGAGTCCACATCGGCATCGGCGAAGACCACGTTCGGCGATTTGCCTCCGAGTTCAAGCGACACCTTTTTGAGATTGCCTGCGGCGGCTTGAAGAATCAATTTGCCCACTTCGGTCGAGCCGGTGAACGCTACCTTATCGACATCAGGATGAGCGGCGAGCGCGGCTCCGGCAGTCTCACCGTATCCGGGAACAATGTTCACTACCCCGTCGGGAATGCCGGCTTCCTGAATGAGTTCGCCCAGACGGAGCGCGGTGAGTGGAGTCTGTTCGGCTGGCTTCAGAATGACGGTGTTTCCCGTGGCGAGCGCTGGCCCTAGCTTCCAGGCGGCCATCAATAATGGGAAGTTCCAAGGGATGATCTGACCGACGACGCCGACTGGCTCTCGCAAAGTGTAAGCAAGATATTTGGCGCCGGGCGTGTAAGGCACGGAGATTGGAATCGTATTGCCTTCAATTTTCGTGGCCCAGCCAGCCATGTAACGGAACAGGTCTACGGCCAACGGAACGTCAGCCACGCGAGCGATCTTGAGCGGCTTGCCATTGTCGAGACTCTCGAGCTCGGCAAACTCTTCGAGATTCTCTTCCAGCAAGTCGGCCAGCTTCCAGATCAGGCGTCCGCGCTCGGATACGGTAAGTCGCGGCCAAGGCCCGTTTTCAAAAGCATTACGAGCGGCGTGAACCGCGCGGTCGATGTCTTCGCGATCTCCTTCCGCAATCTGTGCCATTACTTCACCCGTCGCGGGGTTGTAGGTGGGAAACGTTTTTCCGGAGGCGGAGTCTACCCATTTCCCATTGATCAACATCTTGTGTTTTCTTGCGACAAAACCGGTAACTCTTTCTTCTGGTGGAGCAATCTTCAGAGCAGTTGCCATCGTTATTCCTCCTTGGCGGTTGGGAAATCCCAAAACTTCTGAACGTTTATTGCGAAGACAGCGCTCATCCTTAGTCACCAACGCGAATGAGAAGCTGGATTGCCTCCCTTAAGGGCAGTTGAAAATTGTAGCGCAAGTTTCGAAGCCATAGCGTGGAAAAGTGTGCCTGCAACTCAGGCTTGCGGAGATAATCTTTTGATCGTGAATTCGGTTGCGTTGTCGGGTTTCCGAGGATAAACATGGCACAAAGCTTAGGCTATGTAGCGCTACTGGTGCGCGAATACGATGAAGCCGTGGCGTACTTCACTCAAGTGCTCGGGTTCAGCGTGGTCGAGGACACGCCTTTGGGCAACGGCAAACGCTGGGTTCTGGTCCGTCCTGCGAATTCGCAGGGCACCAGCTTATTGCTGGCACAAGCGGCGGCCCCGGAACAAGAGAGGCGGATTGGTAATCAGACAGGGGGACGAGTGTTTCTGTTTCTCCACACCGACGATTTCTGGCGGGACTACCATGAGATGCGGGCGCGTGGTGTGAAGTTCAATGAGCAGCCGCGCGAGGAAACCTATGGCACTGTCGCCGTATTCGAAGATTTGTACGGAAATAAATGGGACTTGCTGGAGTTAAGAAGCAAACCGGAAAGGGAATGACCCCAAGCGGTTATCTCAACTTGCCGGCTAAAGCGCTGAAGGCTGCCGCCGGTTCGCTAACCGGCAATTCCACGCTTACCCGAGCGCCATGGGGTTGGAGGTTTTCCAGTCTGATCTCGCCATCGTGCTCTTTGATGATCCCGTAGCAGATGCTGAGGCCAAGGCCGGTGCCTTTTCCAACGGGCTTGGTGGTGTAAAAGGGGTCGAGAGCTCGGCTCACATCGGCAAAACCCGGCCCAGTGTCCTCTACCTCCAGAACCGCCCGGTTTCCCGAAGCAAAAGCGCGTACGGTGATGCGCTTGGGCCCCTGCTCGTTTTCGACCGCATCAATGGCGTTGTTGATAAGGTTGAGCAAGATCTGCTTGAACTGATCTTCGTCGACCGCTACTTTTGGCATGTCTTGCTGGATGTCAAGAACCACGTCTAAACTGCGGGTGCGAACATAGTATTCGCGCAATGCTAATACATCCTCGAGCACTGGGCGCAAGTCGACGGACTGCCGATCTACGGCACGTTGGCGGGAGAAACGCAGCAGGTTTTCCACGATCTTTTTCATGCGGCGGCCCTCATTGACCAGCTTGTCCAGGCGCTCGCGTGTCGGTCCGGTAGGAATGTCTTCCGAGAGCAGCTCTCCATATCCCATGACGGCAGTTAAAGGATTGTTGAGTTCGTGGGCGACACCCGCGACTAACTGTCCCAAAGCCGCCAGCTTCTCCGAGCGGATTAATTGTCCTTGCAGCGATTTCAGTTCGAGCGCGACCGCCAGGTCGGCCGCCAGCAACTCAATTCGCGACAACTCGTTGGCATTTACGGCTTCGACCTCGCGGGGATCATCCAAGGCGATGCATCCCAGATAGCCGCCACGCGCTGAGCAGAGCGGGATCAGCAATTCATCTCCGGTATTCCAATAGGGATTTGGTTCGTAGGTGAGAGTGCTTTTGAGAGGATCGTATTTGGCGGCATCGTTACTGGACAATAAGTAGGAGTTCTTGCCGATCTGGCGACCGCGCGAACAGAAGTCTTTGACGTCTTCAGTAGTCCAGCCGGCCGCTTTGCGGCGCAGCTCAGCCAGCACGGCGGGAGTCAGCCCACTAGCGCCACCAACGCGCAGGCCGCCACCGGCATTGTCTAAGTGGATTGCGGCTACGCGAAAATTCGTGACTTCCGTGATAGTAGAGGCGATTTCGTCGCACAGAAAATCGACCGAGGCGCCGCTGAGGAGCCGTGAAGTGATAGTGGAGAAGCGCTCCAATTGCAGGTTCAGCGCACGTTCTTTGCGCTGCATGAGTTCAATCGATTCCGACTTGTCCTCCACGATCGCCAAAATCATGCCGAAGGCGACAAAGAGCTTGGGAGTATTCCAAAGTTCCGGGGGAACATGCAGGTTGGGTGCGTAGCGAATGAGCAGCATGCCGATAGGAAATACCGCGCCCCAGCAGAAGAAGCCAACCGCGATGGTCAATATTCCAGGCGAGGCGCGCCAATAATTCTTGCAAATGAAGACTCCGGGCAACGCGAAACCAAGCGCTAGCAATGCCGTCACGCCTTCGTCATAGGAACCATGGAGAGCGGCCCGAACTGCCCAAAAACCGACCGCCAAGCCGAGGGCGGTTAAGGCGAGCACGTATGCGGAGAACCTTCTGGTCCAGAACAGAAATAGTAGTCCGCCGCTAAAGGCCGCCATCAAACTGGCGACGTAAAGCCAGCGAGCGTGCACGTCATAACATGCCAATACAGAATAAACAAGCGAGGGTACGCCGGTGACGAGCAGCAGCAGACTGCGCTTAACTCGATCCTCCACTACCGACGACATTGAGACGACGAAGGCTACAGCGGAGGCTTGCAGTGCGGCGAGGTCCACGGCTTGCAGCAACGGACTAACCGGACCGGTGTCGGGTTCGAACATCTGGGCTACAAAATGGGTAAACACCAGGAACCACGCGACTTGCCATAGGCGGAGGCGCGCCGAGCGGCTGTGCCGTTTCAGCCCGGCAAAAATTCCGACCAGGACGGCCACGGTCAGGACGGTGGGAATCTTTTCCAGGATGTTCATAACGGGGTCTGTTCAACGGTAGATCAGACTTGGGAAACGGCCAAGATATCGCCAGTAACCAAAGTAATGAGGTTTTTGCTCATAAGCATCGAAACTTGAACGCGGCATTCGGGTTATGGTTAAGAGGCCTTGTTGATCGCAGGGGTACACGTTTCTTTACACAACTGCGGCCCAGGTTCATCATTTGGTAAGGTAAGTTCGTGAAAAGTAACAAATCAGGTAAGGTGGGGAGCGGGGGAGGGGATTCCGCGCGGAATCCAACTCTGGCGGATCGTGGTCACATCCAATCTGTAGGACTTCTTCGGAGAAAAACTTGAAAAAGCTGATTATGTTAGCCATAGCGGCTGCATTCTTTGTGGCTGTGTCGAATGCGTTTGGACAAGGATTTGATGCAGCCTTTGGGGTTGGCAGTGTGGCTTCGTCCAACCCAACCACGGGTACCTGCTCTTCAGGCACGTGCATTTTCCCCAGTGAGCGTGGCGGACTGTACCCTGGATTCAGCGCCGACTTGCTGTTTCATCGTCGCTGGGGGCTTGAGGGCGATATTTTCTGGAAGGCCAGTCAGGGGCTCTATGGCGGCCCGGGAGGAGAACCCTACCGGCCCATATTCTGGTCGATCAACGCCATTTGGGTTCCGCATATTAGCAAGAACTTTAGCGGCGAGGTGCTGGGCGGAATCGGCGGAGAGGATGTCCGGTTCTACGGCACTGTCAACTTCAGCCCGGTTTTCGGATATTCCACTTACACCAGCAGCAATCACTTTATGGGAGACGTTGGAGCAGGGCTGCGCGCGTATTTCTGGCACGACGCATTCCTTCGGCCTGAGGTGCGGCTGTATTTGATCAATAACAACGTCGAGTTCAGCTCGGATAGGGTTCTGCGCTACGGTGTGTCGCTGGGCTACAGTTTTGGCGGTCGCTAAGAGATCCCCGGCTGCCAGCGGTGCGAGGAACACGCCCTTTATCCGGCAAGCTGAAGTTGTGTTGGCACCTTGGTAGGAACGGCTGGCAACGGGCAATTCGGCCTTTTGATTGGCTACTGCGCTCGTCCTGTCACTCGTTTGTTCACGTCGCCGCTATGACTTCATAAGGCCGCATCATTTCGTTGTCCTCGTGTTCGAGGATGCGGCAATGCCACACGTAGCGTCCCGTG
>Ga0187782_10003117_pt1 | contig 12328 bp, 10 predicted proteins | sample 0715_SJ02_MP15_2_FD_132454 | JGI IMG/M metagenome (GOLD analysis project Ga0187782, IMG submission 132454) | Tropical peat soil microbial communities from peatlands in Department of Meta, Colombia - 0715_SJ02_MP15_20_MG | ecosystem: Environmental > Terrestrial > Soil > Wetlands > Peat | place...
CGCGACCTCGACATTCCCGGCCGCAAGGAAGCCGCCGCCAACATCCATATCGGCATCGACTGGCTGTCCAGCGTCTCCTTCGGCCACATCGACCGGATCGGCAGGCGCGTCATCGTGCTCGGCGGCGGCAACACGGCGATGGATTGCTGCCGCTCCTCCAAGCGGCTCGGCGGCGAGCAGGTCACCGTCGTGGTGCGCAGCGGCTTCGAGGAGATGAAGGCCTCGCCCTGGGAGAAGGAGGACGCGATGCACGAGGGCATCCCGATCCTCAACTATCTCGTGCCGAAGGAATTCCTGCTGCGCCAGGGCAGGCTCGCCGGCATGCGCTTCGAGAAGGTCGCCGCTTCCTATGACGACAAGGGCCGGCGCAGCCTGCTGCCCACCGGCGAGAGCGACGTGGTGATGGAATGCGACGACGTGCTGGTGGCGGTCGGCCAGGAGAACGCCTTTCCCTGGATCGAGCGCGGCATCGGCCTAGATTTCGACAAATGGGACATGCCCAAGGTCGATCCCAGGACCATGCAATCGACCCTGCCGCAGGTCTTTTTCGGCGGCGATGCGGCCTTCGGCCCCAAGAACATCATCTGGGCGGTGGCGCACGGCCACGAGGCGGCGGTGTCGATCGACAAGCTGCTCAACGGCGAGAACGTCAAGGACCGGCCGCCGCCGCTGGTCAACCTGGTCAGCCAGAAGATGGGCATCCACGAGTGGAGCTACGACAACGACGTCTCGCTCGACAAGCGCTACAAGGTGCCGCACGCCGACCAGACGGCGGCGCTCAAGAACATCAGGATCGAAGTGGAGCTCGGCTTCGACCGGAAGCTCGGCTACCTCGAGGCCGAACGCTGCCTCAATTGCGACGTGCAGACCGTGTTCGCGGCGTCGCTCTGCATCGAGTGCGACGCCTGCGTCGACATCTGCCCGATGGATTGCATCACTTTTGCCAGGAACGGCGAGGAAAAGGAGCTGCGCCAGCGGCTCAAGGCGCCGGCCAGCAATCCGTCGCAGGATCTCTACGTCTCCGGAGCGCTGAAGACGGGCCGCGTCATGATCAAGGACGAGGACGTGTGCCTGCATTGCGGATTGTGCGCCGAGCGGTGTCCCACCGGCGCGTGGGACATGCAGAAGTTTCTTCTCGAGATGACACAGGCGGGTCCGGCATGTCGAAGCCGATAGAAGCGATCAACGATTTCGTCGTCAAATTCGCCAACGTCAACGGCTCCGGCTCGGCGAGCGCCAACCAGCTTTTCGCCAAGGCGATCCTGCGCATGGGCATCCCGGTGGCCTCGCGCAACATCTTTCCCTCCAACATCCAGGGGCTGCCGACCTGGTTCGAGGTGCGCGTCTCGGAGGCCGGCCATCTCGGCCGCCGCGGCGGCGTCGACCTCATGGTGGCGATGAACCCGCAGACCTGGGACCAGGACGTGAAGAGCCTGGAGGCCGGCGGCTATCTCTTCTACGATTCGACCAAGCCGATGCCGCTCGCCAAGTTCCGCGAGGACATAGAGATCATCGGCATGCCGCTCACCGAGATCTGCAACAAGGAATACACCGACGCGCGCCAGCGCCAGCTCTTCAAGAACATCATCTATGTCGGCGCGCTCACGGCGCTGCTCGACATGGACTTCACCGCCGTCGAGACGCTGATCGGCGAGCAGTTCAAGGGCAAGGACAAGCTGATCCAGCCCAATTTGCACGCCCTCCATATGGGCCGCGACTACGCGCTCCGGCATTTGACATGCCCGATCGGGCTGCGCATGCGCCGCTCCGACGCGGTGGGCGAGCGCGTCTATCTCGAAGGCAACAGCGCGGCGGCGCTGGGCGCGCTCTATGGCGGCGCCACGGTCTGCGCCTGGTATCCGATCACGCCGTCCTCCTCGCTGGCCGAGGCCTTCGCCCGGCATTGCCGGCGCTACCGCGTCGATTCCGCCAGCGGCAAGAACCGCTTCGCCATCATCCAGGCCGAGGACGAGCTTGCCTCGATCGGCATGGTGATCGGCGCCGCCTGGAACGGGGCGCGCGCGTTCACCGCCACCTCCGGCCCGGGCATCTCGCTGATGCAGGAATTCCTGGGGCTCGCCTATTTCGCCGAGATCCCGACGGTGATCTTCGACGTGCAGCGCGGCGGCCCCTCGACCGGCATGCCGACGCGCACGCAGCAGGCGGACATCCTGTCCTGCGCCTACGCCTCCCACGGCGACACCAAGCACGTGCTGCTCTTCCCCGAGGATCCCCGCGAGTGCTTCGAGATGGGGGCCCAGGCCTTCGACCTCGCCGACCGTTTGCAGACGCCGATCTTCGTCATGCTCGATCTCGACATCGGCATGAACGAGTGGCTGTGCGAGCCGCTGCACTGGGACGACGCGCGGCGCATGGACCGCGGCAAGGTCATGACCGCCGCCGAGCTCGAGGCGGGAAAGGAGTTCGGCCGCTATCTCGACGTCGACGGCGACGGCATCCCCTATCGGACCTATCCCGGGACGCATCCCTCGCGCGGCGCCTTCTTCACCCGCGGCACCACCAAGAACCGCCAGGCGCGCTACAGCGAGGAAGGGGTGGACTACGTCGAGAACATGCAGCGCCTGCTCAAGAAGTTCGAGACGGCAAAGACGCTGGTGCCGAAGCCCGTGCCGAGGCCGGCGAAGCAGCCGACGCGCCACGGCGCGCTCTATTTCGGCTCGACCACGCCGGCGATGCACGAGGCCTTGGGCGCGCTCGAGGCGCAAGGCATCCATCTCGACGGCCTTCGCGTGCGCGGCTTCCCCTTCGGCCAGGAGGTGCTCGACTTCGTCGCCGCGCACGACCAGGTCTTCGTCGTCGAGCAGAACCGGGACGCGCAGCTCCGCACGCTGCTGCTGAGCGAGGCGGGCCTGAGCCCGGCGAAGCTCATCCCCGTGCTGCATTACGACGGCACGCCCATTACCGAGCGCTTCATCAGCCGCGCCATTGCCGAGCGGCTCGGCGCGCTCAACGTCAGGCCGCTGAGGAAGACGGTATGACCTACATCGCCAAGCCCAAGCTGCACCATCCGAAGCTGCCGGCCAACAGGCTGGGCTTCACCCATCGCGACTACGAAGGCGCGGTCTCGACGCTCTGCGCCGGCTGCGGCCACGACAGCATCAGCGCCGCCATCGTCCAGGCCTGCTTCGAGCTCGACCTGCCGCCGCACCGCATCGCCAAGCTCTCCGGCATCGGCTGCTCCTCGAAGACGCCCACCTATTTCCTCGGCGCCTCGCACGGCTTCAACAGCGTGCACGGCCGCATGCCCTCGGTGCTGACCGGCGCCAACCTCGCCAACCGCGAGCTGATCTATCTCGGCGTCTCCGGCGACGGCGACAGCGCCTCGATCGGGCTCGGCCAGTTCGCCCATTCGATCCGCCGCGGCGTCAACATGGTCTATATCGTCGAGAACAACGGCGTCTACGGCCTGACCAAGGGCCAGTTCTCCGCCACCGCCGACAAGGGCTCGAAGAACAAGCGCGGCGTCACGAACACCGACAGCTCGATCGACATGGTCGGCATGGCGCTGCAACTGGGCGCGAGCTTCGTCGCGCGCAGCTTCTCCGGCGACAAGGACCAGCTCGTGCCACTGCTCAAGGCGGCGATCGCCCATAACGGCGCCGCCTTCCTCGACGTCATCAGCCCCTGCGTCGCCTTCAACAATCATCTCGGCTCGACCAAGAGCTTCGATTTCGTGCGCGAGCACAACGAGGCGGTCAACCGCCTCGACTTCATCACCGCGCGCGAGCCGATCCGCGTCGATTACGAGCCCGGCACGGTCGAGGTGGTGACGCAGCATGACGGCACGGTGCTGCGCCTGAGGAAGGTGGCGGTGGACTACGACGTGCACAACCGCATCGCCGCGATGAACTATCTGCAAGAGCGCGGCGCCGCGGGCGAGGTGGTCACGGGGCTGCTCTATCTCGACCCGGACTCGCAGGATCTGCACGACTATCTCAACACCGTCGAGACGCCGTTCAACGAGCTCGGCGAGAAGGAGCTGGTGCCCGGCTCCGAGGCGCTCGACCGCTTCAACCGCTCGCTGCGCTAGCCCGGATGGTCGGGGAGCGTCCTCGGACAATGTCCTATGACGCCGTCGGGTTTTTCCCGCGCGGCCGTCAGTGCATCATGAGCACCGGCCGCTCGGCGCGCGCGAGGAAGTGCCGCGTGCAACCGCCGAAGATCGTCTCGCGCGCGGGGCTGCGGCCGTAGCCGCCCATGACCAGAAGATCCGCGTCGTAATCCGCGGCCGCCTGCTCCAGTTGCTCGGCGGCGGAGCAGGCGGCGGCGGAAAGCCAGCGGATGTCGGCGCGGATGCCGTGCCATGACAACTGCCGCGCCAGATCGCGCAGTCCGTCGGCCGACGCCGCCGGCCGGGCGGCCTCCTCGACGCCGGCGATCACGACCCGCTCGCTCTTCGACAGGAGCGGCAGGGCGGCGCCAAGGGCGCGTGCCGCCGCCGCGGTCTCGTTCCAGCAGACGAGCGCCGTGCCGGCGATGCTCGGGCGCAGGCGCGCCGGCGCCACGAGCACCGGGCGCCCGCAACCGAGCAGCAGGCGCTCGCTGAGATCGGGCGGCATTCCATTGGGGCGCGACGGGCGGGCGAGGACGGCGAGGTCGTTGTGCCGGGCGCGACGGACCAGGTATTCGACGGCGTCGCCTCGCGCCTCCTGCCAGGCGGCCGAGAGCCCGCGGGAGCGCGCCGGCGCATCCGCGATCTCGATCGCCTCCCGCGCGCAAAACTCTTGAAAGTGACGCGCCGAGGCCGCCGACCGCCGGTTCGCCTCGGCCTCAAGGTGGTCCAAGGCCGCGCGCAAGGCGGCGCCCCTGGCGAAACCGACATGGGGCGTGAACGCCGCCGCATCGCCGGGGCCCGGGCGGATGTGGAGGAATTCGAGATGCGCGCCGAACGCCCGCGCGAGCGACAGGGCCGTGCCGAACACCACCCTGTCGGTGTCGCCGCCGCCGCTGAGGACCAGGATCGTCTTCATTGCCGCGCTATCCGGAGCGCCTCGCTTGCGATCGAGTGTCCGGCAGGCGCCGCTTGGCGGCCTTGATCTTGATCAAGCGCTCGCCGCCGAGGCAACGGCGCGCGGCGGCGGCCGGCGATCGATTGAGCTAGATCAATGCGGCATTGCCGGTTCTCTGATTAAGTGTGTAGGGTTCATTGGGAGAAGCACGATGACAAAAGCGAAAGCCGCGCTTCAGCGCCAGCCGGCGGCGGCTGCCGCCGCGCTGGAGCAGCCTCTCGATTCCTTTTTCGCGATCAACCGGGCCGCCTTCGAACGGTGGATGCAGGGGATGATGGAAATCTCGCAAGAGATCGCACAGTTCACGCAGGCCCGGCTGGAAGAGGACGCCGCCGCTTGGGTCAAGCTCGCCGGCTGCCGGACGCCCAACGAGGCGTTCGAATGCCAGCAGCGCTTCCTCGAAAAGGCATCGGGACAGTATCTGGCGGAAACCAATCGGCTGAGCCAAATCATGGCGGGGCTGGCGAATGCCGGCGCGTCCGGCGCCCAGCAGGCCGGCATGCCGTTCTGAGCGGACCGGCACCGGCCGCGGCAGGCGAAGCGGCGGGACCCGGTTGAAGGCGAGCGGCCTCCTTGACCCATATCAAGGAAGGAGGGGGCATCTTGGGCCAAGAAAGAGCGCATGGAAGGACCAGCCCCCGCCGGAGATCAGGCGCGCTCGACCCGGCCCCCCGCCCAGCCTTCGGCCGATAGCGGGCGCCGACCGCCGGCGCCGACAAGCCCGGGACGCGCCCGCCCGCGGCGCGCGGCGCGAAGAGAGGCCGTTGCCGTCGCAATCGTCGCCGCCGCGGCTCTCGGCGCGGCCGCGTGGGAATGGCCTCAGGCCTGGAAAGGCTGGCTCGGGCTCTCGGCGCCGCCCACCGCGCTTGTCGTCTCGGGCAACATCGAGGCGCATGAGAGCGTGGTCGGCTTCAAGACGGTGCAATCGCGCATCGTCGATCTTCCGTTCGACGAAGGCCAATGGGTCAAGACCGGGACGTTGATCGCGCGCGTCGATGACGCCGATTACCGCCAGCAGCTTGCGATCGCGGAAACGGCGCTGGAGGTGCAGCGGCGCCAGCTCGCCACCGCCGAGCAGAATCTCGCGGCGGCGCAGAAGACGGTGATCAGCGACCAGGCCGATCTCGTCTTGCGGAAGCTCGACTATGACCGCGATCAGTCGCTGTGGAGCCAGGGCCGCGTCGTCTCCACCCAGACGCGCGATCATTCGGCCACGGCGCTCAAGCAATCGCAGGCCGCCCTCGAGCGCGATCAGGCGCTCGAGCTGGCGGCCGAGCGCAACGTCGATCTCGCCAAGGCGAGCATCCGCAATGCGGAAGAGTCCGTGAGGCTGGCCAGGATCGTCCTCGGCTATACCGTCCTGGCCGCGCCCTTCGACGGGGTCATCCTGGTCCGTCAGGCGGAACTCGGCGAGATCGAAGTGCCGGGAACGCCGGTCATAACCCTGGCCGATCTCGACCATGTCTGGCTCAGGGCCTACATCAACGAGACCGACATCAGTCGCGTGCGGTACGGTGCGGAGGCGGCGATCACCACCGACACCTACCCCGGCAAGAAGTATCGGGGCCGGATATCCTTCATCTCGTCGAGCGCCGAGTTCACCCCGAAGACGGTCGAGACCCATGCCGAGCGCGTGACGCTGGTCTACCGCATCAAGATCGACATCGACAATCCCACGCATGAGCTTGTGCCCGGCATGCCGGCGGACGCCGCGATCGAGTTGCCGCCGTCGTGAACGCGCCCGCCGAGGTTCAAGTCGACGTCGCGGCGCTCGCCAAGCGCTTCGAGGACGTCGTGGCCGTCGAGGAGGTGAGCTTCGCCGTCGCCCAAGGCGAGATTTTCGGCCTCGTCGGTCCCGACGGCGCGGGAAAGACCACGGTGATGCGCATGCTCGCGGGCGTGATGCGGCCCGACAGCGGCCATATCGCCGTCGACAAGATCGATGTGGTCGCCGATCCCGAGCGCGCGAAGCGCCATCTCAGCTACATGCCGCAGCGTTTCGGCCTCTATGAGGACCTGACCGTCGACGAGAACATCCGCTTCTATGCCGATCTCTTCGAGATACCGCGCGGTCTGCGCGACGAGCGCGTGGGACCGCTGCTCGCGGCGTCGAACATGGGCGCGTTCCGGCGGCGGCTCGCCGGCCAGCTCTCCGGCGGGATGAAGCAGAAGCTCGGGCTGATCTGCGCGCTCGTCCATACGCCGAAGATCCTTCTCCTCGACGAGCCGACCACCGGCGTCGATCCGGTGTCGCGGCGGGACTTCTGGCGCATCCTCTATTCCCTGCGCGAGAGCGGCGTGACGATCGTCATCTCCACCGCCTATCTCGACGAGGCCGAGCGCTGCACGCGCCTCGCGCTCCTCCATCACGGCCGCCTCAGATATTGCGACACGCCGCGGCGGCTGAAGCAGCTCATGCCCGGCGCGCTCCTCGTCATCGCCTCCGCCGAAGCCCGCGCGGTGCGCGACGCGGTCGCCGGCCTCGAAGGGGTCAAGGGCGTGCTGCTGGTGGGCGACGGCGTGCGCGCCGTGATCGACGACGACGCGCGCCGTGCGCCGGAGCTGCGCCGGGCGCTGGAGGCGGCCGGCATCTCCTTCGCGAGCATCGCGCGCGCCGAGCCCACCGTCGAGGACCTGTTCGTCGGCCTCCTCACGGAGGGGCCGGCCGCATGACCGGGACAATCGAGACCCCGGTCGTCGCCGAGAGGCTCGTCAAGCGTTTCGGCAGCTTCGCGGCGGTCGACGATGTCAGCTTTCGCATCGCCCGCGGCGAGATCGTCGGATTCCTCGGCCCCAACGGCGCCGGCAAGTCGACGATCATCCGCATGCTGTGCGGCCTGTTGCGCCCCAGCGAGGGCCGCGCGCGCGTCGCCGGGTTCGATGTCGCGCTCGAGCCCGAGCGGGTGCGCGAGAACATCGGCTACATGTCGCAGAAGTTCTCGCTCTACACCGATCTCACCGTCGCCGAGAACCTCCGCTTCTTCGGCGGCATCTACCGGGTGCCCCGCGCGGTGCTGCCCGAACGCATCGGCTTCGCCGTCGCGATGGCCGGGCTGACGCAGCGCGAAAACATGCTGGTTTCGACGCTCGCCGGCGGATGGAAACAGCGCCTGGCGCTTGGCTGCGCCATCCTGCACCGACCGCCGATCCTGTTCCTCGACGAGCCGACCTCGGGCGTCGATCCCGAGTCGCGCCGGCGCTTCTGGGACCTCATCCATGACCTTTCGGCCGACGGGGTCACGGTGCTGGTCTCGACGCATTACATGGACGAGGCCGAATATTGCAACCGCGTCGCGCTGATCGACCGCGGCCGGCTGATCGAGATGGCGAGCCCGGGCGCGCTCAAGCGGCACACGCTTGGCGGCGATCTCCTGGCGGTGGAATGCGAGGGGATGGGCGCGGCGATGGCGGCGCTCCATGAAGCGCCCGGCGTCCAAGACGTGGCGGCCTTCGGCAATTCGATCCACATTCTGGTGGAGAGCGCGGGGGCCGCGCTCGCCGCCTTGCCCGATTATCTCGCCGGGCGCGGCGTCGCGGTCACGCGCATCGAGCAGATCAAACCCACCATCGAGGACATCTTCGTCCAAATGATCGGCGCGGAGGCCAGGGCGGAGGGGCCGCAGCCATGAGGCTCCGCCGCCTCCAGGCCATCGCCGTCAAGGAGGTGCTCCAGATCTGGCGCGACCCCATCAGCCTGATGATCGCGCTGCTGATGCCGTTCATGCAGATGATCCTGCTCGGCTACGGCGTCAGCCTCGACGTGAAGCACCTGCCCGTCTGCGTCTTCGACCGCGAAGCGAGCCAGAACAGCCAGGCGCTGCTCAAGCGCTTCCAGGCCTCGGAATATTTTTCCATTGTCGCCGGCTTCGACAACTACCGCGACGTCGGCCGGGCGCTGGACCGCGGCCTCTGCCGGCTTGCCGTGGTCGTTCCCACCGACTTCAGCGAGCGCCTCAGCGATACGGGAACGAGCGCCGTCCAGGCCCTCGTCGACGCGACGGACGACAACACCGCGAACATCGCGATCGGCTATGCCCAGGCGGTGGTCACGGGGTTCTCGAGCACCGTTCTCATCGAAGCGAGCGCGCTTGCGGGAAGCACGGTCGCCGCGCTCCAACCGATCGCCGCGCAGTCGCGCGTCTGGTTCAACGAGGACCTCGAAAGCCGGAATTTCATCATTCCCGGCGTGGTCGCCCTGGTCATGGCGCTGGTGGGCGCCCAGCTCACCTCGCTCACCATCTCGCGCGAGTGGGAGCGGGGCACGATGGAGCTTCTCGTATCCACGCCGGTGACGCCGATGGAATTGATGCTGGGCAAGCTGTTGCCCTACTTCGCCATCGGCCTGCTCGATGCGGTCTTCTGCCTGGCCTTCGCCGTCTTCTGGTTCGACGTGCCGTTCCGCGGCACGCTCGCGACTCTCTTCTTCACCACCTCGCTGTTCCTGATCGTCGTGCTCGGCATCGGCTATCTCATCTCGACGGCGATCCGTCGCCAGGTCGGCGCCGCCCAGATCGGGCTGCTGGTGACGCTGCTGCCCACGACGCTGCTCTCGGGCTTCGCCTTCCCCATCGACCAGATGCCGCCGGCGGTGCAGGCGGTTACCTTCGTCGTCTTCGCCCGCTACTACGTCACCATCCTCAAGGCCGTCTTCCTCAAGGGATCCGGAATTCTCGACCTCACGGCGCCGATCCTCGCCATGATCGTCTACGCCGGTGTCGTCGCCTTCCTCGCCGCGCGCGCCTTCCGCAAGCGGCTGGATTGATCGCCCATGTTCGAGCGCATCCTGCAGATGCTCATCAAGGAGTTCCTCGAGCTCAAGCGCGACAAATGGGCCCGCTTCCGCCTCATCGCTCCGCCGCTGATCCAGATGCTGGTCTTCGGCTATGCCGCGACCTTCGAGGTCTATCACGTCCCGACGGTCGTGCTCGACCGCGACCACACGCTGGAGAGCCGCGAGCTGATCTCGCGCTTCGCTTTCAGCGACCGGTTCCGCATCGTGCGCGTTGCCGCGACCGACGCCGAAGTGGAGAACGCCATCGACCGCAGCGATGCGGCGCTGGCGATCGTCGTGCATGCCGGCTTCGCCCAGCTCCTGCGCAAGGGCCAGAGCGCGCCGCTCCAGGTGATCGTCGACGGCACCAATTCCAACACGGCGCTCATCGCGCTGGGCTACCTCAACGAGGTCGTCGCCCAATATTCCCAGGACTATACCTTCGATCTGATCCGGCGCGGCATCGGCGGCGCCGGCGGAAAGATGGTGCAGGTCACCCTCGAGCCCAGGCCCTGGTACAACCCCGACCTCAACGGGCGGTGGTTCTTCGTGCCGGGCGTGGTCGGCTCGCTGACCCTGGTGGTGGTCGTCAGCCTCACCGCCTCGGCCATCGTGCGCGAGCGCGAGATCGGCACGCTCGAGCAGATCATGGTGACGCCGATCCGGCCCGTCGAATACATCCTGGGCAAGACCGCGCCGTTCTTCCTCATCGGCCTGGCGCAAGTGGCGCTGGTGGCCCTCTTCGGGACCCTCTGGTTCCAAATCCCCTTCGTCGGCAATCCCCTGATCCTGCTGCTGGGAACCTGCCTCTTCCTGCTCAGCACGCTGGGGTTGGGCCTCTTGATCTCGACGCTCGCCAAGACCGAGCAGCAGGCCTTCGCCGCGAGCTTCTTCGTCCTCAATCCGGCGTTCATCCTGTCCGGCTTCAGCTTTCCCATCGCCAGCATGCCGCAGGCCATGCAATGGCTCACCTATCTCGATCCGCTGCGCTATTACCTGGTGGTGATCCGCGCGACGTTCTTGAAGGGCGTGGGCCTCGACGCGTTGTGGCCGGATCTGCTCGGCATGGCCGTGCTCGGCGTCGTCCTGCTGGCGATCAGCGTGCTGCGTTTCCGGAAGTCGCTCGACTGAGACCGCCGGTCAGCGGCGTCCTTCACGGACGACGTCGAAACTCTACCCGCGTCCTCCCACATCTCCACTTTCTCGCCGGTGCCGCACGAGATATTAGTAGCTCAATGTAGCCGTAAAAACGCGCCTCACCCTGGCTTCAAGTTCGGTATCTTCAAGAACCAATCATGATTTAGCTCTGAAAACTCTATGAACCCTAACGTGTTTCGGTAGTATTGCGAGTATCGGCTGTCTACGTCCATGGATTTGATCAACGCTCGAAGATCACTCTTTCGTGTTTCCCTCCAGCGACGTGGCCAATCGATCGCGAGTTCGACCACGTAACGCTTCCATTTCTCATCGTGCTTTTTGAATTGGCTTTCATATGGGAGCAGGAGTGTCGGGTCGAATGCCGCCGCGACTCTTTCGTCCGCAAACGTGTGCCCAATTGAAACTCCAATCCACTCCTGGCATTCTTCTGCTCGCGCCGCCTCAATAATTGGAAGTCCGAGAAATACGCCCGCATCATTGTCCAAGATAGCATCACCAACCGAGATCGCTCCCCGAAGTGGAAAGCCACTCTCAATTCCGAAGCAGACGGCGTCACAGATAAGCGAGACAAACGAATTCAGAAATGGGCCTGCATAGGGGCCCCAAAAAAGCAGAGTATCGCTGAAATACGTATTGGCGTACATATTAACACCGAATGCGAGATGACCACTGGACGTAGAGACTATGTCGTACTTATGCCGCTGACCTTTCACATGACCAATCAATCTATCATATTCCGCTCGTATCCTTGCAAGGCCATCCCTGGTAAAACGCTCTTCAAATCCCAGGACGTCCATTAAGCAGACAACCTTCCACTCTGCGGTTGAAACCGCGGAGGCGGCGGGTTCTTTTTGATCGGCGCTGTCAGCCAGTTAGCGTTCTCCCCCTACGACAGGTTTTTATGCTATCGCAGTCTCCCGAACCACGAAACTTCGCTAACGAAGGAAATCGGCACAATTGTCGGCGTTGTCGCGCACACCTCCTCTGTATCGTATAAGCGAGGGAGAGGCTGTCTACGTTTTTCGCCAACCTTGCCAGAGTCACGCCCGGGCCTTGGCGCCAGAATTTTGCATTTCAACGCCAGGCTTGTATAGAGACCTGATGGGGGAGCCCTCCTATGAAATCGAAGAAAAAAAAAGGTACGAAGACCTGCCGAAAGAACATTGTCTCAATAGCTGCGCGTGAAGCGACGCTAAAAAGGCGAATTAGAACTCGTCTAAGGTCGCTCGGCTTCACGCGTGGGGGTGACGGCTCACTCAAAGCCGCGGGAACGAGTAAAGACGAAATCAGGTTGCTTCATGGTAGCCAGCGAGCTGATCGTTTGGCTGTCAGCAAGCCGTTTATTTCGGGACGGTTGCCGCACTTCCTC
>Ga0187782_10003119_pt1 | contig 12328 bp, 8 predicted proteins | sample 0715_SJ02_MP15_2_FD_132454 | JGI IMG/M metagenome (GOLD analysis project Ga0187782, IMG submission 132454) | Tropical peat soil microbial communities from peatlands in Department of Meta, Colombia - 0715_SJ02_MP15_20_MG | ecosystem: Environmental > Terrestrial > Soil > Wetlands > Peat | place...
TGGCGCAGCGGCAGGGGATCGTATTGGGAATCGGGATGTCTCCCGTAGCGGGGGCGGCAACCGGGACGCCCTCGGCGGTGGCTCCAAGGGATACAACGGATCACAGGCCCGCGCCAGCGGGAACCGTGGAGCCTCGAGCATGCAATCTAGAGGCGGGGGTGGAGGTGGCGGAGGAGGCCGTAGAGGCGGAGGTGGAGGTGGTGGACGGCGGAGATAACCGACAGGGCTGATGGAAAAGAAATCATGGGAGCACAGATATGAAATCAACACCGGCAAACGGAAATTCTAGCCGACTCCTTTGCATCGCTTGCGTCTTGGCTTGGATATGTCTGTCCCCGTTGTCTGTTTCAGGTGACCAGCAATCCGAAACCAAGAAAGCTCCGCCTAGTACTGCTATCTCTACTGCAAGGGGCTTTGACACTCCCCAGCAAGCGGCGGATGCACTGGTGAAGGCCGCCGAGACGTTCGACGAAACTGCGCTGATGCAGATTTTTGGCCCTGACGGCGAGGACATTGTATTCAGCGGCGAATACGCCCAAGACCGGCAGGCTGCCACTGATTTTGCTGCCGAGGCCCGCGAGAAGCTAAGCGTCTCCGTGGATCCAAAGAACGGGAGTCGCGCATACGTCCTGGTCGGTAAGGAGGAATGGCCGTGTCCCGTACCGCTTGTGAAGAGAGGAAACCAATGGTTCTTTGACGCCAGAGCCGGTCGCCAGGAAATGCTCTATCGCCGCATTGGCGCCAACGAGTTAGATGCCATTCAAATTTGCCGCGGTTACGTGGAAGCGCAATATGATTACGCTTACGAAAAGCGGAATGAGTACGCCGTGAGTCAGTATGCCCAGCGCATTGTCAGCTTGCCTGGCAAGCAGGATGGCTTGGCGTGGCAAAATTCCGACGGCACATGGGGCGGCCCCGTGGGCGAAAAGATCGCCAAGGTAATCGAACAGGGCTACACTAGCGGCGCGGAGCCGTTCCACGGCTACTTCTTCAAGATTCTTAAGGGGCAGGGACCCGATGCGCCGCTCGGTGCCATGGACTTCGTGGTGCAAGGTGCAATGATCGGGGGCTTTGCCTTGGTAGCCGCGCCGGCTGAGTACGGGGTGACGGGAGTGAAAACCTTCATCGTCAGTGACGATGGCGTCGTCTACCAGAAAGATTTTGGGTCAAACACTCTCGAGAACTTCAAGAAGATGGAGCTCTTCAACCCGGACAAATCCTGGGAACCGGTCTTCGAAGAAGAATAAAGAATAGAGGAGGTGGACGGCACCCCCCGTCGCCTTCGATGAAACGAAGCACATGAGAGCGACTAGTTAGTTTCTCCCGCGTTGCGTTGCGGCTTGTTAGGGCAGAATCGGAAGGGGCCACCAAACCTTAAGTGTCTAATGTTTCAAAGTAGCGTAGAAGGTTGTTCTCTTCACGCTGTCGAGACGCGCTCGCTAATGTTGAAGCCGCGACGGCGGGCTTCGCGGACAAAGGCGTCCCCGGCGACGGCGAGTTCCAGCGGGACGGACCCAACTGGGGTCCCGCCCTGGGCCATTAAGGATGCCACAATTGATAGATGCCATCCGGTCGTGCGTTGCATCGACGTAAAACCGGTGGCTGGATCGTAGTAATCAATGACTTCGACAACTGCGCTGGACTCGCGCCCGTTTTTGATTCCGACGGCGTGAGCGCGGACGATGCAAACATCGTTCACCATTGGGGCGGAGACCTTCGGCTCAAACAGCGCATGGAAGACGTGACGAGGAATCACCTGCATGCCATCCACCTCAACCGGATCGAGTTCGTACAGACCAAGATCGCTGAACGCTTTGAGCTGGGCGAAGGTCCCCGGATAGCGGAGGATCTTTAGCTGGTAGGTTTTCAGCTTGTCGCGGAAAGTCCAGGGAGCGGTCGAGACTCCTCCGGCAACGATGAAGGCTTCGAGCCTTCCAATCGGCGGGACATCGACCAGTTCGAGTTCAGTAAAGCAGGGCACATGGACCAACTGGCCGCCGCGCAAAACCGTGATGCCGCCGTAGTACTCGTTCGTAAGCCCCTCGATGTTGAAAGAGAGCAGGTAGTTCCACGGCGGCTGGGGATCGCGCGGGATGCCGCCGTCGAAGAGGTAAACGTGCTCGGGCTGATCGAGCAGGCTCATGGCATAAACGCCCAGCGTGTTGCCCATGCCCGGGCCCATGCCACAGTCCGGAACAATCCGCACACCGGCACGCTTGGCGTCGGCGTCGAGGGCGTGCTGCTGGCGAACAATGTCGGTGTTGCCTCCGAGGTCGCAAAAGGACACACCCGCGGAGATGGCAATTTTGGTCAGCCCCAGGTTGAAGAAGTAGGGAACGCCGCTGAGTGCAGCATCATGGCTGGCAAGCGCTCGATGGACAGCGGGCTCGTCCCGGACATCGAGGGCGAGCGCTTCGGCAACGGGGCGCCCGAGCAATCGGTTGACGTAATCGGCAGCGGACTGCGCGCGAGCGAGGTTGGCATCGGCCAATGTGATCTTTCGGGCATCGCCAAACATCCCGAGATCGTAAGCGGAGGCGGTGGTTTGCCTTCCTGAACCGAGAACAATATAAGAGTAGGGCATAGGATTTGCCTCCCGGGATCGAGACCTCGCGTGGGTGCAGTGGCACCGACGCTCGATCGGTTCCATCAATTGCTCGAGTCAAAAAAATTCTTGATCTGCGGCCAGTATGTTCGCGTGATGTAATCCGTACTGATGTGCCCGCCGCTTTTAAGCGTCTGAAGTTTCGCGCCCGTGATCTCCGCAAATCTTCGCGTTCGCTCATAGGGAACGTTCGGGTCATCTTTGGCGTGAAACAGCAGCACCTTCGAACCGTCGATTTCTTTTCTGTGTTGCCATGGGTTATAAAAAGTACCGCTCCGAAGTTTGTTCCAGTTCGCATCGGAGAGGCGATAGGCATTCCCGAACGCTTGACGAATATACTCGGCGTAGTTCGTCTTCGACGTCTCTGCCTTCTCAGCCCGATCGAGAATCGACCAGTCCACCACCGGACAATTCGCAACCACTCGCTGGACTCTTGCACTGAGCGACAAAAGAATCGCCGCTGCACCGCCAAAACTCCCGCCAATGACGAAGACCTGATTCGGTGCCAGCCAGAAGCGTCGACCGAACGCAATCTCCTCAACCTCTTTTGGCAATTCGCTGAGGATATCGAGGATGTCTTCGTGGGGCGACTTCGCCAGAAACTCGCCGCGGCTTTCCCAGGCTCCCCGATAACGGGGATAGACGACCCAAAAGCTCTTGTGGGCAAGAAATTCCGCCAGCGACTGCTTACGAGGAATCGAAGGCATCCCGTCGCACAAGACGATAAGCTTCTGCTTCTTGGTTCGTCGGGTTGGAGGCAGGAATTCGGCAACGATTTGACTACTGAATCGGGCTCTGAACATATCTCCGCATTATCTCTTGAGGGGGAAGCGCGCGGGGCTGGACCCGGTTTCCCCCCTGCGTCTGTCACGCGTTGCTCACTTGCCTTCCGCGGACCCGACGGCAGAACAAGACGGTTGATCTGCAAGGTCCGCCGTGATCACAATCTTGTGAAAAATAGCGGAGTTTTGAAAGCCCAGCGGAGAATACTCTCAGACCGCCATCTGGAGTGCATTCTAAAATCATTTCGCCACCCGCAAACCGCCGACGTCGCTGTACAATGGACAGCGCTTTGCGGCTGAGAAGCGCATCGGACCAACAATTTTTCTGCAGCGCTAAAGGAAGCTTGCTATGCATCCGTCGCGTATGTTTCTCATCGTTGCAGTTTTGATATCAATTGTGGCTGTTGCGCACCCATGCCGGGCACAGAGTTTGAACCGGGAGGTGGGTACGCAGCTTACCGTGACGGCCGATCCCCTGGTTCCCCGGCCGCCGGAGCAGCCCTGCAAAGTGCAGTTGTTCTCTGACTACACATTCGCCTTCTTTTCCGAATCTTCGCAGAGCTTCGAGTACACACCTCCCGCCGATTGTCCGGGGCCGTGGGCTGCAGTGGTCTTCGAAGCCGATTTCAGCGAGAACGCCGGGCAGCAATTCGACCGCACCGCCAGCGTTTATCTCGACAACACCGACATCTATTTCGGCACCACCCCGGAGCCGCTGTTCACGCTCACCAATACCTGGCATGTAGAGCGCGATATTACGGACTATGGGGCCTTGCTTACGACCGGGCAGCCGGGAACCATCGTGCTGGCAAATTGCACAACGGACTGTCCGGTGCCGTATAACACTCTGAATGGCATATTCACTGTGAGCGCGGATCTGGAGTTCTATCCCGCGCATGGCAGAGACGATGACAAGCCCAGGCCCGACGCGGTCCTGCCGTTGGTCCAACCCAACGGTAGCGGCGGAGTCAACTTGCCCGGTTTCGTATTCTCGCCGACCGACCAGTTGTCGACCACGTTCACGCTGCCCAAAAACATCGAGCGAGCATATTTGGACGTCGTTACCCAGGGGCAGCAAAACGATGAGTTTTGGTACAGTTGCGTCCCCAACAATCTGGCGGAGGAATTGCAGAGTTGCGGAGGCACAGCATTTCGTGAGGCGGAGATCAGCATCGACGGTCATCCCGCCGGCGTCGCTCCCGTCTTTCCGTGGATCTTCACGGGGGGGATCGACCCATTCTTATGGGTGCCGACACCAGGCGTCCAAACCCTCGACCTTTTGCCCTATCGCGTCAACCTCACCCCGTTTGCCGGTCTTTTGAGCGACGGACAGCCGCATACCATCGCGATGAGTGTGGTGAACGTCACCAGCCAGTTCAGCGTGACCGGAACCTTGTTGTTGTTTGAGGATCCCGGGTCCAAACAAGTGACCGGAGAAGTCACATTGAACACCATTCAAAGCCCCAACCCCGTAGTCACCACGAACCTGCAAGTCGATGGCAGCAAAGTCCATGGAACCGTGAACACCACGTCCGAACGGCGGTTCCAGTTAGCCGGGTTCGTGAATACCTCGCACGGCAAGGTAAACACGTTGATCGAGCAAGACGTCAACTTCCGCAATCTACAAAAATTCAATATCAACGCTAGTGTCTACGTGCAGGATATTTCCCAGCTCACGCCGGTGAATTCTTTCGTCACCATCCAGCAGGGTTGGGAGTCTTCCTTCAGCAAGGATTCATTCCTGTATCCACTCACCGCGGATATTACGCTCACAGACAACCAGACGGTTCAGACGACCACGATATCGCAGGAATTCCAGCACCTTGTGGTCAGCCCCGGATTCGTCAGCGGGGTCGACAATGTGGTGCATGCGAAGGATACCTTGAATTTCAACACCGGGGTTAACACCAACGCTAGCAGTTCGCAACGCTATACCTCGCGGAATTCCCTCGGTCAAATTTATGATTGCGAAATTCGAAGCCAGGGCAATGTGCTGAAAGCCGTAGCCAAGTCCTGCGATCAGACCATCCAATTCAAATAGAGAGATGGCAAGGCGGTTTCGGGTGTTCGCTGCGACTGTTTTTTGAACGACTTACGCGGGCCTGGCGGCCCCCTAGCTTGGTGGCTCCCCCAGCCGTTCGTCCGAGCTGAATGCCCAATGTCACCTCCGGAACATCTTTTTTTCTATAGATAAAGCTAAGGTCCTGCGCTAAGCTAACCAGCCGGTTCAGTATGCGCCGCTTCTTTTCCGCCGCCTTGTGGAGTCTGGTGGTTCTGGTTTCGTCGGTATGCCCTGCGAAACAGCAAGAGTGGGTCGAAGTCCGCAGCCCTAATTTCATCGTGGTCAGCAATGCGGGAGAGAAGCCAGCCCGCAAGGTCGCCGTGCAGTTCGAGCAGATTCGCGCCGTTTTCCGGCAATTGCTCAAAAATGCCGATAAGCATCCCAGCCCCCTGATCACGATTCTGGCGGTGAAAGACGAAAGCTCGATGCGCGAGCTGCTTCCGGAATACTGGACGAAAGGTCATAGCCACCCAGCCGGCCTGTTTTCCTCGCGACTGAACGATTTTTATGCGGCGGTGCAGCTGGATGCGCCCGGACTCAACCCTTACGAGACCATTTACCACGAGTACTACCACACCATTAGTGTGCCGTACGTTCCTGATTTGCCCGTGTGGCTTGCGGAAGGTCTCGCGGAGTTCTATGGCCACACCGTGATCACGGAAAATGCTGTGGATATGGGGGAGGCCGACCCCGTCTTGCTACAGGAGCTGCGACGCACATCGCTCATTCCTTTGGATGTGCTGTTCAAAGTTGACCACTCGTCGCCTTATTACAACGAAGCCAACAAGACGTCCATTTTCTATGCGGAATCATGGGCGCTTTCTCATTATTTGTTGATTGGCGACCGCATGGCGCATCGATCCCTACTCGATGCTTATTTGAATGCGCTGGGTCAAGTGAGCGATCCGCAAGAAGCCGCGAAGATGGCATTTGGCGATCTACGTAAATTGCAGTCCGCTCTCGAAGCCTACCTTGGCAACCAACAATTTCTGTATTTGAAGTATTCGACGCCACGAGTCAATGAAGATGAGATGAAATTCCGTAATCTTTCTGACGCCGAAGCGTCTGCCTATCGAGGCGGTTTTGCGGTGATTCGCGGTCGGTATCAGGAGGGCAACACGATCTTGGGCGAAGCCCTGCAGCAGGACCCAAATATCGCTTTGGCGCACCAGTATCTTGCGATCGATGAGTTTTTTGAGGGTCAGCGTGACAAGGCTGTGGAATCCGCTTCGAAAGCTATTGCTCTCGATACAAGCAATTGGTTCGCTCGTTACTTATGGGCTTTCTTGAAAACCAATGGGGGCATGGGATCCACCGATCCACAAATCGAAGACGACCTCCGCCGGGCGATTGCCATACGCCCCGAGTTCGTGCCGCCGTACGGTTTGCTTGCCGTCTACCTTGCCGCCGGCAATCGGAAGCTGGATGAGGCGCTGGCTCTTGCCCAGAAGGCTGTGTCGTTCGAGCCGGCGAATCCCGATTACCAGCTGGCGCTCGCGCAGGTGCTCATCCGCCAAAACAAGGTCGACGAGGCAGATTTGGCGTCCCAACGCGCCAGCGCCTGGGCGCGAGATGCTAGCGAAAAGACTAACGCCGAGAACTTCAGGCAGTTTCTCGCCACCTACCGGAAGCTTCAGGATGAGGCGGCTTCCGGGGGAGCCGTGGCACCGCTGATCCTTCCAGCGCAGGGTGCTCCGAGCGATTCAGGTTCCGATGGTTCCTCCACGCCCAAACTGCACATAGCAGGCGATGCACCACCGGCCAGCGGATCCGGCAATCCGTTGCCTAGCGTTCTTCGCGTACAATCGAGCCTGAGTATTGTTAGCAATCCGTTGGGAGTGGACTTCAATCCTTATTTCAAAGGCTTGATGGAGGCGATTCGCACCAACCTCATGTCATCGGTTAGCAATCTTCGATTCAGCGGCTCAAAAGACATCACACTGGAGCTGGTGATCCTGAAGGATGGAACCCTCTCCGGAATGCAAGTAGTATCGAGTTCTGGCGACGCCGCCGTTGACCAGTCCACCCAAGACGGCATCACTCAGTCAAAACCCTTGCCATCACTGCCAGCTGCCTTCCGTGGCCCATCTCTGAAGATTCGGTTGCACTTCTCCTTCCTTCAGGAACAGAATTAATCTGCTCCCGGCCGCTTTCGACCATTTCATCTATAAGTGCCCCCGCGCTTGCGCAACCGGTCGCAGCCAGCGGGACGCTGTACATGCGGGCGGTGCTTCACCGTATTCGTGAGAACAGGGGGCGGGCAGGTGAGAGTGGTTCTGTTCAGTGCCACAGGCATGGTCGGTCAAGGCGTCCTTCGCGGGTGCCTGACGCGCCAGCACGGCTACGGAACGATGGGCAAATCCAGACGGCTGGCGTGCGCGGGGTCGTGGTACACCGTTATGTGAGCGGTTCGTGCATCCTGGGCAGTTTCTTCCGCCACAACGCCGCCACTGTTGTAGTTCTTTTCCAGGTAAATCGTGTTCGGACAATTCAATACCAGTCTAAGGCGGCTTCCTTTTGCAATCCGGCGGGCGAAGAAGGTAAAGCCGTCGAACACGTACGGATTGATTTCCCCCGGCTTCAGCAGTTTCTCCTGGGTCAACGAGTCGCGGTAGCGCGCGCGCATAATGTCGCTGGTGAGTTCGACGCTGGTGCCATCGGAAAGGATCTCGTAAAGTGTCACTGAGAAATCGGTGTCCGGCACATCGAGCGCGATCCATGCCGTAAGCTTCACGAAACCCGATATCTCCGTGTCAGCAGCAAAAGGCTCGCTGTGGTATACCACGCCGTCCCCGTAGAGATTCAGGGCGTAACGCTGATCCGTAAGATTCTTCTTGATATCTTCGCTCTCTAACTCTTTGCCCGGGCGCACATCGAGAGGATCGTAGACATAGTGATCCGGTTGCGCACCGACTGGCTTGCCATCGCCCAATCGTCCGGAGTTGACCACATCATTGGCCCGGCCAGCATCGGAGTCTAGGTACAGAGTGCGTGTGGAGTTCGAAATACTCTCCAGCGTATCGGCATACTTCCACTCATCCGCCGCCATGACGTAGTAGGCGACGCGCTTTTGTAGAAAGTTAGGTTTGGGGCCATTCTTCAGAGTCCAGTCGTACCATTCGGTATGCAGCTTATTCATATCGAGAAGGCTAGCGTCGCCGAAGGTCAGCCCCCCTACGTCTTTCTTGGGAGTTCGGGTTCCGGCATGGTCCCACGGGCCGATGATCAGGTAATGCTTCGCCTTCGCCTCCTCGCTGCCGTACTTCATGTGATTGTGGTAGTAGGTAAAGGCTCCGGCCTGGTCGCCGTCGTAGCTTCCGGTGATGGTCAGAATGGGAACGCGTATGGCACGGTACTGCTCCGGAGAAATCGCCAGGCTCTGCCAGACCGAATCGACCGTGGGATGGCTCACCCACATCTGGAATGTCGCGGATGGATTGCCCACAATTTGGTCGAGCTCCCGGAAGGGCCGGTGTTGCACGTACAACTCGCTGAATTTTGAGATCCAGAACGCTGACTCGCCGAAAAGGTTCTGGTTACTCGTCACCCCGCTGGTAAAGGTGAGCCACTGCATGTCATAGGGGCCAAAAATATTTCTGAACATCGGAAAGTCCACACCGGCATGGGCCGAGGCGACCGGGACAATCGCGGCCAGATGTTCCGGGGCTTCTCGTAGGGTCATCCATTGATCGAAGCCAGCATACGAGCCACCCCACATCGTGATTTTGCCATTGGACCAGGTCTGTCGAGCCAGCCACTCCACCACATCGTGGCCATCGCGAGGTTCCTGCAGAAATGGTTCGAACTTGCCTTCCGAGTTGCCCCGCCCTCGCACGTCCACCAGCGCGAAAACATATCCATGCTGGGCAAAGTAGTACGCTCGCTCATGATAGCTGTCGCTGATGTACGGCGTCAGTTCGAAGATCACCGGCAGCGGCTCCTTTTGCCCATGGGGACGGTAGACGGTGGCATTCAGACGCACGCCGTCGCGCATCGGGATCTTCACCGCCCACATCAGGTCAACTTGCTTGGCGGATTCTGGCTTCGTGTCGGATGACTGCATTAGCCCTGGCCGACAGAGAGCAAACAGTAAGGCAATTAGGATTCGGCCACCAGGGGAGAGGCGGCGATTCCTCGGATCAGATTTTCTCATTTTGGCGCTCATTCGCCTTCCAAGTCCGAGACAGGCTAAAGGGCGTCGACACTCGATGTCAATCCGTGAAAAGAGAACCGGGCGGGTACGAGAACCGAGACAAAAGCACTTCTCGACAGAATTGCAGGACGAGAAGAAGGAGTGAATGCTCTCCACCGAGACAGGTGGGCCTTAATCCCGCCTTTTCGCTGCTGCAGCGCGGTTTTCGACCCCGAGCACGGTCTCCCGTAGCGCAGAGGTCAAGGAGCAGACCCCAGGGTCTCGGCGAGAAACCGCACCCATTTTCGAGTCGACGACGGCCTGCTCCGTTAGCTCCTGCCAGTAGGCTGGCGGGTCTTCGAGGACGTCAGGGTAGTCGCGAGGATGCCGGAGTACCAGCGTGTACAGTTCAAGGGTGAGGCGCTCCGCCGACCGTGCCCGCGGTGCGCTCAAACGCTGCCTCAGCCAGCGCAAAAACCCGGGCAGGGTATGCTGCTTGCCGGCGCGGAACCAGGCTTGGATGCGAGCGTTCTCGCACTCAACCAGCCTTTTCTCAACTGCGACGGACAGCTTTCGGCTGATAGGAGGCAGAAAATGACCAAATCAAGACGTAAGGAAGGCAACTCACGACGCCCATTTAAAGGCTGATTTCGGTGAGCGGGGTGGCGAATCCGTGCCTCATCTCGACATTCGGCACATCCGAACAGCTCCTCAGTGAGCGCACCATGGTCCCGATCCGTACGCGTCACCATTCGAGTCGCCGTGACAATTTCGCTGGCATGCCGCCCTCCATGACCAGCGGAATCCACGCACTGGTCTGTTTTTGGTTCTCGGAGTATTCCATGCCGTAATCAAGCGGATGGGCCGAGAGCGCCTGGAAGCGCTCAGTGAGGCGTAGGTGCAATTCCAGAAGTGTGTGCAGTTTGATCTTCACTGCGCAATAGGTCGCTCGCTTGTTTCGGGGTCCCCCCGCCTTTACAACCCACCAAAGGCGAGGGGACATTCTGCTGCGGCTCGAGAACTCAGCTGCCGTTATCTGAGCTCGATTACTCCGAACGTTCCGGCGACGTTACCGAACGGACCGGCAGTGAAGAACAGCTGATTGGTGGCGCCATTGTTCGCAGTCCCGCCACCAAAGTCGATCCCCCAGAGCTGGTTGATCACAATGGGTCGGCCGTTGTCTCGAACGGTGCCCACAAAGTTACCGTTTGCGGGGTTGAAGGCGTTAATCGTACCCCGATTCGTGTTGTTCGAAACCAACAGGGTATTGCTGAGAGGACCAAAGTTCCCGGGTGCAATGGCCAGCCCCCAGGGCTCGTCGAGTGGGGCGCCTTTCACCAGTTGCTTCACCAGCGTACCCTGTTCGTTGAAGACGTCGACGAAACCTCCCGTCCCTCCAGAGGAGCTGGCGAACGTCACATAAACCACTCCGCCAATGTCCTGAATTCCGAATACCGAAAAGCCTGAAGGGATGCCCGGATCGGTGAAGGATCCTTGTAGGGCGAAGCTGCCGTCATAGATGTCGACTTTGTTGTTAGCATTGTCGGCGGCCAATAGTAGGGGGCTGGTAGTGCTGCTGGTGATGGCAAGGCCCGTGTAGACCGAACCCGAACTGGTAACCGCGACGATGGCTGCATTCGGATTTGACTGCGGAGCCCAGCCGCTGATCGTGCCGTCGAGAGTTGCGAAAAGAAATACCGAGGGCCATCCCTCAACCAGGAACTGTGCCGATCCGTTATAAACAGTGCCTGTCGGTGTACCGGGACCGTTCCCGCCCGCAGTCGGAATAAGAACGTCCAAGCTTTTTTTGGCGCCGGTGCCATCGTAAATGGTCGACCAACCGCTCAGATTGTCGCTGATCCAGAATGGTCCACCGGGTTTGTAGACCAGTCCCCAAGCATTCACCAGCAACGGGTCGGTGTTCTGTGCTGCACGTACTTGATTAGAAACGAGATTCTTGAGTTTATATTGTGCCTGAGCCACGCTGGAAGCAAACATCAGAGCGAGCCCACAGCAAGCCGCAAAAGCGATCCCGCGACGTCGCATAACATTCTCCTTGTTAGATCGAAGTGGCTCTGGTCGAGAATCCTAAGCAGGGGAGAACATGTAGTTGTCATGCCACTGTTGCAGTTTTGTAAAGAAATCTTATGTGAGCCCAAGAGTAGGCCACCGGGGGCGCCGGAAGCTCGATCATCGCGGCTAAATCTTAGCTATTGCCGTATGGTTTGAAGGATCGTGTTTCGGACGAATCGAAAAAAATGCATTACTTTGCAAGTTTTTCCATAAACATTCCCGCCTTTGAGAGATTGGCCAAGTCCCTGATGGGTCGCTAGCTGAAGCCTGCTTCTTTGCAGGAATAAAATGGTCAAAAATTGACAAAATTATAGATGCTTCTGTCTGCGCGGGATGACCGGCACACAGTCGGTGTGCTCACTTCGATGCCCCGCAGTCGGAGATAAAGTGGCTGATCCTCGGCGGGAACCCTCGTTTGAATGCGAACTGTATGCTTTTTTTCGCTCCACGGTAGCACCACGCAGTACCAGTATGGATGCCTGAGGTAACGGCAATGGATAGTGCAAACGGGTCTCGGAAATCAAGGGCTTTGCTTTTGCCGAACAGAATGGAAAAACACCGGCTGCTCTAGGTTTGGGAGTAGAGCCCATTCTCTATTTTCCCAGTTTTGATGGGAAAAACTGGGGGAAAGGCCTACCGGGGACAATGGTTTCCCGCTTGTTGGATTCCCGAAA
>Ga0187782_10003121_pt1 | contig 12322 bp, 6 predicted proteins | sample 0715_SJ02_MP15_2_FD_132454 | JGI IMG/M metagenome (GOLD analysis project Ga0187782, IMG submission 132454) | Tropical peat soil microbial communities from peatlands in Department of Meta, Colombia - 0715_SJ02_MP15_20_MG | ecosystem: Environmental > Terrestrial > Soil > Wetlands > Peat | place...
CCTTCATACACCTCGACACCCGGCCCCAGAAAAAGTTCGCCGCGCTCCTGCAAGCCCCAAAGAGCATATGCGGTTGTCACTCCAGCGCGATCCGCAACCAGCGCGCCGGTTGGCCGATGCGGAATTTCGCCCTGCCATTCCGTATATCCGTCAAACAGGGAATTCATCACAATGGTGCCGCGCGTGTCGGTGAGCAACTGGCTGCGCAAACCGATCAATCCACGGCTAGGGACGCGGAATTCGATTCGCACTCTGCCGTAGCCGTGATTGTGCATATTCGCGACTTCACTCTTACGGCTTCCAAGCTGCTCCATCACTACACCGACGACCTCTTCCGGAATATCTACTGTCAACCGCTCTACCGGTTCCATCAATTTGCCGTCAACGCGCTTGGTCACGATCTCCGGCTTGCCGACCATTAATTCGTAGCCTTCCCGGCGCATCATCTCAATCAGAATCGAAAGCTGCAGCTCGCCGCGTCCCATAACCGTGAATGAATCTGTGCTATCGGTCTCCTGCATTCGCAAAGAGACATTGGTTAACAGTTCTTTCTCCAGCCGCTCACGCAAGTTCCGCGAAGTAACATACGTGCCCTCGCGTCCGGCAAACGGTGAGGTGTTTACCGTGAACTGCATGGCGATGGTGGGCTCATCGATGGTGATGGGCGGCAGCGGCGCTGGATTCTCCGCATTGCTGATGGTTTCACCGATGGTAATGCCTTCCACTCCTGCAACCGCAACGATATCGCCGAGCGTGGTCTCCGTGACATCGGTGCGCCGCAAACCAGAAAACGAAAACAGCTTGGTGATCTTGGTCTTCTGAACTGATCCATCCAGCTTGGCGATCCCCACCTCTTCGCCCGTCCGGAGCGTGCCGTTGAACACTCGGGCGATGGCCAGGCGTCCGAGATAATCGCTGTAATCGAGATTCGCAACCAGGATCTGCAACGGTCCTGTGGGATCGCCCGCGGCTTCAGGGATGGTGTTCAAAATCGCATCGAAGAGCGGCTGCAGATTCTCGCCACTCCGCTTTATGTCGGTCGTTGCCGTCCCGGCTTTGGCATTCGTATATAGCACCGGGAAATCGAGCTGATCTTCCTGCGCATCAAGATCGATGAACAGGTCGTAAACTTCGTTGAGAACCTCCTGAGGGCGCGCGTCCGCGCGATCGATCTTATTAATAACCAGAATCGGCGGAAGATGAGCTTCGAGCGCTTTCCCCAGCACGTAACGAGTTTGCGGCAGCGGTCCTTCGCTGGCATCAACCAGGAGCATCACTCCGTCGACCATTTTGAGCGCGCGTTCCACCTCGCCACCGAAGTCGCTGTGGCCAGGCGTGTCCACGATGTTGATCTTCACACCCTGATAGAACACCGCCGTATTCTTGGCAAGAATCGTGATGCCACGCTCGCGCTCCAGTTCGTTCGAGTCCATCACCCGTTCGACGACGGTTTCATTGGAGCGAAAGGTGCCGCTCTGCTTGAGCATGGCGTCGACCAGCGTGGTCTTGCCGTGGTCCACGTGCGCGATTATTGCGACATTGCGGATGGCAGACAAACTTAATGTTCCTTTCTGGAAACGATCAGCGATAGATGCAGGCTGCTCTTGTCTTCTACAAACACTTTACTATGTGGAAGGCTTCCGTAGAACGGGGAGAACGTGCGGTGGGCACATGTTTGGGACTTCCCGGCCCACCGTATACTGCGCTCTTCACGTCAGTTTCAACCAGGTATTTCCTTCGGCGTGTGCTTCAAGCTTCGGCGGAAAAGTGCGAAGAATTACTCCTACCGCAAGTAATGCGAATAAGACTGCAAACGGCAAGCCTAGCAATAGCCAGCCCGGCCCAACCTCTTTGTAGCCCTTGTACATGGTCACTGCAGCAACAATGAGATAAGTAATTTGAAGGATTACGCGATAGTTAAGAGGGCAAACCGAGGGCGACCCGACATCGCGGACAGGTGCGTGCCCTCCGAATAATGTCGATAGGCGAATCGAAAATCACACAGGAGACACCTGAGTGGACGTCCTATGCTCTTTACCTTCTGTCTGAGCTCAAACCACCGCCCAGCGATCAAAAGCCACCTCCTGAGTAGAACAATAGTCCAAACTCAGCAAGGAATCCATTTTCGTTTCCTGATGTGAATAAGACGAAATGACCGGCGCCTTCTAGTCCGCTACTGGGCTTTCCACCAACTCCGCTGTAACTTCCGCCTTTCCTTCAGCGCCCACGCGCAGCCGATACCAGGCGACGATCGCGATCAGCGAAAACACGAAGATAATGCTTGAGATCGCATTGATTTCCGGAGTGATGCCGCGGCGCAGGCGTCCCCAGATTTCGAGCGGCAGCGTGTTGTCGCGGCCGATCAGGAAGAAGCTCACCGCGATTTCGTCCATCGAAAGCGTGAAGATCAGCAGTGCCGCGCCGATGATCGACAAGCGTAGGTTGGGAATCGTGACTCGCCAGAACGTTTGCCAGTAGTTCGCGCCGAGATCGAGCGACGCTTCTTCCTGCGCGCGATCCAACTTTTGTAACCCCGCGAAGACCTCGGTTGTGGCAACTGAAATCAAAGCTGTGCCATGGCCAAGCACAATCGTCACCAGGCTGAGCTTCACATCGGCCTCGCGGAACAGCATCAGCAGCGATAGCCCCGTGATAATTCCCGGCAGAATAAGCGGCAGAAGTACCAGCCTTCGGAAAAGAGCCTTTCCCGGAAAATTTGCGCGATCCAGAGCCAGCGCTGCTGGAATCCCAAAGGTCAGCGATATCACAACAGCGACAGCCGCAACCAGCAGGCTATTCAGAACCGACGTCCAGATGGCATCGTCAGCAAACAACATGCGATACCAATCCAACGTGAGATTGCGCGGCGGGAAACCTCCCACTCCGATGCCGTTGAATGAATACACAATCAAGGTGACGATCGGTAGATAAAGGAATCCGAAGACCAGGATTGCATGCCACGGCAACCACCCTGATCCCTGCGGCTCGCGACTCATTGAAAGCTCCATTTCTTTTCCAGAGTCTCGGATAGAAACAGCAACACGAGCACGATTAGCAGCATGCAGAATGAAATCGCCGCTCCCAGAGGCCAGTTGTAGGCCGCACCGAACAGGCTGACCACGATGTTAGAAATCATGATTCCGCTCGGACCGCCGAGCAGAAGCGGCGCCAGAAAGTCTCCCAGGCCGAGCACAAACGCAAAGGTGGCTCCCGCCAACACTCCCGGAATCGAAAGCGGAAAAATCACTCGCCAGAAAGTTTGAAATGGCGAGGCGCCGAGATCGTGCGACGCTTCCACCAGGTTTCGTGGAATGTGCTCAAGCGAAGCGTAAATCGGCAAAAACGCGAATGGCGTGTAGATGTGTGTTAGCGTTAGCACCACCGCAAACGGACTGTAGAGCAGAAACTCGAGCGGGTGCTTGGTCAGGTGCACATACTGCAACAGTGTGTTGAGCACGCCATCGCTGCCCAAAATTGTCTTCCAAGCGTACGCGCGAACCAGGTAGCTGACCCACAGTGGGATTATCACCAGTTGATACAGGAGATCTTTTCGGCCACCAGCATGAAACGACAGGTAATATGCCAGCGGATAGCCCAGCAGGAGTGAAAACAGCATGACGCGTACAGCAATCCACATGGAGCGGAACAGCGTCTCACCATAAACATCAACTCGCAACAGTTCGCGATAATTGTCCAAATTCCAGGAGTGCACGATTTGCTGGCTCGGCGAGATCGACCAGAAGCTGTAGCAAAACAGCAGCGTATAGGGAAGAAGCAGAAACACTGCCACCCAGATCAGAGGAGGAAGAGTGATCGCGGCCCGGTAGGCGCGGGAAAACATCAGACCCTCTCCTCGGATTCCTGCACTGGGATGGCGTCTTCCGGCGAGAATTCCAGTTCCAGTTCATTTTGCCAGTGATCACGCGCTGCGCTTCGCACCGCCAAGTCCAATCCCTCAGCACACGCAACCCGCAGCAACTCGGTTGAGCCATGAAAGGCGCGATGACGAACGTGGCCGCGAAACCGAACCACGTTTACCCCGGAATTCCCAACTTCGGGATCAATAATGCGAACATTTTCCGGCCGCAATGAGAGCAGAATTTTACCGTCCGGGTGATCAACAGGCCAGTCGAGCGAGTGGCAGCGCGCCACGCCAGCCTTCACTTCTCCACGCAGCAGATTGGTGTGGCCAATGAACTGCGCGGTGTAAGCCGTTGCGGGACGACTGTAAATTTCCCGCGGCGATGCCACCTGCTCGAGCCCGCCCATTCGCAGCAGAGCAATGCGGTCAGACATGACCATGGCCTCTTCCTGATCATGGGTGACAAAAACGAAAGAGATGCCGATTTCCCGCTGCAGTGACTTGAGTTCGACCTGCATCTGGCGGCGCAAGTTGGCGTCCAGCGCAGAGAGCGGCTCGTCCAGCAGCAACAACCGGGGACGGTTCACCAGCGCCCGCGCCAAAGCTACTCTTTGCTGCTGTCCACCGCTAATCTTTGCCGGCTTGGACTTGGCATAAGGGCTCATTTTGACCATGGCAAGCGCCTGTTCGACTCTGCTTGCGATCTCTGTTTTAGCCCGTTTAGCGACTCGCAGGCCGTAGCCGACATTCTCTTCGACTGTCAGATGTGGGAACAGAGCGTAGTGCTGAAAAACGGTATTTACGGGGCGCCGATACGGTGCTAAAGAGTCGAGTCTCTCACCTTCCATCCAGAGCGAGCCAGAGTCGCCGTTTTCGAAGCCGGCAATGATGCGCAGCAGTGTGGTTTTGCCGGAACCGCTCTCTCCGAGGATGGTCAGGAATTCGCCTTCCTGGATTTCCAGAGAAATATCACGCAGCACCGGGTTCTTCCCGAATGACTTGGCGAGATTCCGGATCGAGAGCAGCGGTTGGGCGTTTCCGACCGGATGCTGACTAACTTTGCGTTGACTCGTCGTTGTGGCCATCGAGAGCATCATCCAGCGGCTGGGGGGCAAGCGTCCACCTGGCGGATCGTGCTATTGTGCTGCTTTCACTTCGTTCCAGATCTCGTTGTACTTGGCCCGGCGTGGCACGTTTTGCCAGAAATAGATGTGTCTCTGATAATTGTCCACGTCATCCAAATGCAGGTTCTTGACCTGCTCGGCGGTCATAAACTTTCCCGCGCCGGGATTCGCCGGGGTATAGCCGGTAACGTCGGTGACCTTTTTCTGCGTGTCAGCTTCAATCATGAATTCGACGAACTTCAACGCCAGCTCCTTGTTCTCGCTGCCCGCAGTGACCATCAAGTGATCAATCCAGCCCGTGGTGTTTTCTTTGGGGATGGTCTCCCCAACGGGGAAGTTGATTTTGCGCAGCTGGTTGGTCATCAGCGGCCACCCCATAGCCGCGACGACTTCGTGGTTTTGAAATAAATTCGTCAGTTCTCCGCCGGTGGACCACATCTTGCGAACGTTAGGTTTCAGATCCAGCAATTTTTTCTTGACTGCTTCGAGTTGTTGGTCGGAGAGATTGTACAGTTGGCTGGGATCAGGCTTATCTAAGCCGAGCACTTGTGCCGCCATGTAAACCGTCGACAAATCGTCCCAGACCGAAATCTTGCTGCGATATTTCGGATCCCAAAACACATTCCAGCTATCCGGCGGGACAGCGAAGACCGTCGTGTCGTAGATCATCGGATTCGGTCCCCACATGAACGGCGCGCCAAAAACTTGCCCATTCACCCGTACAAGCGGAAGGGAAGTGAGCTGTGGGGAGAGCTGGCTGTAACTGGGAAGTTTGGAGAGATCTAGTGGAGCAGCGAGTCCAGCCGAGGCAATCGATGTGGCAACGTCGCTGGACGGAGAAATCACATCGTAGTTGCCCGCACTGCCGCCTCGCAATTTCGCCACCAGCTCATCACTCGATCCCATGTATGAGGCGGACACCTTGCAATGATTCTCCTCCTCAAATTCATGCACAAAAGATGGGTCGGCATAGCCTTCCCAGACAAGCAGGTTTAACGTCGGAGTCTTCTTAGCGCAGGAGCAAAGCAGGATTGGAAGCAAGACCCAAAGACGGCGGATCATCCGTGTGACCTCCAGTTACTGCCTATGTACGAATCGGCGTGCGACTTGCTTCCAGGCATCGGTAACCAACCTAAAACGTCGGCGGAGTGTTGACCCACAGAATCAAGCTTTGACTCCGTCCTGGATTTACCCAGCGGTGAGCCGAGGAACTTTCGAAGTAGAAACTATCCCCCGTCTTCAGGCGGTATTGTTTCTCCTCCAGCCAAATATGCAATTTCCCGCGCAGCACATACAGAAATTCTTCCCCCTCGTGAGTATAGGATTCACCACTGCCGGACTGCGGCGCGATACGAAACAGATGTGGCTCCATCACGGTGTTTCCCCAGGCCAGCAGCTCCATACGAACGCCGGGTCCCGTTTCCAGAACCTTTCGTCGCTCCGCCGAAACCAGACAACTGCGGCTGGCGGCCGTCTGATAGAAATCCAGAACGTTGGTTTTGTAAAAGCCCGCGAGCTTACATAAGGTAGCAACCGATGCGCTCATTTGCGATCGTTCGAGAGCGCTGAGAAACCCTACCGAGATTCCCACCGCCTTCGCCACATGCGCCAGTGAAAGGCGGCGGTGCAAACGCAAATTCCGGAGTTGCTTGCCTATTCCAGCACTGCCGTTGCTGTGTCCACCATTCGAGGATGAGTGTTGCTTACCGTCGCGCCTCAGTAACTGCACGATGGCAGGAGCGTTCAAGCCACGCACCTTCCGAAGGAACCGGGCGCGTTTCAGCAATTTCACGTCATCTCCGGTATACAGGCGATACTGGCTGCGCGTGCGCTGCGGATGTGTCAACCCCAGATTCTCCCACGAGCGGATCACCGAGGGAGAGACGCCGGCCATGCGGGCGACATCCCCGATTTTCAGATACGCTTTGGCAGCCTGTCTTTGCATCCTGTGGCGCCGGGCGGCTTCACTGCCGCTGATTCAAATGGCGGTTTTTTCTTGACAGTCTGGGCTGGCTTTCACTAACCTTGCCGGATTATAGCAAGCTTTGTATTTCGTGCAAGCGCTGGTTGCAGCATGATTCCTTTCCTCAGGTGGAGGACTCCATGAAATTGCACCCGTCTCTGAGCCGTTGTTTGAGTTTCTGTCTGGTAACCATTGCCGTGCCGATTCTTCTTATCAGCTCCACGCCCGGCCAGAGTACCAGCGGCCGAATCCTTGGCCGAGTTGCCGATCCGACGGGTGCCGTGCTGGCCGACGTGACAATCACACTGACGAATCAAGCCACCGGCGTCAGTCGCACGGGTCAAACGAATAGCAGCGGCGATTACAACTTCGTGGAAGTGCAGCCAGGCACATATACCGTCACTTTCGAGGAAACCGGCTTTAAGAAGAATGTTCAGAAGGACATCATTGTTAACGTCAACCAGGTTGTGAACCTAAATTCCACCTTGCAAATCGGCCAGACACAGGAGGTCGTGGAGGTCACATCCGAAGCCCCGCAGGTTGATACCACCAGCACCCAACTGGGTGCCGTCATCAACAACCGCTCGGTGAACGAACTACCGTTGAATACCCGCGATACTTATCAATTCTTGCAATTGCAGCCGGGTGTGCAGGCGCAGTTGGGAAACGGCAACGGCAGCCTCTTCTATGGATCGCAGGACACTGGTTCCGTTTCAGTGAACGGCGGACGTACGCGCGCCAACAATTTCAGTGTGAATGGCGGTGACGCCAACGACCAGTTCGTCAACCTTCCTACGGTGCAGCCGACTCCGGATAGTGTCGAGGAGTTTCGCGTCATTACTAATGCCTTTGATGCGGAATACGGAAGGAACTCGGGCTCAGTTGTTAACGTGATCACAAAGTCTGGGGCCAACAACTTTCACGGAGATATTTACGAATATTTCCGCAACACGGTCTTGGACGCGCAAGGGTACTTCAATACGATCCGGCCGCAGTGGAATCAGAACCAGTACGGCGGAACCTTTGGCGGCCCGATCAAGAAAGATCGAACATTTTTTTTCACCTCCTATGAAGGACGGCGCGTGCGGCAGGGAATTCCCAGCGACGTGGTGAATGTGCCAACGCTCGCCGAAAGGGACGGCGATTTCTCGGGGGTTGGAGGTTTTGCGGGGGGCGGCGGCATTACGACTCCGGATATATTTGTCGCTAACGTGCTTGATGGGCGTCCCGGCTGTGACGGCGCTTTGGGAGTAGCCTCGATTGCAGGCCTTCCAACACAACCCAATCCGGCGGGCGGAACCTATATTCCGTGGTCCGAAGTGTTTCCCTCCGGCGTAATTCCAACAGCTTGCCAGGACCCCGTTGCCGCCAACCTCATGCAACGGTTTATTCCGGAGGCAAACGTAGGGGCAAGCCAAAATCAGTCGGTGCCCGTGAGTACCGATAATGCGGATCAGTTCACGGTGCGCTTTGATCACAAAATTACCGATCGCCAGAATTTCACCGCTTACTATTATTTTAACGATCTGCGGCAAATACAGCCGTTCGCCGAGTTTGAGCAGGCGGGCGCCAACCTTCCGGGATTCGGCAATCTCAACAACAATCGCTTTCAGCAATGGAATCTGAGCCACACCTGGTCTGTTACCAACGCCGTGGTCAACGAGGCACGCTTCACCTATATGCGTGAGGGGCAATTGGGTTTCTTAAAGCCGCAGAACACGGGTCCGGTGACTAGTTCCTGCACCGGCGCAGCCGCAGCCTTTTGCTTCACAGGCACATCAGATTCCGCGCCGATCAATACCCTTCTCGCCAACTCAGGCATTCCGGCTGGCAAGGGCGGCATCACTCCCGGTCTGCCGCCCACGTTGACGGGCGTGCCCTTTGTCAATGTCAGTGGCGGAGCAAGCATTGGAAACAACTGGGAGGGCCAGCTGCCGCAAGTTGGAAACAGCTTTCAATGGTCTGACAATCTGACGTGGGTGAAGGGCAATCACACGTTCAAGTTCGGAGCCGATATCCGGCGGGCGCGTTTCGATCAATACTACTATTTCGATGTTAATGGCGAATTCACGTTCAATAATAGCGGACCAAATGCAATTGTTCCCGGTGACGGAGATAACTACGCTGAGTTTCTTCTAGGCGTGGTCGATACCTACACCCAAGGATCTGGGCAGCGGGAAGATATTCGCGGTACCTCGGTGTATCCGTTCGCCCAGGATAGCTGGAAAATCAAACCGAATATTACTTTGAACTATGGCCTGCGCTGGGAACTCAATACTCCACCCACCGATATCAGTGGCCACGTTGAGACCTTCCGGCCGGGACAGAATTCGAGTGTCTATCCATGTCAACTCAGTGCTCTAAGCATCTCTTATTTCCAGTCGTTCGGTGTTGCCAATCCAAATTGCACAAATACCGGTGTAATGCCTACCGGGCTCGTGGTTCCGGGAGATAAAGGCGTGCCCGCAGGTATGACCTCCACGTATTACAAGGCCTTTGCGCCACGCGTCGGACTGGCGTATAGCCCCAATTTTGATAGCGGTTTCCTTGGAAAGCTCTTTGGCAACAATGGCAAGACGAGTATCCGCACAGGTTGGGGACTTTTTTATAATCCCATCGAAGAGCTTGTAATGGCGCAATTCGGCGCTGAACCTCCGTTCGGAGGCAGCTCTTCAATCTTTGACACCTTTTTCAACACGCCGTTCGTTTATCAAGCCGGTACGACCCCTGCCCCTAATCCATTTAACGGAATAATCACTCCCACTCCCGGACACCCGGTTGATTCGTCTCTATTCCGCCCCATTCTTCTTTATGGCGAGTTCCAGCCCCATTTGCGCACGCAATACACCGCGCAATACAACCTGACGATTCAACGGGAACTGGCCAGGGATTTGATGCTGCAGGTCGGATATGTTGGATCGCAGGGACATCGTCTGCTAGCATCCCACGATATTAACTATTCGAACCCGCAGACCTGCCTAGATCTGATGAATATTGCCGCTGCGAACCCGAACGACCTCCTCACCGCGCCGCTGGCCTCCGGTGGCATACAGACCACTTGCGGTCCGACTGTGGAAGATAGCCCGTTCTTCATACCGGGGGGCACGGTTTTGCCAAATGCCCTGCATTTACCCTACGCACAGAGCAATTCCGTCATTCCTGCAGGCACGACCATCGGGCCGAATGGCATCACCCTCGTCGGACTTCGGCCCTATTCTTCGCCAACGTGCAATCCACTCACGGGCGCGGGGTGCCCGGTTGACGGGATTCCCGTTTTCAGCGACATCTTCGCGGAAGACACCATCGCCACTTCCAGCTACAACGCGCTTGAAGCCATGCTGGAAAAGCGCTTTTCGCATGGCCTACAGTTCCAGGCGGCGTACACCTTTAGCAAGTCGATGGATGAGGGATCGACTTTCGAAGAGACACTTAATCCAGTCAACTATCGCGCCAGCCGTGCGCTGTCATTGTTTAATTCCGCGCAGCGTTTCGTCATTAGCTATGACTGGGAACTGCCCATAGCCAAGCACGAAGGCTTTACAGGCAAGGTCGTAAACGATTGGGCAGTGTCGGGTATTACCCAATTTCAAACTGGATTCCCCATTCGCCTGGATACTCAGGATGACACCGAACTCATTAACAGCCTCTTCTTTCTCGGGACGGAGGCGCCGCAACGAGTAGCGCCGTTCCAGATACTGAACCCGAAGACGAACGGCAATTTCTGGTTCAATCCCAACGATTTTCAGGATCCGCCGCTGGGGCAGTTCAACATTGGCACGCAGCGCTCAATTTGCTGCGGTCCTGCGCTGCAGGAGTGGGACTTTGCGGTTCACAAGAAAATTCCAATCACTGAGGACAAATATTTCCAGTTCCGTGGAGAGATTTTCAACCTCTTCAATCACACGAATTTTTACAACCCGGATGGGCATTTCTCGGATGGCCCAACCCTGTTCGGCAGGATCCAGCAGGCACAGGATCCGCGCTTGGTGCAATTTGCGTTAAAATTCTTCTTCTAGCCTGAAACCGGGCGGTTTTAAACCGCCTGGCGCACATTCTAATGGCCGCCCGCGCGGCTTGAGATTCCTGGAGATCCGGATGTACCCCGAATTGCAAAAGGAGGTGGCGACGTTTGAGCGCCGCACGCCAAAGTCCGCCGAATCACACAAACGAAACCTCAAACGCATTCCTCTCGGTGTAGCCAGCAACTATCGCGCGTACGACCCTTACCCGATTTTTGTGAAAGAAGGCCACGCTTCGCATTTCCGCGATCTCGATGGAAATGATTACGTCGATTACAACCTTTGCTTTGGCGCGCTGATGGCGGGCCACTGCCATCCTGCGGTCGTGAAGGCCGTAGAGCCGCGTTTGAGCACTGGCACTATGTTCGGCATGCCGCATGATATGGAATGGCAATTGGCTGAGGAGATTGCGCAGCGTTTCCCAATAGAGATGGTCCGTTTCGGCTCCAGCGGTACCGAGGCCACGATGCATGCATGCCGTCTCGCTCGCGCGGCTACCGGACGTGACAAGATTTTGAAGTTTGAAGGCGGCTATCACGGGCTGCACGACACCGCATTGGTCAGTGTGAAACCGCATGCCCCGGAGTTTGGCGACATTCACGCGCCCACTCCCGTTCCCGGCGGCCTGGGAGTTCCCAAGGCATCGCTCGCTAACGTGCCGGTGGCGACGTTCAATGATCTGGCAAGCGTCGAGCTCCGGTTCAAGGAAAATCCTGGCCAAATCGCGGCCATTATTCTCGAACCCATCATGATGAACGTGGGGCTTTGCCTGCCGCAGCCCGGATTTATTCAAGGCCTACGCGATATCGCCAGCAAAAATGGGGCGTTGCTGATCTTCGACGAAGTGAAGACCGGGGCGAAACTCTGCTGGGGCGGCGCTTCGGAATATTTTGGTGTGAAGCCCGACATGATTTGTCTGGCCAAATCCATAGGCGGCGGCTTCCCGCTGGCTGCATTCGGCACGCACAAGGCGGTTATGGCCCTGATTTCTCAGCACAAGGTCTTCCATGGCGGAACGTACAACACCAATCCGGTTTCGATGGCCGCCGGACTGGCGACTTTCCGCCATGTGCTGACTCGCGAGAACTACAACCACGTGGAGAAGCTGAGCAACAAGCTCGTCACTGGATACCGAAAGACTATTGCGAAAACGGGGCTGCAAGCTTACATCGCGAGCGCTGGCGCGAATGGTGCGCTAATGCTTTATCCCAAAGAAATTCGTAATTATCGCGATTGGACCACTATCGACATCGATCTGTGGCGTCATTACTGGTTCGGCATGGTGAATCGGGGTGTGATGCCCCAACCTTACTGGTGGGATGAGCAGTGGACCATCTCGGTGCAGCATACGGAA
>Ga0187782_10003122_pt1 | contig 12322 bp, 9 predicted proteins | sample 0715_SJ02_MP15_2_FD_132454 | JGI IMG/M metagenome (GOLD analysis project Ga0187782, IMG submission 132454) | Tropical peat soil microbial communities from peatlands in Department of Meta, Colombia - 0715_SJ02_MP15_20_MG | ecosystem: Environmental > Terrestrial > Soil > Wetlands > Peat | place...
GTGAAATAGCCTTCGACCCGAATCGCTCATTTGCAAGCCGGAGTCGGTTGCTGCTTCCGCCTGCTCGCTCGGGCCCCTCGCAGCGAGGCGGCCCGAGCTCAGGCGGATCGATTTCCAGTCCAAACCCATCAACGGTGCAGATGAATCCCGCGTCCCAGGACAAATATGAAAAGCAGTGACAGGATCGCTGCCGACGCGATCCAGACATAGCTTCTCCCCACGGTCCCGGATCCGCGCTCGGGAACCGCCGTTTTCGGAATGTAATCGCGCAGCCACAAGAGTCCGGAGTCGCCACCGGCCGCTGCCGGCAGGGCCGATTGCCAGATGAGTTGCATGCCGAGCGGATTCAGCAAGCCTCCCGCCACCATGATAGACACCGCCGAGGTGTAAGGGATGAGTGTGAGTTTTTTCATCCTCTGCTTATCTCCCAGCGGAATTCCCACGTAGCGCACCAGCCCCGCGCCCGCCATCTTCACCGCTCCGAGGTAAGCGGCAAACCCACCGGCGACGAGCAACACCCTCCACAACGCATGAGCCGGCAACCCAGCGATCACTACAGCCCAATCCCCAAAATTGAAGACGCCAGAAAAACAAAAATATCCCGTACCGGTGAAAAGATTGAACGCCACGCATAGCAGGAGAAAATAACGCCAGCCCGGCGATGCCTTTTTCGCGCTGACTAGCACGATCCAAAAAACCAGCGCCGCCGCGAGGTTCACAAGAGTTCCGCCGGCCGCGACGAGCCGCGAATCCACGGCGCTCGACCACGCTACTGTCGAGACCACACCCGAGTCTGCGACCGTGAACAGCGCGAGCGCGCCGTGGCCCACGCCTTCGTGCAAGGTGTCGCCCAGCATCGCCGCGATGAGACTGATCGCGCACACAGTTAGCGCGTCATCCCGCTCTTTCCCGTGCGTCGGTTCAATCGCTGTTGTCATCGGTTAGGCGGCCTGCAAGCTCGCGCTCATCGCTTTTTCGGCGCGGAATGAAATGGGTCGGGCTCTCTGTGGATCGGCGCAGGCTCCGGGCTTTCGATATCGAGGTTGACGACGATCGGTTCCTGCCCGCTCCGCACAACGACGGCTTCCACCGGCTCATCTCTCTTCGCGTTCAGCTCCTGGTGCGGAACGTACGGCGGAACGTAAATGAAATCTCCCGGCCCTGCTTCGTCCACAAATTCAAGTTGTTCGCCCCAGCGAAATCGCGCCCGGCCCCGAATGATGTAAAGCACTGTCTCCAGTTCGCCGTGATGGTGCGGCCCCGTGCGCGCATCCGGATGAACCACCACGGTTCCCGCCCAGAGCTTCTGCGCTCCCGCGGTCGCGTACGTGATCGCAGCAGCGCGCGTCATCCCCGCCGTCTGCGGCGTATTCGTGTCCAGCTCCCCCGCTCGCACAATCTTTATGCCGTGATGCTCCCAGTCCTGTGGCATTCCCGTCTTCGCCTCCCCCATCCCCGTCTCCGTCCCGGCCCGGAAATACTACCCGCCTCCCCGCTCCCCCACAATCCGAGAATCAAGAATCCGAATTGCCGCGTTGCGCCACCAGCCCATTCCTGAAACTTTACAAATAGTTCTGGCTGAAAGTCTGTAGAATCTGCACCAGCCCGAGGTGAATAATGTCCCGTCAAGGTTCCGCTTTCTTGCTTTTTTCCTGCTCCCTCATGCTTCTGCACGCCCTCATCCCAAAGCGCGGCACTGCCTTGGTTCCCTCGGCGTCCGAAGACGCCTCGCGAGATAAGGCGCTCAATTACGCAACAGCACGCCGGCAAATCCTGGAGCTTCCTGTGCTCAGTGATTGGAAAATTCCTCCAGCATATGCGGAACGGTTTGAGCATTCGGACGCAAAACCGCGCGCTGCCGCGTCGCACCCTGCGAACGTCTGGTTTGCGATCGGGCCGCAGCCGATTGCCGTGGACCCAAGCGCCGTCTGGGGTGCGAAAAACGCGCATGAAACCGGCCGCATCATCAGTATCGCGTCCACAGGCGGGGATTCGATTTACGCAGGCGGCGAGTTCGGCGGGCTCTGGGAATATTCTCGAAACGGAAAGCGTTGGAGGCCGCTGACGGACAATCAAATCAGTCCGCAAATTGGCGCCATCGCAATTGACCCCGCCCATCCTCAAACCGTCTTCGCCGGAACGGGAGCGAACAATAGTGTGGCGGTGTGCGGCACAGGCGTCTTCGCTCAGGGTGTTTTGAAGTCGGTGAACGGTGGGAAGTGGGAATTGCTTGGCCAGGAAACCTTGGCGGGAGCCGGGATCAGCAGAATCCTCATCGGTGAAGGAAATGATGCGCCCATTCTGCTGGCCACTTCGGCGGGAGTTTTTCGGTCAACCGACGGAGGCAACTCCTGGAAAAAAACCTATTCGGGTTGCGTCCATGACATGGCCATCTCACCCGCTTCCCCTTCGACGTTTTATGCCAGCACAAACGCCGGCCTTACCCGCTCCACCGACAATGGCTTGACGTGGACCGCCGACGGAATCAACCAGCCCAGCCTCCCGCAGGATTTCAAAATTCAACATTTCCTGATCGCCGCCTCTCGAGCGAAAGCCCGCGCCGACGTCCTCTATGCCAGCGTCACTTCCGCCGGTTGCCAGAAATGGGCTGCCTTCAGGAGCCCCGACGGCGGCAAGTCGTGGTCAAACATCGGTTCTCCTCCGAACCTGAGCACCGGCTTCTGTGCAATCGGCCTCGCACTTTCCCTTGCGGCGGATCCACTGGACCCCGATGTCGCCATCTTCGGCGGCGGCTGGCTCTATGCCTACAACGCCAAATCAAAAAAGTGGAAGCAATTTGAAATCACGGCTGTCGCTCATTCCGATATGCGCGCGCTCGCCTTCGATCCCCAGGGACACCTCTACGTCGGCAACGACGGCGGTGTTTGGGAAGTTCCGGATCCCGCAAACATGCGTGCCGGGACCAGCTTCAATGATGGCGGACTTCAGGTCACCGAGTTCCAGTCCGGGTTGTCCGTCTCGCCCGATGGCCTCGAGCTCATGGCCGGCTCGCAGGACAACGGAATCGAGATTTATAGAGGCAACATCGTCTGGGCAAGCCCGCTCGGCGCGGACGGCGGTGCGACGGCGATCGATCAGAACGACTCGCCCCATATGTTTGCCGAAGGTACCTTCCCTCCTTCTTTGCAGGAAAAGCCCTCCCGCGGCGGCTGGGGTGACGTCCAATTGCCCGCGGAATGTTCGGCGGGGCGGCTTGCCATTTCTCCGGCACTTCCCAGCCGCCCGCCTTCACCGGCAGCTCTTTATCTCGGAGGGAAAACCATCTGCAAATACTCCGCATCACGGGTCGGCGGCCCAATGGCCTGGACCAAGCTCACGCAAGCGTGCCCCAAGCCCGGCTCGAATGGTTGTGGCGCTAGTGCCATTGCATTGCAAGTTGACCCGCTGCACCCGGCGCATGTTTTCGTCGGCTGGAGCAACAGCACAGTCAATTTTTCCTCAGATGCCGGCAAAACCTGGAAGACCGCAACTCGCCAGCCGATAACTGGTATCGCCGCCATCGCTGTCTCGCCTGACAATCCCTTCACGATTGCCGTCCTGACTCGTTCGGGTCACGTCTGGCTTGGAACAAACGTAAATTCAGATTCGCCTGTTTGGAGCGATGACACGGGAAATCTCCCTGTCGTCGACGGCCTCTGGGGGCACGCCATCCTTTACTCTGCTGGCGGGCTAATCGTCGCGTCTGACGCAGGTGTATTCGGACAAGCGGGCGGCGCTGGACAACCCTGGGCCGTCCTCGGCAAAGGCCTGCCGAATACCAGGGTGATGGATCTGCACTGGGTTCCCTGGGGTTTGGTCGCCGTCACTTACGGCCGCGGCGCCTGGGAAATCACTGCTCCCTGACGAGGCCTGTGTTCACTGGCGGCGTCCCGTTGACATACTTACATCACCAATAGGCCTTGCACTCCCAACACCCTTGCTCTCCGATTTCATCGAGGATTGGCCCAACGCTTCGAGTTGTTTCTCGAACAACTTTTGCCCAAGCACCGGGTTAAACTAACAAGTAGGCGACACAATACAAGTGTGAAGGGTTTGTCATCCTAACTTCGGGGGCCAGCAGCTACGCCTTCGAGCCATCCCCAGCCCGGAAAGGTTCGCCTCGATGAAGCGCCTCGCAAAGCACGAACATGCGAACTTTGCCCCGCGCCGCCAGCCTTCGCGCAGGGAAATTCTCGCTACGCTGGGCACATTCGCGGCTGGCTCGGTTTTTTATGGCTGTTCCGGCTCTTCCGGGTCACCGCAGTTGCCCGCCCAGCCCGTCCCTCCCGGGCCCCTGACTCCCGCCACCGTTTCAGTCACCAGCACGCAGGCGGGAAACATGCCGGAGCGTTTCGTCGGGCTGAGTTACGAGAAATCAAAGCTCTCGCAGCCACTCTTCTCCGGTTCCAATTCGAATTTGATCGGTCTGTTTGACCGCCTCGGCAACGGCGTCCTGCGCATCGGCGGTAACAGCGTGGACGAAACCAACTGGGCCCCCAACGGCCCGGGCCAAACCAGCGGCCAGACTGCACCCCCTGATGTGAACGCGCTCGCCGCGTTTATTTCCGCTGTGGGCTGGCCGGTTCTCTACGGCGTCAATCTTGCCCAATCTACGCCCTCGGTGGCCGCCGCAGAAATTGCCTTCGCCGCCAAGGCCCTCGGCCCCAATCTTCTGGGCATCGAAATCGGCAATGAACCAGACCTCTACGCGGGACACTATTTCCCCTCCACATGGACTTTTGCCGATTACCTCGCTCTATGGCAGTCCTTCGCTGCCGCGATCTTGGCGCAGACCCCCGGCGTGCCGCTCACGGGCCCAGTCACCGCCTATAACAGCACGTGGTTCACTTCGTTCGCACAGGCTGAAGGGAAAGCCGTCGTGCTCCTCTCCATGCATTACTACCGCGCCAACGGACAGTCTCCGTCATCCACCATTGAGCTGCTTCTCAGCTATCCCGACACCAACTTACAGAAGGATCTGGTGCCGCTCCTCGCGGCTTCGCAGGCCGCGGGTGTCCCCTATCGCATGGCGGAAACGAACTCGTTTTACAACGGAGGCGCGCCTAATGTCAGCGACTCCTACGCCTCGGCTCTCTGGGTCATAGATCATCTGTTCACCATCGCTCAGGGCGGCAGCGTCGGCGTCAATCTCCACGGAGGCGGAAATGGCGACGGCTACACGCCTATCGCCGATAGCGATGGTGTCGTTGTCGAGGCCCGTCCGGAGTATTACGGCGCTTTGCTCTGCGCGCTCGCCGGCTACGGTCCTCTCCTCACAACCACAATCAGCGCGGGATCGCTCAACACCAGCGCCTATACCGTCCAGAATTCTGCAACGCGACTTAGCCTGATCGTCAACAACAAGGATTCGACGCAAAACCTCCAGTTCACCGTCACATGCCCCGGCTCGGTGCAATCGGCCGAGCTTCAAGTCCTCACGGGCCCTTCTCTCTCCGTCACTTCTGGCGTAACCATTCAGGGCAGCCCTGTGAATCCCGACGGCTCCTTTGCTCCCCAGTATCCTTACGGCCTTCCCGTTTCCTCCGACACTTTCACCGGCTACGTCCCGGCCGCCTCTGCTGCCCTCATCTCCATCATCCTCAAATGATTTTGCCTCCCCATTTTCCATTTTCACTTTTCCATTTTCCGCCGTTGCCCCCTCCTTTGCTTCCTCTGCTTCCTTTGCCTCCTTCTTTTCCTCGCCTCCTTGTCAGATAATTCAGGAGTCCTATCCCGGTAGCCCGCCTCTAATTAGAAGAGGTCCCGTAATGAAGCTTGGTCGGCAGGCGAGAGAGCACACGAACGAAGGCGGGCGCATGGCCAGAATGGCCTCTAAATCCAAGACCGACGCGCAATCCAAATCCTCCAAGCCGAAAGTGACCTGGCAGGCTCTCCCTGAAGTTCTTGCGCTCCTAAAACCGCGCAAAGGAATTCTGGGGCTGGGTTTTATCTTGATGGTCATCAATCGCCTGGCCCAACTGGTCATTCCTGCCTCGACCAAATATTTCCTCGATAACGTCCTCATCAAACACCAGGCTCACGTACTTAACCTAATCCTCCTCGCTGTCGTCAGTGCAACTCTCATTCAGGGCGTCACCTCCTACGCGCTGACTCAGCTTTTTTCAAAATCCGCGCAGAAAATGATCGCCGAGCTGCGCGTGAAAGTGCAACGGCACATCGGCCGGCTGCCGGTCGCCTACTATGACGCGAACAAAACCGGCGTCCTCGTCTCGCGCATCATGAGCGACGTCGAGGGCGTCCGGAATCTCCTTGGCACTGGCCTCGTCGAATTTGCCGGCGGCATTCTCACTTCGATCTTTGCTCTCGCTTGCCTCTTGCGCATAAGCATCACCATGACTGCTGTCGCCGCCGCCGTCCTTCTTCTCTTCGGCCTTGCCCTCAACCAAGCCTTTAAGACTATTCGCCCCATCTACCGCGCCCGGCCCAAGATCAATGCGGAAGTCACGGGTCGCCTAACGGAATCGCTTGGCGGCGTCCGTGTCGTCAAGGGCTACCACGCTGAGGAGCGCGAGGGGCAAGTCTTTCAATCCGGGATCAAGCGCCTGCTCGAAAACGTCCTGAAAACCCTCACCGCCACATCCTTGATGACTCTTTCGGCCGCAAGCCTCATGGGCATCGTCAGCGCCCTCATCATGTTTCTCGGCGCGCGCCAGAACTTTGCCGGCACCATGACCCCTGGCACCTTCTTCTCCTATACTTTTTTCCTCGCCTTGCTCATCGCGCCCGTAATGCAAATCGTCGGCATCGGCCCCCAGATCACCGAAGCGCTCGCCGGCCTCGAACGCACTCGCGAGGTGCTCGACGAAAAAGCGGAGGACGAAACCCCCGGACGAACCATTCGGCTCGATCGCATCACCGGTCTTGTCGAATTTGAAAACGTCAGCTTCGCCTACGACACCGGCAAGGAAGTCCTGCACGAAATCAATTTCAAATCCGAGCCAGGAACGGTCACGGCTCTCGTGGGGCCTTCCGGCGCGGGAAAATCCACCATCATCGGATTAATCGCCGCGTTTTATGTGCCTACGAGTGGCCGCGTCCTCGTTGATGGTACGGATCTCGCGCACGTGCGCCTCGACTCCTATCGCACGCAATTGGGCGTCGTCCTCCAGGAAACGTTTCTTTTCGACGGAACCATCCGTGAAAACGTGGCCTTCGCGCGCCCCTCGGCAACCGAGGAGGAAATTCTTGCCGCCTGCCGGATCGCGCGCGTGGATGAGTTTGCGGAATCCTTCGAAAAAAAATACGACACGGTGGTTGGCGAGCGCGGTGTCAAGCTTTCCGGCGGCCAGCGCCAGCGTGTCTCCATCGCGCGTGCCATCCTGGCCGATCCGCGCATCCTGATTCTCGACGAAGCCACCTCGAGTCTCGACTCCGAATCCGAGGCCTTGATTCAGGAAGGTTTGCGCTACCTGATGCGTGGCCGCACCACCTTCGTCATCGCGCACCGCCTTTCCACCGTCCGCCGCGCGGACCAGATTCTCGTCGTCGAGGCGGGGCGCATCATCGAGCGCGGCACGCACGCTTCCCTTTACGCCGCGGGCGGTCGCTACTATGACCTCTACACCAAGCAGCACGGCGTCGAATCAAATTTGTTCTTAATTCCCGCAGAGACTGCTGAAGAGCAATCCGAAAGTCAGCCTGCCTCAGCCGATGCAAGCGCGAACGGCCAGCCCGATACCTCACTGCCGGAAGCCATTCGTTTGATTCGCGATCGCGAACGCTGATTTAGCGGCTGGGCTTCGAAGGGCTTTCGCTCAATTCATTCCAGATTTCATAGGTTGCGAACGCGATGGCCCCGGTAAGGATCAGGTAGAAAGCCAGCTTCCGTCTTCGGTGATGGTTTTCCGCCGGATGAAAGTCGGGATTGTCCCCGGAAGAAGCCTGCTGATTATCCTGAATCTCGACGCGGTATGACTTTCCTTCCGGAATGGTGTGCAGTTCGCCCTCGTTATCCAGGATCAAGTCTCCGCGAAAGGCGGAGACGACCAACTCGGAAGGTCCGGTCATCGTCACTTGCCCGTAGGCCGGTTTGCCCTCTGTCCCTCGAAGGATCCCCGCGGGCGTCGCCAGCCCGAGATGCTGAAAAGAAGGGGACGAAAAACCAGCCACTCCTCGCTTGAGCGTGACGATCGTCCCGTCACTGTCTTTGCCGATAGCCACGGCGCTCGAGGCCGATAGATACACCTGATTCGTCCCGATCCGCAGCCGAATCGTCCCATTGCTTTCAGTCTCAAATGTGTCGCCGACAAAGACCGAGGCTCCCATCGTCGCCGCAGCGTTGTCGAGAGAAGCGTGCTGCGCCTGAGCCACAACCCCGAGCGGCTTCTCACTCGACGCCAGCGTCGGGAGATCGCACAGACCAACAGCTAGAAGCACAGCTACGACGCGGCGAGCGGCTGGGCGCATGAAACTCCTCCAAGAGGTGCATCATGAATTTGTTCCCAGTAGCTCTTTGGGTCAATGCGAAGGACAAATCGTGTTGCTGCATCTGCAACAGTCGCGCTCAGAGAAATTGGCTGCGGATGTTGTTAGGAGACTTTCCAGCTCGCCGGGGGAGAACTAATCGGCCAGAATTGGGGCGAGGGTTTTTCGAATTCGATTCCCACTTGCGCCAGGCCGGCGTGAGCCCGGCCTACATACGCGACTCGGGCGTCTCGCTCGTCCCAATTTGCGGGGTTTGCGAGTTTCACTCTCTGCCCCGGGACAACTTTCGTCTCGAGCATCAAAAGTGCTCCGTGAGCGTTCACTGTCATCGTGAATGTTGTCTCACGGAATGGCCGATGATCCGCGGATTCGCCGGACAAGACAACGGGTATGTCCAAAATCACGCGCTCGCTTCGTCTTTGTGCGGCATACGCTGGGGGCATCTCAAATTCCCTCAAATCGTTTCTCTTCTACTCTCGGCTAATTTCCTCCCGAAGTCTCTAACTATTGGAACGTGAGACCCCGGAAGCTAAACCCTTCATAAAGACGAGAAACCGCGGCGGATAGTTTCGCGGAATATCCCAAAGGCTAGTAACTATGGTGCCGGAGGAGGGACTTGAACCCACACAGCCTTGCGGCCACCGGATTTTGAGTCCGGCGCGTCTGCCAGTTCCGCCACTCCGGCCTTCAACTCTGAATGCAGGTTAGCACGGCGCCGCGGCTGCGCTCAAGTTGTGCGCGAGCGAGCCTTTTCGGTGAACTTTTCCGGCTCGACGACCGCGCGGAATACTCGGCCTCGCCCTATCACGTGCACTCCCGAGTGCGCCTCAACCTCAAAGGCCAGGAATCTTCCATCCTGTTCGACCAGGCACGCGCTCGCTCGCACGGTCGAGCCTTCCGGAACGGCTTTCAGGTGATCAATCTCGATTCGCGTGCCGACCGAAATCGCGCCGGGAGGCAACTCCGCAAGGATCGCTTGCGCAGCGGCAATCTCCATCAAGCCGATCATGTGGGGCGTGGACAGGACAGGGGGCAGGCGCGGATCGAGCGATGCAATCGTCCATTCGCGCAGCACCACTCTCTCGATGCTCGCTTTCAGTCCGGCGCGCAGTTTTGAGTCGCTCGCCGGGCTGGGCTGATTTGACTGCCCGCGCTTTCTTGGCGCTTCACTCGCTGCTCTCTTCCGCGGCTTCTTGCCTTTCTTTGCGGGCACGCGACGTTTCACCGGGAGGGTTCTCGGCTGCTCGCCGTCCGCGTAGCGGCGCGAATACCAGCGGGATCGAGAATGCTGCGGGAGAATTCGGCCAGTGTGATGCCGAGCTGATTCCAAAGCCTTCGTTTCAGGCTGCGGTAATCCTGGGAGCCGCTGAAAACATCGCGAATCAAATCGCGAAATGTCGGCGAATAATTTAAGAGCTGGACCATCCGCGTCGTGATCGCCCCGCCAAGAAATGTGCCGCGGAAAATCTTCCGCGCAATATGGGCGGCAAACTCGAGGTCGGCCGAAAACGCCGCGCGCAGCCGCTCGGGATAAGCTTGCGGCTGTCCCTCGATCAGCGCCTCGGCTAGCAATTCGCCGGAACGCAGCGCGTAGTAAAGCCCCTCACCCGTAATGGGGTCCACGCAAGCAGCCGCGTCTCCGGCCATGGCCCAGTTCCGCCCGAAAATCCGCCGGGAACGCAGCGTGTGCGCCTCCGGTGACGGCAGCACGTGGCTGTAAAGCTGTGCGCCTTCCATCGGAATTTTTTCATCCCGGACGAATTCATCGAGATGTTGGCGCAATTGCTGGCTCGAGCTCTGCCCCATCTTCGCGCAGATTCCCACGGAAACATGGTCCGAGCGCGGGAAAGACCAGAGATATCCCTCGAATTGCTTGAGGAACTTCACCTTGATGATGTCTTCTTCCGCAGGAACAAAATAGCCGAGTGTGATTTCCAGATCGCGTGTGCCGAGCGGAGTCGTCTCGGGAAACAATTGATTTCGCGCGCCGGCCGCAAGCACCACGAAGTCGGCCTCGCGCTCTTCCCCCGTGGCGGAAAGACGGACACGCGCCCCTTCTGTATGCACGCTCGTCACGCGTGAGCAAATCGCTGAGGCGCCCGCCTCCACGGCTCGATCCAGCAAGAGTCCGTTCAGTATCTTGCGCGCGTAAATCACGATCGGATGGCTCATCTCGAATCGGGCGCGATGGCCGCGGCTCGAAATCAGCTCGGCAGTCCGGATAATTCTCTTGGGGTATGGTGCGTCGAGCAGAAAGGGGTAGGCTTCAATGGCCTTGTGCGTTAGTCCGCCGCCGCACGGCTTTTCCCAGGCCAACCGCTCGTCGAAAATCGTGACCTGGAAGCCAGCCGTCGCCAGCCGCTCTCCGCAGAGCGCACCGGCGGGGCCTCCTCCGACAATGGCGATTTCCTTCATCTCGTGGGCTAGGTCAGTGGGAACACCGCTGCAACGAACCAAGCTGCGAGTATAGCACTAAATAAAGCCGCTGCCGTTGAGTGGGCTCCGCGCAGCCGTAATGCATCCGCGGCAAGTCTTTGCAGAACCGAGAACAGGAGAAGGAACGTGAACAGGATGACCAGCAGGATTTGGCTGCTTCCGAGGAAATACACTCCCACGGCGCACGCGAGCCACAATTCTAGCCTCAGTATCAAGAATTTTCCAAACCGCAGCGCGCGCCCCTTCCCACTCTGCACCGGGCCGAGCATTACTTCTTCGGCGTACATGTAAATCCACACGATAGGCAGCACTCCCGCGAATCGCAGCCACCGCGGCGCAGTGAGCCATGCGTCTGTAATCTGCCAATTGAGCCACGCGCCCAAGCCAAGAAAGGTCGCGAAGCCGAGGGCTGCAGCCGCAAATACCTGCGTTGACTTGAGCGCGAATATTTCTCTGGCGATTTTCCGGTTCAAAATGATCACGATTCCGCCGACAATCAGCAGCAGCGAGACGAGGTAATCCGCGGAGTACAGGTGAAGAAACCGGAGCGGTACGCCGAGCGTTAGAATCAGCACGCCAACCAAGGAGCAAAAGGCGAACTCCAGGATCGCAAGAAGGAATCCCGGATGCCGCTCTTCCGATTCTGCGCGAGAGAGCCCCGCGATCTTTGCAACGATCGTCGCGCAGATCGGGAACAGTAGAAAGATTCCGCACTCGCCAAGGAAAGCGCCGGCCAGGCGGCGCCGTCCGAGCTTGTAAGTTTCATAAGTGGCGAGGTCTAGATTCAGTGCAAGAGTTTCGCTCGATACCTGCGGAAAAAGTGTCCGCATCGCCCATAGTTCGGCCTCGTGGGCCACTCGCCGGTCCATAATCAAGCTCGTGTGCGACGAAAAGCGCACATGTTCCAACTGGAATGCCCGCGCCTCCGCAAAATCTTCCGCCTCCGTTCGGTCTCCGCCCGCGGCAGCCTTCAACTTCTTCGCTTGGCTCTTCAGGTAGGCAATGTCTCCGCTGGCGCTGAAAACCAGAAGGTTCGCCGGCATCCGCTGCGGCAAATTGGAAGGCCCAGGCGAAATCGCGATTGTCGCAGCCACCGGATCTCGGTCCGCCACGCGAATCGAAATCGCCCCGCCCATGGAATGTCCTACAAGAACGGTTGTTTTGGCCTCAGTCCTCCCGCTGCGGATCAGAGACTCGACCGCCGCACTCGCGCACTGTTGGGCCCGCAGAAACGTGAATGGAACTGTATTGTCTCCGTGACCCGGCAGGTCAACCAGGTAGGAATTGAATCCGTGTCCCGCGAAATCCTCCCCCAGATAGGTCATCAACCGCCGGTTGGCGGAGAGTCCATGAATAAAAATCGCCGAGCCGGCGGGGTTCACTCCCGCGGGTGGTTGAATCCATGTGACTGGCATATTGCATCCGCCGTCGGAAATCGTGA
>Ga0187782_10003123_pt1 | contig 12322 bp, 12 predicted proteins | sample 0715_SJ02_MP15_2_FD_132454 | JGI IMG/M metagenome (GOLD analysis project Ga0187782, IMG submission 132454) | Tropical peat soil microbial communities from peatlands in Department of Meta, Colombia - 0715_SJ02_MP15_20_MG | ecosystem: Environmental > Terrestrial > Soil > Wetlands > Peat | place...
CGCTTCGCCGAACACAAAGCCGTCCCGGTCCCTGTCGAACGGGCGGCACGCGCCGGCCGGATCGTCGTTGTTGGTCGAGAGCAGGTGCTGCTGAGCGAAGGTCGCGATAGGAACGGCCTCGATCCTGGTCTCGACGCCGCCGCAGATCGCGATGTCGGCCTCACCCAGCACGATGTTGCGCCACGCATACGCGATGGCCTCGGCGCCGGACGCGCAGGCAGACACCGGTGTGGTGATCCCGGCTTTGGCGCCACGTTCCAGCCCGACCGCCGCGGCCGCCGCGTTGGGCATGGCCTTCTGCACGCCGAACGGCGAAATCGCCCTGATACCGCGTACGCGGATGTCATCGTAGGCGGTGATCCATTCCTCGGTCGAGCCCATCCCGGTGCCGATGGAAACCATCAGCCAGTTGGTGTCAACCTCCGGCGAGCCGGCGTTCGCCCAGACCCGCCGGCCGAGCCTTGTCGACATCTTCTGCAGAAACAGGTACCGGCGCAGTTCCACCCGGGTCAGTTCATGGTCGAAATCCTCGAGCAGATGTCCGCCGATGCGGACCGGTAGGTCGAACTCCTCGACAAATAGATCATCGAGCTTACGAATCCCGCTCTGTTTGTCCAGCAACTTCTTCCAGGTGCTGTCCGCGTCCGTGGCCAGAGCGGTCGTCATCGCGATACCGGTGACGACCACATCCGGAAAACCATTTCCGGTCGACAACTGCGCCATGGCGTTGCTTCGTTCACCTCCTGTAGGGCTTCAAAGCTCTTTGCACCAGTCTGGTACCCGCCGCGACTCCGAATAAAGCCTAGATCCGGTCCCAACAGGTCGCCGGAGACTGAACACAGCTATTGGCCGTCGGGGTGATTGCCGCGGCCTGACGAGGGGTATAGGTTCGCCATGATGACGAGCGACAACGCAGGTGAAGCGGCTCTAGCGCCGAACGTCGACAACATCCAGTCGCACTACGACCGGTCTAACGACTTCTTCAAGCTGTGGCTCGATCCGTCGATGACCTACAGTTGCGCCTACTTCGAGCGCGACAACATGACCCTGGAAGAGGCGCAGTTAGCCAAAATCGATCTGTCGCTGGGCAAGCTGGGTCTGCAGCCCGGGATGACGCTGCTCGACATCGGCTGTGGCTGGGGTTCCACCATGCGGCGGGCGATCGAGAAGTACGACGTCGACGTGATCGGGTTGACGTTGAGCGAAAATCAGCTGGCGCACAACAAGGAGAAGTTCGCCGAGATGAACTCTCCGCGCATCAAGGATGTGCGACTGCACGGCTGGGAGGAGTTCGACGAACCGGTCGACCGTATCGTGTCGCTGGGAGCGTTCGAGCACTTCGCCGACGGCGTAGGCACTTTCGAGCGATACGCCGACTTTTTCAAGATGTGTTACCACGTGCTGCCCGACGATGGCGTCATGCTGCTGCACTCGATTGTGGTGCCCACTGAAGAAGAAGGCCAGCAGATGGGGCTGAAGCGAACGATGTCGCTGATACGGTTCATCAGCTTCATCCGGAAGGAGATCTACCCCGGCGGCCGGTTACCGACAATTTCCGTTGTCGACAAATACGCGACCGCGGCCGGCTTCGACATCACCCGTCATCACATGATCGGGCACAACTACGTGCGCACCTTGGACACCTGGGCCAAGGGGCTGGAAGCGCAGAAGGAAGAGGCGATCGAGTTGAAAGGCGAAGACGAGTACAACACCTTCATGAAGTACCTGACCGGTTGCCGGGAGCTGTTCCGCGACGGCTACACCAACGTGTGCCAGTTCACCATGGAAAAACCAGCCGCCTAACCGACGATTACTTGGTCAGGGCGAACTGAGTGACCTCGCTGATTCCCCGGCGGAAGAAATCGGCGCAGCAGAAAGGTCGTAGATAGCTTGCGACTCTTCGCAGAACGGCCTTAACCCATTCAATCCAGCAATGCACCTATCGAATAGGCCCCGTCCCGTGCACAAAACCGTAGCTGGAAGCGGGCAGCACGGCGGAAAGGCCTGGCGCCCATTGCAACTCGGTAGCCGGACATGAGTCGACGGACGCAGTAGAACCTCAGTAAGAGTAGAACCCCTTGCCGGATTTCTTCCCCAGCAAACCCGCCTCCACCATCCGCAGCAAAAGTGGCGGCGCGCCGTAATGCGGCTCCTTGAATTCCTGGTACAGCTTATCGGCGATCAGCTTCAGGGTGTCCAGGCCGATCAGATCGGATAGCCGCAACGGCCCCATCGGATGCGACAGCCCGGCAACAACTGCCTTGTCGACATCTTCGACGGTGGCAAAGCCGGCCTCGACCATCCGGATGGCGGAAAGCAGGTAGGGCACCAGCAATGCGTTCACCACGAAGCCGGATCGATCCGAGCACCGCACAACCTGCTTCTTCAGCACCGCGCTGGCGAACTCCTCGGTGCGAGCGGCCGCGGCTTCGTCGGTGACCAGCGTGCTGACCAACTCCACCAGGGGCAGCACCGGAACGGGGTTGAAGAAGTGCAGACCCAACACCCGGCCCGGATTGGCGGTGGCAGCAGCGACCTTCATGATCGGAATGCTCGACGTGTTGGACGCCAGGACGGCGTCCGGGTTGGTGATCACCCGATCCAGCTCGGCGAAGATCGCGGTCTTGACGTCCTCGTCCTCGACCACTGCCTCGATGACCAGCTGCCGGTCGGCCAGCTCGGCGAGATCGGTTGTGAACTTCAGCTTGGCGACCGCAGCGTCGCGCTCGCGTTCGGTGATCTTTCCGGCACTGACACCGCGCTCGACGGATTTGACGATCCGATTGCGCCCGGCATTGGTGAGGGCCTCGGTCGGCTCGTAGACGAGCACGTCAACCCCGGCGCGGGCCGATACTTCGGCAATGCCGGCACCCATTTGGCCAGCCCCGATGACTCCCACTCGTTCGATCGGCACGTTTCTCCTTAAGGCTCCGCGGTCCCATTACCCGGCGGATAGGCACAGGCCCCGCCCAGGTTCGCCGGGCGGGGCCTGTGCTGTCAACTTCGCGGGATCAACCGCTCAGGAGCTCAGTGACTCAAGCCATCGGTTCGACTTCGTCCTCGCGGGCAAGCCGCTCGTCCTCAGTGGCTCAGGCCGCTCGTTCTCAGTGAAACTGACCCTCTTCGGTCGAGCCGGCCAGAGCCGTCGTCGACGAGGTCGGATCCACCGTGGTGGCGATGCGGTCGAAGTAACCGGCACCGACCTCACGCTGGTGCTTGGTCGCGGTGTAACCCCGCTCCTCAGCGGCGAACTCGCGCTCTTGCAGCTCGACGTAGGCGCTCATCTGGTTGCGGGCGTAGCCGTAGGCCAGGTCGAACATCGAATAGTTGAGCGCGTGGAAGCCGGCCAGCGTGATGAACTGGAACTTGAATCCCATTGCGCCAAGCTCTTTTTGGAACCGCGCGATGGTCGAGTCGTCGAGGTGCTTGCGCCAGTTGAACGACGGCGAGCAGTTGTAGGCCAGCATCTGATCCGGAAACTCGCTCTTGACGCCCTCGGCGAACCTGCGGGCCAGCTCCAGGTCCGGCGTGCCGGTCTCCATCCAGATCAGGTCGGAGTACGGCGCGTAGGCCTTGGCACGAGCGATGCACGGCTCCAGGCCGTTCTTCACTCGGTAGAAGCCCTCGGCGGTGCGCTCACCGGTGATGAATGGGCGATCGCGCTCGTCGACGTCGGAGGTGATCAGCGTGGCCGCTTCGGCGTCGGTGCGGGCGATGACCACCGTCGGCACCCCGGCGACGTCGGCTGCCAGGCGGGCGGAGGTCAGCGTGCGGATGTGTTGCTGGGTCGGGATCAGCACCTTGCCACCGAGGTGACCGCACTTCTTCTCCGAAGCCAACTGGTCCTCCCAGTGCGAACCCGCGACACCGGCGGCGATCATGGCCTTCTGCAGCTCGTAGACGTTGAGCGCGCCACCGAAGCCGGCCTCACCGTCGGCGACGATCGGAGCGAGCCAGTTCTCCACGGACGTGTCGCCTTCGACCTTGGCGATCTCGTCGGCGCGCAGCAGCGCGTTGTTAATGCGGCGCACCACCTGCGGCACCGAGTTGGCCGGGTACAGGCTCTGGTCGGGGTAGGTGTGGCCGGACAGGTTGGCGTCGCCGGCGACCTGCCAACCGGACAGGTAGATGGCCTTCAGGCCGGCGCGCACCTGCTGCACCGCCATGTTGCCGGTCAGCGCGCCGAGCGCGTTGACGAACTCCAGGTCGTGCAACTGGTTCCACAGCACCTCGGCGCCGCGGCGAGCCAGCGTGTGCTCCTCGACCACGCTGCCCTGCAGGGCGACGACGTCGGCGGCTTTGTAGGTACGGGTGACGTCCTTCCAGCGCGGGTTGGTGGCCCAGTCGTGCTGGATCTGTTCGGCGCTCTTCGGCGTGCCAACGCTGGACATGCGCTGCTCCTCAAGGTTGTTGAGCCGAGGGTCCCGGATTTCCAGGCTTGTTAACTCCCTCAGCATCTTTGCTGACCTGCTAAGTCGAAGATGGCACAGGTTAGCTTCGCAGGTCCACCCATTTCCATTGCCAACTTTGGCTAGGACTTCGCGCAATTTTGCAAAGCTTGCGAAGGTGGGCTGAAACTGAACCGTTTCAGAAACTACCGGTCAGTAACATAAACGCGCAGGTCAATACACAAGTTTGCGTGACGGCCGTACTGCTATAGCGCGAAGATCGACGCGACCGCTTTGGTCTCGTCGCCGACGGCATATGTGAGCGTTCTAACAGTGCGATCAGCCAGGTCAGCGCCGAATCGATCGGTTGATCCGGGCTGATGCACGTGCGAGATGATCTCCAGCTTGTCGCCCAGCGCCACCGGGGCGTCGTGCTCGATGGTTACCCGCAGCGGCGCTTTGAGCAGCTCCGGGCACGATGCGAGGTAGTCCTCGATCACACTCCAGTACACGGAGTTGTTCACGTGGTCGAATAGGTCGATGTCGGTCACCCGAACCGGAAACTCGTGGATCTCCGCGGCTCCGGTTCTCAGGTCACCACTGCCGGCGCTCAGATAGGCCTTCCACCGCAGCCGGTCGATATCAGTGGTTTTCCGCAGGCCCTCGAGGAAGTCGTCGGCGATCCGCGACGGCATCTCGGTATCGCGGTTGATGTTGATCCAAAAGGCCTCGGACTCCATCAGCCCGCCTTTGCGCCCGTCGATGCGGACCCGCATCTCACACCAGCGGTTCGATGTGCCCGAACACCACCGACGCATCCGCAGCATGTCGCCGAACTCGACTGGACGGATCAGGTCGACCATGGTCCGGCGGACAATCCAGAGCGGATGGGTTTCCTCAAACCCCATCTCGCGCAACTGATCCTGGCCGATGTCCTGGATATGACGGGCGGCCGCGTCGAAGCGCAGCCGACCCTCGCGATCGATGTCGGCGACGCGCAGCGGCCACTCACGGTCGAAGACGTCAGGATCACCGTCCGGGACCGGCATCATCACTTTGTCCAGGCTCACGGTTTCACTCCACGCTACTTCTCATGCTGGGCCTTCTCACTCCGCAACGCGACATAATCCCTGGTTGCTAGCTGGCCTAGCTTAGGTTCCCCCAAGCAAGGATCATGCCAAACGACCTCGCGGCGGCGCCAATCCAGAGCGTCGTGCCAACTCTGCAAACCTTGTCTTCGCAACGCCGGTAGGCTGGGCGGGTGTCCAAGACGTTCGTCGGATCCCGTGTTCGCCAGCTGCGCAGCGAGCGCGGCTTCAGCCAGGCCGCGCTGGCCCAGATGCTGGAGATCTCGCCGAGTTATCTCAACCAAATCGAGCATGACGTCCGTCCGCTGACGGTGGCCGTGCTGTTGCGGATCACCGAAGTCTTCGGGGTGGACGCCACGTTCTTCGCCTCTCAAGACGACACCCGGCTGGTCGCCGAACTGCGTGAGGTGACAATGGACCGCGATCTGGACATCGACGTCGACCTGTCCGAAGTAGCCGAGATCGTCAACGGGCACCCAGGGTTTGCGCGGGCCATGGTCAACCTGCACCGCCGCTACCGGATCACCACCGCCCAGTTGGCCGCCGCCACCGAGGAACGGTTCTCTGACGGTAGCGGCAGCGGGTCGATCACCATGCCGCATGAAGAGGTGCGCGATTACTTCTACCAGCGGCAGAACTATCTGCACGAGCTGGACACCGCCGCCGAGGATCTGACCACGCGGATGCGGTTGCACCACGGTGATCTGGCCGGCGAGTTGTCCCGCCGGCTCACCGAGGTGCACGGCGTGTACATCAACAAACGCATCGACCTCGGCGACACCGTGCTGCACCGCTACGACCCGGCGACCAAGACGCTGGAGATCAGCAACCACCTCTCGTCCGGCCAGCAGGTGTTCAAGCTGGCCACCGAGCTGGCATATCTGGAGTTCGGCGACCTCATTGACAGCATGGTCACCGAGGGCAAGTTCACCAGCGACGAGTCGCGCACGCTGGCCCGGCTCGGGCTGGCCAACTACTTCGCCGCGGCCGCGGTGCTGCCGTACCGGCAGTTTCACGACGTCGCGGAGAACTTCCGCTACGACGTCGAGCGGCTCTCGGCCTTCTACTCGGTGAGCTACGAGACCATCGGACACCGGCTGTCCACGCTGCAACGGCCGTCGATGCGGGGTGTGCCGTTCTCCTTCATTCGGGTAGACCGGGCCGGAAACATGTCAAAACGCCAGTCGGCCACCGGCTTTCACTTCTCGTCCAGTGGCGGCACCTGCCCGCTGTGGAACGTTTACGAGACCTTCGCCAACCCGGGCAAGATCCTGGTGCAAATCGCCCAGATGCCCGACGGCCGCAACTACATGTGGGTGGCCCGCACCGTGGAGCGGCGGGCATCACGGTATGGTCAGCCCGGTAAAACCTTCGCGATCGGCCTGGGCTGCGAACTCCGCCACGCTCATCGGCTCGTCTACTCGGAAGGACTCGACTTGTCCGGGGATATCGCCACGCCGATCGGCGCGGGCTGCCGGGTCTGCGAACGCGACAACTGCCCCCAGCGGGCGTTCCCCGCTCTGGGCCGCGCCCTCGACCTCGACGAGCACCGCAGCACGGTGTCGCCATACCTGGTGAAGCAAACATGAATGAAGTCGGCCGGATCCCCGCTTCCGGAAGGATCGGCGATCTGGGACTGATCAATTGGATCTTGGCGAAGTCCGCCGCCCGTACCGTCGGCGCTCCGCAGATGCATTTGTTCGCGACGCTGGGTCAGCACAAGCGGCTGTTCTTGGCAATGATGCCCTATTCCGCGCTGTTGCTGCGGGGCCGCTTACCACTCGCCGACACCGAGTTGGTGATCCTGCGAGTCGCTCACCTGCGCGGTTCGGAATACGAGCTGCAGCATCACCGCAAGATGGGGCGCCGTCGCGGGCTCGATGATCAGACCCAGGAGATGATCTTCGCCTGGCCTGACGCCACGGGCGGGCTGTCCGACCGGCAGCGTGCGCTGCTGGCCGCCACCGACGAGTTCATCAACAACCGCTCGATCAGCGCCGAGGTCTGGCAGCAGCTGTCGGCTTACCTCGATCGGCGTCAACTCATCGAATTCTGCATGCTCGCAGGCCAATACGACGGTCTGGCCGCGACGATGTCAGCCCTCGAAATCCCGCTGGACAACCCACGATAGCAACCGCTTATACGTAGGTGCGGACCAGCACGCCCACCGACAGCAGTACCGGAAGAACGGGCAACGCGAAGACAAACGACGCCAGCGCATAGTTCTGCTGCCGCCGCAGCCGCTGTCCCCGTAAGACCGCCCACAGTGCGAACGCCGCCGAGACCAGCAGCACAACCAGACTCCACAGGCTCACCGTGGTGAGGGCGTCGCCGATCGAGATCGCGACTAGCCACAGGACATAGCCGACGATCACTCCGCCAATGGCGGTCCAAATCGACTCGGTACGCATCGCGGTCAGAAGTTGATCATGTGCCCGGCCAGTCCGTGGAAACATTCTTGCAGCGCCTCCGACATCGTCGGGTGGGTATGGACGTTGCGCGCCAACTCGTTTGCGGTCAGGTCCCACTTCTGCGCCAGCGTCAGCTCTGGCAGCAACTCGGCGACGTCGTGGCCGATCAGGTGTCCGCCGAGCAGCTCGCCGTGGTTGGCATCGGCGATGAGTTTGACGAAACCGCTGGGGTCGCCCACGCCGTGCGCCTTGGCGTTGGCGGTGAAGGGGAACTTGGCGATCATCACGTCGTAGCCCTCGTCGCGGGCCTGCTGCTCGGTGAGCCCGAAGCTGGCAACATTCGGCTGGCAGAACGTCGCGCGGGGCAGCATGCGGTAGTCGCCGAGTGCCAAAGTCTCTGCGCCGGCAATGGTTTCGGCCGCGACGACACCCTGAGCCTCGGCGACGTGCGCCAGCTGAAGCAATCCGGTGACATCGCCGATGGCGTAGATGTGCGAGACGTTGGTCTGCATGTAGTCGGTGATCCCGATGGCTTTGTGGTCGGTCAACGCAACACCGGCCTTGTCCAAGCCGTAGCCTTCGACATTGGGCGCAAACCCGATGGCCTGCAACACTTTCTGCGCTTTGAGCTCTTGCGTATGGCCGTCCTTGCTGACAGTCACGGTGACCACGGATCCGTCGTCGGCGATCGACTCGACTTTGGTGCCGGTGAGGATCTTGACGCCGAGTTTCTTGAACTGCTTCTCGATCTCCTTGGATACCTCGGCGTCTTCGGTGGGCAGCGCGCGCGGTAAGAATTCGACGATGGTCACGTCGACGCCGTAGTTCTGCAGCACGTAGCCGAATTCCATGCCGATGGCCCCGGCGCCGGCGATGATGGTCGACTCCGAGAGTTCTCGGGACAAGATCTGCTCTTCGTAGGTGACGACATTGGCCGACAAAGACGTGCCGGGAACCAGCCGGGTGCTGCTGCCGGTGGCGATGATGACGTTGTCGAACGTGACCGTCTCGGTACCACCGTCATTCAGTTCGACCGACAGCGTGTGGGCATCGGTGAATCTGCCGTATCCGTGGATCTCGGTGATCTGGTTCTTCTTCATCAGAAAGTGCACACCGGCGACCCTGCCCTCGGCCACCCTCCGGCTTCGGTCGTAAGCGACGCCGTAGTCGAAGGTCGCATCGCCGCCGATGCCAAAGGTGTTGGCTTCCTTGGTGAAGATGTGGGCGAGTTCGGCGTTGCGCAGCAAGGCCTTCGACGGGATGCAGCCGACGTTGAGACAGACTCCGCCCCAGTACTTGGATTCGACGACGGCCGTATTCAATCCCAGCTGCGCGGCGCGGATGGCCGCCACGTATCCGCCGGGTCCGGCTCCGAGAACAACAACGTCGTAGTGAGAAGTCACGAGCCCACACTAGTGGGCGGTGACTTGTCACTGACAGCACCGTGGGTCATTACCCTAGTGGCTCGGCCTCCTCGTCAGCTTGCGAGCCATTTTTCGACGTTGTCGTCGTAGCCGCCGGCGACGCGCAGGCTGCGGCCCGGCCCGCGGGCAAGCCATCCGCGGGCGAGGAACACGCTGGTGATCGCGGCGGGCAGCGCTCCGGCCAGGTGGACCCTGCGATCGGTCCAGTCGATGCATGAGCGGGCGAACACCCGTCGGCTTGCCCTCAGCGTGGCCAGGTCGATGCCCAGTTCGTCGAGCAAATACTGTCCGCGGTCGGTGAGCTCGTGGTCCCGGTCGTCGAGGCAGCGGATGGCCGCGGTGGCCAGCAGGCGGTGGCGAAGTTCCACGCCGCGGCGACCGGCAAGGTGGTCGTAGCACGTCCGCGCCTCGAACAGGGCGCAGGCGGCGCGATGTTGACTCAGCGAGCGGATCGGCGCCGGCGGCGCGATGTGGGCGATGGCCTCCAGCACGGTGGCCACCTCCGGGTTGACGATCTCGTGGTATCGATGCCGGCCTTGCACTCGGACCCGGATCAGCCCGCCTTCGGTTAGTCGGCGCAAGTGCCTGGAGGCGGTGGCGGGGTGCACCCCGGCCTGCCGAGCCAGCTCCCCCGCCGGCAGCGCCCGGCCACCGACCAGGGCCGCGAGCATGGCGGCCCTGGCTGGATCTTCGATCAGGTCAGCGATTGAGGCTAGGTCCGAATCGGCCGGGGTATACGAGGCCGACCTGTCGCTCACCCCGTCAGCCTTGCATAGCCTCCGTCGACTGGCTCAGTGCGGGATGATGCCCATCAGGCAAGGACGCTGGCTGTGGTCGCAGTAGAACGCCCCGTAGAACGGGGCCGCGGCGACGACGGAAGCGAACACCGCCGATATCATCGCGATCGCCAACGCTGACACCAGCGGCCGGTCCGGCACCATCGCCAGCATCAAGCCTGCGACCGTGCACACGACGACATAGACCAAAACAACGAAGACAACCGCGGTTTTGTGGATGGAATTGTCGTGGGTCCACCAGTAGAACAGGCCGACACCGATCGTCGCCGCCGGAACCCACACCGCCAGCAGCGTCAAGATGAACTTCCACCACTTCAGGTAGTGATACCACTTCAGGTAGTGATACCGGCCGGGCACCGTGATCGGCGGCGCCGGCGCGTGCAGCGAGCCGGAGAGCGGCGCATCGCCCGTCGCGGCCTCAGTCGCCGGGGCAGCGCTGCTCGCCGGCTCATCCGCTGTCTGGATCGCCGAACTGTCCGACCGCCGCCGCCACCATCGGCGTCGCCGCGCCGACGGTTCCGGTTCAGTGAGCTCGGGTTTGGGTGTGGGGTGCGTGCCGGTGTCGAAGGTCGGCATGTGCGGCTCGGCCTTCGGGAGTGATGCGCTGTCCACACGGTCGTCTTCAGGCAGGGGTCGTCACCTCGATCACCGCGAGCACACCGAACCATCCCGGCGCCAGCGCCAGGATGAACACGCCCAGCGCCGTCAGCCATCGGCGCCGGGACAGCAGGGTCACCAGCAGACCGACGGCGCTGGGGAATCCGACCACCAATGCGATCGCGACGTCTGAGCGCATGTGCGCGTGATCCACGGTCAGCGCGGCTGTTCCACCCAGCAACCCGACTGCGACGCCGACCAATATCGCGCTGGTCAGCAGCCAAGGTCGTGGCAGCGGTATCACGCTTTGACGATACTGCCGCGGCCGCCTGCTATCCCTGCACCTGCGCGGCGCGCCCTGCGGGTACTGGGCACGCGTCAGCGGCAGTAGCCATCACCGGTGAACGTGCCGGCGGGCGCTCGCCGCGCTCATAGTCGGCCCCGGTGATCACCCGGGTCGCCCCGAGCTCCGCGTTCTCGGCGTCGCTGAAGGCACGGCCGCGGCACAAAAACCGCATCCCCTCGGGTGCTTCCAGGCTGAACCCGCCGCCGCGGCCGGGCACTACGTCGATGACCAGCTGGGTGTGCTTCCAGGCCTGGAACTGCGGCCCGGAGATCCACACCGGCACCCCGGCGCCGACGTCCAAGACGCCTAACAGGACGTCGCGATCGCCCACGATGAAGTCACCGTCCGGGTAGCACATCGGCGACGAGCCATCGCAGCAGCCGCCGGACTGATGGAACATCACCGGGCCGTGCCGGTGCTGCAGCTCACCGAGCAGCCCGGCGGCAGCGGCGGTGAGCACCACCCGCGGCGTCATCAGAAGAACCTCATCAGAAGAACCCTTGCGCCTTTTGTGAATACGACACCATCAGGTTCTTGGTCTGCTGGTAGTGGTCGAGCATCATCTTGTGGTTCTCCCGACCGATACCGGATTGCTTGTAGCCGCCGAACGCCGCGTGCGCCGGGTAGACGTGGTAGCAGTTGACCCACACCCGCCCGGCCTGGATGTCGCGGCCCGCCCGGTAGGCGGTGTTGCCGTCGCGGCTCCACACCCCCGCGCCCAGGCCGTAGAGGGTGTCGTTGGCAATCGAGATCGCGTCGTCGTAGTCCTTGAACGACGTCACCGCCACCACCGGCCCGAAAATCTCCTCCTGGAAGATGCGCATCTTGTTGTTGCCGGCAAAGATCGTCGGCTGTACGTAGTAGCCGCCGGACAGGTCGCCACCCAGCTCGGCGCGCTCGCCGCCGGTGATCAGCTTGGCGCCCTCGTCCTTGCCGATTTCGATGTAGGACAAGATCTTTTCCAGCTGGTCGTTGGAGGCCTGCGAACCGATCATCGTCTGGGTGTCCAGCGGGTCACCCTGCCGGACGGCCTTGGTGCGGATGGCCGCCAGTTCCAGGAACTCGTCGTAGATGTCGGCCTGGACCAGGCTGCGCGACGGGCAGGTGCATACCTCGCCCTGGTTGAGGGCGAACATGGTGAACCCTTCCAGCGCCTTGTCCTGGAAGTCGTCGTTGGCGGCCATCACGTCCGAGAAGAAGATGTTGGGGCTCTTGCCGCCAAGTTCCAGGGTGACCGGGATCAGGTTTTGCGACGCGTACTGCATGATCAG